>Ga0224742_10026_pt1 | contig 29113 bp, 22 predicted proteins | sample LIM_E_Water_Neg_FD_161631 | JGI IMG/M metagenome (GOLD analysis project Ga0224742, IMG submission 161631) | Enriched cells from gastrointestinal tract of the lab mouse from Pacific Northwest National Laboratory (PNNL), Richland, Washington... | ecosystem: Host-associated > Mammals > Digestive...
TTCAAAAAATGGATAATAAGATTATGATCTCCTATAGAAATAAAAGCGCGGAAATAATTGTAAATATTGGCGAAAATAATTGGGCAAAAAAGGATGTTGATTATTTCGGTGATTTTGAAAATGACCAGTCATTTGAATTTAAAGAAAATATGTATATATTTGATAAAGATTTTGGAATCAGAAAATTTGATTCAGAATTTAAGAATATAGATAATTTTGCGTTATTAAATGATGTTGCAGGTATACAGACTAGTCGTATTTCTGAAACAAAGATTGCGATAATAACGGAAAATGGCAAAGTGATGGAATTCGATTTGTCAACAGAAAAAATGGTTGAACTGGAATTACCGCAAAAAATTAGTGGTATAGAAACAATTTGCTATGATGGTGAAAATTATTGGGTCACAACTCATAATTGGGAGATAATAAAATTTAATTTATATAATAAAGATTTTCAGCGTTACCTAATGCCATCGGAATTGGAAAATATCGAAAATCAAAAAGATAAGCGCAGATTTGAAAAAAGTTTCTTTTATAAGGAAAAGATTTGGGTAATTCCGTATTATGCGAAAAACATTATGTGTATTTCCACACAAGACGGCATGGCAGAATTGGTAAAACTAGAAAACGCTACTCTTATAGAGTACAACGAGGCGTACAGAAGAAATTCGATGCAGTATATATCGGTTTTTTGTGAAACGGGAGTTTTGCTGTTATCGTGTGCTGTACAGCAAATGTATTATCTCGATTTTGAAGAGTGTAGAATAGATAGAATTGACTTACATAGCAATTGGAGGAAAGAAGATATTTTCAATCTTGGCATTATCAATGAGGGAATGTTGGGGATTGGTATAAAACAATTTTTAGATAATATTACAAGTGAGAGAATATCATATGCGAGGTATAAAGATAGTGAAAATAATGATTGTATTTGGAACCAGACCAGAAGCAATCAAAATGTGCCCGGTTGTCAAGGAGTTACAGAAGCATAAAGACATACAGTCCAAGGTATGTGTTTCAGGACAGCACAAGGAAATGCTACAGCAGGTTTTAAATGTATTTGGAGTGGTTCCGCAATATAATTTGGATGTTATGAAGCCCCAACAGACGTTGTTTGATATTACGCTGTTGATTTTGGAAAAAATAAAAGATATATTGGAGCGGGAAATACCAGATTTGGTATTAGTACATGGGGATACTACGACAGCTTATGCAGCAGCACTGGCTGCCTTTTATTTGCACATACCTGTGGGACATGTGGAAGCAGGATTGCGTACATATGATGTGACTTCGCCGTTTCCAGAAGAATACAATCGGCAGTCAATAGACAGTATTTCACAATTGTTGTTTGCGCCCACGGAAGAAACAAGACAGAATCTTATCAGGGAGAGTAAGATTGCGAATCGGATTTTTGTAACGGGGAATACGGTGATTGATGCGCTTAGAACAACGGTAGTTTCGGATTACCAACATGACTATTTGAAATGGGTTAATGGAAGCCGGCTTTTGCTGGTGACGGCGCATCGAAGGGAAAATTTGGGAAGTCCGATGGCGAATATGTTCCGAGCTATCAGGAGGATAGTGAACCAGATTGAGGACATCAAGGTAATTTATCCGGTTCATTTAAATCCCGAAGTCAGGGAAACAGCGGATAAGTATCTTGGTAACTGTGACAGAATCAGGTTGATAGAACCGTTAGATGTTATTGATTTTCACAATTTTATGGCGCATAGTTATCTTATTTTGACTGATAGCGGAGGCGTGCAGGAAGAAGCTCCATCCCTTGGAAAACCTGTGTTGGTAATGCGAGATACTACCGAGAGACCAGAGGGTGTGAAAGCCGGGACGTTAAGGCTGGTTGGCACAGGTGAAGAAGATATTTACAAATCATGTATAGAGCTTTTAAATGATCAGGATCAGTATCTGAGAATGTCACGCGCTTTGAATCCGTATGGAGATGGACATGCCTCGGAGAAGATCGTACAGGTAATAAAGGATATATACAGTTAAGGAGGACATGCATGAGAGATAAGGGCAATATATTGATTATAGCCAAAGTTATGTTGCCTTATACAAGCAGTTTTGGCAGCTGTCAAAGGATTTATTATCTGTCTAATTATTTGGTGGAAAAAGGATTTCATGTTACGGTCATGGCAGAAAAAACGGGAAATGTAAACAAGGGTCTCAATGCTATGGAACGGAAATATGAAAGTCATTGGCTGGAGGGAAAGCCATACTTTGGGGTTGGAATTTTAAACACGGGGTTAGCAAAAAAAGTTTCTGGAATAATATTTAATGAAATATATGAGAACACAGCGTTTCAGCATTATATGTGGCGTGTGGTAAATACAAGGGAAATTCTTAGATTCATAAAGAAAAGAAAAATTCAGACAGTGATTATAAGCGGTCCCTATTTTTCTGTATTTGGGCTTTGTGGAAAAATAAAGCAAAGATATAATAACGTAAAGGTTGTTTTGGATTATAGGGATCCATGGAATTTATGGAATGATGGACATGGTATTGCAAGTATCTTAGAGAGTAGGTGTATCCGAAAGAGCGATAAGGTGGTATGTTTTTCTGACGATTTTAAAAGCGACATGCAAAAAAGATTTCCCACACGGCAGGGGAAATATGAGGTGGTTTACAATGGATATTATGAAAAAATCTGGAAAGAAATTGAAATAAAACAGACCGATCATAAACGCATGGTGTTCAAATATATTGGGGGTATTAGTTTCCCTGCCGGAAAGGATGATTTCAGAAACCCGAAAGCGTTAATAGATGCTTTTTTAAGTGTTTGTATTGACAGAGATATGGAACTGCAATTTATCGGTGTAGGGAAACTGACGCGGGAAATGCGGATGGTGGAACAAAAAAGCAAGCATAAAATTAGATTTTGTTCCCCAGTGTCGGTGGCGGAATCATTAAGGCAAATGACAGAAGGAGATGTTCTGATTTCAATACATGACGCGGGAAATCAGTCGGATCAATATATTTTAAGCGCTAAACTTTTTGATTATCTGCGAAGCGGGAAAGTAATTGTGAATATAGGCAAAGAAGGGAGCGCACTAAGTAGTTTTATTAAAAAGAGGGGAGTGGGATTTTCCTGTGAAAATCAACGAACTGTCATTGAGAAAAAACTGCTCTGGTTATATGCGTTATGGCAGAATAACGGCGGAGTTATTGAGCGGGAAAACAGAAAGTTTGATTGTAGCATATATGGCAGAGATTATCAGAATGAGCATTATAGAAAACTGATTGAAAGATTATAAAATATTGGAAGTATAACGGAGGTTTGGTTGATGTGTGATAGAAGCTGCGCAATCTGTGGAAACAGGCAAAATAACAGGATATATCGGGTTAGGGAAAGAATGTTGAACAGAGGGGATGAATTTAATTATTTATTGTGTTCCCGATGTGGAACATTGCAGCTTATTGATCATGTTGACAATATGAGCCAATATTACAATAACAATTATTATGCGTATAAGAGAAATTCAAATGAAAGAAACGTAAATATACTTAGAAAGCGATTGAAAGCATGGGCTTACTTAAATTTTGTCAGTGTAGAAAGAACTGATGACAGTTTTTGGAGAGATTTACAGTGGTTATATCCAATAAAAGGTATGCAACTCAAAAAAATGAGCAAAATTCTGGATGTCGGATGTGGGAGTGGAACATGGCTAGAGCGTTTGCATGAATTGGGATATAGCAGATTATACGGAATTGATAAGTTTGCGCCAAGTTTCAAAAGTAAACAGTTTCATTTTATTCAGGGAGATATTTTCTGTGCAGAAGATGTAGGGGGATATGATTTGATTGCTTTGCATCATTCGTTCGAGCATATGGAAAATCCGTTAGAAATACTGGAAAAAATGAAGCAGCTTCTAGCAGTAAACGGCAGAGGAATCATAAGGATTCCTGTGATGGGACAGGCTGTGTGGAAGCAGTACGGAACAGATTGGTATCAAATAGATGCCCCCAGACATTTATACATTTATTCTGTAAAGGCAATAAAATATTTGTGTAAGAAAGCGGAACTGGAGGTATACAAGATAGCGTATGATTCCAATGGAGCACAGTTTTATCTGAGTGAGGGTTATATGAAAACCGGTAAAAGTTTTAGCGAACTGACGGACAGTTACCAGATGGGAAGACGTGGAGCGTATAGTCAAAAAGCAAAGATGCTGAATCAAAAAGGACAGGGAGATCAGGCTATATTTTATTTGAGATGCAGAACAGATTAACGTATTGTTGAAAACTGGGGAGGAATCTTCGGATGATTGCATATTTGAAAAAGCTGATTGAAAATGAAGGGAAAAATCTATACTTATTTGGAGCAGGCGAGCATGGAAAGGCAGTTTCTAAAAGTTTGAGCCTTGTAGGTATCAGATATAATGGAATATTTGATAATGCATATCCCAATGGAGGAAAGAAAGAAGATACTTTGATACTTCCGCTGAAGATATTGTACGATAATCCAAACAAGAATGACATATGGGTTGTCATTACATGTGAGCATGAAAACAGTGTTAGAAAGCAACTGATGGACTATGGTATCAACAATATACTGAATATGCGCCATTTGGCAATGCCGCATATTGATACGAAGGAGCAACTCTGTTTTAAGGAAGTTTCACATCCGCTGGTGTCTGTGCTGATAACAGCCTTTAATGGTTGGGATTATACCTATACTTGTTTGAAATCGCTATACGAGAATGAAAATCAGTGTGAGTTTGAAGTAATATTGGGGGATGATTGTTCTACGGATGAAACCATACATGCAGAAGCGTATATTCATGGTGTTAATGTTGTTCGCCATCCAAACAACATGCAATATCTTCGCAATGTGAATACAATTGCTGGTTTGGCAAGAGGAAAATATATTTTATTATTGGCTAATGACGTGGTGTTAAATCAAAAAAGATATATGGATCGAATGCTGAACAGAATGAAAGAGGATGAAAATATTGGTATTCTCGGTGGAAAAATATGGGTGCCGATGAAGGATAAATATGTAGTGGGAAGAAATTTTAAAGATGCCGACAGCTTGGTTTCAGTAAAGGAAGACATTGAACAAAATGTTGAGGAAATACAGCCAGTGGCTGTCATGATAAAAAAAGAGGCGTGGGATGCAGTGGGAGGATTTGATGAAATATTTCTTCCGGTGTACTGGGAGGATCTGGATTTCATGTTGAGAATCATTAAGGAAGGATATGAGATTCGTTATTGTCCTGAGTTTGAAGTGACACATTTTCATGGATCATCATATTCTGCCAATTCTCTTGGAAACGAAAGCTATAAGAAGAATAGAGAGGTTTTTATGAACAGATGGAGTGAATATATTCTGCAGGGAATGGCGCAAAGACAAAAATATTGGAAAAGAAAGTGGGAAGATATAAAATTAAGCCAAGTTGAATCAGGAGGAAATCGTTAAATGCAGTACATTATTTTTGGCGCAGGCAACAATGCGGAGAAGTTAATCCAATGGCTGATAGCGAACGAATTTATAATAAAATATTTGGTTGATAATGATAAAGATAAGCAAGGAACACGTATTTCAGGTTTTGAGATAAAATCACCTGAAGTTTTGGTGGAGCCTTCCAGAGAACAGCATATTTTGATTTCTGTATCCAATAAAGTGATTTATGGAGAGATCGCAGAACAGTTGACCAATATGGGATATATGGAGAACAAGGATTTTTCAAACGGGCTGCGTCTTTCAAAAGTTTCCGATCCGCCTTCTGGGAAAGTATCAGGTTATATCAAGATACCAGATGTTTTCTCTTCGGTCAAATCTTTCGATCCTGCATCAAGGCTGGTGAAATTTAAGAATGAACAGCGTATTTTCCGGCTGGTAAATGAAAATTACGTTGCGCAGTACCTTGAAGTATATAGGATCTGCAGCGAAAATCATTTGTTTGGAGAGTATGTTATAGAAACTTGTATTGTTGAAAATACATGGCAACTGCCGGTTAAATTGATTTTGGAACACCGCTTTTTGGAACTTATATCTTATTCCTTTGAGTGGTCGCCCGCTATGTTTTATGATTATGTTGATTTTATGCTTAGGATGATAGCACGTTTTGCCGAATGTGGGATGGCTTTTTGTGATGGACATGCGCTGAATGCTACGATAGCGGATGGCAAATTTATATTTATTGATTTTGGTGCCATGAAACCCGGTGTTACGTCAGGGGCTGTGTTGTTGGAATTTATCAATACGCATATCATACCATTGATTCTAATGTATAGAAATCAAATTCCCAAGGCGTATCTTTATTTAAAAAATCCAGGAATTGAGTATACGATTACCGATGTACAAGGATATTTAGATGCAAAAGAGCTGTCAGAAATACATGCGTTGAATCGTTCTCTTATGCAGATAAATACTTCAGAGGATATTTGCGGATTTATAAATAAGTTATCAGATTTTATAGAAGGTCTGAAAAAATATGAATTGAAGACAAGATGGAGCGGATACCAGAACGACGAGTGGAATTGGTCCTCAAATCCTGATAAATGGTCACAGAAAATGTATCATGTAATGGAAATGATGGAGAGTGTTTATCCGGAAACGGTTGTTGATTTGGCGGGTAATATGGGATGGTATGGCTCTTACAGGCACGAAAAATTAAAGTATGCTGTGATTATGGATTACGATCATAAGTGTCTTGATTATCTATGGCAGAAAATACAATCTCTCAGAATACAAAATGTATTACCTGCATATATGTCGGTTTGCGCTCCGTCATTAGACTATTACAGAGATGACGCCATTAATTCGGCAGCAATTGAACCGTGGCGTAAGGGTGCAGTTGAAAGATTTAAATCGGAGCTGGTTATTGCTTTGGCAATTGTACATCATCTTGCATTTGCCCAGCAGTTGACCTTTGCTGAGATCGTCAGTCAGTTTGCATCATTTTCTTCCAAGTATTTGATAGTCGAATTTATTGAACAGAGCGATCAGTATATTACGGATTTTTTGAAAGAAGGATTCGAGTGGTATACAAAAGAAAATTTTATCTGGGAGTTGGAGAAGCGGTTTAGAATTTTGGATTCAAGACCCTCAACGCCTCACGAAACAAGAACATTATATTTGTGCGAATTGGAGGATGTCAATGCAGAGTGAAGGATATATTTTGTTCGGAGCAGGGAAAATAGGAAATTCTTTTATAGATATTCTCGGATGCGAAAAGGTTTTGTGTTTTGTGGATAACAGTTCAGAAAAAATAGGAAAAAGTATAAAAGGAATACAGATTTTGTCCTTGAATGATATAAGAGAATCGTTGAAAGATCATTGTGTGATTGTGACAGTTGACAGAGATAAAAAGGATGAGATTATGGATCAACTAAAGCAGAATAATGCGCAGACTGTTCTGTATTATGAGGAAATTAAAAGAGAACTTACAAGAAAGAAAATAGAAAGCAGGATAAATTATATTGAGATCTATGATAAGGCAATTAAATGGCTGAAAAGTAATATTGTAGAGAGTCAGGGAATTATAAATAATTCAGGAGTGAAAAAACCGTATCCGGAGGTAACGGGATATTTTATTCCATCTCTTCTACAGTGGGGATATAGAGATATTGCGCTTTCCTTTGCCAAATGGCTGTGTGAAATTCAGAAACCGGATGGATCATGGTATGACACGGAGGATAAAGAACCTTATATTTTTGATTCAGCTCAAATTTTAAAAGGCTTGTTATCCATCCGCCATCTATATTCTGAAGCAGACGTAAATATACGCAGAGGATGCGACTGGATTTTAGGCAATATGCGTGAAGACGGACGTTTGCCGTCTCCCAGAGAGAATGATTTTGGCGATGGAAGGATTTATAGTGAGATTATTCATATATATTGTTTGTCACCGCTGATTGAGGCAGGAAAGGTCTTCAATGTGCCAGAGTACATAGAAAAAGCTTATCGTATTTTGTCATATTATAAAGAGCATGAGTACAAACAGATTACGCAATTCGGACTTCTCTCACATTTTTATGCGTATGTTATGGAAGGCTTGCTGGATATGGGAGAAGAGAAACTTGCTAGAGAAGCAATGGAGAGTGTTTCGCGTATTCAGAAAGAAAGTGGTGCTGTTCCGGCATATAGTAACGTGAATTGGGTATGCACAACGGGAATGTTTCAGTTGGCTCTGGTATGGTTTCGACTTGGGGAACTTGACAGGGGTAATAAGGCTTTTCAGTATGCATGCAGACTTCAAAATGCGTCAGGGGGATGGTTTGGAAGCTGTTTATCAGACAAACAGCCGGACGAGGTCAATACATACTTTCCTAACAGTGAGATTAGTTGGGCTGTTAAGTATTTTCTGGATGCATTGTATTGGAAAAACAAGGCAGAATTTGAGGAACAGGCCTCAAGGTTTAAAAATACGTTGAGCGTTTCGGATGGAAGATACTTGATTATTGAAGATGTTATAGGAAAGTATATATGCAATGTGACAGAAAATCCTGCGTCGGTCAGAATTGCCGATATTGGATGTGGGAAGGGAGCCTATTTAAAGAATCTGATAAAAAAATTTCCCGGATGCCAGTATGTCGCAGTTGATTTGTCAGAAACGGTAATGGACTACATTGAAAACCAGAAAATTAGCATCAAGCAGGGGACATTGACTAATATTCCGTATGATGATAACACATTTGATTTTGTTTATACTTGCGAAGCGCTGGAACATGCGGTTGACATTGAAAACGCCATCAGGGAGATGGCGAGAGTGACAAAACCAGATGGAATGATTGCGATTATTGACAAAAATAAGGATATGCTTGGATATTTTGAAATCGGTGAATGGGAACAGTGGTTTGATGAGCAGCAACTTTCTGGCATTATGCAGAAGTATTGTGAAACGGTTCATGTAATCAAAGATGTAGGATATGAGAAACCTGCCAATGGGTTGTTTTATGCATGGCTGGGAAAGGTGGAATAAAATGCCGAAAGTATCAATTGTATTGCCTTCATTTAATGGGGAGAGATATATAAGAGAGTCCATCGAAAGTGTGGTAAATCAGACATTTACGGACTGGGAACTTATTATAGTCGATGATTGTTCAACTGATGGTACATTGCATATTGCGGAGGAGTATGCTAGAAAAGAAGAACGTATTAAGGTGATCCATAATCAAGAGAACCAAAAACTGCCGGAAGCCCTAAATATTGGATTTCGACATGCATCAGGTAGGTATTTGACATGGACATCTGATGACAATATGTATTTATCCCGTGCATTAGAAGAAATGGTTCGGTATTTAGATAAGCATAAAGAAGTACCCATGGTATGCACAGGCATGTTATTTATGGATGAAAATATGCAATATATGAAGGAATTTATATCGTATAACTCTGTTCAAATGCGTGTACAGGATACGGTAGGGGCTTGTTTCATGTATCGAAGGGAAGTATTGGCAGATGTTGGAGAATATTCCAGAGAGTTTTTTTGTGTAGAGGATTATGAGTACTGGATACGAATTTTAATAAAATATCATTCTATTGGATATCTTCCATATAATTTTTATTTGTATCGGCGTCAGAAAAATAGTTTGACGATAGAGAAAGCCGACCGAATACGGCGTATGAATAGTTTACTACACTGCAGATATTTTGATTGGTGTATAGCAGGTATACGAGATAATCCGGAATACATCCTTTTTTTGTATAACCAGCTTTTAGCCGACAATTGGATTGATGAAGTAAAAAGAAATTGTTTTGAAGAAATAATGCCAGCGCTAAAAGCAGAAAAGGCGTTAGATGATAAGAAAGCCGTTGTCATTTATGGAGCAGGTCAAAATGGAGAAAGGGCATATGAATGTTTGAAAGAACAGGTGCTTGCTTTTGTAGATACAAATCCATTGAAAGCCGGTGGGCAGAAGTGTGGTCTGCCTGTATGGACTCTGGAAGAGTTAAAAAAATATTATGACAACAATAGGCACCAGGTACTAATTTCAGTAAGGGCTGAACTGCAATTAGAAATCATTGATTCTTTAATGGAAATGGGTATTCCGCAATATGCCGTTTTTGCGAGGATTAGTTGATTTAGGGGTGATAGAGGATGGAGCAAAAGGCATATGAGAAGCGGCTGTCAATTATAATTCCCGTATATAATACGTCGGAATATTTGCGAGAATGCCTAAATAGTGTAGTGGTTCAGGTGAATGAAGACATGGAAATGATACTTGTGGATGATGGTTCCACAGATGACAGTGGTTCTATCTGTGATGAATATGCAGCAAAATATGATTTTGTCAGGGTATTTCACATTGAGAACCACGGGCAAAGTTTTGCCAGAAAAATCGGAGTAACTGCTGCAAAGGGGGAATATATTGGATTTGTGGACAGTGATGACTGGATTGACGGTAATATGTATGGTGAGATGCTGGACTATGCTGTGAAAAATTCGTTGGATATGACTTGCTGTGGGTTGGTATATGAAAAAAGAAATTTGATAACGCAGCGATATAATGACACTGAACCGGGCGTGTATGATTACGAGGATATACAGAGAAAAATACTGCCCGGAGTATTAGCATTCGGAACGGATTATTCAGCGGACAGGAAAATAGAGCCTCATTTGGTGGACAAGCTGATCAAAAAAGAAATAATAGTGAAAGTCTTGTCAACTATCAATGAGCAGATATATTGGGGAGAGGACGCGCTTAGTGTGCTGAAGTGTGTTTTGCTATCAAACAGGATGGGTATTCTGGAACAATCCTTTTACCATTATAGAGTTCATAATGCTTCTATATCAATCAAAAAGGATGTGAGGGCGATCGGTTCTTATCAACGGTTGTTACATGACTTGTTGAAGTTGGCGGAACAATCAGATAAGATTTACGGACAGGTAAAATATTATGCTGTGACAGCTTTGCGCGATATGCTGAGAATAGGACTAGGAGTAAACAGTGAGAAATTTTGGCTTTTTCCTTTTGAAGATTTCAGGATGGGACATGCTATTGCACTTTATGGGGCTGGAAATGTGGGGAATTGTTACTATAACCAGGTTTGTGAAACGGGTTATTTTAGAAGGGTGGATTTGTATGATTCTAATCGTATATCGGAAAGGGTTAAACGAGCAGCAGAACTTTGTTCGGAGGATTATGATGAGATTTTAATTACAGTGGAGAGTGATGAAACCGCGCAGTCCATTAAACGGATGCTTATGGAGCGTGGGATACCGGAGGACAAGCTGTATTGGAAAAAACCGCGGTGGTTGAGGGATACGTTTTGCTTTCGCTTTTGAATTGGAAAGAATATTTTTATGCACACGGGCGTTCAAATGAAATATGTCAGCAAGCTGACAAACGCTTTGAGTGGTGAAAGGGAGGATAACATATATGAAATCGGAGGAGCGAGAACAGCAGACAGAATCGGTATATTTAAAAAGGCTCGCCTCATTTTTTCAACGTTTCAGGTATGTACTTGTCTATGGGGCAGGTGGTGTGACACAGGCTCTGATTCCGCTATTGAAAATGATGACAGATCAAGATAAGACCTGTATTGTGGTGTCCGAAAATGTGGGGAGTCAAAACTTTTGGGAAGGATATCCGCTCAAAAAGATTGATGAATTTCAGGATATCTGCGATAAGGTGTATGTCATTATATCTGTCATGCCGGGCAGCATGTTGATAATAGAGGAGACGCTTCGGCAGATGGGATTTCTCTACTATTGCCGTGTAGATCAAATAATTGATGAATTATATAGTGAGATATGGACAGATGCACAGGTGGAAGATAATAAAATCTTGTTTTCCAATTTTGGAGGCAATGGTTTTGGTGGGAATCCCAAGTATATAGCAATAGAACTTATGAAAAACAGAAAAGGTTTAGACTGCGTATGGGTAGTGAACAATGAGAACTATAAAATGCCTGAGGGGGTGCGGTGTGTGAAAAAGGGTACTTACGAATATTATCAGGAACTCGCAACCTCCCATATTTGGATTGATAATCAGCATAAGGACTTTCACACAAGGAAACGAGAAGGGCAGATTTACATACAGACATGGCACGGATGTGGTCCCTTGAAAAAAATTGAATTTGACGCGCCAGAACTTCCTGCTTCTTACCTTGAATTGTGTGAAATGAACTCGAAGATGGAGGATTTGGCAATTTCACCAACGGGGTTTAATACGAAACAATTTCGTAGGGCATTTCATTATCAAGGTGAAATCATGGAGTGCGGTTATCCCAGAAACGATATATTCTGGGCAGCTGATGGATGCACATGTAAGATTAAAAGGCTGTTTGGGATAAGAGAAGAGGAGAACATTGTCCTTTACGCACCGACGTTTCGGGAAAGAGAAGCGCTGGACAGGGATGAACTTGATTTGGCGGGTGTTTGTGACGCTTTGGAGAAGAAATTTAGACGAAAATATTGGATGTTTGTGCGACTTCACCCATCTGAAAAAAACTTGCTAAAAAGTGGTATATTTGAGGGAAAAGGTATTATAAATGTGACTTTGTATGATGATGTGCAGGAATTGCTTGCGGCAGCAGATGTTCTTATTACGGACTACTCTTCAATTATGTGGGATTTTTCACTTCAGAAGAAACCGATTTTTCTGTTTCATCCGGATTGTCAAAATTATGATACTGAACGTGGATTTTATCTGCCTTTTGAGAGAATGCCATATATCGAAGCAGTTGATAATACACAGTTGTATGAGAAGATAGCTGCATTTGATGCAGAAAAGTACGAAAATGCGCTTATGAAGTTTCTGATAAACTATGGTACTTTTGACAAAGGAACGGCTTCAAGAGCGGTCGCAGAGCGTTTGCTTACCATATTGGATGAAAAAACACCGAAAATAGGTTAGGTAACGGAAAGAGAGAATAAAATGGACAAGGTTTTATGTTTGTTGTATCACAGGATTAATCCGATAGAGGATGATATTTATCATCTGACAGTATCACCAGAGAATTTCGAGGAACAAATAAGGTTTTTAAAAAACAATTTTCCTATTTTACGCTTTGAAGAGGACTGGACGAAAGGCAGTGGAATTGGAGTAGTCATTACCTTTGATGACGGATATGCGGATAATTATGAATATGCGCTTCCTATATTGGAGAAATATCAAGTTCCGGCAACAATCTTCGTTTCCACAGGATATGTGAATTCTGGGCACGAATATTGGTGGGATGAGATAGGCAGACTTCTGATGGCAGATGTTTCGTATCCCTCTCGATTTGCACTAAGAGATTCCTTGTATAACTATGAGTGGGATACAGACAGCAAAGAGAAGCGTATTGATTTGGTCAAATCGCTCCATTGGATTTTAAAGATGGATCCAGATACGGCGCGTGTAGATCTATTTATTGAAAAACTTAGAGGCTGGTCGGGGCTGTCTGCTGATGCACGGCTGGCCAATCTTCCGGTCAGTCTGCGTCAGATGGAAAGTCTGAACAATTCTGCATATATAACAATTGGCGGGCATACGGTGAATCACCGCTCTCTTGGTGTATGCTCGAAGGAAGAACAGAGGTATGAGATTGGCGCCTCGTTGTGTTTTCTGGAGCAGCGGCTGGGAGAAAAAATTGTTGTTTTTTCCTATCCTTTTGGATCGGCTGTCCACTTTAATACAGATACCTTTGAAGCTTGTCGTGATTATGGAATCGTTAAGGCGGCGACTACCGTCAAACGTTTGTGGGACAGATCTTATGGATCCTATGAGATACCAAGAATGGAGGCTGGGGATTATGACAGAAAACGGTTTGAACAGTTTATCAGGGAATGTGGGGTATTGGAATAGTGAATTATATAGGAACGATTGAGAATGACAGAGGGCTTATAGATCAGGAGCAAATCATCATATACGGCGGCGGTAAGGTGGGAAGACATGCGCTGGAGATATTGTGTGAAAGAGGACTGCGGAACAATGTGGTATGTTTTTGTGACAACGATCCGAGACTTTTTGGAAAAAAGGTAGAAGGAATATGCGTTTTCCCTGTTGAAGATGTCTGCCGTTACAAATATCCCAAAGGTACCTATCTTGTTGCCAGTATGTGTGTGCGTCAGATGGTAGAGAGCCTTATGCAATATGGAATTGAAGATATCCATATTATTAGGGAGAGTTAGTATGGTAAGGGTATCTGTTATTATTCCAGTATATAATGCGGAAAAGCATATAAAATGCTGTTTCAATAGTGTGATAGCACAGACGCTCAAGGATATTGAAATTATTTGTGTTAATGATGGATCAACTGATGATAGTCCACAGATACTAGAGAAGTATGCAGCGGAGGACAGCCGTATCAAAGTAATCCATAAAGAAAATGGCGGTCTTGTATCGGCGAGGAAAGCTGGGCTGGTGGCAGCACAGGGAGAGTATGTCGGATATGTGGACAGCGACGATTGGATTGAGCCTGAGATGTATGAAAGGCTTTATGAAAAAGTATGGCAAAATGGATGTGATCTGGTAGCGTCGGGACTTTTCAGACAATTTTCAGACAGCGCTGTAAGAGTGACCAATACAATTGAGCCCGGACTGTATGACAAGAATGCTGTTAAGAAAAAAATTCTGCCACGTATGCTCTATAACGGCATCTATTATCAGATGGGGGTAAGACCTAATCTGGTCAATAAGCTGTTTCGGAGGAAAGTATTGTTGAGTACTCAGATGAAGGTGCCAGATTGTATTACTAACGGCGAGGATGTGGCAGTGACGTATTTGAGCATTTTGTGTGCAGAACGAATTTGTTTGACTGATGAGATATATTATCACTATAGGCAGCATGACAGTTCTATGACAAAAATGTTGGGAACAAAACTGGATATTTTCAGAATAAAGGAATTATACAAATATTTGAAAGCTTCATTGTGCGTGGAGGGGTATGAAAACATGATCTTTCCTCAGATCAAAGCTTATATTTCTAATATATTGGTGCAGAGAGGTTTTGAAAGATATGATAGAGAAGGAGAATTGTTTTCGGCATTTGGAGATGGGATAAAAGACACAGATATCGTGGTAGTTTATGGTGCGGGGAATTTTGGACGTCAGGTTTATGGATATGCAAAAAAGAAAGGGATCACAACTGTTTGGGTAGATAAGAGATATGATTTTTATCAAAAGCAGGGTTTGGATGTGCAGCCTGCAGAAAAGCTGGCGGAACAGAGAGTTGATCATATCCTGATTGCCATTATTGATGAAGAAACAGCCAGTGCTGTCAGAAATGATTTGATGAGTGAAGGAATAAATAACAAAAAAATTAAATGGCTTGACACTGCGAGGCTGATATCGGAAGAAACACTGCGAGCATTGGGTGTTTAACAATAAAGGATTTGGAGTCGGGAGGAGTAGAATCTTATGCAGTTACAACGACTGACGGAGGGAAACTTAGAATATTTGAAGGGAAAAAAAGTTTACTGTATAGGAAGTACTGAGTCTTATATCAGGGAGTTTTGTGATACATATCAAGTGCGCGACAATATTGTATGTGTTGGGGACAGGAATGTCAGAAATCGGTCAGTAATTTGTGTGGATGGGATTGGGATTCCCATTGAAGATGTGGCGTGTTTAAAAGGGGAAGATTTATCAGAAAAAGTGTTGGTTATCACTGATGATTATTATCAAGAAAAATATCAATTAATTACCGAGGTTATGTGCGCAAAACAGCCAAATATGACAATTTACTATTTCGCTAACAAGGAAACAGAGTATGAACTCAAATACAGGGAACAGTATAAAGATATAACTGTGGAGAATATCATCATTTTTCGGAGTGGTCCTCATGCATCAGCTTATGTAAAAGGCATGGACTTTGCAGATAATGCAAGGGCTCTTTTTGAATATATGCTTGAAAACGGATACAACGAAAAATATGAACTAGTTTGGTTTGTTAAAAATCCAGAGGAATTTGAGCAGTATAATAATGTAATAAATGTGAAATTTATGTCATTTGACTGGTCGGTTTCTGAAAATGAAGAAGAACGTAACAGTTACTATCATGCACTTTGCCTTGCAAAATATATTTTTTTCACGGATGCATATGGATTTGCAAGGAACTGTCGCAAAGACCAGACACGCGTACAGCTCTGGCACGGATGTGGTTTTAAGACAAGGGTCAACTTTGTTCGTTGTGAGAAGCGGTATGAATATACTACCGTTATTAGTGACGTGTATTCCAAAATTCATCAGGACATTTACGGACTGCGGGAAGATCAGATACTTGTGACAGGATATGCAAAACAGGACTGGCTGTTTCATCCTGTTATGGATTGGAAAGAAAGACTGGGGATCCCTAAGGCAGAAAAATATGTATTCTGGCTGCCTACATTCCGCTCTGCAAACAAGCAACTTGAAAATCTGAATGAATATGAGCTATTTGGACAAATGGGACTTCCAGTTGTCTATACATACGAAATGCTGGAACAGCTTGACGCACTTTTGGAAAGATTTGATATTGTGCTTGTGATAAAGTTGCATCCGTTCCAGAACAGAGAGAAAGTAGATAAAATTGATATGAAAAATATTGTTATGCTAGATAATGGGCAACTTGCAGAAAAGGATATACAAATTAATCAGTTGCTGGGACATGCTGATGCCCTGATTAGTGATTATTCATCTGCTGCAATTGACTATATGGTGTTGGATAGACCAATTGCATTTACTCTGGATGATGTGGAAGAGTATAGGCAGAGTAGGGGATTTGTCTTTGATAGTATAAAAGAATGGCTGCCTGGTATGGAGATTGAAACATTTGATGATATGTGCATTTTTATAAAGGAAGTTGGGAGTGATATAGATTCAACCAGTGCTAAACGGAAAATGCTGATGGGCAGGATGCACAAATATCAAGATGATAATAACAGCAGACGGATTATAGAGGCTTTGCAAATATAGATTTGACTACTTTGGAGGAGTGATTATGAACTTTGAACTAACAGCATCTATGATGTGTGCTAATTACGGCAATTTAGAAAAAGAAATAACGGCTTTGGATGAGGGCGGTATCGACTCCTTTCATATCGACATCATGGATGGGCGTTTCGTTCCGAACTTCGCCATGTCCTTAAACGATATGAAATACATAGCAGGTGCAACCAAAAAACCGTTAGATGTGCATCTAATGATAGAGCATCCCAACAATCGTGTGGAGATTTTTCTCAATAATCTCCGAAAAGGTGACACAGTGTATATCCACCCAGAAGCAGAGTACCACCCGTCAACAACTTTACAGAAAATCATTAACGCCGGCATGGTACCGGGCATAGCAATCAACCCAGGGACAAGCATTGAAACCGTATACGAAATGCTTCGCATTGTTAGAAAAGTTCTTGTTATGACAGTAAATCCTGGCAACGCAGGTCAAATGTATATGCCTTATGTTGGAAAGAAAATAGATAAACTGCTGCTTTTAAAGGAAGAAATGAGATTTAAGGCATACTGGGACGGGGCGTGCAGTGCGGATAAGATATTAAAATTTGCACCGAAAGGAATTGATGGATTTGTACTTGGTACAACGCTTCTATTTGGAAAGAATAGACCTTATGGGGAGATAATTCAAGAAATTCATAAATATTGTGATGCTATTTAATAGGAGAATCCATCGATGACAATCGCATTAATTTTATCCGGCGGAACGGGTATGCGTTTAGGTACAGATATTCCAAAACAGTATATTAAAGTCAATGATAGATGTATTATTTCGTATTGTATTGAGCAGTTGTCAAAACATGAAGGAATTGACAAGATACAGATTGTAGCCGCACCACAATGGCATCAAACAATTCGAAGCTGCCTTGAAAAATATGATTCCCCACAATTCGAAAATAAAAGAAAATTCCAAGGCTTTTCCCAGCCTGGCAAAACCCGCCAGCTTTCCATCTACAACGGATTAACAGATATACTTACCTACGCACAGCAAGCGGATACAGTCCTTATCCATGACGCTGCTCGCCCAATGCTTTCCGCGCAGATGATAACAGACTGTTTAGAAGCAATGTGCGATCACGATGGGGTAGTTCCGGTGCTTCCAATGAAGGATACCATATATCAAAGCATAAACGGAAAGAATATCAATGCATTGGTAAAGCGTAATGAGATATATGCAGGTCAAGCCCCTGAGGCATTCCGTCTTGGCGTATACTACAAAGCCAATAAAGCTCTTTTCCCTGATAAAATACTAGAAATCAATGGCTCAACAGAACCAGCAGTTCTTGCAGGCATGAATATTGCTATGATTCCAGGGAATGAAGGAAACTTTAAAATTACAACAGCAGAAGATTTAGAACGTTTTCGCAGAATTGTAAAAACAAGCAAATAAAAATGAACAAATGTTAAAATAAAAATATCCCATAACGATTCCGAGCAAGTTGGAAGAATTATTATGGGATATTTTATTTGTTTTAAAGTATTAAGCGTTTATAGATGTGTAAATTATAGGTTTTTATGGTTATACCCATGGGCGATTGGATGTTCCTTTCTGTACAGCACGTATTGTTTGCTTATGCAATATAAGCTGTGCTGAAATTGGAAAATCTTAGTGTTCGTCAGTGTCTATAACACGCGGAGGAGATTTACAGTCAAAACGGATTGCATATATTGTTTATTATAAATTATATACTTCTAAAACCCAATCTCCACCACACTAGCCCCACTATCCGGTGTTATCACGGAATCATTTCCATCAATTGTCACCAGACCATTCTTCGCTTCCGCAGCGTGCATATTGACCATGCGTATCTTAAACGGTTTTGCACCATCAGCAGTAACATGAATAGTGCGTCCCTGCCTTTTCACAGAAACAGAAAGCTCTATCACATTGCTCATTCCATAAACCTCTGTGTCTACTTTAACGCCATCATGAAGTGCATAGACGCGCAGTTCGCAGCCGTTTGCATAGTCGTAATCCGGTTTATCGTCACAATTTCCAATAGCGACAATCGAATTTTCACGCACCATTAACGGAATGCTAAGATAACCATGCTGTTCTTCTACCCATGTGCCGCCTTTGTATTCTTTCCCAGTAAAGAAGTTTGTCCAGATGCCCTTTGGCAGGTAGTATTCTGCCTTTCCTTCGTCATTGAATATCGGTGCGACAAGCAGGTTGTCCCCAAGCATATATTGTTTGTCTAAATAATGGCAGGTTCTGTCTTTGGTAAACTCTAGCACCATACTGCGCATAGTAGGAATCCCCTCTTTGGAAGCAAAAATTGCTGTTTTGTACAGATAGGGCATTAGTTTTGCCTTCAGGCAGGTAAAGAAACGCAGTACATCTACCGCTTCCTCGTCATAGTTCCACGGAACGCGGTATGATTGACTTCCGTGGAGGCGGCTGTGCGAGGAGAGGAGTCCGAAAGCTACCCAGCGTTTGTATACATCAGCCGTGGAAGTGTGCTCAAAGCCGCCAATATCGTGTGCCCAGAAGCCAAAGCCTGACATACACAGCGATAATCCGCCGCGCAGGCTTTCCTCCATGGATTCATAGTCTGACCAGCAGTCGCCGCCCCAGTGTACAGGGAATTTCTGACCGCCGACAGTTGCAGAGCGTGCGAACAGTACCGCTTGTCCTTTGCCGCGTTTGCGTTCAAGGAGTTCATAGACACATTTATTATATAAATAGGTGTAATAATTGTGCATCTTTTTCGGGTCGGAACCGTCATAATATACGGCATCGGTTGGGATTCTTTCACCGAAATCTGTTTTAAAGCAGTCTACACCCATATCCAGCAGAATTTCCAGTTTATCTTGGAACCATTTCCATGCGTCGGGATTGGTGAAGTCAACAATTGCCATACCCGGCTGCCACATATCCCATTGCCATACTTGACCGTTTGGACGCTTTATAAAATACCCTTTTTCCATACCTTCTTTGAAAAGAACGGATTCCTGACCGATATAGGAGTTAATCCATACGCAGATATTTAAGCCTTTTTCCTTAATGCGCTGCAGCATACCTACAGGATCGGGGAATACGCGGCTGTCCCACAAGAAATCGCTCCAATGAAATTCTTTCATCCAGAAGCAGTCAAAGTGGAAGGTGCGCAGTGGTATTTTGCGATCAATCATGCCGTTGACAAAGCTCATAACGGTTTCTTCGTCGTAGCTGGTTGTAAAAGAGGTGGACAGCCACAAACCGAATGTCCATGGTGCAGGCAGTCCTGGTTTTCCAGTAAGGTCTGTGTAGCGTCTTAAAACATCATTCATTTCGGGGCCGTTGATTAGGAAATAGTCAAGATAAGTGCCTTCTACAGAAAACTCTGATTTTGTAACCATTTCGGTGCAAAGTTCAAATTCCACTTGTTCGGGATGATTAACAAATACACCATAGCCTTTATTGGAAATATAAAATGGAATATTTTTATAACTCTGTTCGGTACTGGTTCCGCCATCTGCGTTCCATATAGAAACACTCTGACCATTTTTTACAAAAGGGGTAAAACGTTCTCCAAGACCGTACAACAGTTCGCCAACGCCGACACTGAGCTGCTGGCGCATATAAGTTTCTGTGTTGTCACCCTTGTCGTATGCAAAACCTTTCCAGTCTGTTTTCATCAATGCGAGGTCATTGCGATTGGATTCGGTGATGATTTTACCGTTTCTGGTATAGCGCATATACCAAGGATTTTTGCCGATTTCAAGCGCAAGAGAACCACTCTGGATAATCAGGTGATCTGAATTTTCTTCTACTTTTAATGGAATTGTATTTTTATTTATTTCAAAGGCAGGCGAAGGATTGACTGCGCCTAAATGGTGATACGTTTGGACACGCAGAACTTCCTCCATTGGGGATGTAATGACAAGTGTAAGATTAATACCGCCAAGGGTATCGCCGCGGTGTGTGATATGTGCAGTTGGAGCACATATGGTTACTTTGTTGCTTTCAATTTTGATAAAGTATGCCTCTTTTGGGGCAAAGCATCCGCAGCCTTCCCGCTGAAGCCAGCAGCCGTTACTGAATTTCATATTGACCTCTTTTCTGCATCGGATCGTGTATTTTTTGCCCTCTGTACCCGATGCCGCACAGAATATCTTTGTGTAAAATCTATAATAATTGTATTATATCATGAAAAGTGAAAAAGAAAATGTAAAAAATAGATACTTTAACATACTTTTTTTTAGGAACTGTGGTAAAATGTAAGTATCAAAATAAAATGTGAAAGTAAAACACTTTTACACTTCGTAATGCGAATACTGCAAAGCATGACACGGTATATGTTGCGTCATCAAAGATAAAACTCTATGCGCAGGGGCACTTATAGGAAGATTGTCAACTTAGCTGATGAGTGCATGGCGCATGAGTGGGGGAAGATAAACTTTTTCCCTGATTGTAGTACAGACTGGCAAAGGCGTGCTGGAAGATGTAAAAGCAGATATTTTCACCGAAAAGGAGGGTATGCTATGAAATTAACTTTTGTAGGCGCAGATCATCAGGTAACGGGCAGCTGTCACTATATTCAAGCATGTGGAAAGAACATATTGGTTGACTGCGGTATGCAGCAGGGGGCAAATCCCTACGAGTGCTGTGATATTCCTGTAGAAGAATCCAAGATCGATTATGTATTTTTAACCCATGCGCATGTTGACCATTCCGGTAATTTGCCGCTATTGTATGCGAAGGGGTTCCGTGGGCAGGTATTTACTACGGAAGCGTCCGCGGATTTATGTTCCATTATGCTTCGCGACTGTGCGCATATTCAAATGCAGGAGGCAGAGTGGAAGAATCGGAAAGCAAAAAGACATTCTGGCTTGGAAGCCGTGGAGCCGGCGTATACAATGGAGGATGCAGATGGTGTTATTCGGTGTATTGTACCTTGCTCGTACAATAGTACGGTGGAAATCTGCGAAGGTATTACAATTAGATTTACAGATGTAGGACATCTGCTGGGTTCTGCAAGTATCGAGGTGTGGCTGACAGAGCAGGGTGTTACGAAAAAAATTGTATTTTCTGGCGATATCGGAAATAAGAACCAGCCATTAATAAAAGACCCCATCTATACAAAAGCGGCGGATTATGTAGTAATGGAAGCAACATACGGCGATCGCTATCATACAAAGGACAAGGAAAGTCCGCATTATGTGGAGGATTTGGCGGAAGTCATTAAGACAACATTTGCAAGAGGCGGAAATGTGGTAATTCCATCGTTTGCGGTGGGCAGAACACAGGAAATTCTTTATTTCCTAAGAAAAATTAAGGAGGATCGTCTGGTTACGAATTTCCCGAATTTTGAGGTGTTTGTGGATAGTCCGCTTGCAGTGGAAGCGACTGGTGTTTTTCAGAAAAATATTTACACTTGCTTTGACGAGGAAGCAATGGAGCTGGTGCGCCACGGGATTAATCCGCTGACATTTCCCGGATTAAAGCTTGCGATTACCAGTGAGGAATCAAAGGAGATTAACTTTGATGAAACGCCGAAAGTGATTATTTCGGCAAGCGGTATGTGCGAGGCGGGTCGTATACGGCATCACTTAAAGCATAATTTGTGGCGGCCAGAATGTACGATTTTGTTTGTCGGTTATCAGGCGGCGGGAACGCTGGGGCGCATTCTTGTGGAAGGCGTGGACGAAGTAAAGCTGTTCGGTGAGGTTGTTGAGGTGCGTGCAGAGATAAAACAGCTTCCCGGAATGAGTGGTCATGCTGATAAAAACGGGTTGTTAGAGTGGATTAATGCATTTGAGCAAAAGCCGGATCATGTCTTTATTGTACATGGTGAAGATACCGTCTGCAATTTGTTCGCAGATTGTTTGAAAAATGAGTATGGGCAAAAAGCCTATGCGCCATATTCCGGAACACGCGTGGATTTAGTCACAAATACAATCGAATACGCAGCAGAACCTGTAGCACTTAAGAAGCGTCCACATCCTGTATCGGATGTATTTGCAAGACTTCTGGCAGCAGGACAGCGCTTGATTGCTGTGATTTATAAGAATCAGGGCGGCGCAAATAAAGATTTGGCGAAGTTTACATCACAGATAAATTCGTTGGCGGATAAGTGGGATATGTGAAAAGCGTAATGAGCAGCTCTAAATACTTTGGTTATAGTATGTAGAAACCGAAACTGCTAAGTTTTATACGCATGAGCAATAAATTTTACCAAAATGCGCATGATTACAATACTCGCGAGTCGACGTGATTGGTAAATTTTAGCATTCGCCAGTATATATTGGAATACATTAATTCGTGCAGAGTATAAAGATAAAGGGCTGTCGGAAGTGAAATATTTTCCGGTAGTCCCTTTTTTGTGCACACGCTGATGTAGGGGAAGTAAACTTCCTTGTTCGATTGTTGAAAGTTTGTATATTTTTTTTATAATTGCAAAAAATAACCATATATTTCAAAGGAAAGGCATGGTTGGGATTGTGGCGAATACAGTTTTGTATATAATGGCGAAGGCAAATGCTGCTTTGTCTAAGAAAGATGTAGAACTTTGTGATGTGGCGAGCGTTTATTGTGAGGATGAAACGATTCGTGCGAAAGCAAATGCTTTAAAAATTCATCATTTTAGAGAGGGACAGTCGCCGCGGGAGGTTATTAGTATCCTAAAGATTATTGAGCAGCTTACAAAGCTTTTCCCAGGGATTATGGTGGAGAGCATTGGAGAAACCGATATTATTGTGGAGAAGGCTTCTTTGCAGCGGAATAAAAGCAATGAGAAAAAAGGGTTTGTCGAGGTTATAAAAGTAATTTTTGTGGCATTGATTTGCTTTTTTGGATCGGCTTTTACAATTATGGCATTTCACAATGACATTGGGATTTCCGATGTGTTGGCGCGGATTTATGAGATGGTGACGGGTACGTCTTCTGATGGATATACTGCGTTGGAAATTTCCTATTCTATAGGTCTTGCAATTGGAATTATTGTTTTCTATAATCATGTAGGAGGAAAACGGCTGACGTCTGATCCAACACCACTGGAAGTGGAAATGCGTAATTATGAGCGTGATGTGAATCAGGCAATTGTGGAAATGGCAGACAGGCAGAATCTGGAAAAGAATGTGGAATCATAAACGTTATTTCTTGGGGAGAGCGTCATGAAAACAATTTTTATTTGGATAATGGGAATTAGTTCCGGTTTAATGGTTTCAGCAGGTGTTTTTACAGTTCTTTTTGTTGTGGGATTGGTGCCACGGTTTGCTGGAAGAACAAATACGGCAAAGTTTGAGATATTATATGAGGAATTTCTAATATTTGGTGCTGTTTTAGCAGATATATTAAGTGTCTTTCCAATAAAGGGTTCCATTGGAAAGTTTGTGACAGGGATATTAGGTTCTGGCGTGCTTTTTAATGCGATTTTGATTTTAATTGGAATTTTTACAGGAATTTTTGTAGGCTGTCTGTCGATTGCACTTGCGGAGGTGTTGGACGGTATTCCGATTTTTGCAAGGCGGATTCAGTTGAAAATGGGATTAAGTATTGCGGTGCTTGCAGTTGCGCTTGGCAAGATTGCAGGTTCTCTAATTTATTTTATAGAAAATTTTTCGGGATAATAAAAAAACAAAAATATAATCGCTTGTGATTAGCATAAACTAGTGCAGCATTGCCGAAATAACGGTGAAAAACAGTGCCTGAGATTTGGTTACTTTTCACACCCATGCCAAAGTAGTGGGAATCATGCGCCAAAATGCTAAAAGCTTTCGCTTTTTTGCTTTAGCATTTTGTGTGCAAAATCTGTTATAATTCACACCTCAGTAACTTATAAGCTAATAAAAACTGGCATGAGTGTGAATTGTAACGAAATTTGTTGTATTCACCGTTATTTGTGCAATGTTGTACTAGTAAGTGAATATGTAATAGGGTTATATTTAAGAAGGGAGAGGATTTTATGGCTTCACAACAGAAAAAAAAGGAATATCAAGATTATGTGGAACAAAACTCACCTAAAACAAATGTTTGGATTCAAATGGGAAAAGCGTTTGTTATGGGGGGACTCATATGCTGTCTGGGACAATTAATAGTAAACATTGCAACAGGGTATTTCGGATTGGAACAGGAAACAGCGGCGAGTTGGTGCTCTATGCTGTTAATATTATTGAGTGCAATATTAACAGGATTTAATTTGTATGGCGGTTTGGTGAAATGGGGCGGTGCGGGAGCGCTGGTGCCAATTACTGGATTTGCTAATTCTGTGGTTGCATCTGCAATTGAGTATAAGACAGAAGGACAAGTCTTTGGAATTGGAAGCAAGATTTTTACGATTGCAGGGCCGGTAATTTTGTTTGGTATTTTCACAAGCTGGGTACTGGGGCTTCTCTATTGGATTGGAAAATTAATGGGAATATAACTAAGAAGATAGTAGTAATAGGAAGATAGAAATAAGGTAAGGGGCTGCCAGGAAATTGACAGCCCTTTACTTTTGTTTATGTACAGACCCATGCAGAGGAAATATGCCGCTAAGGTGGCGCACGGGTTACACGGTGGGTGGGATTATTTATCGAAAACTTTTCACCCAGTTTATCAAGGAATCGTGATGTTCATTATTATAGACATCCCGTTTCATTTGGTCGGTAACAGGTCCATTCTTTTCCATAATCGCAAGAATCGCCTCCTGCAATCCAGCAATTTTTCCTTTCTCAAATGCTTCATCGCACGCTTTTGCTGCTAATTCTTTTGCGGGATCGATAGGCGTAACCTCTTTGGCACTTGGTGCTTTATCCGCATTAGTGGTTTTGCTGGTATTATTTGTTGCATTAGGTGCTGCGGCTTCCAAAGTTTTTTCAGGAGCAGAAGGTTTGGGTGCTTCGGCAGCAGAATGTGTTGCAGGTTCTGTTTCTACTGGTGGCTTTGGCGTGGCGGTTGCTTTATTTGCAGTTTCCACAGTGCTGTTGTCTACCGTTATGCTACCTGTGAATGCGTCTGTGAGCGGCACCCATATTTCACCGGAATTTGCTTTGATATTAACACAAATTGTCCCGTTTGAAACGGATACTTTTTCTCCTGTCAGTGCGCCAATATAGGTTGAAACATTGCCAGCGGGAACGGTAAATACATAATCACTGTCATCATTATTGACAGTTACCACAACGGATTCGCCGTTATAATTTCTTGAGAAAGCATACTGGCGGTTCATTAATTTTAGTTCTTTGTAATCACCATAAGAGAGTGCTTTAGACTGCTGTCTTGTGCGTCCTAATGCGGCGATTAGCTTTGTATAAACATTGTTATTTACGGCGTTTTTGTAATCGTCGAGATTTAATGCTGGTCTTAAAGATGCATCGGAGAATTTCTCTTTTTTCCCTTCAATACCAAATTCTGATCCATAATAGATAGAGGGCACGCCGGGAAGGGTGTACATTAGGATATGCACAGGGATAAAATGCGCCTTGTTATTTAGCTTGGTATAAATACGCTCTACATCATGGTTGTCCACAAAATTGTAAAGCTTTAAGCCATCTGGTCTGTTGCCGCCCATTTCATACAGACGCTTTACGGTATGCGCAATCTCAAAATAATTGTGATCGTTATGACCGGAGTAGAGTGCCTTGTGAAGCTGGTAGTTTGTTACGGAGTGCAGAGTGCCCTCATTTACCCAGCGTGTATAATCTCCATGGATTACTTCGCCCATTAGCCAGAAATCGGGTTTTACTTCGTTTGCGGTGCCGCGCAGCGCCTTCATAAAATCAAAGTCCAGCACATCAGCAGCATCCAGACGGATTCCGTCAATATCAAATTCGCTGACCCAGAATCGGATTACATCGCAAATATAATCTCTAACAGCAGGATTTCTTTGATTTAGCTTGACTAACAGGTTGTAACCGCCCCAGTTGTCATAGCAGAATCCGTCGTTATATTCGTTGTTGCCGCCGAAGTTGACATTGCAGTACCAATCGCGGTATTGGGAACTTTCGCGTTTCTCTTTAATATCTTGAAAGGCAAAAAAATCGCGTCCTGTGTGATTAAAAACGCCGTCGAAAATAACTTTTATCCCTTTTTCATGGCATTTTGCCACAAAATCAGTTAAGTCTTTATTGTCGCCCAAACGGCTGTCTAGTTTTTTATAATCGGTAGTTTCATAGCCATGTCCAACGGATTCAAAAAGCGGGCCGATATAAAGGGCATTGCAGCCGATATTTTTAATATGGTCAATCCAAGGAATCAAGGTATTTAAGCGATGTTCTGGTTTACTATATGAATTTTCCTTTGGCGCTCCAGTAAGCCCCAAGGGATAGATGTGATAAAAAACTGCTTCATCGTACCAAGCCATGTTTTTGTCCCCCTTTAAAATAATAAGTTTTTCCTAATTTTTAACAATCAGATATGTTATTATATCACAAAATGGGGATGAATGCATCAAATTTTAGAAAAAAAGTAGAATTATACAGTTCAATGGGTTATCGGAACTGTTACCAGTTTAGGACATTACACTATGCTGCAAAGTCCGTAAGAACACATAGTGGTTGAGATGCATCGAGCCATCGCGAAGCGATTTTGTATGTCTTGATGCATTGCTCATTACTGTTCTAAGAACTTCGCAGATTTAGCCTATACGGAAGAAATGACGAATTAAAGCAAAATCAGTTACATAGCCCGCTATACACCGAGTAGAGGGCTGTCGCATTAAGGGAAACATATACAAGATATTATAATGCTGTACTGCATTTTATACCATATCTTGTATATTCAAAACTTATTGCGACAGCCCCTACTCGATTTTAATATATAAGTGTTTTATCCTAACAGGTAACCAGCTTCAAATGCTTTTTTGTTGATTTCCACGGTTTTGGGTGGTACGGTTTCTTGGATAACCTCCAGCCATTGTTCTTTGTCAAAATCCATACGTTTTGCGGCAACGCCGATAATAATCGTGTTAAATACCTTTGCGTTTCCAAGCTTTTTGGCTTCGCCCATTGCGTCTACTGCAATAACATTGTGTTCTTTTTGCAATGTTTCAATAATATTTTCAGGGTATGCGGCAGCGCCGGTAACAACCGTAATCGGGTCAATCCGCTGGTCATTGACAATGATTACGCCATCTTTTTTGAGAAAATGGGCATAGCGCAAGGCTTCGAGCCGCTCAAACGCAATTAATACATCTGCCTGTCCTTCTTCAACTATCGGTTCTGCTACAGATTCTCCGTAACGCACAAAAGTGACAACGCTGCCGCCGCGTTGTGCCATACCATGCACTTCGGAGAGTTTCACGTCATAGCCTGCTTTGGTTGTGATACCGCCAAGAATGCGGCTAGTCAGCAAGGTTCCCTGTCCGCCGACGCCGACAATCATAATATTCTTTGTAGTCATTATTTTATTTTCCTTCCTATGCTAAGCTTCGTTGTTGACTTTCTCAATCGCACCGAATTTGCAGCGCTTCATACACAGACCGCAGCCGTTACACATGGTATCGTCGATACGAATTGTGCCGTCGTCATTTTTGGTTAGAGCAGGGCAGCCAGGTACTAGACACATCCCACATTTCTTGCATTTTTCGGGAAGTGCGATGCATTTTGCATTGGTTGCCTGTGATTTTAACAGGGCACAGGGGCCGCAGACAATAATAACGGATACTTCATCGCGTGCTGTTTCGCGTTTTACAAGTTCTTCCAAGGTGTCAATATCAAATGCATCAACTTCATAGACGTGTTCGACACCGATTGCCTTGCATAAATGATAAAGGCTGATCGCTTTGGTTTCTTTTCCATTCAGCATTTTGCCAGTAGCTGCGTGATCTTGGTGTCCAGTCATCCCCGTAGTGGAGTTGTCAAGAATTAATACCGTTCCGGTGGATTGATTATATACCATATTCATTAAGGAGTTTACACCGGTATGTAAAAAGGTTGAATCGCCGATTAAGGCTACCCAGTTTTTAATATAATCTTTGCCCTTTGCTTTTTCCATGCCGTGCAGCGTGGAAATGGAAGCACCCATGCAGACGGTGGTATCAATAACATCCAGCGGGGAAACGGCGCCGAGCGTATAACAGCCAATATCGCCTACACCGTGGATTTTTAGCTTTTTCAGCACAGAGTAAGTGCTTCTGTGCGGGCAGCCAGGGCAGAGAATCGGCGGGCGTGCCGGTACCTGAGCAATCGGTGTGGTTTCGATTTTTTCGCCAAGTACACGCTCCCGCAGCATATTTGCGCTGTATTCGCCTTGCAGAGTAAAGCGTTCTTTGCCGATACATGGGATGCCCCATGATTTCACCTGTTCCTCAATTAAAGGTTCTAATTC
>Ga0224742_10027_pt1 | contig 28704 bp, 17 predicted proteins | sample LIM_E_Water_Neg_FD_161631 | JGI IMG/M metagenome (GOLD analysis project Ga0224742, IMG submission 161631) | Enriched cells from gastrointestinal tract of the lab mouse from Pacific Northwest National Laboratory (PNNL), Richland, Washington... | ecosystem: Host-associated > Mammals > Digestive...
CTGCGGGAGAATATATCGGAACTCTACATGACTGCGTATGATGTGAATGCCGCCACACTGGAAGCTGCTGTGGGGGACGGAGTTATAGACAGGGCCGCAGCAAGGATTGATGAGACTTTTTCAGCTTGCGACTATCTCTTTCTGTGTGCCCCGGTACAAAAAAACGATGCTAACCTGGAGGCAGTAAAAAAGGTGATATCTCCCTCCTGCACCCTGACGGATGTGGGTAGCGTCAAGACAGATATCCATGAGCATATCGCCCGGGCCGGGCTGGAAGCGCAATTCATCGGGGGCCATCCCATGGCGGGAAGCGAGCGTTTCGGCTACGTAAATTCCAAGGCCAAACTGCTGGAAAACGCTTATTACATCCTGACTCCCACCGACCAGACCGACTCACGGCGGCTGGAAGCATACCGGGCACTGGTGGAGACCATGGGCGCCCTCCCTCTGGTGCTGGATTATCGGCAGCACGATTATGTCACCGCCGGGATCAGCCATCTGCCCCATGTGATCGCCGCCTCCCTGGTAAATCTGGTGCGGGACTCGGACAGTCAGGACGGCATTATGAAACTGGTGGCCGCCGGAGGCTTCAAGGACATCACCCGGATTGCCTCTTCCTCCGCCGCCATGTGGCAGCAGATCTGCCTGACCAACACCGAAAATATTTCAAAACTGCTGGGCTGCTATATCGACTCCCTGTCCCAGATCAAAGAGGAACTGGATAACCGTCAGGGAGAGGCGCTGTACCGGCTCTTTGACAGCGCCAGAGTATACCGTGACTCCTTTATCAACGCCTCCAGCGGCCCTATAAAGCGGGTGTTCTCCTTCAACATCGACATAGACGACCGGCCCGGCATGCTGGCCCAGGTGGCCACCACCCTGGCTTTTAACAATATCAACATCAAAAATATCGGCATTGTCCACAACCGTGAGTACGAGGAAGGCGTACTTCGGATCGAGTTCTATGACGAGTCTTCCCAGGACGCCGCCAAAAGACTGCTATCCACCCCTCAATTTGTTATTCATGAAAAAAAGCTATAAAAATACACCTGCCTGTTTCTAATTGCCAGGCAGGTGCTATTTTAATTTTACATCTTCCCCTTTGTGCCATGCGGGCTTTCGGCCGCGCCTGTCCCCCCTTACACCAGATCCGCCTCGGAAAATTTTTCATATACACTGATCCGAAGGGCATCCTGCTCGGACATCCCGATAAAGATGGCTCCATAATGATAGAGTGCGTAATCATCCAGTTCAATCCGCACAATCCGAAGAAAACAGTGAATTACTTCCTTGGTCCATATAGCCAGAGAACATTCATATACGGCGCCGATATCCAGCAAATCCTCGCAGGTAAAGCCTACTCCTGATCTGGATACATCGATTAAGTCTATCACTACGGCATGTTTCACCGTGGAATCCAGACGCTTTACCATAAGCTGGGCTTCCATATCCATTCTCTTACACTTTCTTCGTTCTTCCATTCAAGTTATCCTCCAGGCCATATACATTCTAAACAAGATTTTACATGATTCCTTACGAATTGTCAATTCTATCATGTATTTGAACCGCAATCGTCTACGGAACACCATAAAATCATTTTTCCCGCTCTCGGTTATAAGACGCTGTGTGCCGGGAATTTGCCAACTGCGCCTTTGCGGATTCCACATTTTCTTTGCTGTCATATAGTATGGAAAACATATGATAGAGTCAACTGGCCGCCTTTATTTTGCCAAAACACGTTTCCGTCTGCCTTTGTAACATCCTTCACAGCTATAATATTTTAACCAGTTTTTTACAAAGCGCCACAAGGTCATAGCGAATTCCTTCCCGGCTACGCCAACCCCTATCGCTCCACTCGTCCTGGGATACATCATCCCCGCCGTATATCAATGCTCCATAATCAAAACCTCTGAATTGTGAAACGGCAATACACCCTGCCTGCTCCATTTCAACAATTTTTGCACCTTCTTCTTTCCTCCGTACTATTCTGTCAGCAGTTTCTCTGAATATCGCATCTGTTGTCCATGTCAATCCCCGGATGTATGAAATTGAATTATTTTCTAAATACTGCGTGATTTTTTCAGTAGTTTTGGGATTTGTGAAGATACATCTTGAAGGTTTTATGTAATGGTATGAAAAGCCCTCATCCCTAATTGCTCCGTCCACCACAAGTACCTGACCTACTTCAATATTTTTATCAAGAACTCCGCCGCCGCCACAGAACATAACCTTGGTAATACCCATGGCATTAAATAGATCTAAATTCCCTGCACAGGCCGGGCAGCCTACCTGCCCCAACGTAATCAAAATATCATCGTCCAAAAAGCGATATATTAAGACCGGATTCTCGCCGCCAATCGTTCTTTCAAGCAAAATCTTACCCTCGTCTACTAATTTATTCATAACTTCAGGGAAAAAAGTAATAATTAACTTGTTTGTTTCAAAAAATTGGTCTACAAAAGACGTTGGATTTAATTTTGCAACTTTGTTATCATCAAACTCAAATATTGGATATTTGCTTTCTTTAATCATAATATTAGTTCTGCCCCCGTAAATTCCATATGAGATAGCGTTTCTTTTAAGGTACCATATGCAGATTGTTTTAAACTGCCAGCCCCCAAAGTAGCAGATCTATCCGATTGGGCATTTCATGTCCTGCTTTCAGCGGCAAAGTCCGGAGAATAATCTGCCCCGTTTTTTACTCACACCACGAACATGGCATCCCCAAAGCTGAAGAAGCGATATCTCTCCCGGACGGCTTCCTCATAGGCTGACAGCACCCGTTCCCGGCCTGCCAGCGCGCTGACCAGCATCACCAGTGTGGATTCCGGCAGATGGAAATTGGTAATCAGACCGTCCAGCACCCTAAAGCGGTAACCCGGGTAGATAAAAATCTCCGTGTCTCCGCAGCCCGGTCGCACCTGACCGTTCTCATCCGCTGCGCTCTCCAGCGTCCGGCAGCTGGTGGTGCCTACGCAGATGATCCGGCCCCCGGCAGCCTTGGCGGCATTAATCTGCTGTGCCGCCTCCTGGGTGACCTGATAATATTCTGAATGCATATGATGCTCCAGCACGTTTTCTTCCTTCACCGGCCGAAAGGTGCCCAGCCCCACATGCAGGGTCACATAGGCGATCTCCACACCCATCTCCCGGATCGCCTCCAACAGTTCCCTGGTAAAATGCAGCCCCGCCGTGGGTGCCGCCGCCGATCCTTCGTACCTGGCATAAACAGTCTGGTAACGGCTTTTGTCCTGCAGCTTGTGGGTGATATAGGGAGGCAGAGGCATTTCACCCAACTGATCCAGCACCTCTTCCCAGATACCCTGGTAGGTAAATCGAATCAGTCGGTTGCCCTCCTCCACGGTCTCCAGCACCTGTCCCCGCAGCAAGCCTTCTCCAAATATAAGTTCTGTACCCGGTCTGCACTTTTTACCGGGTTTTACCAGAGTTTCCCACACATCCTTCTCCCGGCGCTTCAAAAGCAGCACCTCCACATGGGCCCCTGTACCTTCCCGTTCCCCCAGCAGCCGGGCCGGGATTACCTTGGTATTGTTCAGTACCAGACAGTCCCCGGGACGCAGATATTGGGGAATATTGTGAAATATTTCGTGTCTGGTCTGCCCCGTGTCTCTGTCCAGCATCAGGAGCCTGGAGGAAGAGCGGTCCTCCAGGGGATCCTGGGCGATCAACTCCTGGGGCAGGTCAAAGTAAAAATCTGATTTTTTCAGTTCCATTGTTTTCTCCATATCCACAGGCCCTCTCCCATGGTCCTCCCGCGGTGTGTCACATGGTCACATTTTCCGCAAAAGCCTTGTATCCCCTGTAGGCTTCATAGATATCCGCCTTGCTGGTAGCTTCCCAGGGAGCATGCATATTCAGCACGGGAACTCCGCTGTCAATGACATTCATACCATAAAGAGCCAGGATATAAGCGATGGTTCCGCCTCCTCCCACGTCCACCTTACCCAGTTCCGCCGTCTGCCACTGGATCTTGGCCTCGTCCATAACCCGGCGCAGATGTGCCATATACTCCGCGTTGGCGTCATTGGAACCGGACTTGCCCTTGGCGCCGGTAAACTTGTTAAATACCATGCCTCCTCCCAGGAAAGCCGCATTCTGCAATTCAAAACAGCTTCTGTAGCCGGGATCGAAAGCCGCGCTCACATCGGAAGAAAGCATGGCGCTCCGGGACAGACATCTGCGCAGATTCAACTCGCTGTACTCTCCCGTCAGGTTCATCAGTTCCGCCACAGCGTTCTCAAAGAAACGGGAGCGCATGCCCGTGGCCCCCACCGATCCCACCTCTTCCTTATCCACCAGGATGCAGCACACGGTTCTCTCATGCCCTTTTAAGTCCAGCATGGCCTTTAAGGAGGTAAAGGCGCAGACCCTGTCGTCCTGCCCGTATGCCAGAATCATGCTGCGGTCAAAACCCGCCTCTCTGGCCTTTCCTGCAGGAACCACTTCCAGTTCCGCGGAGATCAGATCTGCCTCCTCAATATCGTATGTCTCTTTGAGAATATCCAGCACCCCGGACTTCACCAGATTCTTTGCCTTCTGCTTGCCCTCGTCCGTCTCCTTCTCTTCCTGCCCCAGGACCAGAGGCCGGGACCCCACGATCAGATCCAGTGCCTCCCCCTCTATGACTTTCGCGGCGGATTTCTCAAGCTGCTGGGCGGCCAGATGAATCAGCAGATCGGATACAAAAAATACGGGATCATCCTCATTTTCCCCGATATTTAACTCAACGGTGGTTCCGTCCTTTTTCACCACCACTCCATGGATGGCCAGCGGAAGCGTCACCCACTGATATTTCTTTACGCCGCCGTAGTAATGAGTGTCCATATAGGCAAAAGTATGGTCGCCATCCTCAAACAGCGGATTCTGCTTCACATCCAGCCTGGGGCTGTCTATATGAGCACCCAGAATATTTATTCCCTCTGTCATAGGCGTCTTGCCGACGCGGAACAGGGCGATGGATTTATTCATCCAGACACTGTACACCTTGTCGCCCTTCTTCAAAGTTTCCCCGGATTTAGCCAGAGACTCCAGTTCCCGGTAGCCCTCCCCCTCAATCATGTTTACAATGGTGTCGATGCACTCCCGCTCGGTCTTGCCCCGGTCCAGGAATGCCCTGTACTCATTGCTCAATTTCTCCATCTTTTTTAATTGCTTCTCATCATAGTTCTCCCATGCACATTTTTTTAACATTTCTTCTGCTCCTCTCCGATTCTTTTTTATTATTAATAGTTCGGCCTGTCCCGGTTAAATATGGCATATTACGACCCGGTTTCCAAAACAGGCCCGGACAATCTGCATTTTATACAGTACCCATGGACATTGCCTGCGCAGTATTCCCTCTACGACAAATCCATCCTAACTCCGCAGTTCAATATCCAACTGGTTTTTCAGATTCTTTAAGATCTTTTTCACAAAACGATCCACCGCATCTGATTCGAAAGCCTCTTCACGAGGGGCAAATTCCACGGTGAAGGCCATACTCTTCTTGCCTGCCGCAATCTGTCCGCCCTCGTATACATCAAAGAGGCGAATGGACTTGATATGGCTGCAGGAATTTCGAATGGCCTCCTCCACCTGGCCACAGGTCACGGACTTATCCATCACCAGCGCCAAATCCCGGCTCTCCTCCGGGAACCTGGACAGGGGAGTGAAGCCGGCCTGCCTGTCGTAGGCATCGGCCAGGCTGCGCAGGTCAATCTCCAGCACATAGGCATCGGCGCGCAGATCCAGCTGCTCCGCCACCTCGTAAGCCACCTTGCCCATACATCCCACTTTCTTGCCCTCGAAAAAGATGGCAGCCGCCTGATAAGGATGCAGATAGGTCTCCGTCTCCGGCACATAGGCAAACCTGGCAAACAGCGTGTCCGCCACTCTCTCTGCCATACCCTTCAGGGTAAAGAAGCTTTCCTCTTCGCCAAATACGCCGATGCACAGAGTTTCCCGCTCGTCCGGGTACTCGTCCAGGGGCAGGGACCGGGGAATAAACACCTTGGCGCTCTCGTAAAGCCGCCCTTCCAGAATCCCCTTTTTCTGATTCCGGGAAATGGCGTTTAACATGGAAGGAACCAAAGTGGTCCGCATCAGGGACAACTCCTCGTTGATGGGGTTCAATATGCGGATGGCCTGGCGTTTCGGCGCATCCTGGGGCAGATGCAGCAGATCCAGATCCGAGGGAGAGAAAAAGCTGTAGTGGATACACTCATAGGCCCCTGCACCGCATAACGCCCGCTTGAGTTTCATCTCCTTTTGCATATTCCGGGGCACACCGCCCATGGTCACCTGGGCCTGGGGCATAAAAGCAGGAACCACATGGTCATAACCGTACATGCGGATCACTTCCTCCGCCACATCCGGATAATCCTCCATGTCCTCTCGATAGGCAGGCACCTGCAGAGTCAGTTCATCGCCCTCCAGAGTGGGAGCAAAATCCAGGTTTTTCATAATCCGCAGAATCTCCTGAACCGGCACTTCGATGCCCAGCACATCCTCCACCTTCCTGACACTTACTTTCATCTCCCGGGGGTCTATGCGGTTGCCCGTATTCACATCCACATGAGTGGAGGAAACTTTGCCGCAGCCCAATTCCTGAATCAGATGCAGTGCCCGCTCCATGGCGTGCACAGTGAAATACTCATCCACGCCTTTCTCATATCTGGCACTGGCATCCGTGCGTTTTCCCAGTCCCCGGGAGGTTTTGCGGATATTGTCCCGGGCAAATTTCGCCGACTCGAACAAGACTTCCCTGGTGCTCTCCCGGATCTCGGAGTTCAGCCCTCCCATGACCCCTGCCAGGGCCACCGGCTTCACACCGTCGCAGATCACCAGATTGTTGGTATTCAATATATACTCCTGTCCGTCCAGAGTGGTGATCTTCTCTTCCTGACCGGCCCGGCGCACCTCAATGGCATTGCCCTCCAGATAATCAAAGTCAAAGGCATGCATGGGCTGCCCCATCTCCAGCAGCACATAATTGGTGATATCCACGATATTGGAGATGGGTTCCTGACCCATCAACGCCAGCCTGCGCTTCATCCACTGCGGGGACTCGCCGATTTGCACATCATACACATAATGACCGATATACCGGGGGCACAGATCCGGGGCATCCACTGTCACCGTGAAACCCTCCTTCTTCACCGCCGTCTCGGTGTAATCCAGGGCGGGCATACGGAAAGGCTTATCCAGCACCGCCGCCACCTCCCTGGCAATGCCCATTATGCTCTGGCAGTCCGGCCTGTTGGCCGTGATGGAAATGTCAAAAATCCAGTCGTCCAGGCCCAGGATAGGTTTTACGTCCGCTCCGGGCTCCACGTCCTGGGGAAGCACCAACAGACCGTTGTAGCCTGCGCCGGGAAACAGGTTCTCGCTCACTCCCAGTTCCACGCCGGAGCAAAGCATTCCCTCGGATTCATAGCCCCGCAGCTTCCCCTTCTTAATCGTCATGACGCCCTCCACGGTCTTGTGGTCCTTGGCCGTCATATACACTGTGGCCCCGGCCAGCGCCAGCGGATATTTTCCTCCCGTCTGCACATTGTCCGCACCGCAGCACACCTGAAAGGTGCCATGGTCGCCGGCATTCACCCGGCACACATGCAGATGCGTGTCAGGGATGGCCTCACAGGTCTCCACCAGACCCGCCACCACATTGCTGACTGCCTCTCCCACTTGATGCAGCTCTTCCACTTCAAAACCACAGGAAAAAAGTTTTTCCTCCAGCTCCTGGGGTGTCACATCAATCTCCACATAATCCTTTAACCAACTCAAAGGTACTAACATAATATCCCTCCTGATTTCGTTCCGCATTCTCCCGGCAATACACGGGGAAGCCGCCGAATTATGGCCGCCCTGGGAAAATACGGTTATCCACTTTATTTTCTGTGTCCTGGCCGCCAATCCCTTAATTGTCGTCAATCTGTCGCAATACCCGCAGATCGGACTCAAACAGAAGTTTCACATTGTTGATGCCGTATTTCAGCATGGCGGTACGGTCCAGGCCGATGCCGAAAGCCAGACCGCTGTACTGTTCCGAATCAATGCCGCAGTTTTCCAGCACCTTCTTATTCACGATGCCAGCGCCCAGAAGTTCAATCCAGCCCGTACCTTTACACAGTTTGCAGCCCTTGCCGCCGCAGGAAAAACAACTCACATCCACCTCCACAGAAGGCTCCGTAAAGGGGAAATAGGAAGGACGCAGCCGGGTGGTGGTATCCTCTCCGAAAATCTTTTTCACAAAAAGTTCCAACATCCCTTTCAGATCGCAAAGGGTAATTTTCCGATCCACCACCAGCCCCTCCATCTGATGAAACATGGGAGAATGGGTGGCATCGTCATCTGAGCGAAACACCTTACCCGGCGCAGCCACAATTTTGATCGGTGGTTTTTTCTTTTCCATGGTATGGATCTGGGCCGCACTGGTCTGGGTAGCCAGCAAAAACTCCGGTGACAGATAAAAAGTATCCTGCATATCCCTGGCGGGATGATCTTTGGGGATGTTCAAAGCCTCAAAATTGTAATAGTCGTTCTCAATCTCCCGGGTCTGAGCCACTTCAAAGCCCATGCCCACAAAGATATCCATAAGCTGGTTGCGAATCTGGGTGACGGGATGCAGGTTGCCCGTTTCCACGTTCCGGGCAGGCATGGTCACATCAATGCGCTCGGACTCATAACGCCGCTGCAGTTCCCTCTCCTTCATCTTCTCATCCAGTTCCATAAACCGCTGCTGGGCCCATTCTTTCAGTTCATTTACGCTCTTGCCGAAGCCGGCCCTCTCCTCGGGCGCAATGCTCTTCATCTCCTTCATCAACTGGCCGATTTTGCCTGTCTTGGAATCCAGGAACTGCTTGCGCAGTTCAAATGCCTCCGCCCTGGAATTAGCACGTTCTTTTATGCCATCCAGAATCTCCTGCCTGATGTTCGCCAATCTGTCGCTCATTTCCATATCCTCCTGCATTAAAATTCCGCATATTCCCTGTCGGCGCTGGGAACCGGCCGCTCTGCCCGGAAATATACTGTTTTCATTCCCGTATTTCACGGAAAAAAACAGTCCCATGTACAGTCTCCTGTACATGGGACGAAAACTCTTCTTTCCGCGGTACCACCCACATTCCCCATCCGATACGGACGGGACTCTCAGATACGTGTAACGCACGTCTGCGGCCAAGACTACAGCCTGCCATATGACAGCAGGATTCACCCCGGCGGCTCCGGTGGGAAATTCATGCAATCATCTGAACGCAGGAAAGCTCGCAGCCGGTGGCTTCCCCTCTCTGTGCGAAAATGATGCCCTACTTTACACCTTCATCGCCTTTGTATCTCTCACTGTGACTATTCTAGAGGCTTCTCTCCAAAATGTCAAGCGCTTTTTTCTTTTATGGCTTTCCTACGCCTGTCGTCCTACTGCCTGCTGGTACTCCTGTACGGATATCCCGGCAACCTCACAGGCTTCCTCCACCGTACAGCACAGTTTTTTCACTATACTGCCTATAATGGAAATCCTTTCTTCCGCTCTTCCGTCTTCTATTAAATCGTCTATCGCCTGACACATATCCCGCTCCTCCTTAACATTCTTCCGTGCATCCGTTGTATTCTGTAATATTTCCGAATGGATCATCTGTCCTATGACATTGTAAGTCTCCTGGTCCAGATGACGGCACTCATCATGGGATTCCACATATTCCAGAAACCGTTCCTTGTCTGCCCTGCGGGCATACAGTTCAAACACTGTCCGCAGAGATGTCCGAAAACTGGAATAGTCGTTTTCCTCATTTAAATCCAAAATGTGCAGCGGGTACTCCGGCGTCAGCCCTCTGAGTTCCCGGGCCGCACCAGGTTTTGCGCTGCCAAAATCCAGCAACTCGTGTAGGCTTCTTGGTCCATCCCAGGGCCTGTTCCCCCAATAAATCACCAAGGTTGCCACCGGCCGAATCCGATCGCCCTTTCTGACCTTGTACAGATACTCTCCTGCCCCGATCTTTTCATGCCCCTTTTCCCTGAATTCGGTATCGTTCTTCCGCATCAATTCTCGTATCTGCCGATCATACTCCAACGCCTCCCTCAGCAGAACCCGCACTGGCATACCATAGTCCACATACTCCTGGTTCTCCAATATCCACAGGGCAAACAACCCTCCCTCCGTTTTTTGACGCATGGCCATATCGCAAGTCCGCTCCAGCGACACATCGCCCTCCGACTTCAGGACCGCCGTCCCGGCCTCCTCAAGCTGCGCCCCGTCCAGTATCTGTGCTCCACCAAATACGCTGCCATTGTAGACATCCGCATACCGCATCGGGTCGGACAGATAGGATTTGAGTGCCAAATCCTTTTTCCCCAATTTTACCTCCTCCCGCAAAAGAGTCCGCTCACTGTCGAAATCTCCTGCTCTATTCAAATAGTATGTGAAATAAAAGCAAGAATCTGTCTCGACTTCCCAAACGGGAAAAGATAAATTGCCTATAGCAGATGTATAGAATCATTGCTTTGAGTTTAAAATATCATACATTTTCTCAGATGTCAATATTTTTCGGCTTTTCGGAGCGCCTGCTTTTCACTCCTCCAGGCTCTCCAGCTGCCGTCCCTTCCGATCTACCAGCACCTTGTTCACGGGATTGAAAAAGCAGTTCAAATATGCCCCCACCAGGATGATATACATGCAGAAATACATCCAGATCATGGCAATAATAATCAGGGACAGGCTGCCGTAGATGCTGAAAGAGCCGCTGAGGTTCAGATAGATGGAAAAACCCCAGGAGAAAATACTCCACACCACAGCCGTAAAACTGGCCCCCGGTATCTGTTCCCGAAACCGCAGCTTCTTGCTGGGCACATATGTGTATATCGCCGCAAACAGCAGAGTCAGCACAATCCAGGAAAATATAAAACGCAGATTTACCACCAGTGAAAACAGTACTTCCAGTTGAGGCACCTTGGCCAGCACCACATCCACCAGCTTGCTGCCCAGTACCATAATCACCAGAGAGATCACGGTGGCAATCAGCATAACCACCGTATAAACAGCCGCAATGAAACGCACCACAAAATAATTCCGCCGTTCCTGTACGCCATTGACAGCATTCAGCCCGCTCATCAGGGCCATCAGTCCCTTGGCGGCAGTCCAGATCATCACCAGAGCCGCCAGAGGCAGGATGGAGGACGCCCTGCGGTACACATCATGAATCAGCTGCGTCACCATGGAGTCAATCTGGTTCGGAGTCACCTCTGTGATAGCCCGGGTCAGATTCTCCTCTGTCAGCGGCGTGTAGGGAATCATGGTACAGATCACCATCAGCATGGGTACCAGAGACAGGAATATAAAAAACGCCGTGCTGGCCGCATAGGCACTGATATTTTTTTCGCTCATCTTATTACCGAAATGTATGCCGATTTTAATCAGCTTCCCCTTCATAATATATCTCCTTCACGCTGCATCCTTCATAAAAAAACCGCAGGATGTCCCCGGCGCCGTACCCTTCCGCCGCCATGGATCTGGCCCCGTTCTGGCTCATGCCCACGCCGTGGCCAAAACCGCCGCCAGTCAGGTTATATCCTACCACAGTCTCCCCCTCTTTCGCAATCTCTATGGTAAAAAACGCGCTGGGCAGCAGGGTTTTTGCGTTTACCTGGCTGCCGTCCTGCCGCTGCACCAGAGTCTCTCCGTCGCACAGTACATATCGGATTGTATTCTCCGATATTATTTTATATGTATCCCGGTCCGTCTCGATCAGCAATTCATCTGCCACGCCCCCGGCCCCTCTGGCCAGCACGGTCAGATTCCGAATCTCCTGAAAGGACTTTATCGGACTGCTGACATAGTCCTCCCCATCCCTGGTCAGCACCAGTCTGTCATTGGTGTCGTAACGATTCCGCAGCCGCTCCAGGACCCTGCCGGGATCCAATGTCTTTACCGTGTAAGTCCAGCGGTACCATCCCTCGTCAGCCTCAAAGTCCCCGGGATCCGTGCTGCGGATTGCGGCGGCAAAAATCTCTTCTTGGGTCAATTCCTCCGGCCCCACAGCCTCCCCAATGGTTTCCACCGCCGTCCCCGTCAGCACCCGGCCCATCTCCCCCCGGCTCAGGTGCCTGGGCACAATGTAACCATAGCTGTCTGCCGCACTGGTTTTCCATACATGGGCATCACTGCCATATCCCCAGGAAGTGGAATAATAATAGGTCTCCGCCGGCGTCACGCCGTCCTCCCGCACCAACAGCTGGCCATAGGTGGCCTTCACTGCGGCAGTAGCCTCCTCCTGCTCCAGAATGTTGTTATACACCTGATAAGAAGAACTGTCGTCCACATGCGCTCCCAGCGCCTCATACCCGGCACGCTGCATATGAGTATATGCATAAGTCCGGGCGCAGATGGCCTGGGCTTTCAACGCCTCCTGGGGATAGGATGCAGGCATCTCACTGGGCACCACACTGTAAAGGTACTCTTCCAGAGGCAATTCGTTGATCAGCACCGTTCCCCCTTCTGTCCACAGCAGTTCCAGGCTGCCCCGGTAAGCCGGTATGCCCTGGCTGCGGCGGATGCTCGTGAGAATCATTTTTCCTGTGCGGACCGTGGGTTTTACCACCAGCCGGGCCCCCTTCGGAACCGTCAGTTCCATGCGCTCCCCCGCCGTATGGAGGGTTACCGTCTCCTGGGAATTGGCGGCGGACAGTACCTGCACGGTGTAGTCCGTGTCACAGGTCAGTTCCACCCTGTCATGATAGATCCCCTGGTAATCGCTGTTTTTCAGCAACACCCGAATGGTCTCCATGGCCTCTTCCCGGGCCAGAAGTATGGCGCAGATCTTTCCCTCCTCCAGGCAAAAATCCGCAAAATCATAGCCTATGCGCAGATCCTGGTAAGTGACCGTCATAAGTTCCCGGTACAGACGATATCCCTGCACTTCCCGGGTGAATTCCAGCCTGCCCTGTCCCTCCAGCCACACAGCCTCCTGGTCCACCCCCAGCACCTTGCCGCTGACTTTCTGAGACTTCAATTCCACGTCTGTGACCAGGCCGTCCGTGAGTTCCAGGTCTGCCACCTGTTCCCTCACACGCAGACACCATGTCTCCGTGCCCCAGTCCTCTTCCTGCGAGTCCCCCTGCTCCAGACCGTTTTCCGGCTGCCAGACGATGCCCGGCTGGCCTATGGTTCCCCCTTGCCCGGCACTGCCCGACTGGCCCATGGTTCCCGATTGTCCGGCACTGCCCGGTTGGCCTATGGTTCCCCCCTGCCCGGCACTGCCCGGCTGGCCTGCGGTTCCCCTCTGCCCGAGATCTTCCGAAGCCGCCACCTGCAGCAGACGCTCCTCCCCTGCCACATAACACAAGAGTCCTCGCTCGTCGGCCTCCATTACCCAGACATTGTGTAAATGCTCCACCACCGGTATATGTTCCTGCTCCACGCTGTCCTGTTGCGGCGTCTCCTCCTCATGATTCCTTCCATGCAGCAGACTTACCACCGCCAGCAAAAGCAGCAAAAACACTCCCAGCAGGCATACCAACGCCTTCAACTGCATTCGTTCCGACTTGCTCATCTCTTTCCAGAATTTCCCCGGCAAATCTTCCCCTCCCCTTTCCTATGGCCGTCTCTGACCTATGATCGGTTCTCCCTATCAGGTTTTTCTTTGGCGCTGGTTATGTACATATATAAAGGGCAGTCCCAAGGACTGCCCTTTTCCTTCGTAGTACCCCGAAATGCCGGCTCTTGCCTTTTGACTCCTAGCAGCGCTAGGTGGGCAACCGCAACCAAGTTTTTGCCTTCCCCTGCAATCCTCATGCGAGTGGAGGCTTGACAGCCGCTTGGCAATATAGGAATCCCTTTTAAAGTAAATGTAGGTTCAAAAATAACAAGAGTTGTCGTACATTCCAGGTAACCTTATTATATCCAATAGATGGACATTTGGCAACTGAAATTTTTGCCAGGAGTCAAAAAAAAATGTAAAAATTTTGCAGGTATGGAAGAGACTTCGAAAAGCATTGCTATTCTCTTCATCCTGTGCTATAATAACGCTGTTTGTCAAGATGTTTCAACGTTTACTTTTCGATGAAATTAAAGACAACAGCTTTCATATCGTCAAGAATCAGGAGGAGCAAATTATGAAAAAGAAAATTTTAGCAATGGCACTTTCATTTACGCTGGCATTCAGCATGGCCGCCTGCGGCAGTCCCCAGGTATCCGGCCCTGTGGACAGGGATATTCCCAACTCATCAAGTGACAGTGCCTCGGACGAGAGTTCTTCCGGGACATCCGCCGAAGAATCCCCGGATAAGAGTTCCACCGCTCTCACGGACTGGTACAACAGTGATGACCGCACTGTGCTGGAGGATAGTATCAACGCCATGTTCGCAAATCTCAACATGACTTTCTCCGTTTCCGTGGAAGAGCCGGATACCATCATTTACACCTACCAGTACACCCAGACCATGAGCGATGAGTCCAACCGCCAGGAGCTTCACGATTACTTTGATACCACCCTGAACGAGACCTACGAGGAATTCATCAGTGATATTCAGACTTATAAGAATAACTACGGTCTCCCTGTAACCACGCTCCGTGTCACCTATCTGGATCTGGACGGTACCAGTCTATATTCCATAGACTTTACCGAGGATTACGTGCCCTCCGGCAACGGCACTTCCTCCGCCGACACATCCCCTTCCCAGACTTTTGCCTCCCTGGAAGACTGGATGAACAGCGATGAGCAAAAAGCACTGATTAATGCAATTAATCAGCAGTTTGAGTCTATGGGCGTTACCATTGATTTCTATGCGGAAGGCAATGTGATGGTCATGGACTTTACCAGCACGGAGCAGATGGATCTGGAGGGAATCAGCCAGGAAGATATAACCAACATGTTTGAAAGCCAGGTTGCCTCCGTCTTTTCCGGCATGGGTTCCAGCCTGTTCGATTCCTTTGAGTCTGACTACGGCCTGGTGTTGGACGACATCAAGATGGTATTCCACGACTATGACGGAACGGAACTTTTCTCCAAATATTTCAGCGAAATTTAACATTCCCCCCTTTTGCAAAACCTTTTCCATCCGATTCGGTTCATGCAAAAGGCAAATGCAGGAAGGGACTGACCTCTCGGTCAGCCCCTTCCCTTTTATTTCCATATTTTTGTTCCCCTGCAGATCGGGATTCCCTATACAAATCTGCCGGGAATATCGTTCATATCAGATATGCTTTCTCTTACAGAGAAGCCGCCTCGTCAACGATCTTCTTCAGTGCAGCCAGCGCCTCGTCAGGCAGCTTGTCGTAGCCTTCCTTCTTGGTAGCAAAGCCTTCCACTGCATCCACACGGTTCTGCATGGCGTTCTTCAGAGCCTCGGTGTAAGCCTTGTCGGTGAGATCGGGCTTGAAAGCCTCGGAGGTCTTGCCGGACCAATCGTACATGATCTCGATATCCTCGAACGGTCCCCACTGCTCGAACTTTGCCTTGCCTTCCACAATGGTCTCCAGGATACCCAGAGTATCCGCAGGCTTGCACTTGGTTCCCATGAAGTCACCGGTATTTACAATGTAGCAGTCCACATTCTTCTCTTCCACCAGCTTCTTGAACTTCTCATAGTCATTTACCAGAGGATAAGTCCTGAAGGGGTTAGCATAAGGAACAATGCGCAGCGCATTCAGGTCTGTGCCGGCCGCCACACGCTCTGCGGTGGAGGTCTTGGTGGCCAGAGTCGCGCCCATCACGGATGCCAGAGCGGAGCCTTTCAGCTTCACTACAGGAGGAATGGTGGGGTCCTTCATAATCCAGAAGATCGCGTTCACAGGTGCCTCAATCTTATCCACACGGTTCGGGCTCCACAGCTTGGACTTGATGGCACGGCCGTTGCCGTTCCTGATATCTTCGGTAACAAGCTGGATATGTCCTTCCTCGTCCAGGGTTGCAGAGCAGTTCTGAGCGGTGAGCAGGAATGTATTGTCCGGGCAGCCGGTGGGATAATCCGCCGTCTTGTCGAAGTAAGTAGGCTCCAGCGCAACAGAAGCGCAGGTGTCCGTATTGATGATAAACGCATCATCATGCAGCACCTTGATGCCGCCGAAAGCGTCATACTTGCCGTTATGCTTCGCATGGGTCAGAGTGGACTTGCCGGAGCCTGACAGGCCGTATACGGAAGCCACGAACTTCTTGCCGCCCTCCAGACTGTACTCCTTCTGGCCGCCGTGGCAGGATGCGTAGCCGTTTCTGTTGGCCAGTGCCCAGGCCATGGTCAGAGTGCCCTTCTTATGCTCTCCGAAATATTTCATACCCAGAATCGCGGCACAGTTCTGATCGGTGTCAAAGTAGCACAGGGTCAGAGGATCGCTCAGGCAGCTGTAATCCACATCGGGAGCCTCTTCGGGGGTCCACTGGGGATTGGAGAAGATGTAGATATCCGGCTCCTTGCCATCGCCTACGGGCTTGGATTCCTTGTACATCTTCACATACTTGTCGGACATGTACTGGAAGTTCAGCATCCAGTTATACAGGATGTTCTCTTCTCCTTCGGGAATCAACAGATGAGCCTTTACCATGAACTCGGGGTCCAGGCCGATATAGCACTCCGCATGGTACAGATTCAGCCAGCGGGTCCTGTAAACCGCATCCATCACCACCTTATCCAGCTTGGCGGCGTCAACACCCGGCTCACCCTTAATCCTGCGTGCACCGGCATAACGGCCAGTAACTGCGCCGTCGTTGAACAGCAGTACCTTGGTATCTTTCTCCAGGCCCTGCTCCTCAGCCCTGTAAACGGGCATGTCGGTAACGATGGTGCCGGGAGAATTCTTGGCCAGTTCATAAGCCTCTCTCACGGTATTGACCTTAATCACATTGTTGCCGTAAAACGCAGCTTCAATGATGGAACGGGTCTTGCTGAAACCGGGCTTGCCAGCGCCGATTTCACTAATCGGATAATACGCTTTTGTTGACATGTAATACGTCCTCCTTGTAGTGTATTTTTACCGGGTATCCGGTACAACCTCAAAAGTCCTTCTCATTATCTCAGACCTTCGGCCAAAAGTCAATAAAGCCCCCAAAATTTAATATCGTTTTTATAAATTTTCCCCCTTTGCCAGAACCAGTGTCAGAACCTCGCTGTCCACTCTGGTCTCCCTGCGCAGCCACAGCGCTTCCTCCTCAGTGAGATAAGGGGAAACCTTGTCGTAAACCTGTTTCTGATATCTGTACAGAAGCACGCGCTGCTCCTCCGTCAGATAATTTTCGTCTATGGCATCCATGTCGATGGGCACCCAGGTCAGGGTCTCAAAATGCATGAATTGGCCATACTCGTTTTTCAGATCGTTCCTGGCCACCATTACATTCTCAATCCGGATGCCATGGCTGTCTTGGATATAGACGCCCGGCTCATTGGTGATGTCCATCCCCTCCTCAAAGGGAACTTCCTCCAGGCCGCCCACGAATTTCCAGCGCAGATTCTGAGGCCCCTCATGAACGTTCAGAATATATCCCACCCCGTGGCCGGTGCCGCACTGATAGTCCAGGCCGATATTCCACAGACGCTGCCGGGCCAGGATATCCAGATTGCGTCCCGTACAGCCGTAGAGCCACCGGGCTGCGGTAAGCTGCAGCATGGCTCCGGCCACCAAAGTATAGTGCATCTTCTGCTCCTGGGTGACAGGTCCCAATACAATGGTGCGGGTCACATCGGTGGTACCTCCCAGATACTGCCCGCCGCTGTCCACCAGCAACATTCCCTCCGGTTTGCACAGGGCCTGGTTCTCCGGCGTGGGCGCATAATGCATCATGGCCGCATTGGGTCCATAGGCGGATATGGTAGGGAAAGACAGGTCCAGAAACTCCGGGATCGCCCGGCGCAGTTGTTCCAGATAATCCGCGGCGCCGATCTCCGTGATCTCCGTCTTGCCGATATTGGTCTTGACCCAGCAGATGAATTTGGTCAAGGCCACACTGTCTTTCAGGAAAATCTTCTCCATATTGGCCAGTTCCACCGGGTTTTTCACTGCCTTCAGCAGTTCCGTGGGGTTGTTGGCCTCCACTGTTTCCTGCTTCCCGCTCACGGCTTTATACAGGGCATAACTGATCTGCCTGCGGTCCACCAGCACCTTGCCCCCCTCCGGAAGGGCTTTTAGGAATTCCACCACGGAATCATAGGGATGGACGGTAATCTGCTTGCCCGCCAAATCGGACCGCACTTCCTGGCTCAGCGCTTTCTCCTGGATAAAAAGATGGGCCTCCTCCCCGGTGATATAGGCATGGCAAAGGGCCACCGGATTGCACTCCACATCACATCCCCGGATGTTAAACAACCACATCAGATCGTCCAGCTTACTCAGCAGAAAACTTCCCGCTCCCTCCAGGGCCATTTTTTCCCGCACATCCGCCAGCTTATCCGCCGTGCTCCGTCCGGCTATCTCCTCCGGCAGCACCGTCACCGGCCCTGCGGGCAAAGGAGGGCGGTCCTCCCAGACGCCGCCTGCAATGTCCCTGTCGTAGGCCAGCCGAATCCCCTTGGCTTTCAGCGCCCTCTCATAGCGCTGCCCTTCGCTGACGGGCACCACTCTGCCGTCAAATCCCAGGGTCTGTCCCTGCTTCATTTCTTTTTTCAAAAATGCCTCGATGGTGGGTACCCCCTCCTGCTGCATCCGCATCAGTTCCACCGTAGTACCCTCCAGTTCCCGTTCCGCCTGGATAAAATACCGGCCGTCGGTCCACAGAGCCGCCCCCTCCTGCCACACCACCAGGGTGCCGTTGGAGCCGGTAAAACCGCAGAAATACTCCCGCACGGTGAAGTAAGTATTCACATACTCCGAATTGTGAAAGTCCGCAGTGGGAATCAGATAGTAGTCGATCCCCTCCTGAAGCAGTTTGCGGCGCAGCGCCTTAAGCCTTTGTATAATCACATTGTTTTCCATAATTAAAGTCTCCTCACTATAGTTTCGCATATGCTGTTTTGCATTCCGCATCTTTTCCTGCGGATGCAGATTCCCCATCCGCTAGGCCTTCAACGCCTCAGCCAGTCCTACGGCGCGGGAGGTTCCTACCCGCTGGCAGCCCAGCCGAATGAAATCTTCCAGATCTTCCAGGGTGGACACGCCCCCCGCCGCCTTGATCTTCACGCCCGGGCCGATATGTTCCCGGAAAAGCTGCACATCCTCCCTGGTGGCGCCGCCGGTGCCAAAGCCGGTGGAAGTCTTGATATAATCCGCTCCCGCTGCCGTTACAGCCCCGCACATGGCCACTTTCTCCTCCCGGGTCAGATAGCAGGCTTCCACGATCACCTTCAGCACATGCTCCCCGCAGGCGGCTTTCACCTGCCGGATCTCCTCTTCCACCAGATCATAGCGTCCGTTCTTCACATCGGTGAGATTAATCACCATATCCACCTCATCGCAGCCCTGGTCGATGGCCTCCCTGGCCTCGCAGACTTTGGCCGCCGTTACCTGATAACCCAGGGGAAAGCCGATCACCGTGCAAATCTTCAGCTGCCCGCCATAGGCTTCCTTTACACGCCCCACATAGCAGGGAGGAATACACACGCTGGCCGTGTGGTGTCTGACCGCCTCCTGACACAGCCTGCAAATATCCTCCCAGGTGCAGAAAGCCTTCAACTGGGTATGGTCTACCTTGCTCAACATTTCCTGTACATCCGTCATCTTCCCGTCTCCTTCACTGCGCGCCGCAAAGTCCCCTGAGACCGCGTACGCATATTAATATATTTTAACTCTTTTATTCATAAAAATCCATACCTCACAGGAAACTTTTCCCTATTTTAAGAACCCTGAGCCAGCCAGGCCAAGTATCCCCCTTACAGCGCAGCATCCCCCTCTCTGACGCAATCGGTTATTCACCTGTGCCGTCAGAAAGGGGGGCTGTCACATATTGATCTGCCTATTCAATTATTTGTTTCCGTTCTTCTTTTTCTTTCCAAGTACGGCAAACCCAATTCCTGCCACAGCGATGACAGCCACAATACATACCACCGCCACCAGGCCGCCGCTGCCAAGACTGCCGTCCTCAGCAATTTCCGGAATTTCCGCTCCTTCTGTCTCCGCCGAAACATTCCCGCCATCCTCCGGGTTTTCCTCTTCCCGGATCATTGTGCCGGTTCCTTTCACCAGCACCAATGCGGAAATGGGATCCACTGACGCCTTCCCGTTGGTAATGGTAGCCAGCACTTCCGTCCCGGCCTTCTCACCGTTCACATACACATCCCATACGCCGTCCGGCAGAGTGATCTCCTCCGTCCGATTGTTGGGATTAAAGATCAGGAACAAGCCCTCTGAGGTCTCCCCGTTCACACCTCCGTTTACCTGAAAGGCCACCACATTGGCAGGCAGTCCCTCCACCGGGAACACATTCTGCTGCACATCCTGGGCGTTTGTCAGCCGCAGGGCTCCATGGGCTTTTCGGAAAGCGATCAGTCCCTTGTAGTACGCAAAGACCTGTTTGTATTCTTCCTCTTCCAGCGTCTCCCATTTCAGGCTGTTGACATAATCCGGAGACGCATAGCTGTTTTCGTCAAAAGTACTGTCCGCCTTCATCTTGGTGCGGAGCATTTCTTCTCCGGCCTGCAGGAAGGGGATTCCCTCGGAAGTCATATAAATGGCCGCCGCCAGATTGTTCATCCGAATTTTATCCGCCCTGGACGAACTTAAGGCGGACCTGGTGAGTCGGTCCATCATGGTGAGATTGTCATGGCAGGACGCATAATTGATCGTCTGCGCCGGAGTGGTGCACCAATCGGTCAATCCCATAAAGCATTTTTTAATGGTCTCTTCCAGTCCTTCCGCCCCGGAGACATATCCCAGAGAAGTGTCAAACACGCTTCCCTTCAGAGCGTCCCGGATGGTGTCGCTGAAATAGGCGAATCCCGGCGTCTCCGTGGAATTCAGCTGGGTGGCCATGGTGATACCCTCCTTGGTAACTGCCGTATCCATGGTCCAGCCTTCCCCGTAGAAAATCACATTGGGATGGTCCCTGTGTACCTCCTCCACGATCTGGTTCACCGTCTCCGTATCCAGAAGACCCACCAGATCAAAACGGAAGCCGTCAATATGGTACTCATCCGCCCAGTATTTCACAGAGTCCACAATATACTTCCGCACCATGCTCCGCTCGGAGGCCGTGTCGTTCCCGCACCCGGAGCCATTGGAATACGCGCCGTTTTCATCCATACGGGAAAAATATCCCGGTACAAGCCTGTTTACACAGAAATCCCCGGCGCTCTGCACATGGTTGTACACCACGTCCATGATCACGCTGATGCCGTTGTCATGAAGGGTTTTCACCATCTGCTTCATCTCCCGTACCCGTACTTCCCCATTATAGGGATCCGTGGAGTAGGAACCCTCCGGCACATTGTAATTTACCGGATCATATCCCCAGTTAAACTGCGCTTTATCCAGATTGGCCTCATCCACGGAACCATAGTCATACACCGGCAGAAGATGCAGATGGGTAACTCCCAGTTCCTTGATGTGATCCAGTCCTGTAGCCATGCCTCCCGCCGTCCGGGTTCCCGTCTCCGTCAGCCCCAGGAACTTCCCCACATTCTCAATGCCGGAACTGGAATCCGAGGACAGATCCCGCACATGCAGTTCATAGATAATGGCATCGTTGTAAGTTCCGCCGGCGTTGGGATCCACATCCGTGTCCCAGCCCTGGGGATTGGTGGCGGCCAGGTCCAGCACCATGGCTCTCTTTCCGTTCACTCCGGTGGTTCTGGCATAGGGATCACAGGCTTCCCGCTCTTCCCCGTTTATCACCGCCGTATAGGTATAATAAGTACCGTTTATATCTCCCTCTTTTTCCGCAATCCAGGTTCCGTTCACATCTGCCGTCATGGCAATCTGCTCCAGCAGATCATCGGTTCCTTCCGTTCCGCTGCCGTAGAGATTCAACAGAACCTCCTCCGCCGTGGGGGCCCATACCCGGAACCGGGTGCTCTCAGGGGACCACAGGGCGCCCAGATCATCCCCCGTGTATGTATAATCCGCCTCAAAGGCATCGGTGGAAAAAATATTGGGCATAGTCAGCTTATACTCATTCCCGTCGTATGTGATCCGATATTCCCTGTTGAGATCCAGGGGGGTCTCCGGCGTCAGGATATACTGCCACTTTTCTCCTTCCGCGGCCTCCGCTATGGTCACCTCTCCCTGGCTTCCCCGGATCCGGAAAGCCGACTTCAGATCTTCTTCCACCGCACCGGTCATCTCCACGGTAATAGTGCCCGTCTCCTGATCGTATCTGGCTTTGGATAGTTTCACCCCTGTGACGGCATCCTCGCCGTACTCCTTGGTGTATCCCTCCACACCGGACTCCACATAAATATGTACCGTACCCGACACCATTTCGGAGATGTCAATAAACTGGTCCTTATCCACATCCTTTGCCCAATCCGCGGTCCGGACGATAAAGCCTATGGAAGTCACTCCCGGCGTCACCACTTTTGTGGCCACCATTTCGCCGTCCTCCTCGGCAAAGGCAAAGCCGCCCCCGTCTCCGCCGATTTCCCACAGCCACACGTCCCAACCTTCATAGTTGCCGTCCTCCCTGTGGTAATGGACCTTCAATACCAGATCCTGGGCCGCATACACCATCGGCATCCCCGCAATCCAGTCTGCCGTAGCCAGAAAAAGCAGCACAGATGTGATAAAAACCGCCCAGAAACGCCTGAGTCCCAAATTCTTTGTCGCTTTTCCTTCCATTTGTAAATTGTCCTCCTTTTGAGATATTTAAGAGCGCTTTCTTCTGCCGCTCCCATGGAAATTTTTGTTAAGCTGATTGTATCACATGTTTTTCCGTTTGGGAAGGGTTTTCTCGAAACTTACGAAATTTTTCTATATATTCGCGAATTTCGCAATATGTTTTCGCTTTTGCGAATTGTTTCGAAACAGCAATGTACGTACCCCAAAAATATTTTTTATTTTCCCGTTCTTGCTATCATCGTATTTTTATTCAAATGCCAGGCATTACTCAACATAATTATAAAAAAAACCTAAATTTCATATTTTTTTCTTGCATTTTATCCCCCCCTCATGCTACACTGTAAATATATTCCGTTGCCCGTCATCAGCCGCAGGACCTCCTTATTCGGAAGCGGCAGCCTCATGACAGCAGTGTCTACCATACTTCCGGCCATCATCGGTATAATCCTGTGGCCCTTCAAACTATGGAAACCAAGGCCCTCATAGCGACTTCCCATCATATGATGCCCTGCCAGGCGGCGGGTCGCAAGACCATCCGTATTATGAAAACCAAGATCCAAATCCAGGACTTTCATAATAGTTCTCTTGCATAACGCAGGCTTTCCTGCGATATTACCCCAACCTGAAATTCCGCAACAGGACGGTCTCACTCCGTCCGTCTCAGAAAGGAGGATCCCTTATGGATAACAACAGCTATTGCGAAATCACACCCGAAATATTAAAGCTCGCCGCCATGACGGAAAAGGCCGGCATTATCGACACTGAACTTTTTACGAAATATGAGGTAAAACGGGGGCTGCGCGACTTAAACGGCAAGGGCGTGCTGGCCGGGCTGACCAATATCTCCGATGTGCGGGCCAGCAAAATGCAAAACGGCGTATCGGTGCCCGACCATGGCCGTCTGCTCTACCGGGGCTACGATGTCAAGGACCTGGTGGGAGGGCTGCCGAAGGATGAGGCTTTCGGTTTTGAGGAAGCCTCCTACCTGTTGTTGTTCGACAAGCTGCCCGATCACGATGAATTGGAGGGCTTTAAGAAGATGCTGGCGGGATACCGCACCCTGCCCACCAGTTTTGTACGGGACATCATTATGAAAGCTCCCAGCAAGGACATGATGAACACCCTGGCCCGCAGCGTGCTGACCCTGTACTCCTACGACGACAGAGCGGATGACACCTCCCTGCCCAATGTACTGCGCCAATGCCTGCAGCTCATCAGTCTCTTCCCGCTGCTGAGTATCTACGGCTATCAGGCCTACAGCCATTACCACGACGGCAACAGCCTGTACATCCACCAGCCTGTGGAGGAACTTTCCACCGCCGAGAACATCTTACATATCCTGCGCCCGGACAGTTCCTATACACCTCTGGAGGCCAAGATCCTGGACATTGCGCTGATCCTGCACATGGAACACGGAGGCGGCAACAATTCCTCCTTTACCACCCATGTGGTGACCTCCTCGCTGACGGATACCTACTCCACCATAGCGGCGGCCATCGGCTCCCTGAAGGGACCCCGACACGGCGGAGCCAATATCAAGGTTGTGAAAATGTTCGAAGAAATGAAACAGGAGGTAAAGGACTGGAACGACGAGGAAGAAGTATCCGTCTACTTAAAGCGGCTGCTCCACAAGGAAGCCTTTGACCATGCGGGCCTGATCTACGGTGTAGGCCATGCGGTATATTCCAAGTCAGACCCCCGCGCCGTGGTGTTCAAAAATTTCGTGGAGAAGTTGTCCCAGGAAAAGGGGCTTGAAAAAGAATTCGCACTCTACTCCCTGGTGGAGCGGCTGGCTCCCCGGATTATCGAGCAGGAGCGCCAGATGTACAAGGGCGTCAGCATCAATGTGGACTTCTACTCCGGCTTTGTATACGATATGCTGGGCCTGCCCCTGGAGTTGTACACTCCCATTTTCGCCATCGCCCGAATCTCCGGATGGAGCGCCCATCGTCTGGAGGAACTGGCCAACAACGGCAAGATCATCCGTCCCGCCTACAAGTCCATTGGGCAGGATCGGGAATACGTACCCATGGAGGATCGGTGACGATTCCCTTCCAAAAACCGAAAAAGTGCCGCAAAGCAGGTTGACCTCCTGCCTTGCGGCACTCTTTTACGGTTCAGAAATCTGTCTGTTAAGCCTCCACATAATACTGGGCCTGGGTGTTCCACATCTCATAATACTTCCCTGCCCGGTCCTCCACCAATTCCTCATGAGTGCCCTGCTGGATTAACCGGCCCTCGTGGAATACGGCAATCTTGTCGCAAAACCGGCAGGAGGACAGCCTGTGTGAAATGTAAATGGCCGTCTTATCCTCCACAATCTCGTCAAACCGTTTGTATATCTCATACTCTGCCAGGGGATCCAGCGCCGCCGTGGGTTCATCCAGCAGCACGAAGGGCGCCGTCTTGTAAATTGACCTGGCAATGGCCACTTTCTGAGCCTCGCCTCCGGAGAGTTCCACTCCGTCCTCATAGTCCTTATACAGATAGGTGTGAATCCCCTGCTCCAGTTCTGCCAGCCGCGCTCCCATGCCTGCGCCCTCCAGACACTTTTTCACCTTTGTCTCGTCATAGTCCCCGGATACCGCCACATTTTCCCCCAACGGAAAGGAAAAAAGCTGATAATCCTGAAATACCACGGAGAAGAGCCTGCTGTACTCCTCGTGCCGGAACTTGCGGATGTCCACGCCGTTGAGCAGGATCTCTCCCTCCTGGGGATCGTACAGTCTGCACAGCAGCTTGATCATGGTGGTCTTGCCGGAACCGTTCATCCCCACGATGGCCAGCTTCTCCCCCACCTTCAGTTCCATGGAGATATGCCGCAGGGCATATTGCTCCGCATTGGGATACTTAAAAGACACATCGTTAAATCGGATCCTGTACAGATTGTCGTTACGCTTCTCCAGCGGCAGCTTTCCCTTGTGCATCTCATCCGCAATATTAAGGAATTCCAATGTGCTGACCTGCCTCCTGGCTCCCAGAGCCAGCTGGGGCAGTTTAAAAGCCAGTTCCGACAACTCGCTGAAAATATTCCGCAGACAGCCTGCAAAGCGGATCACGGACCCCACTGTCAAGGTTCCTCCCAAAGCCAGAAGGGCCACAATCAGATAAGCGCCGCACTCCACGATCCCGGAGGGAAAATTGCCCCAGAAATTGCTTTTTCCGCTGTTAAAGGAAGCCTCCCGCACTTTGGGCCGCCGCCGGAGCTCCTTTTCCAGGGTCCAGTAACACAGCAGGTTATAGCCGTGGTACAGCCGAAAATCCTTGCCTTTCCGATAATTATAGTCATATCCAAAAACTACGCCCCAGGTCAAACCTGCGTTTTGGATTCGCTCTTCCTCCGTCTCCGGCTTGCCCATCATGAACTGCTGCAGACGCTTTTCATATAAAGTGCCCAGGGCACTCCCCGCCGCCATTACAAGGGCCATCACCAGCAGAGTAAGCAGGATTACCACACTTCCTCCCCGGATCATGTGGAGGAAAACAGGAGCCCCCACCACAAGCGCCCCTGCCAGCCGGAACAGACTGCTCATGACACCCTCCATATACCAGCGGATGGTATTGATGCCGGCCCCCCAGTTATTGTCCTGCCAGATGCGCTCCCGCATCTTCCGGGTTTTGGGATCATCAATTTTGGCATAGTCCATCTGCAGAATCTTTTCTTCCGTCAAAGAATCCCATCTGCGATAAACAATCTCCCACCGCACGTCCAGCCGGTTATGCAGTATACCGCTCCCCAGCCGAAGTCCAAAGAGCAAAAGGCAAGTCAATGCCGCCACCGAAAAACTGCTCCCAAACCCTTCCCCTGCTGCCAGCCGGTCCAGTATATAGACAGACAACAGCAATCCCGCGTACAACCCCATGGCGTCCAGCAGGGCTTTCAGCCCCGTGTACAGGAAAAAGATTTTATCCAGATCCCTGACTACCCTTAATACTTTCCTTATGTTTTTAATATGTTCCCTCAATGAAAGTTTGCTTGTCAAATCAGTCTCCATCTCCATGTCCCTTCCTGTTTCTTTCAGAGTATCGCTATCCCTTCGGCGCGCTTTCTCTGCTCCGCATCCTTCTCATAATAGCTGCTCTGTACCTGATACATATGAGCATATGCGCCGCCGCGCTCCATCAACTGTTCGTGGGTGCCCTCCTCCTGAATCCGGCCCTGGTCCAGCAGGATGATACGGTCAGAGAACCGGGTACTGGCCAGCCTGTGGGAAATAAAAATGGCGGTCTTGCCCCTGCTGTGTTCCAGATATTTTTCATAGACCTGACTCTCCGCTATGGGATCCAGGGCCGCAGTGGGTTCGTCCAGCACCAGCACCGGAGCGTCCTTGTACAGGGCCCGGGCCAGCGTCAGCCTCTGCTGCTGGCCGCCGGAGAGTTCGATGCCCCTGGGGGATATGACTTTTCCCATAAAAGTGTCCAGATCCAGCTTCTGCCGGGAAAAAGTCTCCGTCAGGCCCGCTTTCTCCAGCGCAGCCCACGCCCGTCCATCATCGGTCTCCTCCCGAGGCTGCAAAGAAATATTTTCCGCAATGGTGATGGGCAGTATCAACTGCTCCTGAAACACCACAGACAACAATCCGTACCACTCCTGGGGCGTCATCTCCGCCCGGCTTCGGCCATTCACCAAAATACGACCCTCATCCGGCTGGTACAGACCGCACAGCAATTTGACCAAAGTGGTCTTGCCCGCACCGTTCACCCCCACCAGGGCCAGTTTCTCCCCTGGCGCGATGGTCAGATTGAAATGTTCCAGAATCTTCTCTCCCGGGCTGCCGTCCTCCTTTTTATAGGAAAAACTCACGTCCTCAAACCGAATGTCGGGAGCCTCCCAAATGCGCTTCTCTTTTTCCGATTTCCGCATTTCATTCGGGCTATATCCGCAATCTTTCTTCGATTCCACCGGCAAATACGATGCTTCCTCCGATATTTCTTCCGGAAGATCCATATAAGCCCTGTAATAGTCCGTAGCATTGCGGGCGGATTTCAGATTGCCCACCTGATACAGCATCCCGGCAACAAAGCCGGAGAAGCCTGTCACTGCCCCAAAATACAATACAAAATCGCTGACGCCGATCTGCCCCGCAGACACACAGTAGATCAAATATCCATAGGCTGCCAGATCCCTCACCAGGTCAATGAGTCCATTCATGACATGCTGCCAATTATGCAATTTCTGATAGGACATTTTATCTGCCTCCATCTCCCCGATGGCCCGGTCCCGGATGCCGCCCAGCCAGGGATGCATCCCAAAGATTCGCACATCTTTGGCCGCCGTCATATTACCCATGGCAGAAAGGATATAATTCCAGTGCCGGCTGTGCTGGGCCTCCCGCTCCCGCATGGATTCCTCAAAGCGCAGCCCTTTCTCGATTACCAGCACATTCAGCAGAGATAATGCCAGCAATGCCAAAAGGATCCAGGGATTCAACACCCCAAGTACCGTGGAATACAAAGCAAAGCACAGAAAGTTCTGCAGGATTGCCTGGGTGCTGCTAAAGGTCCTGGAACTGGCGCACCAGTCGCCCCCCTCCATCACTCCCAACGCCTCCTGATATGCCTTCTTGCCCCACTCGGACTCCGGAATCTCATAGGATATTCGCAGGCTCTTAAAGAAAATGTCCAACCCAAGATAAGCACGCACGGAATTCTGCAGAAAATATTTTCCGTTCATCCCGTTCCGCAGGCCATACAGCATAGCTGCCAATATTCCCCACAGCCCCAGGGTACGGATCAGTACCGCCGCCGTCACATTCCCCGCCAACAAATCCAGCACCAGCTTGGGCAGATAGATGCCCACCAGGGGAACCAATGTCCCCAAAACCACTTCCAGTCCTGCCAGCAGTACCACTCCCGGCTCCCATTTCCAGAAGATTTTCAGCCAGAAGATGATATTGCTGGGAATGCTGTGCCGTATCACCCTGCTGCCCGCCGTCTGATTTTCCTGTCTGTTCTTTTTCATAATCCATCCCGTCTTTCTTATTAAGAGTTCCGCATAAGCCCTGCCAACACACAGACTT
>Ga0224742_10028_pt1 | contig 28665 bp, 24 predicted proteins | sample LIM_E_Water_Neg_FD_161631 | JGI IMG/M metagenome (GOLD analysis project Ga0224742, IMG submission 161631) | Enriched cells from gastrointestinal tract of the lab mouse from Pacific Northwest National Laboratory (PNNL), Richland, Washington... | ecosystem: Host-associated > Mammals > Digestive...
TGGAATGGGAAACCGGGGCTTTTGCATCTCCCGGCTTCTTTTGGCGGGGAAGACGAATGCAGCAGTCTTGAGATTCTGTGTGAAGATCCCTGTACAGGAATACAGGCAGTTCTGTTATATACAGTATTTGAGGAGACTGGCGTAATGACCAGGAGTGTCAGGGTCATAAATAAGGGGAAGGGGGATATTTACCTTACAAAAGTGTTTAGTGCCTGTCTGGATATGGATAATAAAGATTTTGAGGCCATATCTTTGCACGGTTCATGGGCAAGGGAGCGGCAGATTCAGAGAGTCCCGGTCAGTCATGGAAAATTCAGTGTGGAATCCCTAAGGGGAGAGTCCGGCCATCAGGATCATCCTTTTATGGCCCTGTGCACAAAAGGTACGAATCAGGAACAGGGTGAGGTCTATGCCATGCATTTTGTCTATTCGGGTAACTTTAAAGTGTCAGTGCAGAACAACCAGTTTGATCAGGTGCGCATGGTTATGGGGATCCACCCGGATGATTTTAAGTGGAAATTAGAGCCGGGAGAGGAGTTTCAGGCTCCGGAAGTGGTGATGGTTTATTCTGACCGTGGATTGGGAAAGATGACCAGAACGTTTCATGATTTTTACAGGAAGCATTTGATCCGCAGCGAGTATAAGGACAAAAAGCGTCCGATTCTGATCAATAACTGGGAAGCTACCTATTTTGATTTCAATACGGAGAAACTTCTTGCCATCGCCAGGCAGGCCTCTTTGCTGGGAATTGAAATGCTGGTGATGGATGACGGATGGTTTGGTGACCGGTATGATGATAACAGGGCTTTGGGCGACTGGGCTGTTAATGAAGAAAAACTTCCGGGAGGTTTGAACTATCTGGTAGAGGAAGTGAATAAACTGGGAATGAAATTCGGCATATGGATGGAACCGGAGATGATTTCCCCTGATTCTGATCTATATAGAGAGCACCCGGACTGGGCAATTGCCATACCGGGCAGGGCGGGAAGCCTTTGCCGGAATCAGTATGTTTTGGATTTCAGCCGCAGGGATGTGCTGGATCATACCTACGAGAGTATAGCAAGGGTATTGCGCAGCGCCAATATTGAATATGTAAAGTGGGATATGAACAGGCAGCTTACGGATATAGGTTCTGCAAGCCTTCCCTCTGACAGGATAGGTGAGTTATATCACAGATATGTGTTGGGTGTGTATGAACTACAGGAGCGTATGCTGGAAGAATTCCCTTACCTGCTTCTGGAAAACTGTTCCGGGGGCGGGGCCAGGTTTGATCCCGGCATGCTTTATTACAGTCCCCAGATATGGTGTTCCGACGACACTGACGCCATAGAGCGTCTTAAGATACAGGAGGGCACTGCACTTATTTATCCGCTTTCCACCATGGGGGCCCATGTTTCGGACTGCCCCAATCATGCGATTGGGAGAACCACGCCTTTTGAAACCAGAGGGCATGTAGCGCTGGCGGGTACTTTTGGATACGAACTGGATGTCACTAAAATTTCTGAAGAAGACCGCAGCATGATACCAAAACAGGTTGCAATGTACCACAAATATAATGATCTTGTGAGGGAAGGGGATTATTACAGGACTGCTTCTTACAGTGAAAATCATTATTTTGACTGCTATGGCGTGGTGAGTAAGGATAAAAAAGAAGCCTTGTATACATTTGTACAGGTTATGAATATTCCCAATTACCGGAGCAGAAGAATTTATTTTAAGGGACTTGACCCGGATCAAAAATATGAGATCGAAGGGCAGAAAGGGGTTTACACCGGTGATGTATTGATGAAGGCAGGATACCTGATGGAAAATCTGGGAGGAGATTTTAAAAGCAGGCTGATCCATATAACCGTGACTGAAAAGGCAGACAGGTAAACAGCGCTGCGGGAGCCTTTATTGAAGACAGATTATATCTGGCGGAGGGGAGAAATGACCAAATCAGTAAAACTTGCTGATATTGCGGCAAGATTAAATGTGAGTACAGTTACAGTGTCCAAAGCGCTGTCCGACCAGAAGGGCGTCAGCGAGGAAATGCGGGAAAAAATAAAAAAACTGGCGCAGGAAATGGGGTACAAATCCCCTTCGGAATCTAAAATGCGCAGGGATAAGAAAAGCTATAATATCGGCGTGATCATTTCAGAAAGATATTTGGACCAGCAGGAATCTTTTTACTGGAAAATGTATCAGGAGGTTGTCACGAAAGCGGTGTCCAAGGGATGCTTTACCATGTTTGAGATATTGAATCACAAAAATGAGCAGGGACTGGAAATGCCAAAACTTCTGGCAGAGGATAAGGTGGACGGACTGATAGTCATTGGTCTTTTGAAAGATGATTATTTGTCCATGCTGGAGGAAAAAATTAAAAAACCTTTTGTATATCTGGATTTTTATGATAGGAAGTATGACTGTGACGCGGTTGTGACAGATAATTATTATGGTATGTGCAAGCTTACCAATTATCTCTTTGACATGGGGCACACCCGCATTGGTTATGTAGGGACACTGCTTTATACAAACAGCATCACGGACCGGTATTTTGGCTATTGCAAAGCATTACTGGAGCATGGACAGAAGATTCGGGAGGACTGGATCATTGACGACCGGAATATGGACAATGGCATGAGGGACAATGGTTTTGCGTTTAAGCTGCCGGATGAAATGCCCACTGCGTTTGTATGTAACTGTGATACCGCGGCGGGGGCTTTTGCGGAAGCGCTTAAGGAAAAGGGATACCGTATCCCGGAGGATGTATCTTTGGTGGGGTTTGACAACTACCTTTATCCCGGTGTGTCCAGCCTTGGGATTACTACTTATGAGGTGGACATTAAGGAAATGGCACGCAAGACCATCCATAAGCTTCTTAAAAAAATGGAGCCCGGGCATTATAAGCAGGGGATTTCTGTTGTTGAAGGGCATATGGTATTAAAAGAAAGTGTAAAAAGACTGGCATAGTAACAGCGGATGGCTAATGGGTCATCCGCTGTCTATATTCTAAAGGGGTGACGCCCCGGTATTTCTTAAACAGGTTGATAAAATGATTGGTGTTGTCAATGCCCACCATACTTCCGATTTCGTGTATCAGTAAATTGGTGGAGGTGAGCAGACCGGCAGCGTGGTCGATCCGTTTCCTGTTCAGATATTGCAGGGGAGGCGTCTGGTAGGTATGGGAGAATTCCCTGCACAACCGGTATTTGCTTATTCCAAAATGTTCTTCCAGTCCATCCAGTGTGTAAAGATCCTGAAATCTTTCATCGAACATCTCTTTCATTTTCCTGACATGGGCAGGAATTTGTGACAGGGAAGCGTCCGGGTTTAATATTTCGGTGAGATATTCCGTGACCGTGCGGTTTAGCAGGTCTGATATTATCAGCCGGGAGCAGGTTCCCGGAATCTGTGCCCTGACGGCAATATTTTTCATGTATGTTGCCAGTTCGGAATAAGTGGGCAGTTGAATAAGGGGAACTTGTGTTCGGGGCAGGAGAGAGCAGTAGTAGGTAAGGGAGGCTCCGCAAAAGAGTAAAAGCTGGTATTCCCAGGGGGATACGGCAATGTCGAACCTGAAACGCTGACGGCAGTCGAAAAACAGCAGGGAAGACTCACCCAGTGTATAGACCTGGCTGTTGACGGTAAGCTTGCCGCATCCGCTTCTGGTATACAGAAACAGGCAGCAGTCTAAAGAACTGATGTCAAAAGACCAGGGAGCAGAAGCTTTTATATTTCCAAAGGAGAGCAGATGAAGTAAAGGAGAGCCGTCTTCCTTTGGGAAAGAAACGATACAGCCGAGAAAATCTTCGGGGTTTTGCCCGGGAGATAATCTGGGCCGGGACACCAGAGCGTTCAGAAAGTCCGTCTTAATATTCATGGAAACCTCCAAAGCGATATAATAAAAGATTATAGCAAACAGAGAGGTGTGGAGCAATGACATGTTAGTGGTTTTGGGTGGAAATTTGTTTTTAAATGCAGATTTACGTTAGATGGGGTGTCTGTTATAATTTATAATAACAAAAACTTTGAATGAGAAGGGAGATTTTTTGATGGCAGCAATGCGGCGGGACAATATTATGCAGAATATGGCGCGTGAGGTAAATTTGCTGGAGCATGACAATAAGACAGCGGCACAAAAGCCTATAAGCGCGAAGGAGAGAAAAGCAGGAATTATTGCTTTTTGGAGTATACTTGCACTGGTTATATTTATTATTTTACTGTTTATTATTTTATAGTCTGAATCCCGCCAAAGCCGGCGGGATTTTTTTTATCTGTGAAATCAAGGTGGTAGGAAGTATATATAAAAATAAATTAAGCTAATTAATAACTTAAATATAAGCTAATATATTGATTGGAAAATATAAAAGGCAAAAATGTATATAAAAAATGCACAAAAAAGTATGATAAAAATTGTACAAATAGAAGAAATGTCTAAAATATACAATAATAATATATAAAAAACAATTTTAAGTGATGATTAAAAAGTAAAGTTAAATATAATTAAAATTAAGTTACATAAATAACCAAACACTAAACTAAATATTAACTTAGTGAAAACTAAAAAGGAGGATTTGTTATTATGAAGCTGAAAAAGATTTTGGCACTTACACTGGCAGCAGCTATGACATTATCACTTACAGCATGCGGCGGCAGTGCAGGAACAAGCACAGAAACACCTGCAAAGGAAGAGGATGGAGGGGCAAAAACGGATGATACGGCTCCGGCAGACGATTCGCAGCCGGCAGCTCCGGCGGCAGGGGATCTCACCTATGCGTCCGTTACTCTTGGAGAAAGTTATACAGATATTACAACCACCATTAAATTTATCCACCATAAGACAGACCGTGAAGAGGATGGAACGATTCCCAGCCTGATAGCCAAATTTAATGAAATGTATCCGAATATTACAGTTGAAACTGAAGGAATCACAGATTATGCGGAGGATTCCCTGCTTCGTCTTTCTACAGGGGACTGGGGCGATATCATGTTTATCCCGGCAATTGGGGCAGAAGAGTTTTCAACCTATTATGTACCTTTCGGAACGGTAGAAGAAATGTCGCAGTTCGTAAACTTTGCGGATAATAAGAAATTTGGTGATACCTGCTACGGTATTGGATACATGGGAAATGCACAGGGGCTTATTTACAATAAGAAAGTATTTGCTGATGCAGGCATTACGACACTGCCTAAAACTCCCGATGAGTTCATTGCAGCGCTTCAGGCTATTAAAGATAAGACAGACGCCATTCCGCTTTACACAAACTATGCGGCAGGCTGGACAATGGGCGGACAGTGGGACGCTTACCTGGGTGCAATTACAACAGGTGATTCCGAATGGTTGAACCAGAAATTTGTGCATACGGCAGAACCTTTCAAGGATAACGGCGATGGTGCAGGAGCTTATTCATTATATAAGATTCTCTACGATGCAGTGGCACAGGGACTGATTGAAGAAGATTACACTACAACCGACTGGGAAGGCTGTAAGGGTATGATCAATAACGGACAGATCGGATGTATGGTGCTTGGTTCATGGGCAATTGCGCAGATGAAGTCAGCAGGCGACAATCCTGACGATATCGGATATATGCCTTTCCCCATTTCTGTTAATGGTGAACAGTATGCAACAGCAGGACCAGACTACGCTTATGCAATCAACGTGAACTCTTCTGATGAAAACAAAGCCGCAGCCATGGTATTTGTAAAGTGGATGGTAGAAGAATCCGGCTGGTGTGATCTGGAAGGCGGATATCCTATCTCCAAGACAGCGCCTACCTCTTTTGTATTTGACGGTGTAAACATTGTTGAAAATGCAACTGCACTGGAAGGGGAAGAAACGCTTATGAACGAGATGAACAGAGAGAGTGAACTTTCCTTCAATGAAGGCGGGGACGCTAAGGTTCAGAGAATCGTGGAAGCAGCAGCTACAGGTTCACAGACCTATGACGAAATCATGGCTGAATGGACAAAGAAATGGAATGACGCCCAGTCAGCATGCGGTATTGAAGTTCTCTACTAAGAAAAAGAAACTTGTTGCTACAGTTGTGGACAGACGGGCCGGGAGGAGGCTTCTCCCGGCCCGGATTATCAGGAGGAGAGAATATGGCGGCAATGACGGGGGCAGTAAGCCCGAATAATAAATCATTTTCACAATGGCTCAGAGGCAGGAAGGGGCAGCAGGTCATGATCATGACACTGTTTATGGCAATACCGCTTATTCTGCTGTTTACCTTTACCTATCTTCCTTTTGCGGAAATGATTGGGTTCAGTTTTTACGATATGAAGTATGTAGGTGCAAGAAAGTTTGTAGGGTGGAAAAACTATGCCAGCGTATTCAGCAGGCGGGACTGCTTCGGGGCTTTGAAGCTTAGTTTGTACTATATGGCGGGCTCTATCGTACAGTTGGTATTATCCTTATATCTGGCGACGGTTTTAAGCTTTAAGGTTAAAGGCGGAAATATTTTTAAAGGCTTTATGTTTTTCCCATACCTGATAAATGGTATTGCCATTGGTTTTATCTTTAAGTTTTTCTATACCAGAGGGTTTGTGTTTGACACGGTCCTTCAGTGGTGCGGATTCCAACTGGATAACCTTCCCTACTGGCTGAAAGATCAGAGCATTAACAACTTTTCCCTGGTAGGTACATCTGTATGGCGTTATTTCGGACAGAATATGGTGCTGTTTATCGGCGCGATCATGTCGGTGGATGCCGAGCTGTATGAAGCGGCTGATTTGGACGGCGCAAATAAATTCCAGCAGTTTATGTACATAATTTTACCCAGCATCAAGACCATTGTAACGCTGAATGTTATTTTATCCATCACAGGCTCCTTAAGTGCATTTGAGCCGCCTTACGTCATCACAAGCGGCGCTAACGGGACAGGTACTTATTTCGTGGTAATGAATGAGATTGCACATACCCAGCAGAAAGTCGGCCTGGCATCGGCGATGGCAGTTGTCCTATTGATAATCATTTTTGCCGCTACGATTCTTCAGAAATTGTTCTTCAAGTATGTATTTAAGAGCGCAGACGATGAGGATTTAAATGCAGCAGCCAAGAGAGAAAAGAAACTGGAAAAATATCGGGCAAGAAAGGCGGGAAGATAAATGATGCAGTTTAAAAAAATATTAAGATATGTAGGGATCTTTTTAAAGTATTTATCATTGGTGTTCTTTTCATTTGTTGCAATTCTGCCTATTGTTTCCTGTGTCATCACGGCCTTTAAGACAGACGCGGAATACCAGTCCACCAACGTAATGGTGATGCCTGAGAGCTGGTTCAATTTCAGCAACTTTATAGATGCATTCCAGAGAGCTAATATGGGCCGGGCGTTTATTAACTCCACAATTGTGCTTTTATGTGTACTGGTGGTTTCCACCCTGGTAGGGACACAGCTTGCCTATATCCTGAACCGGTTTAAGTTTCCGGGCAACGGGCTTATTCGCAACCTGTTTCTGTTTGCCACACTGCTTCCCGGTATTGCCATGCAGATTGCCGTATATGAAATCATGTTTAAGCTTGGCTTCATTAATTCCCTGATCGGCTACATCATCATGATGTGCGGTACGGATGTAATTGCAATCTACATATATATCCAGTTTTTTGAAAATATATCCACATCCCTGGATGAGTCGGCAATTGTGGACGGCGCAAATTATTTTACGATTTTTTATAAAATATTACTGCCTCTGTTAAAACCCGCCATTGTCACCTCCTGTATTTTAAAAGGGGTGGGAACTTATAACGAGTACTATGCGGCTAACCTGTATCTCCAGAACAAAAAGCTCCTGCCGACTGTGGCGACTTCCCTGTACACCTTCGTAGGACCTCTGGGAAGTAAATACAATCTGATCTGTGCAGGCGTTATAATTTCACTGCTTCCGGCACTGATTGTGTTCATTACCTGTCAGAAGCAGATTTACAGCGGACTTACTTCCGGTGCAGTTAAAGGTTAGTGAATGAAAGATATTTTAGAAGGCAGGAGGAAATTGTGAAATGATGGCAGAAGAAATAAAGACCCATCTTACCCGGAGGATCATTCCTTTTTGGAAGTCCCTTAGGGATGACGTGTATGGAGGCTATTATGGATTTATGGATCATGACCTGAAACTGGATAAAAAAGCTGTGAAAGGATGTATTTTAAACAGCCGTATCACATGGTTCTTTTCCAGCGCGTATACGCTTTTAAAGGACGAAAGCCTTTTGAAAGAAGCGGAGCATGGATTTACATTCATGAAAGAGCACTGCATGGACAGGGAAAACGGCGGCGTCTTCTGGTCGGTTCAATACGACGGGAGCCCGGAAGATACGACGAAACATACCTATAACCAGGCTTTTGCCATCTATGCCCTTTCCTCCTATTATGAGGCGTCAGGGGATCAGGAAGCCCTTGCCATGGCAAAGGAACTGTTCCACATCATTGAAAACGGATGCACAGATGAAGACGGCTACAGGGAAGCCTTTGACAGAGAGTTCCATGAGATTGAAAATGATAAGCTTTCTGAAAACGGTGTGATTGCGGATAAGACTATGAATACTCTGCTGCACGTATTTGAAGCCTATACGGAGCTGTACAGGGTAGCTCCGGCGCCGGAGGTGAAAGAGCGGCTTATGTGGATCTTGGATACTTTTGCTGATAAAGTGTATAACCCGGCCCTGCACAGACAGGAAGTGTTCTTTGATGCCCGGATGAATTCCATTATTGACCTGCATTCCTATGGACATGATATAGAAACCGCGTGGCTGATCGACAGAGGCGTTGAAGTGCTGGGAGAAGAAAAATACACAGAGAAAATGACGCCTATAACAAAAGACCTTACGGAACAGATTTATAAAACGGCTTTTGACGGACGTTCCATTGCCAATGAATGTGAAAAGGGCGTTGTCAATACCCACAGGATATGGTGGGTACAGGCGGAAGCGATCGTGGGATTTTTAAACGGATACAAGATGGATCCGGACAGACCGGCGTATCTGGAAGCTGCATGCAGAATATGGGATTTTACGAAAGAATATCTGATTGACGAAAGAGAAGGATCGGAATGGTTCTGGGAAGTGGATGAAAAAGGAGTCCCCTATCCGGGCCGGCCTATTGTTGAACCGTGGAAATGTCCGTATCACAACGGAAGAATGTGCATTGAAGTAATAAAAAGAGTTTAGTTGAAAAGAGGTTTTAAATGTTACACGAAAAATATTATAAAGAGCTGTCCAAATATGAGGCTCTTATTAACAGAAAGAATGAAGTGGACCCAGATTTTTATAATGGAGTTTTTGACAGGTATCGGTATCCGGTTCTGACAAGGGAACATATTCCTCTTACGTGGCAGTATGACCTGAATCCTGAAACAAATCCGCATTTCATGAAAAGACTGGGCATCAACGCAGTGCTGAATGCTGGAGCAATTGAACTGGATGGAAAGTTTTACCTTGTGGCCAGAATCGAGGGCGACGACAGGAAATCTTTCTTTGGCGTGGCAGAGAGCAGCAATGGGGTTGACGGCTTTAAGTTCTGGGATTACCCGGTTGTGCTTCCCGATGTGTGTCCGGAGGAAACCAACGTGTATGATATGCGTCTTACGAAACATGAAGACGGTTATATTTACGGGGTATTCTGTTCCGAGAGCAAAGACACTTCCGTAAATGATCTGTCGGCAGCAGTTGCGGCAGCAGGCATTGTGAGGACGAAGGATTTGAAGACATGGGAACGGTTTCCCAATCTGGTGACATTACATTCCCCCCAGCAGAGAAACGTGGTGCTTCACCCGGAGTTTATAGACGGGAAATATGCCTTTTACACCAGACCCATGGATGACTTTATTGATACCGGGTCAGGCGGCGGCATCGGGTTTGGGCTTTGCGATGATATTACCCATGCTGTAATTGACGAGGAAAAGATGACCAGCCTGCGCAGGTACCATACTATCACAGAGGCCAAGAACGGAGCAGGGGCAGTGCCGATCAAGACGGAAAAAGGCTGGATCCATATTGCTCATGGAGTCAGAAATACGGCGGCAGGACTGCGTTATGTCATTTATGCGTTTGCTACGGATCTGGATGACCCTGCCAAAGTGATTGCAGAGCCTTCGGGACTTTTGATAGGACCCAGGGGCCAGGAACGTGTGGGCGATGTGTCCAACGTCGTATTTACCAATGGTGCAATTGCAAGGGAAAACGGCGACGTATATATCTATTATGCGGCCAGTGATACCCGGATGCATGTGGCTGCGACCACGATAGATAAGCTGATTGATTATGTGTTCCATACGCCTAAGGACTGCCTGCGCAGTGTGGCGTGTGTAGCCCAGAGATGCGATATGATCAAAAAGAATCTGGACTTTTTGGCAGACGAGAATTAAAGCGCAGCATGGAAAAGGCGCGCGGAAAAGAGGATGAATATGAGTGAAATCAAAATGATTGCGCCTGCGGTGAAAAATGTGCCGTGGCAGGAGAAGCCGGAGGGACTTATGGATGCGCCCGTCTGGAGATATAAAGAAAACCCCATTATCGGAAGAAATCCGGTGAAGGGAGTTGCAAGAATTTTTAACAGCGCCGTAATACCCTATGGGGATGAATTTATCGGCGTATTCCGGGGGGAACAGACCAATGGTATCCCGTATATTTACATGGGCAGAAGCGGGGATGGGATTCACTGGGATTTTGACCAGGAAAAGATTCCTTTTGTGGATGGGGATGGAAAGCCCTTTATGCCGAAATACGCTTACGACCCCAGACTGGTCAAGGTGGAGGACACTTATTATATTATCTGGTGTCAGGACTTTTACGGGGCGGCCATCGGCATGGCGAAGACCACAGATTTCAAGACGTTTACCCGTCTGGAAAACCCGTTCCTTCCGTTTAACAGGAATGCTGTTTTGTTTCCAAGAAAGATTAACGGCAGGTTTGTGCTTTTAAGCCGTCCTTCAGACAGTGGACATACGCCTTTTGGCGATATATTCATCAGTGAAAGTCCTGACCTTGTTTATTGGGGCAGGCACAGACATGTCATGGGAAAAGGAAACGAATGGTGGGAATCTTTAAAAATCGGCGGCGGCGCGGCGCCGATTGAGACTACGGAAGGATGGCTTTTATTCTATCACGGGGTAAGCGGAACCTGTAATGGCTATGTTTACTCCATTGGCGGGGCCATCCTGGATCTGGAAAATCCTTCCATTGTAAAATACAGATGTGAGAATTTCCTTATTACACCTGAGGAATGGTATGAGGAAAGGGGATTCGTGCCCAATGTATGCTTCCCCTGTGCCACCATCCATGATCCGGAGAGTGGAAAAATTGCCATTTATTACGGCTGTGCAGACAGTTATGTGGGCCTGGCATTTACCAAATTTGATGAGGTCACAGACTACATAAAGGAACACAGCGTAGTGACGGAATCTGATACGGAGCTTGGAATAAGATAGAAAACAAACGCTGCCACGCTCCGTGAGCCAGCTTATTGTAAATAGAAGGCCTGCATGATGCAGGTCTTTTATTACAATAAAAAACTGTCCCGCGAAGTGTGGCAGTTTTGGCACTGGAGGAGGATGAAGCTTGTGCTGGCAATCCATGGGGAAAAGTACATCGTCTGTTGCTGGAAGGAGAAAAATATGGTATATTATATTGAAAGAGATAAAGGAATGATTCATAGGGGAAACTGGCACCGTATCAAGGAGTGCATGAAGAAAGCACAGCAGGGGCAGGAAATAACCATAGGTTTTTTGGGCGGTTCCATTACGCAGGGAAGTCTTTCGTCTGGCCCTGAAACCTGTTATGCTTACCTTGTATACGAATGGTGGAGAAAAAGTTTTCCGCAGGCTTATATCAGATATGTCAACGCAGGGATCGGGGGGACCACTTCCCAGTTTGGCGTAGCAAGGGTGGAGGAACATCTGCTGAAATATGAGCCTGATTTTGTTTTGACAGAGTTTGCTGTTAATGATGAGAATACAGAATTTTTTCAGGAAACTTATGAAGGGCTTGTGAGAAAAATTTATGGGAATGCCTGTGCGCCGGCCCTCCTTCTGATGTGTAATGTGAGATATGACGACGGGGCCAGTGCAGAACAGATGCATGAGAAGATAGCCCGGGCTTACCAGATTCCCATGGTGAGCATGAAGGCTGCCATCTGGCCGGAAGTGGAAGCAGGACGGATAAAGCGGCATGACATTACGCCAGATGATCTGCATCCCAATGATGCGGGGCATAAGCTGGTGGCAGAAGTCATTATTGCATTCCTTGAAAAGGTATTACGGGATATGGATACGCAGGAGGCGGATGCTTTCGGGGGAAATGTGCTCCCCGGTCCGGTAACGGCCAATGCCTGTGAGGATTCCATAAGGTATCAGAATTTTAATAGCAGACCGGATATGGAAGGCTTTACTGCGGATATCACGCCCCAGAAGGATATCCGGGACATTTTTAAGGGCGGATGGACGGCTTTTAGGGAAGGAGACAAAATCCGGTTTGAGATCGTATGCACAGGAATAGCGCTGCAGTACAGAAAGTCTGTAAATAAGCCTGCACCGGTAGCGAAGGCGGTAGTGGACGGCAGGGAAGATGAAGCGGTGCTGCTGGACGGCAGTTTTGATGAGGACTGGGGAGACAGTCTTCACATTGATACTATAGCCAGACATATGGAGAGGGGCAGCCATGTGGTGGAGATCACGATTATGGAAACACACAAGGAGGATGCGGTACCGTTTTATCTTGTTTCGGTCATAGCTTCCAACTAAATGAAAAGAGGAAAACAGCATGGGGAAAACGGCAGGAAAAGGGAACGCAGGTCAGAAGGAAAAATTAAGGATCGCAGAAGAAAAGGCAAGGCTTAAGGAACAAAATAAAGCCCTTAAGGCGGCTGCAAGAAATAAGGCGGAAACGGTAAAAAAGGATGTCAGTAAAAAAGCCGGTAAAAGGGTAAAAGACGTGGAATTTACCGTAGGAGCCGTGAGGGATGTACAGGGAAAAAGTGAGAGGAGCATCATGCAGACCCTTCTGGCAGCTTTTCTGGTGCCGGTACTGATGATGGTCATCCTTGGAATTGTTTCTTATAATACTGCTTCTTCAGGGATTCTTTCCAAATATAAGGAATCTGCCGTTTCCACCGTTTCGGCCTTGGGAGACTACTGCAATCTGATTTGCGATTCTGTATCGGGCAAGGCGCTGGAAATTGCCACCAATAACAACCTTGCAGATTACTATTATTATGTACAGCGCGACCCTAACAGCACCAAGGCAATGGAAGCTTTCCGGAGTACCAAAGCTATTATTGCCAACGCCAGGGCAGTCAACAAATATATGCATAGTTGTTCTATCATACCGGACGCAGGGTCTTATATGACCACATTGTCAGGAAGCATGACAGAAAATCCTTATGCGGATTTTGAGGCTACCCAGGAAGGGGCTTTTTTTGCACAGAACCCTACCGTGAAACATAAATGGATGGGCTACCATACTTACATAGATACAAACCTAAGCAGTTCCCCGGACAGATATGCCCTTGTATTTTACCAGAAGATTCTTAAAGGGGATACCACGGTGGTCATGGACGTGGACATGAATGTAATCATGGAGATGCTTGCCCGGATGGATTTCGGAGAGGGCAGCATCAGGGCCCTTATATCAACTGACGGCAGGGAAATAATCTCAATTCAGGGAAGGGAAGGCGAAATCCCTGAAAAAGCTTATTTCGTAGGAAACAGTTACTACGAGGATACCAGAGAAGCCCAGGAAGCGGGCAGTATGGAAGTGGAGGCAGAGGGAGAGGAATATGTGTATATTTATGCTCCCGTAGGCAAGACCGGAAATATGATCTGCGCGCTGATTCCCAGAAATAATCTTCTGGGGCAAGTGGGAAATATCAAATATATTACTTTTATCATGGTAGTGCTTGCGGCAGGAACGGCCCTTGTCATCGGCGGAATCATTTCCACCGGAATCAGCAGGACGGTGAAAGATATGACGGTGGAACTTTCGGCAGTGGCCGGGGGGGATTTATCCAGAAACTTTACCACTAAGAGGAAGGATGAATTTAAGGTCTTAACTGCGTCCCTGAACTCCACCATTGAGAGTATACGGCTGCTGATGAAGGATATGAAGCAGTTTGGAGGAAAAGTAAGCGGACTTTCCGCCAATGTATCTGACAAGACGTCAACCATCAACATCTCCATGCAGGACATTGCAAGAGCCATGGACGAAGTGTCGCTGGGAGTTTCAAGCCAGGCACATGATACGGAGAACAGCAACCAGAAGATGACCTCCTTCTCAGAGAACATTACCACTGTCACCCGTAAGACCCAGGGGATGACAGAAACTGCCGATAAGGCCATTGACGCAGTTGAGCAGGGTAAGGTGATAGTCCAGGATCTGGGAGAAAAATCGGATACGACGGTATCGCTGACGGAAATACTGGTGAGAGATATCGACGAAGTCCAAAAGAGCTCGGAAGAAATCACAGGCTTTGTGGATGTGATCAATAATATAGCAGAACAGACGAACCTGCTGTCGCTGAATGCTTCCATTGAGGCAGCAAGGGCAGGAGAAGCGGGAAGAGGATTTGCAGTAGTTGCAGAGGAAATCAGAAAACTTGCAGATCAGTCAAAAGAGTCAGGAAATAAGATACGGAGCATTGTTGAAAATATTGGTAGTACGACCCATAAGACTACAGCCTCTGCAAAGAAAGCAGCAGGTATGGTCAACGACCAGGCACATGCGCTGGAGGAAACGGTTAAGGTGTTTGGCATGATACAGACCTGTGTAGGAGACTTGGTAGAAGGCATACACATCGTGACAGAGCGGCTGGGACAGGTGCTGGAGGAAGAGGAGACGGTACGGTTTGCCATACAGAATATCTCTTCTGTATCCGAAGAAGTAGCTGCCTCCACCGAGGAGGTCACGGCGACCATAAGCGGACAGGTATCCGTTATTGAAAAACTGAAGGAGGAAGTGGACATCCTTAGCGAAGATGCCGCAGAACTTGGAAAATCCATTGACAGATTCAAAATTTAACAGAAAGGAAACGAAAATAAAATGCAGCCAATGTTATTGTTAAATCCTGTATTTAAGCAGAGAATATGGGGAGGAGACCAGCTTAAGGCTAAGTTCGGCTATGAGATTCCGGGAGATGATACCGGAGAGTGCTGGGCGGTCAGCGCCCATCCTAACGGGGACTGCACGGTGAAGGAAGGCATTTATGAAGGAGCCACGCTTTCGGAACTATGGGAGAAACACCCGGAGCTTTTCGGAAATCCCCGGGAAGACCGTTTTCCCCTTCTGGTCAAGATTATTGATGCAAAAGATGATTTGAGTATTCAGGTGCATCCTGATGATGCTTATGCGAAGGAACATGAGAATGGTTCCCTTGGAAAGACAGAGTGCTGGTATATTTTAGACTGCACAGAAGATGCCACACTGGTGGCGGGGCATAACGCCGGCTCTAAGGAAGAACTTTCAGACATGATCCATCAGGGAAGGTGGACGGAACTGATTCGTGAGATCCCCATAAAAAAGGGAGACTTTATCCAGATCGATCCCGGCACAGTCCACGCAATCAAAGGCGGCCTTATGATTCTGGAAACCCAGCAGAACAGCGATATTACCTACCGAGTATACGATTATGACAGGCTCACTGACGGAAAGCCGAGAGAGCTTCATGTAGCCCAGAGCATTGACGTGATCACCGTGCCGGCGCCTACGGCTCGGGAAAGTGTAAAAGATGCCCTGAACTTACCGGAAAATAAAATGAATGAGCTGATTTCCTGTGATTACTATACCGTCTGGAAACTGGATGTGGAGGGAAGTTTTTCCTTTGAACAGAGCCATCCTTTTCTGATTATGAGCGTTATAGGCGGGGAAGGATCCATCAACGCAAGAACGATCAAAAAAGGGGATCACTTCATCCTGCCTGCAGGGTTTGGCAGTGTGGAAATGCAGGGGAAGATGCAGCTGATAGCGTCATGTGCGAAGTAAATGTTTTTATATATAATTAGGTAGAAATAGCTTTGGAAGAGTGTTTTCAAAGCTATTTTTATGTGGTACAATTTATGGAGTTGTCCTGTGTATGGGAAACATGCAGAATAGAAAAAGACGAATTTGTATCTGCCTCCGATTTCGCGGGCAGAGCAAGAATGGAGAATTTTATGGTCAATGAGCAGTATAAAAAGATGCTGGAGGGGAAATCTGTCATCAGGCAGTTGTCGGAATTTGCCTCTGCAAGAGGGAAGGAGATCGGTTATGAAAATGTCTTTGACTACAGCCTGGGAAACCCTTCCGTTCCGGTCCCGGAAAAATTTACAGAGGTGCTGATAGAGCTGTTAAAGACGAAGGATTCCATGGAACTTCACGGATACAGTCCGAGCCTCGGCATAGAATCTGTCAGGGAGCAGATCGCAGAGTCTTTGAACCGGAGATTCGGGATGAACTATACCGGGAAGCATATTTTCCCTACCACGGGGGCGGCAGGGGCAGTTGCCCATGCAGTGCGGTGTGTTACAAATCCGGGGGATGAAGTGCTTACCTTTGCCCCATATTTCCCGGAATACAATTGCTATGTGAATATGACCGGGGCGCGGCTTAAAATTGTTCCGGCCAGTGAAAGTGATTTCCAGATTAACTTTGGAAAGCTGGAGGATGAGCTGACAGAAAATACGGCGGCAGTGCTGGTTAACACACCGAATAATCCTTCGGGGGCTGTATACAACGAAAAGACCCTCAAAGAGCTTGGCAGACTGCTTAAAGACAGACAGGAAAAGTATGGACACGACATATTTATCATCTCAGATGAACCATATCGGGAGATTGTATTTGAAGGCGTAGACGCTCCGTATGTGTCAAAGTTTTATGACAATACCTTATCCTGCTATTCCTATTCCAAATCCCTGTCGGTGCCGGGAGAGAGGATCGGATATGTGGCGGCCAATCCCAAATGCCGGGATGCAGAGCTGATAAGCGCTATTTGCAGCCAGATTTCCAGAGGGATTGGACATAACTGTCCTCCTTCCATTATCCAGCTTGCGGTTTCACAGGTCCTTGATCTGACATCGGATATGTCAATTTATGAGAAGAATATGAATATCCTTTATAAGGAGCTTACATCTCTTGGCTTTGACTGCGTAAAGCCCGGCGGGACATTTTATATTTTTCCCAAAGCCCTTGAGAAGGATGCGGAAAGCTTCTGCCGCAAGGCATTAAAGTATGATTTGATACTGGTCCCTTCTGATACCTTCGGGGTGCCCGGGTATTTCCGTATGGCGTACTGCATCAGTACAGAAAAGGTAGAGCGCTCTCTTGAGGCAATACGCAGGTTTGTAAAAGAAAATTATTAAAGGAGGTTTGGAAAATGATTGAATTTTTAAAGGCAGTTTTGTTTGGCATTGTAGAGGGCATTACAGAATGGCTGCCGATCAGCAGTACGGGACATATGATACTGCTGGACGAATTTGTGAAGCTTGAGGTTTCCACGGAATTCTGGGAGATGTTTCTGGTGGTTATCCAGCTTGGCGCGATTCTGGCCGTGGTGCTGCTTTTCTGGAACCAGATATGGCCTTTTGGCAGGGAGAATAATCCCCATCCGGCAGCGAAGACTGGATTTTTATCTTATTGCAAGGCAGACGTGTGGGTGATGTGGTTTAAAATTGTGGCCGCCTGCCTGCCTGCGGCAGTTGTCGGTATATTGTTTGACGAATATTTTGAGAGCCTTTTTTATAACGGGGTCTGTGTGGCAATCGCGTTGATTGTTTTCGGTATCGGGTTCATTCTGATTGAGAACAGAAACAGGGGAATGAAGGTTAAAGTGAATTCCTTATCGGAGATTACCTTTAGGACTGCCTTCATTATCGGCATGTTCCAGCTGATTGCGGCAGTTTTTCCGGGGACATCCCGGTCCGGCGCCACAATTTTAGGAGCGCTGCTGATTGGCGTGTCCAGAACCGTGGCAGCGGAATTTACATTTTTCCTTGCGATTCCCGTGATGCTGGGGGCAAGCCTGCTAAAGGTCCTTAAGTTCGGACTTTCCTTTACGGGCAATGAGCTGATGATTCTGATTGCCGGCATGGCCACGGCGTTTATCGTGTCTGTCATTGTGATCCGCTTTCTAATGGGATATATAAAAAAGCATGATTTTAAGGTTTTCGGGTGGTACAGAATCGTGCTTGGCGCAATTGTGCTGCTATATTTTGGAATAAAAGGGCTGGCATGAACATATTTTAACATGCGGCAGACAGATTTGAACGGACTGACAGGTGATTTTTGCTAAAAAGTTGACAATTAGTTGACAAGAAGAAAAATATGGAGTACACTGTTTCCCAGAAAACATGATGTTTTCTGGGGAGAGAACTCAGGTAACAATTTTTATGAAACAGTTTTAATCAAACCATTTCTATGAAACCATTTCAATGTGTACATGTCAGAGGACTTTTTCTCTGCGTGAAAGGAGTAAATTATTATGGCAGGAGTAAAGAAATCGACAGCAAAGGTATCGACAGTTAAGGAAGAAGTTAAATTAGAAGAAAAGGCAGCTAAGGAAGCGCCTGCAAAGAAAACAGCAGCAAAGAAGACAACTACAACTGTAAGGAAGACACCCGTCAGAAAGACAGCAGCAAAGAAGGAAGAAGCAGTAAAAGACGAGGCAGTTGCAGCAGCAGTTAAGGAAACGGTTAACTTCCAGTTCAGCGGCAAATCCTACACACCGGAAGATTTATTAAAGAGCTGCAAGGACGTATGGAAATATGACTTAGGCGGAAAAGAAGAAGACATTAAGAGCATTGAACTGTATGTAAAGCCGGAAGAGAACTCTACATACTATGTAATCAACGGCGACGTAACAGGAAGCTTCTTTATTTAAGCAGTATTTAACAGTAAGCTGCCCCGCAGAATGGGGCGGTATTTGATAAATCGTGTTTGTCCTGAAAAGTAAATATGTAAATTTGATGGATACTGTTCTGACGGTATCCATTTTGTTTTAGAATTTTTTAATAATTAATTTACGCCATATGTGTTGACAATAAATAGGGTAAGTGATATTTTATGGTAAGAAGATGTTAGCACTCCAATAAGACGAGTGCTAACAAAACCAATAGGCAATCGAATCTGACAGGAAAGGATGGTGGAGATGCAGTTAAGCGAAAGAAAAATTAAAATATTGCAGGCCATTATCCGAAACTACCTTGAATCAGGAGAACCTGTTGGAAGCAGGACCATTTCCAAGTACACGGATTTAAATTTAAGTTCGGCTACCATCCGCAACGAGATGTCGGATCTGGAGGAGATGGGATACATCGTACAGCCTCACACTTCCGCAGGGAGGATTCCTTCCGACAAGGGATACCGCTTATATGTGGATACCATGATGGAGGAGAAGGACAGGGAGCTGGAAGAGTTAAAAGAGATGATGCTGGAGAGAGAAGACAAGATGGATCATCTTTTAAAGCAGGTGGCAAAGCTTCTGGCAGTAAATACGAATTACGCTACCATGATTTCAGCGCCAGTCATTCACAGTAATAAGATCAAGTTCATACAGCTCTCACGGGTTGATGTGAACCAACTGCTGGCGGTAGTGGTGGTGGAAGGCAATGTGATCAAAAACAATATTATTTCTATCGGAGATGCCCTTGACGATGAGACGCTGTTAAAGCTGAACATCCTTTTGAACACCCACTTAAACGGGCTGGCGCTTGAGGAAATCAATCTTGGCATGATAACAGCCATGAAGCAGCAGGCAGGCATCCACAGCGACATTGTCGCTGATGTGATTGATGCCATAGCGGAATCCATTAAGGCGGAGGAAGACCTTGAGATCTATACAAGCGGCGCCAACAACATTTTCAAATACCCGGAACTGGCAGACCAGCACAAGGCAAGCGAAATCATCAATACATTTGAGGAAAAGCAGATGTTAACGGAGCTGGTGCAGGAAACTTTGTCAGATGAGAGCAACACCGGAATCCAGGTTTATATCGGAAATGAAACGCCTATCCAGACCATGAAGGACTGCAGTGTGGTGACGGCAACCTATGAATTGGGAGAAGGGATGCGGGGTACCATAGGAATTATAGGCCCCAAGCGCATGGACTACGATAAGGTGGTAGGCACGCTGAAGACAATTACCCATCAGTTGGATGAATTATATAAAAAAAAGACATAAAAACGGAAAGGGATGAAGCTGATGAATGATGAATTAAAGAAAGACATACAGGATGATCTGGAAACAGAAGAAACAGTTCAGGATACACAGGAGTCTTCGGAACAGCCTAAGGAGGCGCAGGATACAGCGGAGCCTATTGCAGGAGAGGAACCGGAAGCGGTGGAGACAAAGGCTGATAAAAAAGCGGCAAAGAAGAAGTTTAAGGCTGACAAAAAGCAGGATGCCCTTAAGGAAAGAATTGAAGAACTTGAAGACCGGGTGAAACGCCAGATGGCAGAGTTTGACAATTTCAGAAAAAGGACCGATAAGGAAAAAACGGCCATGTTTGAAACAGGAGCCAAAAGTGTAATAGAAAAAATCCTGCCTGTGGTTGACAATTTTGAAAGGGGCCTTGCGGCTATTCCCGAAGGAGAAAAGGGTTCGCCCTTTGCAGAAGGGATGGAGATGATATACAAACAGCTCATGACAGAGCTTGAAAAGATGGAAGTAAAACCAATTCCGGCAATAGGGGAAGAGTTCAACCCTGATTTCCATAACGCTGTAATGCAGGTGGAAAGCGAAGAATATGAGACAGGTGTTATCGCACAGGAACTTCAAAAAGGATATACTTACAGGGACAGCGTGGTAAGGCACAGTATGGTGGCAGTAGTAAGTTAGTGGGCAGGAAGCATATTACAATGTAAAAATAAACCAAATTCATTCAGGAGGAAATAATTATGAGTAAGATAATTGGTATTGACTTAGGTACAACGAACAGTTGTGTAGCAGTTATGGAAGGCGGTAAGCCTACCGTTATTGCCAACGCAGAAGGGGCAAGGACCACACCCTCTGTAGTGGCATTTACCAAGACCGGGGAAAGGCTGATTGGGGAGCCTGCAAAGCGTCAGGCTGTGACCAATGCGGAGAAGACCATTGCTTCCATTAAGAGAGATATGGGTACTGACAAGGGACGTACGATTGATGAGAAGAAGTATTCCCCCCAGCAGATTTCAGCCATGATTTTACAGAAGCTGAAAGCAGACGCAGAAAGCTATCTGGGAGAAAAGGTGACAGAGGCGGTTATTACCGTTCCTGCTTATTTTAATGATGCACAGCGTCAGGCAACCAAGGATGCAGGAAAGATTGCAGGACTGGATGTAAAGCGTATCATCAACGAGCCTACGGCAGCAGCCCTTGCGTACGGTCTTGACAATGAAAAAGAGCAGAAAATCATGGTATACGACCTTGGCGGCGGTACCTTTGATGTGTCTATTATTGAAATCGGTGACGGAGTCATTGAAGTTCTGGCAACCAACGGCGACACACACCTTGGCGGCGATGACTTCGACAACAAGCTGACACAGTGGATGATCGATGAATTTAAGAAAGCAGAGGGCGTTGACTTATCCAATGATAAGATGGCTCTCCAGAGATTGAAGGAAGCGGCAGAAAAGGCAAAGAAAGAGCTTTCTTCTGCAACCACAACAAATATCAACCTTCCTTTCATCACAGCAACGGCAGAGGGACCCAAGCACTTTGACATGAACCTGACCAGAGCTAAATTTGATGAACTTACACATGACCTGGTTGAGAGAACAGCAATCCCTGTACAGAACGCAATGAAGGATGCAGGACTTAACAATTCTGATCTGGGCCAGGTGCTTTTGGTAGGCGGCTCTACACGTATCCCTGCAGTACAGGATAAAGTTAAACAGTTGACAGGACATGAACCCAGCAAGAGCCTTAATCCGGACGAATGTGTTGCTCTGGGCGCTTCTATCCAGGGCGGTAAGCTGGCAGGAGATGCCGGCGCAGGGGAAATCCTTCTTCTTGACGTAACGCCTCTTTCACTGTCCATCGAGACAATGGGCGGCATTGCTACCAGACTGATTGAGAGAAACACTACGATTCCTACCAAAAAGAGCCAGATTTTCTCCACAGCGGCAGATAATCAGACAGCAGTTGACATTAACGTATTACAGGGTGAGAGACAGTTTGCAAGGGATAACAAGTCCTTAGGGCAGTTCAGATTAGACGGGATTCCTCCGGCAATGCGCGGTGTGCCCCAGATTGAAGTTACCTTTGACATTGATGCCAATGGTATCGTAAATGTTTCCGCAAAAGACCTTGGCACAGGAAAAGAACAGCACATTACCATAACAGCAAGCTCCAACATGTCTGATGATGAAATTGATAAGGCAGTAAAAGAAGCCGCTGAATTTGAAGCACAGGATAAAAAGAGGAAAGAAGCCATTGACGCAAGAAACGAGGCCGACTCCTTCGTATTCCAGACAGAAAAGGCATTAAGTGAAGTGGGAGACAAGATTGACGCTTCCGAAAAGGCAACAGTAGAAGCTGATATGCAGGCAGTAAAGGATATTCTGGAAAGAACCAAGGATCAGGAGATGTCCGACGCCGATCTGGATGCCCTCAAAGCAGCAAAAGAAAAGCTTACCACAAGCGCACAGGCATTGTTTACCAAAATGTATGAGAACATGCAGCAGGCAGGCGGTGCAGCAGGCCCTGACATGGGTGCAGGGGCAGGCCCCGATATGGGAGCCGGCGCAGGTCCTGCAGATGATGTGGTTGACGGAGATTACAGAGAAGTATAAAAACGAAATTTTTTCTGGGGCGATACAAAAATATCGCCCTAAGAAAGTTAAGTTGGCTTGTACTTTAACAAATTTTGTACTATAATTTGTATTGTCTTGGAGATAGAGGGCACAGGAGGAAATTTACAATGGCAGAACAAAAACGTGACTATTATGAAGTCCTTGGAGTAGATAAGAACGCAGATGATGCCGCCATTAAAAAAGCATACAGGGCTCTTGCCAAAAAATATCATCCTGATATGAATCCGGGAGATGCAGAAGCAGAGAAAAAGTTTAAAGAAGCTTCCGAAGCGTATGCAATTCTAAGTGACCCGGAGAAGAAGAGACAGTATGACCAGTTTGGGCATGCAGCTTTTGAAGGAGGAGCTGGCGGATTTGGCGGCTTTGACTTTAACGGCGCTGATTTCAGTGATATATTTGGCGATATATTCGGCGATTTCTTTGGCGGCGGACGTAAAGGCAGGGGCAGCAACGGCCCTATGAAAGGCTCCAACATCAGAACCAGTGTAAGAATCACCTTTGAAGAAGCGGTGTCTGGTGTTGATAAAGAGATTGAACTGACCTTAAAGGACGAATGTAAGACCTGCCACGGCAGCGGTGCGAAACCCGGTACCAACCCGGAAACATGTCAGAAGTGCGGCGGTAAAGGGCAGGTAGTGTTTACACAGCAGTCTTTCTTTGGCACGGTGAGAAATGTACAGACCTGTCCGGAATGTAACGGTACCGGAAAGGTCATTAAGGAAAAATGTGCGGACTGTCATGGTTCAGGCTATATTGCCAGCCGCAAGAAGATACAGGTATCCATCCCGGCGGGCATTGATAATGGGCAGAGTGTGCGTATCAGGGATAAAGGTGAGCCGGGACTGAACGGCGGGCCGAGAGGAGATCTGCTTGTAGAAGTTATTGTAGGACGCCATCCAATTTTCCAGAGGCAGGACTATAATATTTATTCAACAGTGCCCATTTCTTATGCAGTTGCGGCGCTGGGAGGCGAAGTACTTATAGACACTGTGGACGGTAAAGTCATTTATGACGTAAAAGCCGGAACACAGACGGACACGAAAGTCCGCTTAAAGGGGAAAGGTGTGCCAACCCTTAGAAATAAGGATGTACGCGGGGATCACTATGTGACGCTTGTGGTGCAGACACCTGAAAGGCTGTCCCACGAAGCGAAGGAATTGTTGAAGCAGTTTGACGCACTGACAGGCGATAGTCTGAATGCGTCGAAGAATACCCAGTCGGAAAAAGGTGAAGGCAGGGAAACGAAAAAGAAAAAATTCTGGAAATAAAGAAGGAAGAATGGCATTGCCATTCTTCCTTTTGCAGTCAGTGATTCGGTCTGTAAAGTATAACAATCTGGTATAAAAATTGTCATAGTAATTTCCGCTGGCGCACATGCATAGCCCAGACGCCATCCTGTCATGGCATAGGATTTTGAAAATCCGTTGATCAGCACCGTCCTCTCCTTCATGCCGGGAAGACTGATAATAGAAACATGTTTCCCTTTATAGGTAAGTTCTGCATAAATCTCATCAGAAATGATAAAAATATCCTTTTCCCGGATAACCTCTGCGATTGCCTCCAAGTCTTCTTTTTCCATAATGGCGCCTGTGGGATTATTCGGGAAAGGAAGAATCAGCACCTTTGTCTTATCCGTAATGGCATTTCTAAGCTCTTGTGCCGTCAGCCGGAATTCATTTTCTGCCTTCAATTCAATAATGACGGGATCTGCCCCTGCCAAAATTGCGCAGGGCTCGTAGGAAACATAGCTGGGCTGGGGAATCAGCACTTCCTCTCCCGGATTGATCATCGCACGCAGGGCAATGTCTATGGCTTCAGAGCCGCCCACGGTGACAATCACCTCGCTGTCTGCATTATAGGAAACATGCTGGGTCCTTTGTATGTATTTCGTAATTTCAACCTTTAACTCCTTAAGCCCTGCATTGGAGGTGTAAAAGGTACGCCCCTTTTCGAGGGAATATATACCCTCATCCCTGATATGCCAGGGGGTGTCAAAGTCCGGCTCACCAACACCCAGGGAAATTGCATCCTCCATCTCATTTACAATGTCAAAAAACTTGCGGATGCCGGAGGGCTTGATCGTAACTATTTTATCTGATAACGGATTTCTCATGGTGTCACTTTCTCCCTTGTATCTTCGTATTTTCTGGTCAGTATAGTGCCGTGGTCTTTATACTTTTTCAGTATAAAATGAGTGGCAGTGCTCAACACTCCATCCAGCGTGGAAAGCTTATCCGACACAAAGCTGGATACCGCTTTTAGGGATTTCCCCTCCAGCGTCACCAGAAGGTCATAACCGCCCGAAATCAGATATACGCTGTTTACTTCGGGATACTTATAGACACGCTCTGCAATATTGTCATAGCCCTGCCCTCTCTGAGGGGTGATCCGCACCTCGATCAGGGCTGTTACCTTCTCGATCGATGTTTTCTCCCAGTCTATCATTGTATGGTAACCACAGATAACACCTTCTTCCTCCATAGCCTTCAATTCGTTTGCAATGTCAATTTCCTCCGCGCCAAGAATAACTGCCAGCTCTTTGATGTTAATCCGGCTGTTCTTTTCTATAATTGATAAAATCTGTTCTCTCATGAATCCATCCTCCTAATTTCAGTTCCTCTCAAAATAACTTATATATTTCATCCGGTGCAGGCGGCTCCAAATATCTGGTTTCATCCTGATTCACCACGATCTTGTCGTTTGTCCCGTTCGTGCTGCCTATAATACAGGCCGGAATGTTTTCCTCCTCCAGTGCCTTCACAAGCCCCCTGCCGTCGGCCGCCACCATAAGAAGCGCTCCGCCGGACAAAAGCTGGTAAGGATTCAAATCAAAAAATTCGCAGACCTCTATGGTTTCCTGCTTTACCGGAATTTTCTTTAAATCTACGCAAAGTCCAACGCCTATTTTCCGGGATACTTCCCACAATGCACCAAAAATACCTCCGTTTCTTACATCATGCATTGTATAAACGCCGGACTTAAGGGCTATGGCGGCCTCCGAAGCCACAGACAGATATCCCCCTGCCTCCTTCGCACCGCAGATGATGTCCGGGGGATAGCGCCTTAGAAGATCATCTTCCCTTTCCCCTGCTATAATGGACGTCCCTTCCATGCCAATCCATTTGCTGATCACAATATCCATGTTTTCCGGCTTTTCATTTAAGAAGCTCTCCTTATGTCCTCCGGACAAATTTTCTGTAAGCATCGTTGTTTCCTGTGCCGTCCCTAAGACCGTGGCCGTAATCACCGGTGCGCTGACCGCTGCCGATACTTCCGTATGCCCTCCTGCAATCTGGATATCCCACTCCTTACTGCACTTTTTTGCCTGTGCCATCAAATCCTTAAGCAGTGATTCCTCCGCCCCCCTTGGCAGAACCAGGGATAGTAGTACTGCCTTGGGTACAGCGCCTGCCGCCGCCAGATTGTTTGCCGCCGCGGTCACTGCCAGATAAGCGCAGTTCTTTACAGGAAGGGTAAAAGCCTGGGTGGAAACCGCAATTGGACAGTTTCCTGCTTTTGTGCAAGAAGAACCATTCCATGACAAAAAGGCGCAGTCTTCTCCTACACCTGCACCTTTTATCACTTCCTGTTTTTGGTTTTCTATCTGTCTTAACACAGAGCGTTTTAAAATGCTTTCAGATATTTTCCCTGTCCTCATAATGTCTTTCCTTAGGCTGCGGGCTCCTGGGCCGGATCTGCCGCCGGTACAGCTTCTGCAGGCGGCGCTGCCGGGTCAGCGGCTGGCGGCTGCTGTGTTTCTCCTGCCGGGGGCTGTACCGGTACACCACCTGCCGGAGGCTGGATGGGTACGCCTTCCGCCGGAGGAGCCGCGGCAGCAGCCAGTGTAGCAGCCACATTCTTTACATGATCAATGCTGTTTGTTCCGATGGCTGCCATAATTTCATTATATGCATTGGGATCAGCCGTTAAAACCCCAACCGTGGCCGTTCTGGGGGTCACCTTATATGAGCTGGAATTTATTTTCTCGCGGCTGACTTCCACCCCGTTTTCCGTAACGATTTTCCACAAATTGGCACTGTAGCCTATATGGGCTGACTGTACGGAAACCGCGCCGATAGGCTGGGAAGCGTCGGGGTAAATAACCTCTGTATCCGGGTAAGTCTTGCTCACTACTTCACTTTCATAACGGACCCCATGGGTACCGGGTCTGGTTTCCATGCCATATATGGTAAAAGTAATATGTTTATCATCTGTGGCCACACCCTCTATGTAAATAGGCGCCTCAGTGTTATTTACAAATTTAAAGTCTTTGCCGGAAGATTCCGCAATTGCCGCGTCCGCAGAGGGATCCACGTACGTAACGATCATAGAGTGGTTATGTCTCTCTGTAACTTCCAGTTCCGATAAAAGCACGGCATTATAAAGGGTAGTGGAAACCTGGCAGATGCCGCCTCCAAGGCTGTCTACCACCTGCCCGTTCAGATAAGAGCCTGCCATGTAATACCCATTGTCCTGTGAAAAGGGGGAAACTGCCTCATACGTGGAGAATTCATCTCCCGGATATAAAGTTGCCCCATTGATAAGCTCGCACCCGTTGCGGACATTGGCGCTTCTGGACGAGCCGGAGGTACTAAAGCTTGTGGTAAAGGTTCCAAGCACATCTTTTACCTTGCTAAGTTCTTCTTCTGTCCCTCTTGGTTCATCCACAGTTACAACCAGCGCCAGAGTAGCGTCTTCCCTGTCCCACTCGTTATTTAAAAAGTCCTGTAATGACTGGATGGATGCTGCTTCATCCACTACCTGCCCGGTCTGTCCCGGATTAACGATAAATCTGCCGTCTACCCGGGAGAGTGTGGCGTCTTTGGCCTCTGAATTATATTCGGAGCACTGTTCAGCCAAAATCTGCGCAATCATTTCCTTATCAACATCAAATTCCAGTTTGTATACTTTATTTTCATGCTGGAGATCTTTGACTGCTTTGTAACGCTGTACTACATTTCCGCTCTGGCCGATCTGCGCGGCTTCGTTTACAATTTCCTGATTACTCCAGGAAAGCCCCGCTTGCGAGGGCGTGATTTCCACCACGTTTCCGTCCAGCGCTGTCAGCCTGATCACTTTGGATGAAAGCCCATTTATATACGCATCTATCATGGCTTTGGCCTCTTTCGCCGTCTTGCCCTCAAGAGACATATCCTCCACATAGATGCCGGATAATATTTTGTACTCCTCCTGGGCCTTTGCCTGTATCCTTGACAGTCCTATAACAGAACAGGCAATTCCGAGGCATAAAATGCCTCTGATGATTTTTTTCATAATCTTACCTCTTACCTATCAAAAATTTTTCTGTAATATTTGATTTAATAAAGAAAAGATGCTATAGTTGGAACTATCATAGCAAGTACCAACAATATTATAATAATTGATGAGACAATTTTTTTACTCTTTTTACTATAAAAGTTAAACATTTTGTTCCTCCAATACACTTATCTTTGAAAGGATATTATATATGAAGTTCCCCTTTTTTGCAAGTTTTATCGTATTTTGTATCTGGCTTGGTTATGAACTCCACAAGCATAAAAATATGGAAGCCAAACGGGAGCAGGAATTCTGGGACAGGGAAGCCGCTGCCAACAGCACAAGACGCAAGCCCCTCGATGACCTTGAATATATCCGGATTCCCTTTGACAGCCTGCCCATGGAAGTTCTTGCAGACGACCCTGGCGTGTCGGAATACCACGAAACCCTCCGGTTCCTGTCAGAATCTCCCATCGTAAATTTCACAGGCATCAGCAACACTGATTTGAAACTTATGTACGGTGCACCGAATATTGACCTCCTGTCCCGTTACGATCAAAGTTACACCACCCTTGTCCGGACGCTCCAGAACTGGGGGCAAAAGCTTTATGAAAACGGGAACACAGACGAAGCCTGCCGGATTCTGGAATTCGCCGTGGAGACACGGACCGACATCAGCA
>Ga0224742_10030_pt1 | contig 27777 bp, 25 predicted proteins | sample LIM_E_Water_Neg_FD_161631 | JGI IMG/M metagenome (GOLD analysis project Ga0224742, IMG submission 161631) | Enriched cells from gastrointestinal tract of the lab mouse from Pacific Northwest National Laboratory (PNNL), Richland, Washington... | ecosystem: Host-associated > Mammals > Digestive...
TTGACAGACACGGCGGCGGCTCTCATGTCCCGGCAGGTGGAACTGTTGGCTCTGCTTTACCAGGTGGAGCAGGGACAGGACGCCTATGTGGAAGAGGTGAAACTGCCCAGCTACCTGTATCAGGGAGACGCTTATTCCATGACTGTGACGGTGGTGAGCAATTATGAGACGGAGGCCCAGATTCAGATCTGGAGAGGCAGCACGCAGCAGGAGGCTTATGCCGTCCATCTGAACCGTGGGACCAACCGCTTCCAGTTCCGCCAGGAAGTTATGGGGGAGCATGTGGAGAACTTCGAGGTCAGAGTGGCAGCGGCCGGGGATACCTGCTCGGAGAATGACAGCTATCACGCCTTTGCGGCGGTGGATTCGGCGCCCAGGGTGCTGGTGGTCTCCGGCATGGGGCAGGACACCGGTGCGTATGAAAAGCTGCTGCGGGGCGCAAACTGTGACTATAGCGTGGTATCAGCGGGCAATGCGCCGGGAACGCTGGAAGAGTTGCTGGAATACAGAAGCATTGTTCTGGTCAATGTATATCTGGGGGATCTGCCGAAAGGATTTCTGGACAATGTGGAGACTTATGTGAAGGATTATGGCTGCGGTCTGATCTGCTGCGGCGGAGAGGAGAGTTTTGCGCTGGGCGGTTATCGGGAGAGCGTGTTGGAGACCCTTCTGCCGGTGGACATGGAACTGCGGGGCGTGAATGAGGCGCCTTCTACGGCGATGGTCATGGTAATTGATCATTCCGGCAGCATGAGTGCGGCAGCGGGAAACGGTCTCACCAATCTGGACTTGGCCGTTGCTGCGGCCCAGACGGCGGTGGACCAGATGCGGAGCACCGATTATGTGGGGGTTCTGGCCTTTGACGATACCTTCGGCTGGGTGGTGAAACCTACCCTGGTTTCCCAAAGAGAGGAGATCAAAAACCAGATCGGGACCATCCCGGAAGGGGGCGGAACCACCATTCAGCCGTCGCTGTGGGAGGCTCTGGATGGGGTGTCGGAATGTGATGTGGGTATCCGTCATGTGGTACTTCTGACGGATGGCCAGGGGGAGAGCAGGGACTATGACAGGCTTATTTCTTCTTATAAGGCGGCAGGGGTGACGCTGTCCACAGTGGCCGTGGGGGAAGGCTCGGACCAGAGACTTCTGGAGCGGCTGGCGGATGGCTGCGGAGGCCGTTATTACTATTCCGATGTGGCGGCTGACATTCCCAGGATTTTTGCCCAGGAGGTGTTTCTCAGCGGGGATACCTATTTGCAGAACGGGAAGTTTGCTCTGGCGGTGGGGAGTCATGAAATCACCAGTGGACTCTTTGAACAGGGCTGGCCTCTGATCTATGGATATGTCAGCGCCACACCCAAGGGATCAGCTCATGTGCTGATTGCTTCGGAGAAGGACGACCCCGTGCTGACAGTGATGCAGTACGGTCTGGGCCACACAGTGGCCTGGAACACGGACGTGACCAATCAGTGGACCGCCGAGTTTGCCGGGGCGGAGGACTATGTGCAGCTCTGGAAGCGTCTGATTGATTACAGCGCAGGTAATGCGGGCATCGGTGAGGACGCAGTAGATGTACTCACAGCAGGAGGCTACACGGATATCACCTATCGTGCTCTGGATTATGACGAAGAAACCCGGGTGGAGGCGGTTTACACTGACCCGGAGGGCAACACCAACACCCAGGTTCTGCAGGCCGTGGCTCCGGGAAGCTATGAGGCACGGCTGGATACGGACATGACAGGCGTCTATAATCTGAGCGTGCGCCGGATGGACCAGGGAAGCGTCACCAACGCAGTGAACACCGCCGCGGTGGTGCAGTATTCCGATGAATATAAATTTAATGTGGGCAATGGGGCTTTTACCGCCTTTGTGGAACGTTATGGACGGATGCTGGATCCGGAGGAAAATTTCTGGAAACAAAAAAGGAGCGGGGCCAGGGAGCGGTATGACCTGGCTCAGTGGCTGATCCTGCTGGCCCTCCTGTGGTTTGTTCTGGATGTGGCTTTCCGCAGGTTCTGTTTCCGGCCCCAGGACACCGGGCTGTACCGCCGGTTCAGCCGCCGCCCGGCCCGGGGAAAGCGGAAGAAGGAAAGTATCGCCTCGGATTTGACCCATGGCAATGGCAAATCAGAGGGAGACAATACGCTTCCGGACATGGGGAAGGAGCCTGCGGAGCGGGAAAGCCCCGGAGGTAAGCAAAGCGGTTCAAGGCCCCAGTCTCTGGACACCTCGGCTTTGCTTAGAAAGAAGGATCAGAGAAATCAGTCATAGCAGATTTTGGGAGGGGATTCTGTGGACGGACAGCATGCTTATATAGCCATTGATTTAAAGTCTTTTTATGCCTCTGTGGAATGCGTGGAGCGGCAGTTGGACCCCCTCACTACCCATTTGGTGGTGGCGGACGCCAGCCGCACGGAAAAAACCATCTGTCTGGCAGTATCCCCTTCCCTGAAAGCCTATGGAATTCCCGGCAGAGCCAGGCTGTTCGAAGTGGTACAGCGGGTGAGGGAAGTGAACCGGGAGCGCAGAAACAGAGCACCGGGCAGGCGGTTTACCGGCTCTTCCTTCCTGGCTCCGGAACTGGCGGAGCATCCGGAACTGGAACTTTCTTATGTGATTGCGCCGCCCCGGATGGCTTTCTATCTGGAGTATAGTTCCCGGATCTACAATATTTATCTGAAGTATATTGCCCCGGAGGATATGCATATTTACTCCATAGATGAGGTGTTCATGGATGTGACCCATTATCTGCGGACTTACCGCATGACCCCCCGGGAGCTGGCCGCCCGGATCCTGGGGGATGTGTTGGAGGAGACGGGTGTTACCGCCACCGCCGGGATCGGCACCAATCTGTATCTGTGCAAGGTTGCCATGGATATCGGGGCCAAGAAGGTAAAGCCGGATGAAAACGGGGTGCGGATCGCCCAACTGGACGAAATGACCTACCGAAAAACGTTGTGGGATCACAGGCCCCTTACCGATTTCTGGCGGGTGGGGCACGGCTATCGGAAAAAGCTGGAGGAGGCGGGCCTTTTTACCATGGGAGATATTGCCCGCTGTTCTCTGGGAGGGGACCGGGATTACCACAATGAGGAATTGCTGTACAAGATGTTCGGCGTCAATGCGGAACTGCTTATTGACCATGCCTGGGGATGGGAGCCTGTCACCATGGACCTGGTCAGGGCATATCGGCCGGAGACCAACTGTATCAGTTCCGGGCAGGTATTACAATGTCCCTATGATTTTGAGAGGGCCAGACTGGTGGTGCGGGAGATGGCTGACGCATTGGCTCTGGAACTGGTGGAAAAGAGAATGGTAACGGATCAGGTGACATTGACGGTGGGGTATGACAGAGACAATCTGACGAATCCGGGAGACAGAGGAAGGTACAGGGGTGAGGTCACTGTGGACCGATATGGCAGAAGAATCCCCAAACATGCCCACGGCACCGCTAACCTGAAAGTCCGGACTTCTTCCGGCCGGAAGATCGTGGAGGCAGTGATGAAACTATATGAGGAAATTGTGGATCCCGTTCTGACCGTCCGCCGTGTAATTCTTGGCGCCAACCGCCTGGTGGATGAAAAAGAGGTCGGAGGAGAGGATACTTATGTGCAGATGGACTTGTTCACTGACTACGGAGCCATGGAGAGAGAGAAGGAGGCGGAGGATACAAAGTTGGCCAAGGAGCGGAAACTGCAGGAAGCGGTGTTGGCCGTGAAAAAGAAATATGGCAGAAATGCTGTCTTAAAGGGGACGAGTTTACAGGAGGGGGCCACTGCCAGGGAGCGCAACCATCAGATCGGAGGACACAAGGCATGAATTATGATGATATCCTCCATCTGCCCCATCCCGTATCCACCAGACATCCCCAGATGCCGCTTCTGAACCGGGCGGCTCAGTTCTCACCCTTTGCTGCTCTGCCCCTGGAACAGATTGGTCCGGGGACAGAGGAGGAGCAGGAGGAGAGGCAGGAGACTATGCTTGAATAAATTTCCGAATGTTTTTCTCCTGGGCCTGGGGATTCAGCTTCAGGATCTGGTCACGAATCGCCTGACAGGCATCCTGAGGGGAGAGGGCAGTGGATAAGTCCTCTTTCCAAAAATCTTCCACGGTGCAGAATACGGTGCTGTTCCATCCATATCCCTGCCCCTGTCGATTTTTTTTCTGGGTCTGGCCGCACATGGTGATAAACAGGTTTCTCTGCAGGCTTACCAGCGCCCGGTCGAAACGGGAGGCGTCTTCTTTTTGAATGCTGCAGATGCGCTTCAGGTCGTGGAGGGCGACCTGGCCGTTTTCACTGATTGCCTTATAGATGCTGCTTTCCATCTGGCTGGCTTTCCCCTCGTCATACCATTCGTCAAAGACCATGCCATGCCTGCGCACGGTCAGAAACAGGGGATACCATTCTTTTGTGATATAGCCGCTGGTACCAAAAAACACCTTGGCATAGGCGATATCGTCCCGTTCTTTCAGAACCCGCATCCGCCATTCCCAGGGATCGGTCTCGGGATCGCCGGTATGCCATCTGATCCGCGAATCTTCCGGGGTGGAGTTCCAGTCGAAAGGGATAACCGCATGGATTCCCTTTGCATTGCCTCCGCCCATGGAAAAACCGCATTTTATAAGTTCACCGCAAAATTCTTCAAAAGAGTTCACCATTTACTTATCCTCCCGGTATGGCATGGCAGCCGGATTCCTTCTGTGATTTCCGACCTGAGCCGGAATTATTTTACCAAATAAAACAGGACACCATAGTGTCTTGTTTTGCGGCATAATAGACGAAATGTATAAACTTTGCGTCAGAGCCGGATTCCCAGACATAAAAGCAGTAAGTTCTTAATGATCCAGTTTACCGCCACGAGGCACAGTGCGCCATAGAGATACCAGCTGCGGAACCGCAGACCGTGGAAATAGCGGAAACGGGTGAGCCTGGCTGCTCCGTGGGAGAGCATAAATGTTCCGTAGAGCAGGGCGGCGTAGGGTACCAGCGGGTGATACCACAGGGATTGCAGAATATGGCCGTGAAGCAGGCTGACAAAGGCCCTTGTGCCGCCGCAGCCGGGGCAGTAGAGACCGAAGTATTGGTACAGCACACAGGGGGGCAGGGAAAGATGTGGCAGGAGTACATAATAAAACAGTACCCCTGCCACAAGGCTGATTCCCAGAAAAATGCCTCCCAGGCAAAATAATTTATCCTCCAATGACCGCTGCTTCCTCATGGATTACATGTAGGAAGTAATGTCAATACCGGCGGCAGCCAGCATGCCCACGATGGCAACGCTGAAAATGATCCAGATCACAGCAAATACGATACCGATGATGGAACATACCAGACCGGCGGTGGCCAGACCGCTTTTCTGCTTCTTCTTGGACATTACGGAGCAGATGATGCCGCCCACGCCCAGAGCAATGCCCAGATAGGTGACGCAGCAACCCAATACAATAGAAGCAATTCCCAGAATCAGGGAAACGATAGCCAGAGTATCGGTTTTCTGGGGTCCCTCGGGGGGTGTAGGCTGCTGATAGTTGTTTTGGAAGTTTTGACCGTCCATTTTTTAATCCTCCTCATAATGAATGAATTGTTTGGAGCTTCGCACCCGGTGCGTCACTCGGATAACGGTATGCCATTACCGTCCACATTTATCTTACCAACCAGGATCATGATACCTTCTACCAGACCCCAGATGGAAGTGGCCATAACAAAAAAGATACCTACGAACACACAGCAGAGTACATAACCCACGATGGTCAGTACCAACTGGATGACCGCTTTTTGGGTATAACCCAAATAAAAATTATGTACGCCGAACTGTCCCAGAAAGATTCCGAACAGGCCTGCCGCAATCTTGGATTTGGCATTGGCGTTTACCGGCGGATAGCAGGGAACGCCGCAGCTAAGGCAGACGGTGGTCTCCGGGGTCACGGGCTTGCCGCAGTTATGGCAGTAGTTGGTGCCCAATCCCTTGCCTGCGCCGCATTTTACGCAGAGTACGGCTTCGTCAGACATATAGGGTTCACCACAGTTTTTGCAATAATACATTTTATACCTCCTGCATACCTGGAGCTATGCCCACTGTATGCCGCAATCCGAAAAAAGTTTTAACTTCAAACTATTTTCTTTCCACAAAAGGAGCGCATCATGAAGCATCATGAAATGCGCTCCCCGTTGCCGATCAAGTAAATGCAGACTTACTTTAAGATTTTGATGCCGCCGATCAGAGGAATCTCCTTTTCCTCTTCCTTGCAGGCGGCGATCAGGCCGATGATCCAGCATACGAACACAAAGATGCCCAAAAGGCCGGCCACAATGTTGACGAAAGGAATCACGCCCAGAACCCCTATGATAATTTGGGCGATGTTCACAATCAAAGCCTGGTTAAGATGAAACTTAGCCCCCTCCTTGTCACCTGCAAAAAATGCAACCAGCCAGCCAATCCAAGTGATGTAAGCTAAAATACCAGTTACTTTCTTGTCCATAACGCATAACCTCCTATGTATTTTTAATATAATTCTCATTATAATAGAAAAAATTTGTTATTGCAATACATTTTTCCAAATTTGACCGAACAAATTAATCGGGTTCTCTTTCCTCTGTATTTTCCCCCCGCAGATGCGCCAGGATTACCTGCATCCGCTTGCAGGCACGGGTATAGTTTTCACGGGCGTATTCTTCCATTTCCTGATGAAAGCCGTCTTCGTAGGCCTTGTGGTAGGAGGCAGCGGCTTCCTCCATGTACCGGCCTGCCTCGTCCGCCAGATCTTCCAGATAATCATATTCTTCCGGGAAGTCAATATTGGCGAACTTCATGAATTCTATTTCCATCTCGTCCAGATAGGAGAGCAGATCGGAGGTAGCGTAACGGATACTGTTTTCTTCGGCTTCAACCTGGATGGCGTCGATTTTCGACCCAATGGCGGATACGTTCTCGCAAAAGGCAGCTATCTCGCCGTCAAATTTGGCGTTTATGGGATTTTCACCGCAGCCTGTCAGCAGGAGCAGGCAGACTAAGGCAGGCAACAGTTTTTTTCTCACGGGTATCTCCTCTCAAGATATGTTTTTGCCAGAAGCTGTTTTTCTTATCACTTTAGCATAAAAGCAGAGAAGCAACAAGTATAAAATATTCCCTGTCCGGCACAATATCCCTTTAATAAGGCAATTTCAGGAAGGGAGTTTTTATGGCTGAGAACAGAGAAAACCAATACAGCGGACAGTTGTCCCAGGGCACGGGCAGCCGGGAAGAAAATAAAGGCGGGGATTCCCGGACTGCCGTCAGCGGCTGTCTGGAGCAGGACAGTGTCTGGCTGAATCAAAAACTTGCCACGGATCGCAATTTTGATGTGGTGACCCGCACCATCGAGGTGGGAGGCCGGGAGGCGGCCCTGTATTTTATAGACGGCTTCTGCAAGGACGATTTGCTGCAAAAGCTGCTGCAATATTTTATGGATATGAAGCCGGGGGATATGCCCCAAGACGCGTCCCAGCTGCTGAAAAAGGGATTGCCCTACATCGAGGTGGATCAGGAGAAGGAGTGGGAAAAAATAACCTCCAGCGTGCTTTCCGGCATATTTGTGCTGCTGGTGGAGGGCTATCGGGAGGCGGTGCTGATCGATGCCCGTTCTTATCCATCCAGAGGCGTGGAGGAGCCGGAAAAGGATAAGGTGCTGCGGGGCTCCAAGGACGGCTTTGTGGAGACGGTGGTGTTTAACACGGCGCTGATCCGGCGCAGGATCAGAGACACGGATTTGCGCATGGAGATGATGAGCGCCGGCAAAAGTTCCAAGACGGACATTGTGCTCTGCTATATGGATTCCCGGGTGGATCAGGGATTTTTGGAGGAGATCAAGCAGAAGATCCGGAATATACGGGTAGATTCTCTGACCATGAACCAGGAATCCCTGGCGGAATGCCTGGTTCCCGGGAGATGGTGGAATCCTTTTCCCAAGTTTAAGTATACGGAGAGACCGGATACGGCGGCGGCCCAGGTGCTGGAGGGAAATGTGATTTTGCTGGTGGACAATTCTCCTTCGGCCATGATTCTGCCCACCACTATTTTTGATGTGGTGGAGGAGGCGGACGATTATTATTTTCCGCCTGTGACAGGCACTTATCTGCGGATGACCCGTTTTCTGATCTCACTGTTGACCTACCTTATGACGCCCACTTTCCTGCTGCTGATGAACCATCCTCAGTGGATTCCGGAGGGCTTTTCTTTCATTATGCTGCAGGAACCGCCCAATATCCCCCTGGTGTGGCAGTTCCTGATCCTGGAACTGGCCATAGACGGGCTTCGGCTGGCGGCGGTGAACACGCCCAATATGCTGAGTACGCCTCTCAGCGTCATGGCCGCGCTGGTGCTGGGAGAGTTCTCCGTCAACAGCGGCTGGTTCTCCTCCGAGGTCATGTTGTATATGGCTTTCGTGGCCATCGCCAACTACACTCAGGCCAATTATGAATTGGGTTACGCATTGAAATTCATGCGCATAATCACGCTGGTCCTCACGGCCATCTTCGGCATCTGGGGATATGGCGCAGGGTTGTTGGTGGCGGCTCTATGTATGTGCTGCAACAAGACGCTTTCCCATCGCAGTTATCTATATCCGCTGTTTCCGTTGAACCTTATAAAGCTGCGGAACCGCCTGGTACGCAGGCGTCTGCCCAGGGCCAGACAGGAGTGAGCGGGACAAAACAATTTTTGTATAGATTACCCTATTCCTTTTTATCCGGGAATGGTGTATACTTTTTGGAAAAAATGAAAGCAGGGAATGCAGTGGGGGAGGGGCATATGACACATGGGATAAAGACGACAATACAGCGGATAGAGGCAAAACCAAGGCAGCGCCTGCTGGTGGTCAGTGACATTCATGGGCATTTGGACCGCCTCATACAGTTATTACGGCAGATGGATTACGGAGGGGACGACCTGTTGATTTTGCTGGGGGATCTGATTGAGAAAGGCCCGGAAAGCCTTCGGGTGCTGCAATATGTGATGGACCTGGCCCAACGGCAGCCGGTATATGTGTCCATGGGAAATGTGGATCTGGGGAGGCTTCTCAAGGTGGAGGACGATTCGCCGGAGGGCGTGGCGGATTGGGTGGGATTCCTGGGTTGGGCAGAGCGGGTCTGGGGCGGCAGCCTGTTTCATGAGATGTTGGCGGATATGGGAATTCCCGCCGGCCAGGTGACGGGAGAAATGGCGGCGGAGTACCGCAGCCGTATGTTGGTGCAGTTTCATGACGAACTGGAATTTCTCCGAAGCAGGCCCACCATTCTGACGGCGGGCAGATATCTGTTTGTCCACGGGGGGATTCCCACAGAGGAACTGCAGACGCTGGAGGGAACAGACCCGGCAGCCTATCTGAAAAATGATAATTTTTGGAGTCAGGGGTATGCTTTTCAAAAATATGTGGTGGTGACGGGGCATTGGCCCACCTGTCTGTACCGGGCAGACAGAGAGGACGTGAGTCCCCTGTTTGACAGGGAGAGACAGATCCTGTGTATAGACGGAGGCAACGGACTGAAGCGCGGGGGACAGCTGAACGGGATCATTTTACCGGACTGTCAGACAGGGATTGAGGGGATCAGTTGGACGGGATATGACGGATTTCCCCTGGTGGAGGCACTGGAGGGACAGGCGGGCCGGGAGACCTGTGTGCATATCCAGTATTTTGAGAACCAGGTGGAACTTCTGGAGCAGAAGGGGGATATGGCGTTATGGCGGCAGATATCATCGGGCCGGGAGTTTGAGGGACCTGCGGACTGGATTTACCGGGACGGAGAAAGGCTTCATTACAGTGATTACGCGGATACTCTGCTGGAGGTGGAGCCCGGGAATCGGCTGTCTGTAATTCGGCAGACCGGCGCGGGATATTATTGTAAAAAGAACGGCCTGATCGGCTGGTACAGGGGTATGGCCCGACCGGTGAAACAGGAGTTGGCGTTGCTGTCCGGAGTTCCGAACAGGGAAGAGCGCCATCGCCGGAAGAGGGAACTGGCGGTATATGAACTGCTGGACCGCCTGGGAATCTGCTTTCAGCGGATCGACCATGCCCAGGCCAATACCATGGAAGCCTGCCGGGAGGTGGAGGAGGCGCTGGGCGGAGCGGTGGTCTGCAAAAATCTGTTTTTGTGCAACCGTCAGCGGACAGAGTTCTATCTGCTGATGATGCCCGGGGACAAGCTGTTTAAAACCCGGGAACTTTCCGCTCAGATCGGCAGTTCCCGGCTGTCCTTCGGGGAGGCGATGTACATGGAAAAGTATCTGTGCGTCAGTCCCGGCAGTGTCAGCGTCATGGGTCTGACGCATGACACGGAAAATCGGGTGCGGCTTTTGATGGACCGGGATATTTTGCAGTGGGAATATTTCGGCTGCCATCCCTGTATGAATACATCCACCATTCGTATGAGAGTTGGGGATTTGTTGGAGAAATTTCTGCCCGCGGTGGGACATGCACCCAGATATGTGGATCTGAAAGGGACTGACTGAGATAGCAGAAAATCTTCACGCAGGTTAAAAAAATCTAACGGAAAGTTTACTTTTCCTCCATTGTGTATGAGGCGGAGTTGGCTTTATACTATAGTTATCATTTCGATGAAGCCGCTGGGAAGCAAAAAGCAGGTATGGCCGGGATATTTTACCGACGGGGCTCGGGTTGTACATACAATGGAAAGGTTGGGGTAAACTTATGGAACAAAAAATGGGAGCAAAAATCACGGCGCTGCGCAAGGCAAGGGGGATGACCCAGGAGCAGCTTGCGGCAGCGCTGGGGGTGTCGGGTCCGGCGGTGAGTAAATGGGAAACGGGCAGTTCCTGTCCGGATATTATGCTGCTCTGTCCGCTGGCCCGAGTCTTGGGCACCAATGTGGATACTCTGCTGTCGTTTGAGGAGGAACTGTCCCAGGAGGATTTGGAGAACTACATGGGGGAGATCATCGAACTGGCGCGGGAAGGTAAAATATCCCGGGCGGAGGAGAGGCTGAACGGGCTGCTGCATAGATATCCTACGGATATACCTCTCAAGTTCAGTGCAATAGCCGCATTGTCCCTTTTTAACATGAACGGGGCAGATGGGCAGCAGGGCACAGTCGGCGGAGATACGGACCGTTGGACCAGGCAGAAAAAGGATCTGGCCCAGGCTCTGTGTCGAAGCGGGGATCCCGCTTATTATTTTCATGCCCTGTCTATATTGGTGTCTCTGCACCTGGAGGAGGGAGAACTGGAAGAGGCTGAAAAACTGCTGAAAGAAAACCAGACAAACACAGGGGATTTCACCGCTCTCTGGGTGAGACTCTATCTCAAGAGAGGGCAGAGGGACCAGGCGCTTCGTGCCCTGCAAAGACAGGCATATAAGCTGGTGTATGACCTGCGTACCTGTCTTATGGGCCTGCTGGGAGAGGAAATTTCGCCGGAACAGGACAGGGCGCTGGAGATTTGCCGGATACTGGAGCAGATTGACAGCCTGTTTTCCGTGGGGGGAAACATGGGTGCGGGCCTGGCTGCGGAGGTTTATCTGCGTGTGGGAGAGCAGGAAAAAGCGTTGGTATGTCTGGAGCGTTTGGCAGATCGGATGACCGAGCGGATGGATCCTCCCAATCCGCTGGTCTTTGCCCCGTCTATCGCGCCGGAGCCCGAGAAATTAGTCATTAACAGAGAGATCCGGCAGGCTATTCTGCAGGGGCTGGAAAAGGATGCCTGCTTTGAGCCGCTTCGAGGCCGGGAGCGTTTTCAGGTCTTGCTGAGGAAGGTGGCAGAGAGCCTTGAGCCTGAAAAAAAGGCTTGCAGTTTTGGAATAGAAGTGGTATAGTGTTAATACATTCGCATATCAGAAAATCTGGGCATGGTATCGGCTATTCGGCATTTGCCGAAGATAAGCGGGACATTTCGCCCCTAGTTTACCTGAAAACATTAATTGGCAGATAGGTAGAGTAAATTCGGATGTTGTACATCCTTAACTGCTTGACACAAAGAAGGCGTATATTTGGAGCGGATGTTCCAAATATGTATTTAAACTATATATGTGGGCAAAGTCCGGGATTCCTCTCCTTTCTGCGGTCTTACGACAGAAAGGAGTCTCAATGACCGAAAAAGCACAAATCGTTTTTAACAGTCCACAGGTTCAGAATCCAAATCTTCGGGACAGCAGCAGTAAAATTATTTTTGCGGATCATATTCTCAGTTCTCAATTCCTGCGTGACTATGCCGATCTGGAGATCCTGCGCCAAATCCGGCCTGAGGATATTGAGGATGTATCGGAGCGCTATGTCCCCTTATATAGTACGGAGCGAAACAGTGATACCGTCAAGCGGGTGGATCTCTCAAAATATTTGCCGGTCCGGGAATGCAGGACAGAAGATAGCCTGTCTGCGTCGGATCCGATCAAATGCAGGCGGACGGATACCGCGAATCTGCAGGGGCTGCCGCTTTACATTATTTCGCTGGTTGAACACAAAACAAAAGTAGAGTATAATGTGGTTATGCAGATACTGCGCTACATGGTTCATATATGGGAGGATTATGAAAAGGAGATGGACAGGATGCGTCCCGGTATCAGCAGGCGGAAAGGGTTTCGGTATCCGCCCATTCTTCCCATGGTGTACTACGAAGGTACAGACAGGTGGACGGCGCCGGAAGATTTGGCAGATAAAATTTACCATGGAAAACTTCTGGGGAAGTACCTGCCCCATTTTCGGTATCAGCTTGTCAATCTGCATGATTTCAGCAATGAAGAACTGCTGGAGAGAGGCGATGAAATTTCGCTTGCCATGCTGATCAACAAGATACAGACGTTTGAGGATATGTCGGAATTTACCGGCTTGTCCGAGGAAAAGCTGGAAAGTATCTTGAGGAATACGCCGGAGCACCTGTTGGAGACGCTGGCCAATGTACTGCGTGCTTTGCTTTATCACATGAATTTATCGGAGAATGAGGTGGAAGGCGCAGTCGCCAAGATAAAGGAGCGAAAAATGGGATTATTATTTGAGAACGCGAAACTGGATATTTTGGAAGAGAGAAGAAAAGTGGAGATAGAGCGTCAGAAACTGGCTCAAGTGCAGCAGGAAGTGGCCCGGGTACAGCAGGAGGCAGAGAGGGCGCAGCAGGAGGCAGAGAGGGCGCAGCAGGAGGCAGAGAAGGCGCAGCAGGAGACAGAGAAGGCGCAGCAGGAAGCAGCGCAATCGCAGCAAAGAGCGGCAGATTTGCAGAAGGAATTGCAGACGGCACAACAGGACCGGGAAGCGGCCCAGTTGGATCAGGCCATAGTCTGTCATATTCTGCGTATGTTAAGACAGGGGAATTCTGATGAGGAGATTACGCAATCCATTATGCAACGTTTTTCTTTGAAAAGAGAACAGGCGGCAGAGAAACTGAACCTGGCATTTGGAGAATGATATCATATTTTTCAAAGAAATATTATTGGCTTGCAGCAGAATCCGCGCAAAATGACAAAAACCGCCCGATAGGTTGTAATCCTATTGGGCGGTCAGACTGTCAAAAAAGGTCAGCAAAAGCTGGCTTTTTTTGATATAATAAAATCAGAGGTGAAGACATGCTGATAAAAGAAAAGTCGGAAAGAAATACACTGGAAATGGTCAGTCTTGAAGGGCTTGTTCCACAGGATCATCTGTTACGGAAAATTGACTGCGCTGTGGATTTTATTCATATTTATGATTTTGTGGAAGACTTTTATTGTTCGGATAACGGGCGTCCCTGCGTTGATTCCGTGGTCCTGTTTAAGATGGTCCTCATCCAGCACCTGTATGGAATCCCATCCCTGCGGCGTACCGTGGAGGAAATTAATATGAACATTGCGTACCGGTGGTTTCTGGGATATCTGCTCAATGAACCGGTCCCTCATTTTGCCGCCATCAGTTAAAACTTCAGGCACCGATTCAGCGAGGACACCATAGAAAAGGGGTTTACCTGGATCCTTTTTGAGGCGCAAAAGAGCGGTTATCTTTCCCCGGAAGTAGTGTTTATGGACGGGACCCATATCAAAGCAAACGCAAACATCAAGAAGAAAATGAAAAAAGCGATCCCTTCTGCGGCGAAAGCCTATGAGGAGCAGCTTATGAAAGAGATCAATGAAGATCGCAGGGCACATGGAAAAAAGCCTTTTGACGGGAACTGCGGCGGCGGGAAACCCATGGAACGGGAGGTCACAGTATCAACGACCGATCCGGAGAGCGGCATGTTCCGGAAAGGGGATCATAAGCATTGTTTTGCGTATAAGGTTCATACCGTATGTGACAGGCATAACTTTATACTGGATACGGTGGTCACAAGTGGGAAGGTACATGACAGTGTAGCCTTTGATCAGCTTTATGAGAAGGTGACCGGACGGTTCCCTGAGATTCAAACAGCCACGATGGATGCGGGATATAAAACGCCGTGGATTTGTAAATATATCATATATAATGCGAGAATTCCATCCCTGCCTTGCAAGCGCCCGATGACGAAGAAAGGGTTTCATGAATGGTATAAATATGTATATGACGAATATCTGGATATTGTGATCTGTCCAGAATACAGGCGCTTGCTGTACAGCACGACCAACTGGAAAGGTTACAGGGAGTATAAGAGTCTGAAATATCAGTGCGCCGCATGTGGAACAAGACATTTATGCACGGAGAGCAGGGAATGTCAGAAGACAGTGACCCGCCATATCTGGGAGGATTACATAGAACAGGCGGAGGATATGCGGCATTCAGCGCAAGGAAAAGAAAGTTACCGATTCAGATCCCAGACAATAGAGAGGGTTTTTGCCGACGCAAAAGAAAAATATGGAATGCGTTATACGCCTTACCGGGGCCTGAAAAGAGTCCATATGTGGGTAAGGCTGAAATATGCTGCCATGAACCTTAAGAAACTGGCGATGTGGAAGTGGAAGGCAGTTCACCGACAGTTTTTTGTCACAATGAGTATGGCTGCTTTTAAAAAGAACCTCTGCTGTGCTGCTGCATAACAGAGGTTCTTTGACAGTCTGAGGGCCTCCCTGACGGGAAGCCCTTTTCCTTTTGTGTTTTAGCAGTCGCACCCGCAGTCACAGCCCGGCGTAGGCTCAGGGGTGTCGTCGCAGTCTTTGCAGCGGTCGAAGCCGGGATTAAAGGCGTAGAAGTTCCTGCTGTCCAATTTATCCTGGGTGATGCGCAGGGCTTCACCGAATCTTTGGAAATGAACGATTTCCCTCTCCCGCAGGAACTGGATGGGGGCACATACGTCCGGATCGTCCACCAGGCGCAGGATATTGTCATAAGTGCTGCGGGCCTTCTGCTCCGCTGCCATGTCTTCGAACAAATCAGTGATAATATCCCCTTTGGACTGAAATTCGCAGGCATTAAAGGGGATGCCGCCTGCCGCCTGGGGCCAGATTCCCAGTGTATGGTCTACATAGTACTTGTCAAAGCCGCTTTTTTGAATCTCTTCCATGCACAGATTGCGGGTGAGCTGGAATACGATGGCGCCGATGATCTCCAGATGTCCCAGTTCCTCGGTGCCCACTGAAGCATCGGAAATGTTCCATTCTCCCGAAATGCCCGAACAGCCTTTATTTGTGGGCTTCTGGGTAGATGACATTGTAACAAAGGACAAGCCCACAAGGTATGGAAAGAACAACCATTTTACATACGCTGAACAACCAACCGTTATTGTACAAGGCTCTCAGCGAAAAATCAATATCTATTGTGCCATTTCTGCCGCATAGTATTTTTACCATTGTAGGATGGATTGCCTTTATAATACAATGAAGCCAAGAAAGGATGGTGGACGGTATGAGGGAAAAGAAAACACACTTATATGTAGACAGCAGGGAAAAATCATTACTTTTACATAGCCTTGTGGAGTTGAAAAATCAGCTCATACAGCAGGGCAAATATGGGGACTGCGTTGACGAGCTTATCTTCAAGGTAGCCAATGCCCCGATAAAGAAAGTAAAAATTGAATATGTGTAAGGCACATCGTTATGAAGCCGCTTATTCTTAATTCAACTAAGAGTAAGCGGCTTTTTTGCGTCCTGCCTTTTATTAAACCACACCATTGATGGATTCAAAAGTGTGTGGTTTAGTATAGCATTTTACATAGCCGCCTTGACAAAGCGGCTAAATCTATGCGAAAGGAGGACGCACCCATGTCAAACTGCAAAGTAATTGCTTTAACCAACCAGAAAGGCGGTGTCGGCAAGACCACAACGGCGGTGAATCTGGGCGTAACTCTGGCACAGCAGGGAAAGAAAGTCCTGCTCATTGATGCCGATGCACAGGCGAACCTAACCATGTCCCTCGGCTACCACAGACCAGACGATTTACAGGTCACTCTCTCCACCATCATGCAGGACATCATAGACGATAAATCCGTTGATGTCGCCCAAGGCATCCTGCACCACGGCGAGGGCGTTGACCTGCTCCCGTCCAACATCGAGCTGTCGGGCTTGGAAGTAAGGCTGATTAACGCCATCAGCCGTGAAAGTGTGCTGAAAACCTGCATAAGCGAGGTCAGGAAGAACTACGACTATGTACTCGTGGACTGTATGCCGAGCCTTGGTATGCTCACCATCAATGCACTGGCGGCGGCTGACAGCGTGGTTATCCCCACACAGCCCCATTTCCTCTCTGCCAAAGGATTAGAGCTGTTGCTTCGCTCCGTGTCGAAAGTCAGACGGCAAATCAATCCCCCTCTGCGGATTGACGGCATCCTTATGACGATGGTAATGCCCCGCACGAACATCTCCAAGGAAATCACCGCCACGGTGAGGAATGCCTACGGGCAGAAAATCAAGGTATTCGATACCCAGATACCCCATTCCATCCGTGCCGTGGAAGCCACCGCAGAGGGGAAAAGCATTTTTGCCTACGACAAAGGCGGCAAGGTAGCCGCAGCTTATGAGCAGTTCGGAAAGGAGGTGGCAGAGCTTGGCGAAAGGCAAAAGAACAGGAATCGAGCTGACCGCATACGATGACATCTTTGAAACAGATGAAAGCCGTGCAGAAGCAGCATTAAGCAAGATAAGGGACATTCCCCTTGCGGAGATTGACGAGTTCCCAGACCACCCGTTCAAGGTCTTAATGGACGAGGACATGGAGCAGCTTGTTGACAGCATCAAGCGGAGCGGCGTGATGACGCCTGCCACCGTCCGCATGAAAGAGGACGGGCGTTATGAGCTTATCAGCGGTCACAGACGGAAAAAGGCTTGCGAGCTTGCAGGGCTTGAAACGCTGAAATGTGAGGTCAAGGAGCTTACCCGTGACGAGGCGATTATCGTCATGGTGGAGAGCAATCTCCAGAGAACCACCATCCTGCCGAGCGAGAAAGCCTTTGCGTACAAGATGCGGCTTGAAGCCATGAACAGGCAGGGGCAACGGAGTGATTTAACTTCTGTGCCAGTGGCACAGAAGTCGGAAAACAAGACTTCCCGTGAGAAATTAGGAGAGCTTGTTGGAGAAAGCCAAGACCAAGTACGCCGCTTTATTCGCCTAACTGAGCTTGTCCCCGAAATCCTGCAAATGGTAGACGAACGCCAGATTGCTTTCCGCCCTGCGGTGGAATTATCCTATCTCACCGAGGGACAGCAGTACACGCTTTTAGAAGCGATGGAGTACAGCGATGCCACGCCCTCACTTGCACAGGCTATCAAGATGAAAAAGTTCATGCAGGATGGCAAGCTCACGGACGAGGTTATCCAGAGCATCATGCAGGAGGAAAAGCCCAACCAGAAAGAAAAGCCCGCTTTCAAGGACGAAAGGATAACCAAGCTCATCCCAAAGTCCATCCCCAGAGGGCAGGAAACGGACTTCGTTGTCAAGGCGCTGGAGTTCTACAACCGCCACTTGCAGCGGAGCAAAGACAGGGAAAGGTAGGATAATCCGCACACCAAGGGCGAAGTCTGCCCTTATGCGGCATGGGTGGATAGCCACATTTCCGCTTTCCCCCTCTCCACACCTCTCCCCCTTGATACTGCCAAGACTATCCGAGAAAAAGAGATTTATGTAAGCTGTCCAGTCGGGCAGCTTTTTTTCGGTCAGTCGGGCAAACAACAATCCAGATTACAGGAGGTAACTATGAGAATCCCTAAATTTTTCAGAAAGGCTGCGGCTCTTGTCATGGCTGCGGTCACGGCGTTGTCCGTCATGCCCGCAACCACGGCGTTTGCGGCAGGCGACATCGGCACGATTTCCTTTTCCATGACCTATGACAGCGGCGGGAACGCCATGCGCTACAATTCCAGTGCCGACATTAACGGCTATACCGCAGGCGGCACGGGCAAGTACAAGTACCGCATGTCCGTGGACGGCGAGACGGCGTTCTGCATCCAGCCCGGCGTACCGCTGAAAACGGGAAACACCCTAAGACGGGCTTCCTCGGACGCATGGAACGCCCTCTCGGACAGCCAGAGGAAAGCCGTGGGGCTTGCCCTGCTCTATGGATACCAAGGCAACCGCCACAACCTCACGGGGAGCGATGACGAGAAATGGCTCGCCACCCAGACCCTCGTGTGGGAGTTCGTCACGGGATGCCGTGAATCCACTGGCTCCTACCACCAGACGAGCAGCACCATCTACAGCCTGCACTTTGGCTCCAATTACGCCAATGACGGGGCGAGGGCTGCCTACGACCAGATTGTGTCCCTCATGGCGAACCACAACACCATACCGAGCTTTATGTCGGGCGGTGAGAATGACATCACGAGGGAGCTTGCCTACAAGGATGGGAAATATTCCCTCACCCTCAACGACAGCAACGGCGTACTCTCCGATTTCAGCTTTTCAAGCTCCGATGCCAACGTGAGCGTCACAAGGTCTGGGAACACGCTGACCATCAGCTCCACGAAAGCCATCGGCGGCACGGTACGCATCACCGCCGCCAAGGACGGCGTACCCACGGTAGACAGCGGGGCGAAGATGATTGCCTACGGCGACCCGAACCTGCAGGACTTGGTGACGGGCGTGGAGAATGTCGGCGGCGTGAGGGCGTATCTCAACATCGAGACCCCCACCGGCACGATTGCCCTCAGAAAGACTTCCGAGGACGGCGTTGTTTCGGGCATCTCTTTCCACATCAAGGGCGACGGCTTCGACAAGACCGTAAAGACGGACGCAGAGGGCAACCTCACCGTGGAGGGCTTGTTCCCCGCCACCTACACCATCACCGAGCAGAGCATTGACCGCTATGAGCCGCAGCAGACCCAGACCGTGACCCTCATCGGCGGCAGGACGACCACCGTGAACTTCAACAACGTCTTGAAGCGTGGCAGTCTGGAGGTGGTAAAGACTTCCGAGGACGGCATCGTGGAGGGCATGAAGTTCCACCTTTTCGGCACGTCCCTAAGCGGTCTCCCCGTGGATGAGTATGCTGTCACCAACGCAGACGGCGTGGCAAGGTTTGAGAACGTGCTTATCAGCGGCGACACCCCCTATGTACTGGAGGAAGTGGATACCGCTATCCGATACGTTGTGCCTGCGACCCAGACCGCCCCGATTGAATGGAAAAAGGTCACGAGCCGCAGCTTCGTAAACGTGCTGAAGAAGTTCAACGTCACCGTGGCAAAGACGGACGTGGAGACTGGAATGCCGCAGGGGGACGCTTCCCTTGCAGGTGCGGTCTACGGCATCTATAAGGGCGAGGAACTGATTGACACCTATACCACCGATGAAAACGGGCAGTTCACCACCAAGTATTATGTCTGCGGCAATGACTGGAGCATCCGTGAGATTTCCCCGTCTGAGGGCTATCTTCTGGACGGCACAATCCACCATGTAGGCGCAGAAGCCGAGCTTTATACCGTGGAATATAATTCCGCAAAGAATGATGTGAATGAGCAGGTCATCAAGGGGAACATCGCCATCATCAAGCATACCGACAACGGCGAGACCCAGATTGAAACGCCCGAAACGGGAGCAGTTTTTGAGGTCTACCTCAAATCCGCAGGCAGTTATGAAGCCGCCAAGGAGACCGAGCGTGACATCTTAACCTGCGATGAGAACGGCTTCGCCCAGACCAAGGACATGCCCTACGGCATCTACACCGTGGAGCAGACCTCTGGATGGGAGGGACGAGAGCTGATGAAGCCTTTTGACGTGTTCATCAATAAGGACGGAAACACCTACCGCTACCTTATCAACAACGCCAACTTTGAGAGCTATATCAAGGTGGTGAAGAAAGATGCGGAGACGGGCAACACCATCCCCTACGCAGGCGTGGGCTTCCAGATTTACGACCCCAACGGTGAGCTTGTCACCATGACATTCACCTACCCCGAAGTGACCGTCATCGATACCTTTTACACCACGGCGGACGGCGACCTCATCACGCCCCAGACCTTGGAATACGGCACGGGCTACTCCCTTGTGGAAGTGCAGGCTCCTTACGGCTATGTCCTAAACTCCGAGCCAGTCTATTTTGACGTGGTGCAGGAGAACTCCGAGGAAGAAAGCGGCATCACCGTCATCGAGGTGGTACGCTCCAACACCGCACAGAAAGGCATAATCACCGTAGGGAAGTCTGGCGAGGTATTCAGCACCGTATCTGGCACAAAGGGGCTGTACCAACCGATTTTCTCCGTGGCAGGTCTTGAGGGTGCGGTCTATGAGATTACCGCCGCCGAGGACATCATTACTCTGGACGGCACTCTCCGAGCGTCCAAGGGAGAAGTGGTTGACACCGTTACCACAGGTGCGGACGGCACGGCAAAATCCAAGGAGCTTTACCTTGGGAAATATGAGGTTAAGGAAGTCACCGCCCCGTTTGGCATGGTATTGAATAACGAGGTACACGCTGTTGAGCTTGTGTACGCAGGGCAGGAAATCGCCGTCACCGAAACCGCCACGGACTTCTACAATGAGCGTCAGCGTGTGGAGATTGACCTTGTAAAGAGCCTTGAGACAGATGAATCCTACGGCGTGGGGACAAACGGCGAAATCCGTGATGTGAGCTTCGGTCTCTACACGGCAGAGGGGCTGACCGCCGCAGACGGCACGGAAATCCCCGCCGACAGCCTGCTTGAAGTGCTTTCCCTTGACGGGAACGGTCACGGAAAATCGGTCATCGACCTGCCCCTTGGCAGCTACTATGTGCAGGAAATCAGCACCAACGCCGCCTATCTGACAAGCGACACCAAGTACCCCGTTGTCTTTGCGTATGCAGGGCAGGACACGGCACTCGTCCACATCTCCGCAAACGAGGGCAATGCCATTGAGAACAAGCTCATTTATGGCTCTGTCAGCGGGAAGAAATCGGATGAGGACGGAAAGGCTCTGGGCGGTGCCTTAATCGGCATCTTCAAGACTGGAACAACTGAATACACCAAGGAGACAGCGATTGCGACTACCGTATCCGCAGAGGACGGTAGTTTTTCTTTTGCAAAAGTCCCTTACGGCACATGGGTAATCCGTGAAATCGAAAGCCCGAAAGGATATGTACTCTCCGAGGAAGAAATCGCCGTGACAATCGGTGAGGTAGACGAGATTGTGGAAATCTCCCTTATCAATTACTTCATCCGTGGCAGCATCTCCCTCACAAAAGTGGATAAGGACTACCCCGACAACAAGCTCACGGGGGCGGTGTTCGAGGTCTACTCGGATACCAACGGTGACGGCAAACTGGATAAGGACGATGCGCTGCTCGGCACGATGACGGAGATGGAGGGCGGCATCTACCAGATGAAAGAACTCCGCTACGGCAAGTACCTTGTCCGTGAAAAGACCGCCCCGACTGGATATATCCTTGATGAAAATGTCTACCCCGTATCCATCGAGGAAAACGGCAAGACCTACACCGTGGAGAATGAAGCAGGAAAAGGCTTCTTGAACGAAGCCCAGAAAGGAAACCTCAAAATCGTCAAGACATCCTCGGACGGCAAAGTGGAGGGCTTCTCTTTCCGCATCACAGGCGTGAACTACGACCAGACCTTTAAGACCGACAGGAACGGCGAAATCTCCATCGAGGGCTTGCGGATTGGCGAATACACCGTTTCCGAGGTGAACGACAAGGCATCCGCAGGCTATATCCTGCCCGCCGACAAGCAGGCATCCGTGCAGACGGGGGCGACCACCATCGTCCAGATGCACAACGAGCTGAGGGACACCCCGAAAACGGGCGATGACTTCAACCCCGCCCTCTGGGTGAGCCTTGCGGCGGCATTCACCATCGGCGCGGGCGTTCTGGGATTCCTTGGGATTAAGGGAAAGAAGAAAAAAGAAGACTGATGACCGAATTATGGGCAGAATGAAGCCCCTGCGGTCAGAAATCGGAAAGGAGGTCTTATGAGAATGGACGCAAAGACCATCATCGCCATCGTGCTTGTGGCATTCATTGGCGGCGGAGCCTTGTGGCTCAACATCCGCCACAGGAAGAATAAGTAATCCAAGTTTGCAGGGACGGGGGCGGCTGAAAATGCCGCCCCTTACCCTTATATGGAGGTACGCTATGCACAATCTGAAAACCATTGAGGGCAAAGTCAGACGGATTCTGGAAAAAGACGAGGAAGCCAGAAACGATGACATGACCCTTTACCTTGCGGTCTGCAATTCCTATCTGAAAGGCGCAGGGGCGATGCCCTTTGCCGAGGTCATGGCACAGCATAAATATCTGGGCTTGCCGAGCTTTGAGAGCATCAGCAGGACAAGGCGCAGATTGCAGGAGAAGCACCCCGAACTGCTTGGGAGCCTGCGGATGCAGAAGCTCCGAGCCAGAGGGGAAAAGGCATACCGCAGATATGCAAAAAGCGACTGAACGGAGGTCTGATTATGGAGGAAGAAAAACGCTCCAACCAAGGATATGAAATCATCGAGAGCTGTACCATCGGGAGTACAGAGCTTGTCATCGGGCATAACCCCAAAGCCCCCAACCCCTATGTGTGCTGGTACTGCAAGGGCGGGGACAACTATTTCTGGGGGCATTACTGTAACGAGCTGTCGGCGGCACGGGAGAAGCTCAATGAGCGATACCAGTCCGAAAGCCGTATGCCCTACAACAATCCCCCTGCCCCGAAACAGAGGAACGGCGATGACCGTGGGCGATAAAAAGGCTGCGGAAAGCAGCCCCCAAAAATACGACTGTACGACCTGCCCTTATCTCCGATATAAGGACAAATACACCATCTTCTGCGATGTCTGTATCCGAAAGATTTTAGACGAGCAGCGAGAAAAGAAACAGAGAAAGGAGAATCCCGATGGAGAATGAGGAAAAAAGGATGATAAGCTCTTACGAGGTCACGCAGAGCATCCACATCGGCAGAAAGGAAGTGGTGTTCGGCGTGGATGAAAAAGCAGAATATCCCTTTTTAGTCTGCCACTGCACCTACGACAACCCGCTGTCCGCAGAATGGGTGACGGATGCTGTCGGCTCGGATGACTATCTGGAAGCCATGCAGATTTTCACGGAGCGTGTGCAGGAACAGATAGGGCTTGTGAGAGCCGAGCAGGAGCAGTTCAAGTTTGATTTGAAGCCGTTCACCATAGACGACTGCACCCCCGACAACAAGAGCGGCAGCATCGTGGGAAAAGTTGTCGTCATCAATGCCGAGGTCAACCGCTACGAATACCGCCACTCCGCCTATCAGCTTGTGCTTGCGGACGGCGGAAACGGCGCGACTGGCGGCAGGGGGCAGGCGGTGTTCGGCACATGCCTTGCCACGGGCGAGCATCGCAGGTGGGAAAGGTACGATGTCCTTGGGGAAATCAAGCCCGACCACATGCCCCAATGGGCAAAGGAAGCCCTTGCCAGAATCAAGGCGCAGGAGAAAGAGAAAAAATCAAGGAGCAGGGAGGGACGCTGATGGAGGTACGAGCTTTGACACAGCCCGAACAGAAATACACCTATTCCCAGAGTACGCAGATAGCAGGACAGACGGGCTGCATCGGGCATCTGCGTGGGGATTTCGACAGCTCTGGGAACGGCTTTTTTACCACATGGGACGACCACTGGGACAGGTGGAAAACGGACGAGTTCAAGGCGGAGCTTGACGAGGTTATCAACGCCCTGCGTGAGGGAAAAGGGCTTCTGCACAACCGCCGTGACATGGCGGCGTTTGCAAGGGCGAATCCCGATGCCGCCTTTACGGGGAACTACTGCACCGAGTACGGCTTCCGTGTGGATACGGACAAACACGCTTTCCTGCTCCGCTGCAACCCCACAAAGGGCGACTATAACTTTTACTGTTACTGCTACGTCAAGGACTGGCTTGACGGTCACATCCAGAAAGCCCAGCAGGGCATCCGCTTCATCGACCCCCATTATAATGAAAGGTTCCGCATCCCAGACGGCGGCAGAATCATCATCAATTATGCGTGGGGAGAAAAGACGGAAAAGACCTGCCGCTTCATTGACGAGTACCACACCGAGGTAGGGAGCAGCCTTTACCATATCTGCGAATTTGCGGAGAAGATGAAGATGAACGGACACAGCTATGAGCCGAAGCCCGAAGAGCCGCCGTCTCCTAAGAAAGCTCCAAAGTACAAAGACCATGAACGATAAGGAGGATTTGATATGGCAGTAAACCAGAAAGCCGTCAAGGTCTTGAATAAGATTCTGGACGCAGGCTTTACCGAGGAAAAAACCATCGCCGCCATGACGATGGACGACATCCTCTCCATGCAGGGCATCACGGTGGCGGACATCACCCTCATCAACGACCTGCAAAAGAGCATCAAGGCGAACAAGGTCATCTCCTTTTTAGGTGGTGGTGCGGAATGAGTACCGAGCTTATCAACCGTATTACCGTAAAGAAAGACGGCGTGTATTTATCTTCCCACAGTTCCAACGACACCGCCCCATTTCATTCGTGGCGGTGCAAAGGGCTGTCGGAGGTCTATGCCGCCGAGGGGCAGGCAGGGCTTGACCGTGAGGTTATCCGTATGCTTTATGAGTATGCAGACCTTCGTGGCTCTCACAGAAGCCTTGACCGCTACCGCTACGCAAAGGACGCTCCTGCCGCCCACGCCATCTATAAAAGGTACAGCGACCAGATAGACGACCGCTATGAGCAGATGGATAAGGCAGACCAAGACAGCGTTTGGTACAAGCCTACCGAAAAGGCAAAGGAATACCGAGCCTTTGAGCGTGAGATGCACGATAAGATGTACACCGAGCTTGCCGAGCGTTGCGGCGAGTATGACCGAAAACACAGGAACAAGGATTTAGAGCGATAAGGAGGTGTGAGAATGGCTGCAAAGTACCAGCTCATCACGGAGCTGTATCAGCGGACGGGCGTCACCGTCACGAGGAACCCGCAGGCATGGCAGGGCTTCCTGTCCTCTGCCTGCCGCAATTACAAGTGCCGCTTTGACGAGCAGCTCTTAATTTACGCCCAGAGACCCGATGCCACCGCCGTCACCACCATAGAGGTCTGGAACAGGCTCTTTAAGCGGTGGGTGAACAAGGACAGCAAAGGCATCGCCGTATTCGACACCAAGGGGCGCAGGAACACCCTCAAATACTACTTCGACGTGTCGGACACCCATGAGGGCTACTACGGGAGCAGAGCCGTACCCATATGGCAGATGGACGGGCGGTACGAGCAGGCAGTCACGGAGCGGCTCTCCGACAGGTTTGGCGAGGTGGAGAGCGACAGCCTTGCCGGGGTGCTGATGGAGACGGCAAAAAACGCCGTGGAGGACAATTTGCAGGACTACACGGCACAGCTAAAGGACTATACCGAGGGCAGCTTTCTGGAGGGGCTTGACGATTATAATATAGAAGTGATGTACCGTGAGCTTGCCGCTAACAGCGTAGCCTATATGCTGATGACCCGCTGCGGCATAGATGCGGCGGAGTATCTTGACCGTGAGGACTTCGGGGCAATCGTGAACTTCAACACGCCCCAGACACTCAACGCCATCGGCATCGCCACCAGCGACATTGCGGAGATGGCTCTGCGTGAAATCTCCCAGACGATAAGGAATGTGCAAATGGCGGAGAGAGACCATAAACGCACCTTTGCACGACAGTACCAGATTCGCTATGATAGTGGCAGGAAACAACCCGAAAGGAGCGAGAACAATGAGCGAAATCACTTACACGAAGCAGAACGACTACCTTATACCCGACCTCACATTACCGACAGAGCCAGAGCTTCCGCTTGGCAGGTACGCTTTGATGCACAGGGACTATCTGGAGAAGCACAAGAGGGTGACATTCCTCAACCTGCTGGCATCGGGCAGGCTGAACGCACACCTGCACCAGACCGAGCAGACGGCATTGCAGAGGTTAGAGCTTCTGACGAAGCAGCTCTCCAAGGAGCAGGGCGTGACGGAGGAACTGAAAGAGAAAGCGCCGATGCAGTGGGTGCAGGCGATGAACGCCATCCGCAGCCAGGCAGAGGAAATGATTCTGGACGAGCTGATTTACCAGTAGAATCCGAACCTGCCGAGGGCAGACAGCGCAGCATTGCCACCGAGGAAGAAGTGAGGGCGAATCTCCCCACCGTGGACGAACAGATTGAGATGATGGTTGAAGCAGAGGATATGCGGAATGAATCCGCAGGCAAGTCCTCTGCTTCTCCGTCTTTAGGGGGCGATTATTCGCAGGAGGACATTGACAGCATCCTCACCAAAGGCAGTGGCTTCCAAGACAGCAAATACCGCATCTACCGCCAGCTCCAGAAGCAGGCAGACAGCAAGAGCAACATCGACTTTCTCAAACGGGAGTACGGCACGGGAAGCGGCAATTATCATTTTTCAGACGGGAGAAGCGGTCACTTTGAGTTTGGCAGCAAGGGCTTCTCCATAGACCGTGAGACGGTTTTAACTTGGTCTAAGGCAGAAAAACGCCTGCGGGAGCTGATAAAGAACAACCGCTATTTCAGCCCGAAAGAGAAAGACCGCTACGCCGATTATCTGGAGGGCATCTCTGCCCCACAGTACGAAATCGACAGCCAGAGGAAAGCGGCAAGGCAGCGTTTCATAGACGCCCACCGTGACCTGCCCCCTGCCGACAAGCGGGACACGCTCTCTTTGCGGCTCTCCGACTTTATCCGTGACTTGGACGGCTACGAAAAAAATCTGCTTGAAAACGTGGGGCGTACCGACTTTGGCGGCATGACAACCGAGCAGATGGAGCAGGCTCTCTCCGACCCTGCCGCCGTGCAGCAGCTCATAGACTTTCTGGCTCTGGTGCAGAGAAAGACCTCAAGCGTCTACAGCCGCAGCAATGCGTGGCGTTTCACGCAGGAGCTTACGGAGCTTTACCCTCTCTGTTACCTCTACCATGAGGGCGACGTGGTGTATATCGGTGCGGACAAATATGAGATTTCCGACTTAGGCGAAGATGCCGTATCCCTGCGGAATCCAGAGTTCCCTTTGTTTGGCACGGAAATGAGCCGTGCCGACTTTGAGGAAAAGCTCCGTGAGAATCCCATGAACGACCATCTGAAAACGGTCATCACCGAGAAGCAGGAAGCAGGGACACCTACCGAGGGAAAGGAAAACACCGAGAAAAAGGAAACAGAAGCTCCCGCCGAGGAAAAGTCCGACAGCATCACATTCTCCATCGGTTTCTCCGAACATCCCGCCTTTTACGACAGACAGCTCAATGACCGCTATACCGATTTGAGTTTTGCCCTTGGGAATAAGCTCCTTGGCGTTCTGGACGAAAAGCAGCACCGTGAAAGACTGGATAAGAGCAAGGGCGTGGGGTGGTATAAAAAGACCGACTTTGAGATTACCGCCGTTGTAGGCGGCGAGGAATTCCACTATGAGGGACGCTTCGACATCGGGGACGGCGAGGGCGACTTGATTGCCCACATCAAAAACTTTTACGACTACTATCTCTCCCCCGACTGCCCCTTTATCCCAGA
>Ga0224742_10031_pt1 | contig 27630 bp, 21 predicted proteins | sample LIM_E_Water_Neg_FD_161631 | JGI IMG/M metagenome (GOLD analysis project Ga0224742, IMG submission 161631) | Enriched cells from gastrointestinal tract of the lab mouse from Pacific Northwest National Laboratory (PNNL), Richland, Washington... | ecosystem: Host-associated > Mammals > Digestive...
GTTTGAGAAGGTGCTGGAATTCCTGACCCAGAATGCCCAGATTACAGAGATTTAAATTAAATCTGTAAATATGCATTGCAAAATACTTTATAACTGGATATATAAACCGAAATATTAGTACAGGGGGTTTAGAGGGTGTTTGATGAAATATCAGAATGGTTAGATGATGTATTGGAAGATATATCGGATACTGGTATTCCCAATGCGGTTATAGCTTTTGGATTTAACTTGTATGACAACGGTGATGATAATTGGTCAATGGAGTTAATTGGAACTTCGGAATTTGATACAGATGATGAGGATTGGCTGTGCAATGAAGTGACAGATTTTGCTACAAGAGATAATCCATTCCAATGGTGCAAAAAAGCTGAATGGGATGAAATATTGAATGATGTTACCTGTTTCCTGAAAAGATATTTGGAAAGTGGAAAGTATGCAGATGTTTTAAAAGCAAAATCCGGAGTTGGTGTTGGTTTTGTTGACGGTAATATCAATATTTTATGCAGCAGGAACACTTTTTTGAAAAGGGAGAAATAAAATCGCAGGAACGGTCCCGTATTATGCGCCAGGAGAGTGCATTTGCAGGGGATATGCGGAACGGGAGATCAGAAGATCTCGGAATAGGAGGAAAAAAAGATGAATCTTACAGACATCAAGGAACTTTACCGCAACAAGGCAGCCTATGCTGACAAAGAGGTTACTGTTGGCGGCTGGGTGCGGAATAACCGTGACTCCAAGAATTTCGGTTTCCTGGTGATTAACGACGGGACGTTCTTTGAGCCGCTTCAGGTGGTATACGGCGACAAGCTGGAGAATTTTGCGGAACTGTGCAAAATAAATGTGGGTGCGGCCCTGATTGTCCGGGGAACCATCGTGCTGACTCCCGATGCCAAGCAGCCCTTTGAGATGCAGGCGGCGGAGGTGTTGGTGGAGGGGCCTTCCGGGGCAGATTACCCCCTGCAGAAAAAGCGCCATAGCTTTGAATATTTGCGCACCATTTCCCATCTGCGCCCCCGGACCAACACTTTTCAGGCCGTGTTCCGTGTGCGTTCCCTGATCGCCTATGCGATCCACAACTTTTTCCAGGAGCGGGGCTTTGTGTATGTGCATACCCCTCTGATCACCGGAAGTGACTGCGAGGGCGCAGGAGAGATGTTCCAGGTGACCACACTGGATCTTCGGGATGTGCCCAGGACGGAAGACGGTGGTATTGATTTTTCCCAGGACTTTTTCGGCAAGCCTACTAACCTGACTGTCAGCGGCCAGCTTAACGGTGAAACCTTTGCCATGGCCTTTAAGAACATTTATACTTTTGGTCCCACCTTCCGGGCAGAGAATTCCAATACCACCCGCCACGCGGCGGAATTCTGGATGATTGAGCCGGAGATGGCTTTTGCGGATTTGAAGGACGACATGATGCTGGCGGAGAGCATGCTGAAATATATTATCCGCTATGTGCTGGAGAATGCCCCGGAGGAGATGGCTTTCTTCAATCAGTTTGTGGACAAGGGGCTGATCGAACGTTTGAACCATGTGGTCAATTCCGATTTTGGCCATGTGACTTACACCGAAGCCATTGAAATTCTGGAGAAGCACAACGAGGAATTTGACTACAAGGTGTTTTGGGGCTGTGATCTGCAGACAGAACATGAGAGATACCTGACGGAACAGGAGTTCAAGCGGCCGGTGTTTGTCACGGACTATCCCAAGGAGATCAAGGCATTCTATATGAAGCTGAACCAGGATGGGAAAACGGTGGCGGCCATGGACTGTCTGGTGCCCGGCATCGGTGAGATCATCGGAGGCAGCCAGCGCGAGGACCATCTGGAGGTGCTGGAGCAGCGCATGGAGGAACTGGGACTGAACAAGGAGGATTATGGTTTCTATCTGGACCTGCGCCGTTATGGTTCCGCCCGTCACGCCGGTTTTGGGCTGGGATTTGAGAGATGCGTTATGTATCTCACTGGCATGGGTAACATCCGGGATGTGGTGCCGTTCCCCAGGACGGTGAATAACTGCGAATTGTAACAGGGCCTGCCGGAGGGTGTTCTGAAATTGATATCTATTATTTATCATTTTAAGAAAGGAAATTTTGATGAGGATAAAAAACAGGGTGAAAAAATGCATGATGGCGGTGGCAGTGGCGGCATTATTGATTTCCACCCTGTCGGGAACCACTATGGATACCTGGGCCACTACCATTAAGGAAGTGGAAGAGGCCATAACGGATACCCAAAATCAGATTGACAACATCAATGACAATATTTCCGATCTGGAGGATCAACAGGATCTGCTGGAAGAGCAGATGGAGGATTTGAACGCAGAACTGATCAACATCCTCACCAGCATTGAACTGCTGGAAGACGATATTGCCCAGAAAGAGGCGGATATCGAGTTGACACAGCAGGCTTACGAGGCGGCGCTGCAGAAGGAACAGGATCAGGCCGAAGCCATGGCCCTTCAAATCCGATTTATGTATGAGACCGGCGACGATACGCTGATGAATATGCTCTTTAGCAAAGCCAGCTTCAGCGACATGCTCAACCGCGTCACTTACGCAGAGAGTGTAAATGCATATAATCAGGAAATGTTGAACCAGTATGAGGCAACCCGGAAAGAGGTGCATGACCTTTGGGAACAGTTGGAGGCTGACAAAGCGTCCCTGGAGGCCGATAAAGCGGAGATGGAAGAACAGAAAGAGTACTGCGACCGCCTGATGGCCCAGCTTCAGGAGAAATCCGAGAATTTTGCCGCCCAGATCGCCAGGGCAAAACAGGATGCGGCGGCGGCAAAGGCTCTGCTGCAGCAGGAGAAAAAGCAGTTAAAGAAGCTGAAAGAGGAAGAGCGGAGAAAAGAAGAGGAGAGACGGCGTCAGGCGGCATTGGCGGCAGCGGCCAAGAATCCTCCCCAGGTCACCAACAACACCAATTATGCTTCTGTGGTGGATAATGCGTCAGGCAGTGATAAGGGCAAGCAGATCGCTAAATATGCATTGCAGTTTGTAGGCAATCCATATGTAGCAGGGGGGACCAGCCTGACAAACGGCGCGGACTGTTCAGGTTTTACATACCGAGTGTATCAGGATTATGGATACGATATCTCCCGCACATCCTATTCCCAGAGAAGCGCAGGGCGGGGGGTGGATTACAGTGAGGCCCAGCCCGGGGACCTGATTTGTTATGAGGGGCATGTGGCCCTGTATATCGGCGGCGGTAAGATCGTCCATGCCAGCACCCAGAGAACCGGGATCAAGGTAAGCAATGCTAACTACAGAACTATTCTGGCGGTGCGGCGCATCCTATAGCCCCAAGTCACAGTGCGAAGGCCATGGAGGCAAGCCTATGGCTGGAATTTGGAAGCGGAATGCATGGAGGTGTGGATCAATCAAAAACGATCCGCACCTCTCAACCATTGTAAAGTTTTCCGGGTCGATCATGTATCACGGTGATGGTGTGCTTGCAGGGAAAATGCGGAACGAAACAGCATGTTCCCGGAAAGCGCACTGATGCATGAGCGAACGCGAAAGCGGTCGATCATGTATCACGGTGATGGTGTGCTTGCAGGGAAAATGCGGAACTATAATATAGAAGGAGTAGGAAGGATGAGATACGAGGCAGACAGGGTATCGGGCATTCAGATAGCTTATATCGGTGGGGGCTCCAGAGGCTGGGCCTGGACGTTTATGACGGATCTTGCAATGGAACCCCAAATCAGCGGCACAATCCGCCTGTATGATATTGACAGGGAGGCGGCAGAAGCCAATGCCATCATCGGAAACCGGCAAAAGCAGCGGGAAGACGTGTCCGGCCAATGGGATTATGTGGTGAAAGACACGCTGCGGGAAGCGCTGGACGGTGCGGATTTCGTGGTGATCTCCATCCTGCCCGGGACCTTTGACGAGATGGAGATAGATGTGCATATGCCCGAGCGGCTGGGCATCTACCAGTCGGTGGGGGATACGGCAGGGCCGGGCGGCATGATCCGGGCCCTGCGCACACTTCCCATGTTTTTGGAGTTTGGGGAAGCCGTCAGGGAAAATTGTCCCAATGCCTGGGTTATCAATTATACCAATCCCATGACGCTGTGTATCAGGATGCTGTATCAGGCATTTCCACAGATTAAGGCTTTCGGCTGCTGCCATGAGGTATTTGGCACCCAGAAAGTGCTGGCAGCCATCGCCTCCCGGGAACTGGGCTGCGGTCCCATTGATCGGCGGGATATCCATGTAAATGTGCTGGGCATCAACCATTTTACCTGGTTCGACTATGCCAGCTATAAGGGAATCGATCTCTTTCCCGTTTACAGGCAGTATGTGGATGACCACTATGAGGAGGGTTTTGAGGAGAAGGAGAACCATTGGATGAATTCTACCTTTGCCTGTGCCCATCGGGTCAAAATGGATTTGTTTCGGCAATATGGTTTGATTGCGGCGGCAGGCGACCGCCATCTGGCGGAATTTATGCCCGGAGAGGAATACCTGAAGGACCCTCAGACCGTGGAAAGCTGGAAATTTGGTCTGACTACTGTGGCATGGAGGAAAGAGGACCTGCAGAAGCGCTTGGAACGCAGCCGCAGGCTGGCAAGCGGTCAGGAGGAGATCGAACTGAAAACCACCGGCGAGGAGGGCATATTGTTGATCAAGGCACTATGCGGCCTGGAGCGGGTGGTGAGCAACGTGAACATTCCCAATACCTGCTATCAGATTACCAATCTGCCGCAGAACGCGGTGGTGGAAACCAATGCCGTGTTTGAGCGGGATGCCATACGGCCTGTTCTGGCCGGGAGCGTACCCGAGCAGGTGCGCAGACTGCTGTTGCCCCATCTGGAGAACCATGATCGAATTATGCAGGTAGTGCTGGGAAATAATAGGGATGTAGAACTGGTGGCGGAAGCATTCATGAACGATCCTCTTGTGAGAGGCCGCGCCACAAAAGAGCAGATACAGGACCTGGCCAGGGATATGATGTCGGCCACTTTAGGATAGATTCGCATAAGTTTGCATGTGGGAGGTATGGCACTGTGAAAATTATCGTTGCGGGAGACGGCAAGATGGGGTCTACATTGACCCGGCAGCTTGCCCTGGAAGGGCATGACCTGACCCTGATAGATGCCAATTCGAGGGTATTGGAGAGTACGCAGGAGCGCTATGACGTCATGGTAATACAGGGAAACTGTGCTACCATGGATGTGCTGCAGCAGGCGGGGGTTAAGGAGGCGGATTTGCTCATTGCCATGACGGGGGCGGATGAGATTAATCTATTGTGTTGTATGACGGCCCATGCCATGAATGCCCGTCTCCATACCATTGCCCGGGTGCGGAACCCGGAGTATACCCAGCAGATCTATAAGATGCGGGATATGTTTGGGCTCTCCATGACAGTGAATCCGGAGCGGCAGGCGGCCATGGAAATCAGCAGGCTTTTAAAATATCCGGGCTTTTTAAAGAGGGATACCTTTGCAAGGGGTAAAGTTGAGATCGTGGAACTGAAGCTGAATGAGCAGAGCAAACTCTGTGATGTGGCCCTGAATGATATGTACAGCATCGTCAAGTGTAAGATCCTGGTATGTACCGTGCTGCGCGGGGGCAAAGCGGTGGCTCCCGACGGAAACTTTGTGTTAAAAGAAGGAGACAGAATATTTGTGACGGCTCCCAGCAATGAACTGGCAACATTGCTGCATAACCTGGGAATTATCACTCACAAAGTAAAGCGGGTTCTGGTGTGCGGAGGGGGACGCGTCACATTCTATCTGGCAAAAATGCTGGAGAAGAGCGGGATTGCCGTGCAGATTGTGGAACAGGATCCCCAGCGCTGTGTGGGACTGGCCGGAATGCTGCCCCATGCCAATATAATTCAGGGAGATGCCAGCAGCGAACTTCTGTTGGAGAGTGAAGGCATTTCTGACTGTGATGCGCTGGCCACATTGACAGGAATAGATGAATTGAACATGATTATCTCTCTCTACGGCAGCAGCTGCGGCGTGCCTCAGATCATTACCAAGCTGGGACGTATGAACAATAAGAACATTCTGGAGAATCTGTCCCTGGGCAGTATCGTGAGCCCCAAAGAATTGTGCTGCAATACCATTGTTCGCTATGTACGGGCCATGCAGAATCAGACGGGTGCGGCTAAGACGGTTTACTCCATTGCCGACGGACAGGCAGAGGCCATGGAGTTTCTGGTGGATGAACACACTCTGCACTGCGGGGAACCCCTGAAGCAGTTGAAACTCAAAAAAAATGTGCTTGTGGCCTGCATTACCAAGGGAGTACAGCAGGAGATTCCCAATGGTGATTCATCTTTTAATCAGGGAGATACGGTGATAATTGTGACCAATGGAGACAGGGTAATCTATCAGTTGAACGACATTTTTGAATGACCTAAAATCTATATCTCTGCTGGGCAATGTATTTTTGATGATCAAACCCGCTAAGCGGGCGGATGGAGACGGGATACGACTATGAATTACAAGATGATGGGTAAGTTTATCGGGCTGCTTTTGATGGTGGAGAGTATATTCATGCTGCCCGCGCTGCTGATCAGCCTGTGCAGGCAGGAGCGGAGTTCCGCAATGGCATTTACCGCTGCCATTGTGATTTTGTGGGGACTGGGGATGCTGCTTCGCTTTTTTTGCCGTGGGGCCAAAAAGAGTTTCTTCGCCAAGGAGGGCCTGGTATGTGTAGGGCTTGGCTGGCTGATTATGAGCCTGCTTGGCTGTCTGCCTTTTTTTCTGTCTGGGGCTATCCCCAACTATGTGGACGCTCTGTTTGAGATGGTTTCGGGCTTTACCACTACCGGGGCTTCTATTTTGGAGCAAATAGAAGGTCTGCCCTATGGCATTTTGTACTGGAGGAGTTTCAGCCACTGGCTGGGCGGTATGGGTGTACTGGTATTCCTGCTGGCCATTCCCATGGGAGGAGAAGGGGGCAGTGGGTTTACCATGCACTTGCTGCGGGCGGAGAGCCCGGGGCCCAATGTGGGAAAATTGGTGCCTAAGATGAAACAGACGGCTCAGATTCTGTATATTCTATATATAGTGTTGACGGTGCTTAATGTCATTTTCCTGCTCATAGGCGGCATGCCGGTGTTTGATGCTGTGTGTACGGCCATGGGAACGGCGGGAACGGGGGGATTTGGCATCAAGGGAGACAGCATTGCCGGATACAGTCCCTATCTCCAAAATGTATGTACTGTGTTCATGTTGCTGTTCGGCGTGAATTTCAGCTGCTATTATCTGCTAATTCTGCGGCAGGTGAAAAGCGTGTTTAAAGATGAGGAGCTGCGGATGTATCTGGGGGTCATACTCGGCAGCATTCTGCTGATCATCTGGAATCTGCGGGGATTCTATGATACATTGGAAGAGACCGTGAGGCATGCGGCATTCCAGGTGGCCAGCATTGTCACCACCACGGGCTATGCCACCACGGATTTCGATCTCTGGCCTGGATTTTCCAAAGCAATCCTGTTGTTTTTAATGGTAATCGGGGCCTGCGCGGGCAGCACGGGGGGAGGCTTTAAATGTGGCCGCGCGTTGCTGGTAGTGAAAAACATGCTGCGCAGCGTAAGACAAATCATTCGTCCCCAGCGGGTACAGGTGGTGCGGATGAACGGGCAGGCAGTGGATGAAAAGGTATTGGCTAATACCAATACCTATGTGGCTGCCTATGCCATCATCATCATAGCCAGCTTTCTGCTTATTTCGGTGGACGGCTTCTCTATTACCACTAATTTTTCAGCAGTTATGGCATGTTTCAACAATATCGGACCGGGATTTGAGGCTGTGGGCCCTACCTGCAATTTTGCTTCTTACAGCATTTTTTCTAAGCTGGTGCTGATTTGGGATATGCTGGCAGGCAGATTGGAGATATTTCCGATTCTCATTCTGTTCTCCCGCACTACCTGGAGACAGAAATAGAGACATGGTGCGCCTTCCCCATACGGAAGGCGCCGGGAAACACCGTCCTGTTTCTTTTTAGAAGGCATTGCCGGAAGCCTGTTGCTTTTTCAGACGGTTATTTTCCTGAATTAAAAGTTCAATTTGCAGAGCCTGCTGCTCTAACTGCTTGACGGCTTCATCCCGCTCCAGCACAACTTTATCCCGCTCCTGCACGGCTTCATCCCGCTTCAGCACAGCTTCATCCCGCTCCTGCACAGCTTCATCCCGTTCCTGCACAGCTTCATCCCGTTCCTGCACACTTTTATCTCTTGCTCGGATTGCCATTTCCCGTTCTCTCAAAATTGTATTCATCTCTCTTATATGCTTCTCCCTTGCTTTACACTGCTCTCTGATGGCTTCATCGGCAGTGAGTTCATAGATGGTTTCAACTGCGTTTTCCAAAATCGGATGTTGTTTCGCCAGCATCTTGAGTTCCTCCCATGTGGTGGCTTTAAAGAGGGACGCCCAGTAGTGGATATTCCACTTGCGGTCCTCCTGTGTTGCCAACTCGATATGCTTTAAGTTTACCACACCCAGAATGAACTTGTCAGTAAAAATATGGTGGTTTTTCATATTGATCATTTTATATGTGGCATAGAATTCCGGGTATTCGGGAAACAGTGTAAAGTTGAGAAATCCAATATGTATGGTTGGCTTGACCGCTATATAGTCCTCTCCGCTGGACAACTGGTCGAAATTCCGGCACAGGTATGTCAGGGATCTCTCCGGCCAATTCTTATAATCTATAAGCTGTATCTCCAGATTGACGGTAGTCCGGCGGTTCAGCAGTACATTGATATCCAGCACAAAAATCTTGCTGTCGAAATCTTCGGTGAGGGCTTTGCCCAGCACGATGGGATTCCTGATTTCCATGCTTTCCACTTTGTCCGGAGTCAGATGCAGCAGAGAACAGATCAGGCTTTCCAAAACATTCTTATTTTTTTGCAGCAAAGCCTTGAACATGTAATCATTAGTTAAAGGATGGGGCAGTTTTCCTGTGGCACGCATAAACGGCGGCTCTTTGCCTGATATTTCAGGGGCGGAATGATTCATGGGCATATCTCCTTGTGAATTTTCGGTTAATAGGCCGATGGAGGAACGCATTTGGGACAGAGAGCCGGTTTATTCACGGATTATATAGAAAAAAGAGCGCAAAAACACAAGCGTTTAATTGTATACAGTCCGGGAAATAAATGGCAAAACGCCAGAAAATGAAATGTGTCCATATCGACTGATATGGACACAGTATAACAGCTATAAAGAAAAAATGCAAGTGGTTTCGGCATCAAATTACGCCTTCTATGCCTCCGCAATCAGTTCCACCTCACACAGTACATTTTTGGGCAGGGTTTTTACCGCCACACAGGAGCGAGCCGGCTTGCCCGTAAAATATTGGCCATAGACTTCGTTAAAGGCGGCGAAATCGTTCATGTCGGCCAGAAAACAAGTGGTCTTTACCGTTTTTTCATAGGACGAACCCGCCTCCTCCAGCAGAGCGCCCAGATTCTTCATGACCTGATGGGCCTGTTCCGCAACGGTGGCGCCTACCACTTCCCCGGTGGCAGGATCCAGGGCAATCTGCCCGGAGGTGAAGAGAAGCCCGCCGGTGATAAAAGCCTGGGAATAGGGGCCGATGGCGGCGGGAGCATTGGGAGTGGAAATCTGTTTCATGAATCTGTTCCTCCTTATTTAATGCAGTGTTATAGGTTGAATTCCCCTTCAGAGGAATCCTTTTCCAGTATATCACAGAGAAGCAAAAAAAGCCATCTTTAACACAATTTTGTACATTTACTCTGAAGTCTGCCGGGACTAGAATAGCTTTATTCAGTGCAGGATATGCCGGGCCTGTGCCCGTCAGAACATGGCCTGCCGAGGAGGAGACATTGTGGAAAAGAAGCGACATTCAAAACTGGCGTGGCTCTGGGAGAATATGAAGGGCTATCGGGCGGTCTATATGCTGTGCCTTGTGGGGACTGTGACCTACAATGTAATGCATCTGATCGTTCCCTATATGTCCCAGAGCATCATCGACCTGTTTCTCAGCGGGGAACAGGCGGCGGAAAACCTGGCGACCAAGAGAAATCTGTTCTGGGAACTGATCATTGCCATGGTTCTGCTGACATTTTTAAGAACTGCCATCGTCTACCTTTCCTGTATGGGCGGTGAAGTGGTTTCGCAGAAGGCACTTTACCGGATCAGGACGTACCTGTTTGACAAGATTGAACGGCAGGATATGCATTTTTATGCTACCTATCGGACAGGTGATCTGATGACCCGTCTTACAGGCGACCTGGATGCGGTGCGTCATATGATTGCCTGGGTTATCCGTACCATTGTGGAATCCCTGGCTCTGATGGGCGCCACGGCGGTGTATTTTTTCTACATGGACTGGCGGCTGGCCCTGTGCCTGTTTGCCATTGCGCCCTTTATTTTTCTGATCATTATCCTGTTTAAGAACAAGGTGGCCCCCCGTCACAGAGCGCTTCGGGAAAAGCTGGCGGAGATGAACACCATTTCTCAGGAGAATATCTCCGGCAACCGGGTGGTAAAGGCTTTTGCCAGAGAAAAATATGAGATAGAAAAGTTTGACGAGAGTAATACTTCTTACTCCCAGACCAACCAAAAGACGGCGCTGACCTGGCTGACCTATTATCCATATGTGGAGTCGGCGGCCAATCTGATGCCGGTGGTGCTGCTGCTGGTGGGCGGTATCTTCCTGATCCGGGAGCAGATCAGCATGGGACAGTATGTGGCGTTTTCCAGTCTGATCTGGGCCATTGCCAATCCCATGCGGCAGCTTGGCAGCATTATGAACGAATTCCAGCGGTTTTCCGCCGCCTCCGACAAGGTTATGGAAATCTATTATTCCCAGCCGGAGATTGTGGATAGGCCGGGGGCCATTGACAGGCCGGAGCGCTTTCAAGGCCGTATTGAATTTAAGAATGTCAGTTTCCAGTATGCGGACGGCAAGCTGCCCATTCTGCGGAATGTGAGTTTTACTGCTGAGCCGGGAGAAACGATCGCCATTATGGGAGAGACCGGATGCGGTAAAACCTCCCTGATTCAGTTGATTCCCAGGTTTTACGAACCCACGGAGGGGGAGGTGCTGGTGGACGGTATTGCGGTGCAGGATATGAAGCTGCGTCAACTGCGCGGCAATATAGGCCTGGCCACCCAGGATGTGCTCCTGTATTCCGACTCCATAGACGGTAATATCGCTTTCGGAGACAGCCATATCACTCCGGAGCAGGTGGTAAAATTCGCCAGATATTCGGCGGCCTCGGACTTTATCGCCCGTATGCCCGAAGGGTATGACACCATCGTGGGAGAGCGCGGGGTGGGACTCTCCGGCGGCCAGAAGCAGCGTATCTCCCTGGCCAGGGCCCTGGCGGTGCGTCCGGCTATATTGATTCTGGACGATACCACTTCGGCGGTGGATATGGAGACGGAGAAGCAGATTCAGCACAGCTTAAATGAATTGGATTTTCCCTGTACCAAGATCATCATTGCCCAGCGGATATCCACTACGAAATACGCGGATAAGATATTGGTGCTCCAGGACGGCCGTATTACGGAATCCGGCAGCCACGAGGAATTGATTGCGAAGAAAGGCTATTATTACCAGGTAGTGCAGTTGCAGACCGGACAGCAGATTTCCGAACAGAGTCGGGACGTCAGCGGGGCCTATGCGGAATGCGGTAAGGAGGTGTAGAGATGGCCAGAAGAAATACATACCGGGAGGATGAGGTGCTGGAAACCCCCTTTGACTTCCATCATTTACTCCGGGCTTCGGTTTATATCAAAAAATACAGCGGAAGGATGCTTCTTGCCTTCATTCTGAGCGCCATCGGCGGCATCACGGCTCTGTTTGGCCCCATGCTGACGCAGAAAGCGCTGGACGAGGCGATCCCCGATAAAAATGTACATATGCTGGTGACTCTGGTGCTGGTGCTGGTGGGTACATTTGCAGTCAGTGTGTTTTTCACCACTGTACGTTCCAGGATTATGGTAAAAGTGGGCCAGGGCATTATCTACGATATCCGCAAAGATTTGTTTGCCCATTTGCAGAAACTGCCTTTTCAGTACTATGATGACAGACCCCATGGGAAAATCCTGATCCGGGTGGTAAACTATGTGAATTCCGTGTCGGATATGCTGTCCAACGGGCTGATCAATGTGGTACTGGAGATATTGAACCTGATCTTTATCGTGATATTTATGTTTTTGGTGGATGTAAAGCTGTCCCTGGTGGTTCTGGCAGGCGTGCCCATTCTTGCGGCATTTATGCTGTATATGAAGAAGCGCCAGAGAAAGGCCTGGCAGCAGGTGTCCAACAAGAACTCCAACCTGAATGCCTATCTGCAGGAGAATATTGTGGGAGCCCGCATCACCCAGATTTTTGTCCGGGAAGATGAGAATGTGGAGACCTTCGGTATCTTGGCGGACCGCTGCCGCAAGGCCTGGATGCAGGCGGTGAAATTCAGTAATCTGGTGTGGCCCGGCATCGACAATATCTCCGTGTGGGTCAGGGCGGCGGTGTTTATCGTGGGGCTGCTGGTCATGGGTCCGGAAAATGTGAAGCTGGGCGTGATCGTGGCGATTACCTCCTATGCTTCCAGATTCTGGCAGCCCATTATGAACCTGGGCAATATTTTTAACAATTTCATCAACAATATTGCCTATCTGGAGCGTATTTTCGAGACCATGGATGAACCGGTGACGGTGGCAGACGCAGAGGACGCCATCCAGATGCCGCCCATCAAGGGCCGGGTGACTTTCGAGCATGTGACCTTCGCTTACGAGGAGGGGAAAGATGTGTTGAAAGACCTGTCCTTTACTGTGGAGCCCGGTGAGAGCGTGGCATTGGTGGGACCCACCGGCGCAGGCAAGAGCACCATCGTGAATCTGGTATCCCGATTCTACAATGTGAACCAGGGCCGGGTGCTCATCGACGGACAGGACATCTCCCAGGTGACTCTGGAATCCCTGCGCTCCCAGATGGGAATTATGCTGCAGGACAGCTTTATCTTCTCAGGGACCATCGAGGACAATATCCGTTATGGCAAGCTGGATGCCACCATGGAGGAGATTCAGCGGGCCAGCGAGACAGTGTGCGCGGATGCCTTTATCAGCCGTATGCAGGACGGTTATCAGACGGAGGTGAAGGAGCGGGGCTCTCTGCTGTCCCAGGGGCAGAAGCAGTTGATCTCCTTTGCCAGAACACTGCTGTCAGATCCCTCCATCCTGGTACTGGACGAGGCCACTTCCAGCATTGACGTGCAGACTGAGCGGGCGCTGCAGCAGGGCCTGAACGCCATGCTGCAGGGCAGGACTTCCTTTATCATCGCTCATCGTCTGTCCACCATCAAGAACTGTGACAAGATTATGTACATTGATCAGGGGGGTATCATGGAGTGTGGCACCCATGAGGAACTGATGGCAAAGCGAGGGTATTATTACAGGCTGTATACGGCACAGATGGAGGATATCGCATAGCGTCAGTCATTGATATATAAGGCGGCAATGGTAGATTCGGGAAGGAATTTGCCATTGCCGTTTTTATATTAAAAGCGTAAGGTTTACTTTCACGGGAAAATGGGGTAAAATAAGCTGTAATTGCACAGGAGTGCTGCGCAAAGTCAATGGGCCCGACGGAAGTGATATCCGATAGAATACGGGGACGGCGTATTCATAAGAGGTGACAGTAAGAAAATGGAAGGAAAAATGAAGATAGCCGTGGTGGAGGACGAAAAAGTGCACGCCGCCGTTCTAGGTGGAAGCCCTGCACTATCTGATCAAACCTGTGGACCCGGTGAAGATCGGATCCTGCATGGAACGGGTTTTCACACGTTTCCGGGAACAGGAAAAACGGGAGGCGATTTTGACGGAGGCCAGGGAACTGGTGGGCAGTGAGAAAAGCAATCGCATAACGCTGCGGCTTATGCCGGAGGAAGCGTTCTGCTCCTGCCACAGATCCTATCTGGTAAATTTGCTCTATGTGTCGCATCTGGAGAAGGAGGCGGTGATTCTGGACGACGGGAGGCAGATTCCTCTGAGCAGAAAAAACAGTAAAGATGTAAATCGGGCTTTTATCCGTTTCTACAGCAAAAAGAAAACAGAGGGTTACTAAGAATGCATTACGGACTGGTGATTGTTTTGGGAATCGGAGGAGTCATCCTGCTTACATTCCTGTGCTGCGCCCTGTTCATGTGGCTGATGAATCGGCGGATGGCGGCTATTCAGAGTGATCTGGCGGAAAAGCATTATGAAGAGGTGGAGAATATGTACCAGCAGATGTGGGGCTGGAGACATGGCGGAATAGAAAGCCTGATCGGCAAAGGCTTTGATGAGGAAGGCATTCTCTTTTCAGGGGGAGAGCGGCAGAAAATCGCCATTGCCAGGGCTTTGTATAAGGACTCTCCGTTTATCCTGCTGGATGAGCCCACCGCTGCCCTGGACCCGGTTGCGGAGTATGAGGTATACTCCGCCTTTGATGAGATGGTGCAGGGCAAAACGGCCATCTATATCAGCCACAGGCTTTCCTCCTGCCGTTTCTGCGACGATATCGTGGTGTTTGACCAGGGAGAGGCGGTACAGCGGGGGAGCCACGGGGCCCTGATGGCGGACCGGGAAGGGCTGTATTACGCTTTGTATACAGCCCAGGCCCAGTATTATGAAAGCAACGCAGGACAAAAGGCGGAATGCTGACGGTTCATTTCACAGACTAGTTCAGCCGGAATTTGCGCACCAGATTATTCATCAGCAGGGACTGTTTAGACAGTTCCTGCGAAGTGGCGGCGCTCTCCACCGAAGTGGAGGAGGTATCCTGGACTACGGAGGAAATCTGGTTAATTCCATCTGTAACCTGGGAAATGGCTTCGGTCTGACTCTCCACGGCCTCTACCACCACATTCATTTTAACGGATACATTCTGGGCTATGGAATTTGCCTTATTCAATGACTCCGTTACTCTGCTCACGACCTGGCTGCCCTCCATTACGGTGGCAATAGAGCTTTCAATGAGTTCTTTGGTGGCTTTGGCAGCTTCGTCGGATTCGGAAGCCAGACTGCGCACTTCACTGGACACCACGGCAAAGCCTTTTCCGGCACTGCCCGCCCGCGCGGCTTCCACAGAGGCGTTAAGGGCCAATATATTGGTCTGAAAAGCAATACTTTCTATGGTGCTGATGATTTTGCTGATTTCCGCGGAGGAGTTGGAGATTTTCTCCATTGCGCTGTTCAGTTCCCTGACATAGTCAACGCTGATCCCCAGCTGCGCGTCAGCCTGATTCGCAAAGAGTCCCGCTTCCTCCGCCGCTGCCGCAGTCTGCCGGGCATTCTGCGCAATACCGGTCACAGTGGAGGAAAGTTCATGGATGGCGCTGGCCTGTTCTGTGGCTCCTTGGCTCAGGGACTGGGCTCCCGTGGATACCTGACCGGCGCTGGAGGCCACCGTTTCGGCGGATTGGCTGATCTGAAGGAGCGTATCTTTCAGGGAACCGTGGATTGCCTTCATGGATTTTTCGATGGCCACAAAATCTCCCCAGTATGTGCGGGTGATATTTTCGCGGAAATCCCCCTGTCCCATCTTGCCCAGATGGTGGGACACATCCTGCACTACATCATTCAGGCGGTGCAAGGTGGTATCCAGAGCCTTTGTCAACTCGGCAGTCTCATCCCGGGACCTTACCACCGGGGAGGCGGTATGTAAATCACCCTCGGCCAGCTTTTCCAGCCGGAGGACACAGGCGCGGATCGGGCCGGAGATGGATCTTCCCACCAACACCGCTACCGGGAAAGTGGCCAGCACCACAAGAAACACGACAAGGATTGTGAGCAGGATGCTTCGGTCCAGGGTGGATTTAAACTCTCTTTGACTGGTCTCGATGGCGATGCTCCATTCCTGGTTGCCATCAATGGGAGCAAAGCCCACAAACTTATTGTCGCCATAAAAAGTATAGGCGCCGAAGCCGGTTTCTCCCTGAATCATGCGCTGATTCACCGCGGCTACATCCGCCACGCCGGCATCCGTCTTAGCGGCTTCAATCATATTGGAACCGCTTTCCACCACGGAGCGCTCCCGGTGGCCGATCACATTGCCTTTGTTATCCAGGATATAGGCTACGCCGTCATTGCCCATGGACAGATTGACTACAATATCCGACAGGAAATCGGCATTGATGCCGCCGTAAACCACACCCTCAAAACGACCGTCGATGATGATGGGAACCTCCAGCAGGAAGATCATCCGCTGACCGTCATTCATAATGTCGGAAATATAGGGTTTCATGTTTTCTTTGCACTGCTGGAAATATTCTTCTTCAGCGTAGCTGTAGCCGGTGGAGGATAAACCGTCGGCATCCATCTTACCGGTGTATATAAATCCGTTGCGGCTGGCGATTTCATCCCGGACAGGAACCAACTCCGGGGCGTCCGGGGCGGATTCGCGGAAAATATCGGAAGCGGCAGCCTCCTGCAGGGCCGTCCAGTAATTATCCATACGCCACTCCACTGCGTCCGCCGCCATCTGTGTGGCCGGTCCCAGGGTCTTTGCCATCATATCATCGATTCCAGCGGCGTTTAGCAGGGCTGTGATCACACCGATCAGCACTGATCCGACCAACATTACCGACAGCATACTGATTTAAATTTTTGATTTGATAGACTTCATGATTACATCTTCCTCTCATTCATTTTCGAACAGGAGAAATGATTCAGTCAGGTGCAAACCATTCGTGAGTGCCTACTCCTGTCTTTCCCCATCTTAGCATAAATCCTCGGAATGTTCAATTCATAAATTGCAGGAAAAACAGACACAATTTCACTACATGATTTCTATGACAATATGAATCATATCGCCGTCCTTTTTGCCAATTTTCTGGCGGATGGATTTCAGCACGCCTATAATATAGCATATGTTTCCATCCGGCGTTTTTACGCCCATATTCACGATACTGCCGTCGTAGGGCTGGCCGTCAAACAGGGCATGTACCCTGATTCGTCCCTTGCCGAATTTTTCCCTGATATCCCAGGGGAATATTACATAGGCTCCGCCCTTTTCAGGCAGTTCATGAAGTATTTCATCGTATTCAAATCGCTCTGTCATATTTTCCTTTTCGCCGTGCCGGCTTGCTGCGCAGTTTTTCTTATATTATAGCAAAAATGGGGTTTTTTAAAAGCGGTGTTTGACTGTTTCCGCTGAGAAAATTCTTTTGCAGGCGCTTTTTACTTGACTCTGCCGTTGGGGAAGCGTTTATACTATAAATATAGAAATGCAGGAGGGAGGCTTTTTATGGGGGAGCTAATTAAAATAAGGGAAATATCATCAAAATATGATGTCTCTGCCCGCACGCTGCGGTATTATGAGGATATGGGATTGCTGAGCAGCACGCGGAGCAGCGATTACGCGTACAGATTGTATGATCAGGAGGCAGTCAAACGCCTGGAGCAGATTTTGATTCTGCGCAAACTGAATATCTGTATAAAGGATATTCAGCATATTTTTCACGCCCCGGGATCTGATATGGTTTTGGACATTCTGGGAAAAAAGGTGGCGGATATCGACGGCGAGGCAGCACTGCTTCAGGATCTGCGGGAGATTCTGGTGGAGTTTATCGGTCTGATCAGGCAGTCGGATTTCAGCCGGGACAGGGATGTGAGGAGGCTGTATGAAAAGGCGTCAAAGATAGAGAGCAGCATCGCGAATATTTCTTATCAGGGCAATTCCTCCCGGATAAACCGTTTGCTGGAAGTGACGGACAAACTGAAAAAACTTCCGGAGATAAGCATCATTCGGATTCAGCCGTTCAGAGCATTTTCTTCCGGCAGGGATACCCTTGACAATGTGATGGGAGCTTTTCAGCAATGGCAGGAGGAGCACAATCATTTGGTCAGGGAAATGCTGTACGGCGCCCCGGATTTTCTATGGTTTGAAGAGGACGGGAGCGCGGAGTGGATCTGGGCGGTTAAGGAAGGGGTCACCCAGGAAGACACGGCTCCCTATGACCTGATTACATTTGAGGGAGGACTGTATGCCTCCGCCATGTCTGTGGACGGGGATGACGATATTGGCGGCAGGATTTATGAAGGGATACGGAAGTGGCTGGAGGAGAGCGGATTTGAATCGGGCGAGCGCCCGGGACACAGAACCATGGGACATATGGTCAACCCCACGGAGGAGATCAGGCAGGCGCTGGGCTATCATCAGATGGAAATCTTTGTTCCCATCAAAATACGGGCCCGGCATTGGAGGAAAGAAGGGTGAAGGACACATATTCAGTCAGCGAATGGGCTATAATACGCCGCAATGAACTGGTAGATATTCCTAAGGAGTTGCCTATTCATTCGGATTTTCTGCGGACACTTACGCAGGAGGCGTTTGAACGCGCTTTCAGGGAGATTGGACAAATGTTTTGGCAAATATATTCCGACATGGCTGAGGCGCCGGAAAACTTCGGTATGCCTTTGTACAGAACAGGAGAGTACGATTATTTTTCAAAGCAGGCCCGGGAAGCCCGAACAGCGCCCTGGAATCTGTTCTATTTCCTGCTTTGCCTGTTTTCCTGCGGTGAATGGAAGGAAAAACGACTGGCGGCGGATACGGAGGAGATTCGGAGGGTCAACCGGGTAAAAAAGACAGGTTCCCTGCTCAAGGCCCTGGAAGACTATGGCTTTATATTTTCCGGGATAAAGAATTATCAATTATCATCCGGATGTTCTCTTGAAGTTGAATATCCGGATGATCCCAATGTGGTGGAAGTCCTGTTTCTCCTTGCTCAAAAGGTAAAAAACACACAAATGAAGGATGTAAAAAATGATTTCTCTCATATGAATATGTTTGCAAATGGGTTCATCGGATGGAACTATAAATTGCTGGCTGAGGATATGAATACCTGTACGTTGGCCGAAGGCTGTGACTATGTGGGGGATAAGATGCACAGCGAGGCGGACAGAGAAGTGATCTGCATGATGGACCGCCTGCTGACCGGGATGGGGTATACAATGAAAAAGGGGGATTTCAACGAGGGACCTTCCGTAAGATATTACCGGGGAAAATCAAAAGTATATGCGTATGCTTTGAATTCTGACAGAGGGAATTTATGTCTGGAATTGAGAATCAGGAATGCGGAGAACTGTCTGGAATATCTGGGGCAATGTCCTGACAGAATCGCGGAAATGTTCCGCCACAGCGACAGCGGATGCCGGAACCGAATCAACGGGACCTGCAGGAGCGGGGTGAATTACAGGTTTGAAGGGCAGGAAAAATGGCATTGCGGATGCTGCGGCGCACCGTTTAGACTGCATCCCTGTAAGGAGGATATACCTCATTATATTAAATTGATGGAATTGGGAAACGGATGAGTTTGTAGGGCTTGTTAAGGGGAAGCAATTCCGATATATGAGGATTTCAACAGGTGGGGAATGGGGCAAGGAATGACACTCCAGTGCCATTCCTTAGTATGTTGATTTAATATTTAGCCTGTTTCTTTTGTCTGCCAAGAATAAAAAGCATTACTAACAGAATGATTGGAAATACAAGACCAACGCTTATGCCTGCACGAATATTATCTCCCGCATATTGTGTAACACGGCCAACTATACCAGGTCCAATGCTTCCGCCCAAATCTCCTGCCATAGCCAGCAGCGCAAACATAGCCGTTCCGCCTGCAGGGAATTTCTCAGATGAAATACTAATTGTCCCGGGCCACATAATACCGACAGAAAAGCCACATGCAATACAGCCAATAAGGCCTATCAATGGATTTGCCGATAATGAAGCGAAAAGATAACATATAACACATAAGATTCCGGAACCTGTCATAAATTTCATCAAATCCATTTTGTCACCATATTTTCCGAATATTACACGGCTTATTCCCATTGTAACCGCAAACATACAGGGACCAGCTAAATCTCCTATCGTTTTCGATAACCCCAATGCTGCTTCTGCATATGCCGACGCCCATTGTGCCATAGCAAGTTCTGATGCACCAGAGCAGATCATCAAACATACCGCCAGCCAGAATAATGGTGTTTGAAATAATTTTTTTATTCCCATTCCATTCCCTTCAGCTACTAAATGTTTAATTGGGCATGTTGCAAAATTATAGATATTGACTGCAGGAATAAGGGCCCATAGTACAGCCAGCCACTTCCAACTATTCATTCCGAATATCAGGAAAAACAGGGTAGATATCAAGATCGTTCCCACTGCCCCCCAACAGTAGAAAGAGTGGAGCAAACTCATTGTCGCTTCTTTATTCTCAAACGGACATGCTTCTACAATAGGGCTGCAGAGTACTTCAATCAATCCGCTTCCGATTGCATACATGATTACACTGCAAATAATTCCAAGAAACGGAATGGGTAATATATCCGGCAGAAATGCCAGACCAATCAGTCCGGCCGCGGCACATATTTCGGAGGCTACAATACATGCACGATATCCAATCCTGTCCACATATTTTGCACAAAATAAATCCACTAAAAGCTGAGTAAAGAAAAAACATGTAGAAATCAATGCAATATTTCCAAGAGAAATATTGTAATCATAATGAAATTTTAAAAACAGCAGCGGCGCAAAGTTAGCAGCTATTGCCTGCGTAATAAATCCTAAGTAACAGGCGGTTTTTGTTCTTTGATAATTTGGCATAATACCTTTGTTCCCTTCTTCCCTTTTTTTGTGGCGATCAACATCCTTCTAATGCATATTTTTATGTCGCTTTCATACTGCCATTTAAATTCCGCGTTTCGCCACCTTGCTTCCTTTTTTGAATTATATACTATGGAACTTCGCTTTTCATTGATTTATATCCGATATTTATTGTATAATATCGCAAGAACGTATATCGGGAGAGGGTTCGCTTATGAATTTCAATACATCGTATAACAAGATTGTGACAGATGAAAACTTGATGGAAACGGTAAAGCATGGAAGCAATGGCTACCCCTTTCACTTTTATTATGACAATTTAGCCCTGTTTGACTTTCACTGTATTGAATGGCACTGGCATACCGAATTGGAGTTCGTTTATATTGAATCAGGAACTGTGACTTTTTGGATTGGAGAAAAACAGTTTATTTTAGCGGAAGGAAATGGCGTATTCATTAATTCTAAAATCCTTCATCGCTTCTATTCTCCAGCTGAAGCTGTTATTCCAAATTTTTTATGTTTGCCTTCTTTTATTGCTGCGGAAGATAGTTTTATATATCAAAAATATATTTTACCGATTATTTCTTCCGCCTTATTTTTCCTGATTTTTGATGCGGAAGTTCCCTGGCAGGCGGAGGCTTTATCCATTATCAGGCAGATCATTGCTGCGCAGGAGGGGGTCTCATCCTGCGAGCTTGCCACCGCATCTCTCATTCAAAGGCTTTGGTTGGAGATATATGAAAATGCGGATATTACATATACGAAAGACCATATAAATGATTCAGCTTCTTCGCAGGCAAGATTACAGTTGATGATGCAGTACGTTCATCAGAATTATTCCCATGATATTTCATTAGAGGACATTGCAGGGCATGCAAGGATCAGCAAAAGTACCGTATTAAACCTTTTCCATAAATATTTACACATTACTCCGATAAACTACCTTATCAATTATCGTTTAAATGAAGCCGCCCGATTACTTTCAAAGACCGAGAAAAAAATCAGTACTATTTCTGATGAAACAGGATTTAATAATGTAGACTATTTCTGCAGATTATTTAAAAAGCATTATCATTTAACGCCGACTGAATATCGGAAAAAGAGATTGTTTTTTAGCGGAATGTGCAATAATAGTAGATAAAATTACGTCTGAGCGGTATAATCTAAAGGATATAGAATGCGGCAAATTTGAATGCAGCAGTGGATACGATTATGAAAACTTTGATATTAAACGGTTTGCCAAGAATAAATAGTGATACTAACAGTCTTACTATCAAGATTTTTCAGAATTAACTGGAAAATTATTGGATGTTGGGTTTATTATAATCTTTTTGCAGAGAATCAATATTAAGCGTTTGAGGCGAGGGGAATTGGAATGGAGCAAATTGAATTGGTAAAACCGGGAATGGAGTATGCCGACGATATATGGGATTTTCGTCAGGAAATTTTAGATTGTGACGCAGAGAGTGAAGACCAGTTTGCAGGTTGTATATCATTGGATGTAAGTGTGTCCGCTGAAGAGTGGATCAAAATGTGTGAGCTCAGAATGAGTGAAGAAACATGTGTTAAGGCAGGTACATCGGTTCCTTCCAATATGTATTTAGCCGTTCGGAAAAATGATAACAGAGTTATAGGTATTATAGATTTGCGTCACCATATAAATCATCCGATTCTTGGAACATGGGGAGGACATTGTGGATATTCGGTACGTCCTTCTGAACGAGGCAAAGGATATGCCAGGGAAATGCTTCGCCTGAATATACGAAATGCGAAAGCATTAGGAATTTCCAAACTTCTTATTACATGTGATGTAAAGAACATGGCCAGCGAAAAAACCATACTTGCTAACGGCGGTGTTTATGAGGAAACCATAGAAGTTGATGGATGTAAGATGAAAAGATTTTGGATCGAGGTTAATGATTAGGCAAAAAAGAGTTTTCTTTCCATAATAGGATAAGCAAACTCTTTTTTATTACATTCTTATTTTTTCAACCCTCAGTTTTCACTGGCATATTCATTTTAGCATGTAAATACATAAAAGTAAATTATTTTGAAAGTACATGTTCAAAAAGTGATTCAATAAAAATGTAATAAAATATTTATTCTAATATTGAAAAACATATTCGCATGTGCTAACATAAAAATACAGTTATGAGAATTCATATAATGCGGTTCTAAATTAAACAAATACAATCCGGCATGGGGGATACAAAAGTGAATGCAAAGACTGCGCATATAACCAGGACAGAAAACGAAATATTTGAACAGGACTTAAAAGAGCATTTATTCCATACAGCCGCATTATGCAGAGGGTATATGGGGAAAATGGGCTGTGCGGCCATGGGATATCTGGCGGGTATTCTGCACGATGCAGGCAAAGCCGGGTCGGCTTTTCAGGGCAGGATGGAGGCCATACGGGAAGGACGGCCGGATCCGGGGCAGAAAGGGGGACATGCCTCTGCAGGTGCGGTGCTGCTTAGCAGATGGGGAGGCAAGACAGATAATTATTACAAGAATTTCGCTTTACAGGCCATATGTGAAGCCATTTTTTCTCATCACGCGGCACTGCCGGACAATATATCCCCCCGGCTGGAGGATGGGTATAAGGCCAGGCTTCAATGTGAAGAGGCGGAATTATCGGAAATAGAGACATATTTTTGGAGTGAAATTATCTCCCGAGAGGACTTTGAGAAACTTTTGGAGCAGGCATACGGGGAGGCGGAAGCATTTGTAAACAAGATGAAACAATGCGTAAGAGCCCGAAAAGAGATGGAATTTTTCCTGGGCATGGCGGAGAAGATGCTGTTGTCGGCTCTGATTGACGCCGACTGGCTGGACAGTGCCGCCAGCGGCGCAGGGGGACAGTTGGACTTTTGGGATTTGGATGGGGAAGACGCTGAAAATCCTTCCAGAGAAAAGCTGTTTACATATTTTCTGGACAATTTGGAAAATGGACTGAGGGAAATGAACCGCTCCTCCAAACCCATCAATGTATGGAGAAATCGCATCTCCGAACAATGTAAGGAGGCAGGGACCAGAGAGGGAGGGGTCTATACCCTGTCCTGCCCCACCGGGGCCGGTAAAACCCTGGCGGTGACCCGCTTTGCCCTGACGCATTGCATCCGGCAGGGCAAAGAGAGAATATTCTACATCATACCCTACCTGTCCATCATTGACCAGACGGCCAAAAGCATAAAGAAGGCGCTTGCAGCCGGCAATAGGGAAGGCACTGACGAACTGGTGGAAAACGGTATTTTGGAACTTCATTCCCAGGCAGAGTATAAAAAGGGGGAAAATGGGGCAGGCGCCTCATGGAGCGGGGAGGAAGAACCCGCCGCCGACGGGGACTTCTGGGCACAGAGGATGACGGAGCCCATAGTGCTGACCACTATGGTGCGTTTTCTGAATACATTTTTTGCCCGGGGGACCAGAAATCTGCGCCCTGCCCATCAGTTCCAAAACGCGGTGCTTATCTTTGACGAGGTGCAGACCCTGCCTGTAAAGCAGATCGCCCTGTTTAACAGTCTGATCAATTATCTGACACAGCTTTGTGGGTGCACATGCGTCCTGTGCACCGCCACCCAGCCTCTGCTGGGGGAGACGGTAAAACCGGTTTATCCCGTCAAAATGGCGGAACCTGCGGCCCTGGCAGAGCTCCCCCCGGAAGCGGGGGAAGTCTTCCGGCGGGTGCAGATAGAACCCCGGCTGAAGGCGGTGGGTTATACCCAAAAGGAACTGGCAGATTTCGTCTGGGAAAAGGCGGAAGAGAGCGGAAATGCGCTGGCAATCCTGAACACCAGAGACTGCGCGCTGGCCGTTTACAGTGAATTGGCAAAGCGGGCGGGGGAGGCATATAAAGTGTATTACCTTTCCACAAAACTATATGCGGCGCACAGGAAAAGCATTATTGAAAAAATCCGAGGGCACTTGTCTTGCGGAGAAAAAATCATAGTGGTCAGCACATCCCTGATTGAGGCCGGCATAGATTTTGACTTTTCCTGCGTGGTTCGATCCCTGGCAGGAATGGATTCCATAGTCCAGGCGGCGGGGCGGTGCAACAGGGAAGGACTGCGGGGGGTGGAGACCACCTATATTGTCAATCCCTGTCAGGAACTGGAATCACTGGCACATTTGAGAGACATCAGGGAGGGAGCGGAATCGTCCCGAAGGATACTGGGGGAATTTGAGAAAAACGGGGCACGCTTCGGGGGTGAACTGCTGTCCGAAGAGGCAATACACACTTATTTTTCATACTATTTCTGGAATAGAAAGGAAGAAATGGTTTATCTCATACCGGGACAAAACAAGGTTTCCCTCTATAACTGGTTGGCAGATAATGTGGATCTGGTGAGGTCGGGCGAGGCGCATAAAGTTTATGAGAAGAAAGTATTAAATCAGGCGTTTAAAACAGCGGCAGAACATTTCAGCGTCATAGAGGAGCGTGGGAATTCCGTATTTGTGCCCAGGGGTCGGGGGAAGGAGATCTGGGAGGAGATCCAGAGAAATACCAAACCAGGAAAGACAGACTACAAATATATAAGGAGCCTGTTAAAGGAAGCACAGCAATATGTGGTTAATCTGCAGAATTATGAAATAGAGAAGCTGGGAAAGGGGGCCATACAGTGGGAGGATAAAATGGGAATGTTCGTCCTGAACGAGATGTATTATGATGAAAAGGCCGGTATTACCGGGGAAATCAGCAGTAATATGCCGATTCATATGTTTTAGAAACGGTTGCAGCCTGTTCAATGTCTTTCCGCATCGGATTGGGAGATCAATGGGAATCTGCGGAATGGAAGGGAGCAGGAGGGAAGCAATACAGTCAGTTGTATTGGACGGAAAGGAGGAGCATGGAAAAAGAGAATAGCATTACATTTGCGCTGACAGGGCGCCGGGCGCTTTTTACGGATCCTGTCAGCAAGATGGGGGGAGAGAAATTTACCTACCAGGTTCCCACCTACCAGGCGCTGAAAGGAGTGCTGGAAAGTATCTACTGGAAACCTACGCTGGTCTGGATCGTAGACAGGGTGCGGGTTATAAAACCCATCCGTTCGGAATCCCAGGCTGTCAGGCCCATCGACTACGGCGGGGGCAACACCCTGTCGATCTACACCTATCTCTCGGATGTGGAATACCGGGTGCAGGCGCATTTTGTGTGGAATGAGAACCGGCCTGACCTGGTCAGGGACAGGGATGAGAACAAACACTTTTTTATTGCCAGAAGGGCGCTGGAAAAAGGAGGCAGGAGAGATATTTTCCTGGGGACCAGAGAGTGCCAGGGCTATGTGGAGCCTTTGGATTTTGAAAGCGGCCGGGGAGCTTATGACGAGGTCGATGAATTTCCGCTGGGTCTGATGTTTCATGGGTTTACCTATCCCGATGAGGCGGTGCGGCAGGAGGAGAAGAATAAGCTGACGGCCAGGTTTTTTCGCCCGGTGATGAAGAAAGGGATTATTACGTTTCCGGCCCCGGAAGAATGTGCCATACGCCGGATTCTGACGGATCGAAAACCCAGGGAGTTCAGCCTGGAAAAAGGGAATGTGACATTGGCGGGGGGAGGTGCGCTGGATGAGTTTTCTGAATGATTTGTACCTTACCTATGAGGCCTGCAAGAGCGATTCCCAGCTTTTGCCCATCGCTCATCTGACCCAGAATGCCCAACTGGAGGTGGTTCTGGATGAGGAGGGAAAATTTTCCAGAGCCAGTCTGGTGGACAAGGAGGATGCAACTGGTTCCGAATGGTTGTCCAAGTCTCCACCGGGTATCTCTGGAATCGGACAAAATACTTTTCTGCCGCCGTGTTCCGTATACCCTCCTTATTGCTGCCGCTTCCCATGGACAGGGCTCTTCTCTCCAACATCTCCGCAGTGGCCAGCAGCTGCCCGAAAATGTAACTTCTGTCCTCACTCTCTGCATTCAAACCCATGCTGTATTCCTCCCTTCCGTCTCCTCTTTCTATCTGCCATTTTCTCAACAGGGCGCATGTAATTGTCACAGCCCTGCACCACTCCCAATGTTCCTTAAAGTGTAAAGGATTAACGGCCTGCCCCAGGGCCGACAGCACTATATCATAGGGAAGTTTCCTGCCCTCTACGATGCAGGGGATCAGCCGTTCCCGTACACATTTATTCAACTTGGCGTTTTTCTCCCCTGCCACCAGCTTTACGATCTCCACCAAAGAGGGGGACCAGGGCACATAGGCCTGTACCTTTTTCGACTGGTTCAGCCAACAGGTCTCCGTTTTCCATCTGGCCACATTTTGGATAAATTGTTTGGCTCCATATTTCTGATAAAAAGGAATGGACAACCGGCCTGTGGTAGCCGCTTCCACACCCATCACCATGACGGTATCACTGTCCTGGGGCGCCTGGGCCGATCCCCAGATTGCCTGTCTCACCCAGTCCGAATACGCGGCGTCAGTAAAGACTTCCTCTTCCTCCTCCCAATCCAAATCGGAAAAGGGGCTGGGCATGTGGGGATTCTCTATGGACCACACTACAAATACCTGTTCCCCGATTTTCAGACCCTGTCTGGCAATCAGCCAGCGCAAGGCGCTGTGAGCCTTCTGGGATATCTCATAACCCACGGAAGCCACCTGGGTGCTCTCGCGGAACCGCCCCTTGAAGGTCAGCACACCCGATGCGTCATTGGCGGAAATCAGCTTGGCCTTGTCGGCAGTATTCCGTATTTTGGCCGGATGTTTCTCGGAGCAGGGCACGGCCTCGCCGGAAACATAGCATAATTCCCTGCTGTCCTGACTGGACAGATAATACTTTATGTAGCTGTCAAATACCTGCCCGTCGCAGTACAGTCTGCTCTCAGGCTCTCCCGGAACCTCTACCGCAAAGCGTACAAACCAGTTCTCCAGCGCCACTCCCTGCTGCTTTTCCGCCTTGATCCTGCCGTTCTCGAAGGTAAAAAAACCGGCCTCCCGTAAATCCTCCATAAGCCTGCGTTCCCTCAGATACCCATATACACACCTGATCTGGGGCAGACTGTAATCCGACTGGACCCATGCGCCCAACTGCGCAATATAGATTTCA
>Ga0224742_10018_pt2 | contig 27122 bp, 17 predicted proteins | sample LIM_E_Water_Neg_FD_161631 | JGI IMG/M metagenome (GOLD analysis project Ga0224742, IMG submission 161631) | Enriched cells from gastrointestinal tract of the lab mouse from Pacific Northwest National Laboratory (PNNL), Richland, Washington... | ecosystem: Host-associated > Mammals > Digestive...
GTTTCGTCTCTGGACGCAGTTATGTACTCCATGAAATCCAAAAATTCCTGCGTAAATCCTTCCCTGTTCTTTCCTCTGGTATTGATGAACACCCGGCGCGCCCCGTCCTCTATCTTCAAGTCTGGACACTCCCGGCAGGTCCCCTCAAAGGTATACCTGTATAGTCCCCTCCCAAACACATCGAAGGGCGCTATCAGAATAAAACAGGTATCATTCAGCAGATCAAAGTCCTTGCTCCCGGGCTCTAACAGGGACACATCAAGCTGTGCCTGATAGTAGCGGCTCCTTTTCTTTAAATTTCCGGTGTCCTTTTTCTGCATTTCGGAGTAGTAAAGAATCCCCTCCTTATCCATGCTCACCACATCCAGACGTATCTGGCGTAACTGGGGCGACACTCTTAATTCCTTTTCCGTCTCCGGCCTGTCGATCAAGTCGATTTCATTTTCAAGCAGGATACTGACCGCCGCCTGGTAAGCTTCCCTGTCCTCCATGGTTTCGTCAAACAAGAACCTGTCCACCAGATTCAGCTTCTCCAGTTTCGTCACTACATTTTCTGCCATGCATTTTCCTCCTATGTACAGGAAAATGCCATACTATGTTGATAAACAGCGTAACTGAACCCAAGTCACCAGCCCCGCTTTTCCTGCTGCCCCATCATCCTTTACAGATTTTCCTGCTCTTTTTATATTATTGGATTATTAAAAGCAGGATTTCAGGATATGAGAACAGATATTCCATAAGACACAGCATGACCGCTGCTTTATAAGCCTTCGCTTAAAGAAATCATTTGCTTTGCTACAGTATAACATAATATCATTTATTTTTAAACAATTAAATTATAAATTTTATATTAAAACACTGCTTCGCTTCTCCTGACATTCTTGTGCAAAAAACCGGGAATCTGAAATTCAGTTTCCCGGCCTTTTCTCATCCTCTAAACATTTTTCACCACAAGGATCTTATCCCCCGCCTTCACTTCATCGGAAGTCAGGTCATTGGTCTGTTTGATCACTGATACAGGAACATAGTAGCGCTTTCCTATATCCCAGAGACTTTCCCCTTCTTTCACCATATATACGGCAATTCCCGGCAAAGACTCCATTTTTTCCATATCCGGCTCGCTGACGATAATTTCCTCCACAATCTTTTCCTGCCACTGCTGGTAAACGTTTGCCCTGAAGAACAGAACACATTTCACATCCACTTCCCCGTTGTCGATAATGGCAGCCGTCACCTGGTCGATAAACGCCTGCACCGGATACATGCAGTTTCCGTTGATTTCCTCTGCTTCCAGCATATAGCTGAACGGGATGACGCCTTTGATCACACCGTATTTGTTTTCATCAGTGCTGCACTCATAAAACATCTGGACATTTACCACTCCGGTAAGCTCAATTCCATTGTCACAGGGATTTTTTCCCGTGATCTGCAAAGTGCTTGATGTGTGGAGTATTTTGTGGAGCACCGCTTTTTCATCCTCGCACTTAAAATGGCCCGACAGCTTTACTTTACCGCTGTTTCTGGAAAGAAGCCTTCTGAATTCTGCATTCTTTGATACCACAGATACTTCCTTTACAACGCCATATACGTCGGACAGAATGTCAATTTTTTCTTCCTCATAAACACAGATATCCAAATCCAGACACTGCTCAAAAGTGATGACTCTCTCCTCCCCGTCAAAGTCCGGCCTTATCTCCACCTCCCGCTCCTCAGCGCTGAAACGGATTTCCGGTATCATGCCCTCCTTTGCCCCCGGGCAGTCCAGGCTTCCTGCAAAAGGCAGGGTGGTTTCATAATGGCAGATTTCTTCCTCTTCCCCTTCTCCCCTGTAAAGGAAAAAGGCACGCAGCTCTCCCTGAATGGAAATTTTATCCTCAAGAACCTTAAACTCCACCGCCTCAGGCAGAATTTCCGACCATATCATAGCAAAAATATTGGGAAAGCTTCCCGGGATCTCCACTTCTTCCTTTACCCTGAAAATATCCTTTTTCTTGATAGCCATGGACGCCACGTCCAGCGTTTTCTTTCGGAACTCTACTGGTTCCTCACTGTATAGATCCACTGCCGTCTCTTCGTCACAGATTTCCTCACAGGTAAGAAACAGTGTCATCACCGACTGTACACTTAGCTTTCGGGAATTGATAAGGCCTACGCTTAAATCCTCCAGCTCCCAGTTCACATTTACACTATCCCCGCCTCTGATTCCCTCCATAAAAACCATCTCGTCAAAAGGGATATCCCCTTCCATCTCCGCCACATCGCTTCCTCCTGAAGCAGAAGCGCCTTTTTCTGTCAGATAAAGAACATGGAATACCAGCTTCCCCTTAACGCCCACATGATCATCGGTCACTTTCACCTCATCGATCACGACATTTCCCCTGTCCATGATCAGCTTTGCAGCATCAGGACGGGAATCAGATATAATCACATCATCCTCTAAAGTCATCTGGGTCTGGGCCTTACATTTGATGCAGTCCATATGTATATTCCGCTTAATTAATTCCACGAAAAACCTCCCTGAATTCTACTTAATGTAAATGTATGACCCAGAGAGGCAAAGTATGACTTCTTATCTTATAGGCAGCGTGAAGCCCCCCTTGTTTGTGCTTTGTATATGATCCAGATATTGCCCTTAAGTACTTTCTTTCTGTTAATTTACTCCCGGACTCCGCCAATCAGCTCATGGATATCCTCAATATTATATTTTTTCATATAGTCTTCAATTCCCTCTGCCACCTCCACAGTTGCATAGGGATTTACAAAGTTCATAGCCCCCACTGCCACCGCACTGGCTCCTGCCAGCAGAAATTCTATGGCGTCCTGCGCGCTTCCGATGCCGCCCATACCGATAACAGGGATCTTCACCGCATGGGAAGCCTGATATACCATCCGCACTGCCACCGGCTTGATGGCAGGGCCGGAAAGCCCTCCTGTCCTGTTTGCCAGCACAAAAGTACGTTTATGGATATCAATTTTCATGCCTGTCAGGGTGTTGATCAGGGAAATGGCATCCGCCCCTGCTGCCTCCGCCGCCTTTGCCATCTCCGTAATATCCGTCACATTCGGACTCAGCTTCATAATTACAGGCTGTTTTGCTTTTGCCTTGATCCGGGAGGTGATATCGTAAAGGCAGTCCGCCTTTTGTCCGAAAGCAATAGCCCCCTCTTTCACATTGGGGCAGGACACGTTGATTTCCAGCATATCCACCGGTTCCTCTCCAAGCCGCTCCACCACTTCCAGATAATCCTCCACGCTTTTTCCGCAGACATTTACAATAATTTTTGTATCAAATTTTTTTAAAAAGGGGATATCCCGCTCTATCAGCACATCAACCCCCGGATTCTGCAGGCCGATGGCATTGAGCATACCGCCGTAAACTTCTGCCACTCTGGGCACCGGATTGCCCGGCCATGGCACATTGGCAACACCCTTTGTGACCACTGCTCCCAATCGGTTTAGATCCACAAAACTGCTGTATTCCATACCGGAACCAAAAGTCCCGGAAGCGGTCATAACAGGATTTTTAAATTCCACTCCTGCAATGGTTACCTTGGTATTCATCAGATATCCACCTCCCCTGCATCAAAAACCGGCCCATCCGTACAAATTCTTGCATTGTTCACATGGGAATGATGGTCTTTATGGACAGTCCTGCACACGCATCCCAGACAGGCGCCCACACCACATGCCATACGTTCTTCCAGAGACAGATAAGCGGTTATCTGTTTTTTTGCAGCGTAGGACTTGATGGCCCGGAGCATGGGCATAGGACCGCAGGCCATGATGATATCAGCTTCCACATGCTTATCTTCCATTACATTAAGCACATTTCCCTTTGTGCCCGCACTCCCGTCCTCCGTAGCAGCCAGCACTTTCCCAAACTTCTCAAGATCTTCTTTCAGAAAAAGAATACTGTCCCTGTACCCTGCAATGATCACCGGTTCGGTTCCTGCTCCCGCCAGTTCCGCCGCAAGCTGCACCATGGGAGGGATGCCAATACCGCCGCCCATAAGAACCACCCTTTTTCCTACTGCCCGGTCAACCGGAAATCCATTTCCCAGAATGCCCAGAATATCTGCCGTATCCCCCGGCTGCCAGCCGGAAAACTCTTCTGTTCCTGCCCCGGCAGTCCGGTATACGATCCGAATGGCTCCTTTTTCTTTGTCCGCCTGACAGATGCTTATAGGTCTGGGCAGAAGGCGGGAAGCGTCTTTGGTGTACACCCCGATAAACTGCCCTGCCCCGGCTTCCCCTGCCAGTTCCGTGGAAAGCCACATGTCATAAATATCCGGTGCTATCATCTTCTGGGACAGCACCTTTGCTTTAACTTTTCTCTTTTCACTCATCTTCTCTTATACACAATCCTTCCATCACAAATCGTATAATAAACCACGCCGGGCATCTCCTCCCCGATAAAAGGGGAATTGGCAGATTTAGAGGCAAACGCCTCCGTCACGATCCACCTTTCTTCCGGCGCAAACAGCACCAGATCCGCCGGGGCTCCTTCACAGATCCTTCCCCCGGGCAGGTGGTAGAGTTCACAGGGTGCTGTGCTCATACGCCGGAACAGTTCCGGCAGGGTCAGATACCCTTTATTTACCAGTTCACGTATTCCCAGGGAAAGCGCTGTTTCCAGACCGATAATACCACTGGGGGCTTCCGTAATGGGCTTTTCTTTCTCCTGTCTGCTGTGGGGCGCATGGTCTGTGGCAATCAGGTCTATGGTTTTGTCCCTGATCCCTTCAATGACTGCCAGACGGTCTTCCGGGGTACGCAGAGGCGGATTCATCTTTGCCAGTGTCCCCTTCGCTATCACGGCGTCTTCGGTCAGGGTGAAATGGTGGGGCGCAGCCTCCCCATGGATACGGGCGCCTGCCGCCTTTGCTTTCCTTACCAGTTCCACTGCTTCTTTAGAACTGATATGCTGTATCACTACCTCTGCGCCAGTCTCAAGAGCCAGCGCCGCATCTCTTTTTACCAAATCAATTTCCGCTTCCCGGGGAGAGCCTCCAATTCCGTAAAAATCTGACGCTTTTCCTGCGTTTACACCGTTATTGGCAATCATTCCCGGATTTTCCTCATGAAAGCTTATGGGCTTATGAAGCTTTCCGGCCCGTACCATGGCCTCCTTTACCAGACTTTCGTCCATAAGAGGAATGCCGTCGTCTGTAAATCCTGCTGCCCCGGCCTGTACCAGTTGTTCCATGTCCACCAGTTCCTTACCCGCCATGCTTCTGGTGACATTGACGCAGCTTCCGATGCGGATGCCTGTCTTCTTTCCTTTTTCAAGCACATAAGAAAGGGTGTCTGCATTGTCCACACAGGGTTTCGTGTTGGCCATCAGAATGATCTGTGTAAATCCCCCTTTTGCTGCGGCTGCCGCTCCGGTATCAATATCTTCCTTATAAGTAAAGCCCGGATCCCTGAAATGCACATGGGTATCCGCAAGCCCAGGCCCAATTACAAGCCCCCGGCCATCAATGATTGTCACCTCCGGCCCGGCCCCGCCTGCTTCCCCGGCATTGTGACCGGATACCTCCGGCCTCTCCTGCGCTCCGGTCACAATTTCTTGGATCTTCCCGTCTCCAATCACAAGATCTGCCTTATAGAGTCTGTCCCCCTCTGGGTCAACGATCATTCCGTTCTTAATAAAAATCATAGATCCCTCTTTTCCAATACTACATTTCACAGACCAGCCGCGGCATGACACGTAATCTGCAGTCTTTTTGCTTTATTATACCTGATTTTTAAATTGATGCATATATAATTTTATTGTATAATATATTATGTGACTTTATAACGATATATCTGAAAAGGAGGAAATTTTCTTGAAATCGATCAAAACCAAAATAATATCAAGTATTATTTTATGTGCCCTTCTTTCTTCGGCTATTATTGGCATTTTAAGTATTGCTGATTCCAGGCGTGTATCCAATGAGGGGGCGGAACTGGCTCTGTCCCTGACAGCTAAAAATTCCAGTACCGAAATCAATGCCTTGATTGCCACTATTGAGCAGTCCGTAAATACTCTGGGCAATATTGCCCTGGACGGTCTGGATTTTGAAAAATTTAAAAGCAGCAGCAGCTATGTTACCCAGTATACCGAAAGTCTTATGAGCGACATGCTGGATTTCGCAGAAAATACTGCCGGGACCATCTCCGCTTATATACGGTATAACCCGGATTTTACAGAGCCGACTTCTGGGATCTTTTATATAAGAAACAGTTTGACTTCTCCTTTTGAAAGCATTACTCCTACGGACTTTACCATGTACGACAAAACGGATCTGGCCCATGTAGGCTGGTATTACATACCTGTTGAAAACGGCGCTCCTTTATGGATGGAACCTTACTTAAATGAAAATGTAAATATTTATATGATATCTTATGTTGTCCCGCTCTTTATAGACGGAACTTCTGTAGGGATCATTGGGATGGATATAGATTTTTCCCAGCTTACCCAGAGCCTGAATGAAAGTAATATTTTTGGCAGCAGCAGCGCTTTCTTATATAATAAAGAGGGGGTCATCATGTATCACCCCACACTGGATACCGGGACGGATATCAGTTCTGTGGAAAATGGTGCGCTTTCTGCTTTAAAGGATGAATTGGTAAACGCCGGCAGTACAGAAGTCCTCCACCATTATACCTATGAAGGCACACGCAAGACACTGGCTGCTTATCCCCTTGACAATGGCATGTATCTGGCTCTGACCACTTCCGACCAAGAAATCAGTTCAGACGCCGACCAGCTCTCCAGACAGATCATGGGGATCATTGCCGGAGGCGTTGTTGTCTGTATTATACTTGGTATTTTCATGGGGCGCAGTATTGCCAATCCCATCAGTCAGATCACCGACATTATCAAGCAGACGGCAAATTTTAATTTCCAGAAAAGCGCCAACGGAAGCAGACTGGTAAAACGCAGGGATGAAACAGGCGTTATGGCCCTTGCCGTCAGTGAAATGCGCACCTCTTTCCGGCAGATGCTGGCAGACATGAACCAGGTGGAAGATACCATTCTTTCCAATGTCAACAGGCTGGATGCCATCATGAAGGAAAACAATACTGTGTCCGAGGACAATTCAGCCACGACCCAGCAGTTAGCGGCAGGCATGGAAGAGACTTCCGCAAGCGCCTCCCTGATCGTTGATAATGTAAATACCATAATTGCAAGCGCAGAAGACATCAAATCCCTGTCAGATAAGGGCCAGATGGAATCCAGGGAAGTCAAAAACCGTGCACAGCTCCTGCGGGATACCACTGCCGCTTCCACTGATAAAGCGCTGGATATTTACGAAACCATGAAGGTAAAGACCAAAGAAGCTGTCGACCGTTCCAAAGCGGTTGAGAAAATCAATGTGCTGACCAATGACATCAAACAGATTTCCACCCAGACCAACCTGCTTGCCTTAAATGCCAGCATTGAAGCCGCCAGAGCCGGAGATGCAGGCCGTGGCTTCGGGGTTGTTGCCACGGAAATCGGCGTCCTTGCCACCCAGACTTTCCAGACCGTGGACGGCATCAATGAAATCGTCACAGAAGTCAACAATGCCGTAGCCAGCATGACCGACTGCATTGTAACAATTATGACTTTCCTTGAAAAGACTGTTGTAGCCGATTATACTTCCTTAAAAGATATCGGCGAAAAGTATGAGATAGACGCCAACTCCTTTGCTGATGCCATGCTGCAGATCAACTCGGAAATCACGATCCTGTATCAGAAAATCAATGCCATTTCCGAAGCTGTTGACAATGTCAATGATACCATCAGCCAGTCGGCCGAAGGCGTTAACCTGATTGCAGAAAAATCCAGCAGTACCGTTGCCAAAACTGCTGAGGGCTGCGCTCTCGTGCAGGAAAGCAAGGAAAGCGTTGCACTTCTAAAAGAAATCATAGCTAAATTCCAGGTATAACACAAATCCCCGCTCTGTTTTGATAGGGCGGGGATTTTTTCCATACGGCAGCCTGCGGCGTGCTGCATCGTCTGTTGTTCATTGATATTTAATTGAATACTACCGGTTTATCCACAAATTCTGTTTTGATGACAATATAGGGGTAGGACGGCGAATCCTTTTTTACGGTTGTGTCGGCCGGGTCAGGCCCCAGCAGTGTGGTATCGGCATAGATTGCATTTTCCGTGAGGTATAAATCATTGACTGTAATACTGTAACCGCCGCTCACCTGCTCGCCATAGCCGATGCAGATATAAAGGAATCCATTGTCCTGGTAGGTAACTTTGAAAGCTTTTCCTTTCTTTTCCTCGATAACCGTCTTTAGTTCTTCCGGAATATTTTCATCTGCCAGGACTGTGAATTCCAAATCCTTTATTTTTTCCAAAAGATCTTTTTCTTTACCGCCTCCTGCAAATGCACACCCTGTAAGCAGGCATAGTATCATCGTTCCCAGAATGCAAATTCCATATTTCAAAAACTGTAAGTGATTGTCTTTCATACCCTGGATTACCCTGATCTCTTTTTTATAATCTATGAGTAAAAAAGGGAAAGAATACCTATAATCCGCTCCGGCGTGTCAATTGCCTTTTATCAGCTATTCTGATGTCCCAGCGTTACTTCCACCGACTTTGACTGGTATCCTACAGGACTTCCCTGCATGATTGTAAGCTCTACGGTGGAGCCTGCCTCGCAATAGGTCAGTTCCTCTCTTAGTTCCGACATGGACTTTACCTCATCTCCGTTGATGGCGGTTATAATGTCTCCTCTGATAAGACCCGCTTTTTCAGCTCCCGAACCTTCCATGACAGAGGATATATAGACGCCCTGGGGCATTCCGTAAAGCTGGGAATTTTCTGCTGCCACATCCACGCCGGTGATGCCAAGGTACCCTCTTTTTTCTTCATCCACTTTAAACTTTGTAGTTTTATTCATCAGATTCTCAATAATAGGCTGGGCATCAGAAATGGGGATTGCATATCCCATGCCTTCTACTGCAGAGCCGCCTATTTTGTTAGAATTGATGCCGATAACTTCCCCTTTTATATTCAGCAGGGCGCCTCCTGAATTGCCGGGATTGATTGCCGCGTCTGTCTGAATAAAGGTATTGATTTCCACATCACTGTTCTGGGCTGTCTCCATAGATGTGGCCACAATGGCCCTGTCAAGAGCGCTTACCACTCCGGTGGTGACAGACTGTCCATAGCCAAGGGCATTGCCGATGGCGATTACCGGTTCTCCTACTGTAAGGCTGTCAGAACTGCCAAGTTTTGCAATACTGATCTTCGCCATGGTGTCTTTCTCTATATTGTCAAGCTGCACTGCGATCACGGCAAGATCCTTATCCGCATCCGAGCCTTTTAACTGGGCCTGGGCCTGGGTCCCATCCGTAAACTGCACCGTCAGTTCTTCTGCTGCCTCTACGACATGATAGTTTGATACCAGAAGAAGTTCTGTATCATTCTGGCCCACGATAATACCAGATCCTGAACCACTGCCGGGCTGGCTGTATTCATAGCCCCAAAAGGACATTCTTTCAACATACGAATTGGTTACTGATACCACAGATGGCATTACCTGCTTCACCACTTCCGTCACATCGGTGACTGTGGTCTGGGTTATCTGGGTTCCTGCAATCTGCGCACTCTCTGCTGTCTGATTTTCTTTTATGGATGCTTTTTCTGTCTCTGTGGTGTCATTGTCCTCTTTGTCATCCCTGTACTCAATTCCTGCTTTTGCTTTCAGATAATCTGCGGCTGAATCAACCGCCTGAAATCCGAGCCCGGCAAAGATGCCAAAAAATAATCCACAGCAGACTGCAATAACTATTTTCTTTAAAGTCCCCATCCCGGTTTTGCGGGGTTTATCCGGCCGCCCGGCATTTCCCGGACTACCGCTTTCATTGTGAAATCCGCCGCTGTTGTTCCCTCCCGGCTCATAATAATAAGTGTTGTTGTTTGGATAATTATTTTCATACATAACAATTACCTCTTTTCTTCCTTTCTTATGGCTTATCAGCCTTTTTCTGTCTTCGTTGTTTATGAATCCAGTATAGCCGGCAATTGTGTTTATTTTGTGACAAAAATTTGTTTAATCTGTTATTTATTATGCAGTCAAATCCTTAGCGCGTGTTTGAAGATTGCTTTCCTTAAGATGTATGTCACAATCTGTAGGATAAAATGAGGGGCGCATGGCAGGCGTTTTTTACTTCCAGTAACCTTTGTTCATGGAAAAAAGATACACGAGCTTCCGGGGAAGATATTTATACCTTTTTCCCAAAAAATAGCCCCCATACTTACATCCGCTCTGCCAGAACAGCTTAACCACCAGATAAGGCTTTTTCTGGCGGCACAAATAGCCGCAGGTCTTTTTCACCAGCCTTATCCCTTCAGATTCCGTTGACAATCCGCCAAAAATCTCCGGGTAATCGGCATGGGACACTCCCAGGTCAAAGTTCCGCCGGAACTGCCCGGCGCCGCTGTAATTATGGGAATGTTCCACTTTTGCTTCTGCCGCGTAGGCAATGGAATAGCCCGCATTTATGAGGCCCCTTGCATATATCATATCTTCATTAAATATCGTATGGCTGGTAAAACCTTTTAATTCATCAAAAATATCCCTTCTATAAGCCGCACATACATTGGAAGCAAAAAAAGTCTTGATCCCCATGGTTTTAAGATTTTCTGCCGATTTTACGCAGGACTCCCCGGGGTAATTAAAGTTGCGGGTGTAACTTTCTATGTCGCCGCTTCCCTTTCCGGCAAGCTGTCTTGCATAGGACATACCTACCTTTTTATCCCCGAAAGGCTTTAATAACTGTTCCACCATTTTGTCATCAGCGGGAATGGCATCGTCCGTCATCAAAATAAAAAAAGGAGCCTTTGACAGGGATACGCCGTAGTTTCTGGTTCCTCCGTGGTCAAATTCCTTCTTTGATATATGCTTAACCAACACATCCTTAAACCGCTCTTTAAAGTCTGTGCCTGCAGTAAACGCATCAAAATATTTCTGCTCTGTATTAATTAGGATAATCCGCCCTGCCGGATGCGTCTGCGCTTTCAGCCGCTCCAGCAGACGGATCAGTTTTTCCGACGGTTTATAAACCGGAATAATTACATCTGCCTGTATCATATTACCCCTGCTCCCCAAAACCGCCTGGCGCATATCAAACGCTGCGGTCTATTGTAATAAACACTACCCTGCGCCGCAGGATAGTTTATTGTAGCAAACGCTGCCACGCTCCGCGAGCCAGCTTATTGTAATAAAAGGGCCAACAAAAGCCGGCCCTTTTTCCTCAAACGCCCCAACAGGTGGCAGCGCTTGCTGTTTGTTCTTTATTTAACGTATGCGCTGGTGTCTGCTTTCACCTTATCGCTATATTCCAGAACTGCCGCAGAAGGTGTATACTCCTCGTCTGCAAACAGGAATTCATGGAGCCACTGCACATTGTCCGCCAGTGATACCGGAACCACACAGCTTCCCTTAGAGCCAATTGTTCCTGTGGCACGCATACTTTCTTCCGGGAATCCTCCCTGTGCCACAATTTCATATTTGCTGATATCCCCCAGCAGCTCAAGGATTTCTGTCAGATCCAGCGATGTGTAAATCTCATCCTTGTCAAAAATGGCATTGGCAACATTATTCAGTGTTGCAGGTGAAGCCGATTTCGCTTTGTCCGCCACTGCCATCAGCACTTCCCTCTGACGCTCCGCGCGCTTAAAATCGTCTCCGGCTGTATAACGGATACGGCAGTATGCTGTCGCCTGAAGTCCGTCAAGCAACTGGTATCCTGTGTCCGTCACAGGGGTATAGCTTCTCTTAAGGTCTTCTGCCATACAAATCTGATAGTTGTTGATATGCTGCAGCTCCGCGCTGTCCACATCGATCATGACTCCCCCTAAGGCGTCAATGGTATCGCTAAGCCCGGCAAATCCTACTGTAACGAAATCGGTAATATTCATATCCAGATTCATGTTCAGCATATTGATGGCCTGCATGGGACCGCCTTTTGCATAGGCAGCATTACATTTATTATAAGAATCATTGCTCAAGTTTAAATAAGTATCACGGTATACGCTGACCAGCTTACATTCACCAGTATCCTGATTAATGGATGCAATCATTATAGTATCGCTTCTGGTATTCTTGGTAAGCGCCCCTGTAGTGGAGTCCACACCGAACAATGCAATATTCCGATATCCCTTCATAGTGGTGGTTTCCACCTTTTCCTTTACCTCAGGATTAATTACGATATCTTCTTCCGGCAGGGTCACTTTTCCCACCTTCTCCACTTTCAGTACACTGTAAAGGACTACTACCATAATAAGCAGGATGAATATCTCCAATATAAATAAAAGTATCTTGGTGCGCTTATTTTTGGACTGCTTCTTGGCCGATGCCGGGACTTTTTTCTTTTTCTTCTTTTTTACGTTTACAGGCTCTTCCGGCCTTACGGGTCTTTTTTTAACAGGTTTCTTAGATGTTGTCGTCATATGATCTCTCCCTTTTTACTTCCTTTGCATATCTTTATGGGCTTCATCATCTGTGATTACTCACAAGATATTATTTTCGCATAAAACGCCAATTATAGCAAGCCCCCGGCAGTCATTTTAATTTATCCTTAAGATTTGTAAATTTGCACCATTATATACATAAGCGTTCAAATTAGTAGGCATTCTTATTGATAAATCCCTTAAATATAGTAAGGAACATGATTTTTATGTCCATGGACATGGTCCAGTTTTCAATATAGAACAAATCATATTCGATTCTCTTACGGATCGAGGTATCCCCCCTGTATCCGTTGATCTGCGCCCATCCTGTCAGTCCCGGGCGCACCTGGTGTTTTATCATATAACGGGGAATTTCTTCTTTAAATTTCTCCACAAACTGGGGACGTTCCGGCCTTGGCCCTACCAGCGACATCTCTCCCATCAGAATGTTAAAGAGCTGGGGCAGTTCGTCCAGGCTTGTCTTTCTTAAAAACTTCCCTACTTTTGTAACCCTTGGGTCATCCTTGACCGTCCATGCCTTCTGCTCTGCGGAAGGTCTCTGCAGCTCCATGGTCCTGAATTTATACATATTAAACGTCTTGTTGTGAAGCCCCACCCTCTCCTGCTTGAAAATGACCGGACCTCTGCTGGTGAAGCGCACTGCCAGCGCCACAAGCAGCATAACCGGCGAGGAAAGAATGATTCCTGTCAGGGAGCCTAGCACGTCAATCCCCCGCTTGGCATACCAGTTTAAAGTATTGGTAAGAGGCACATAGCGGATATTGATGACAGGAAGCCCCATCAGATCTTCTGTGTAAGGGTGGCTGGGCACCAGCGAATTATAATCGGGAATAAATTTTGTGTGCACCCCTGATTTCTCGCATAGATCCACAATGCTTTCCAAATGGTCGTAGTCCTTAAGGGCCAGCGTAATGGATATTTCGTCCAGCTTGTTTTCCGGCAGAATGTATTTGATATTTTCAATCCTGCCCACCACCTTCACGCCTTTATAAACGGTGCCGCTGGGAATCCTGTCGTCTAAAATCCCCCGCACCACGTAGCCCCACTGGGGATTCGCGTTGATTCTGGTGATATATTCCTCCGCCGCCCGGGAATAACCAATCAACAGGATGTATTTAAGATTGTATCCTTTTTTGCGAAAATAGAGAAGCATGTTCCGTATCAGGGTACGGCAGATGGTTGTCAGGATAATATTTACTGCAAAAAAAGCACCCATCATAAAACGGGAAAAATGAGGCTGATGAATCATATACAGGAACACAATAAAGAGCACGATTCCCACACAGTTGGCCTTTATAATGCCTTCCAGCTCATATTTCCGCCTCGTGGCGCGCTTTGGTGCATACATATTAAAGAAGTAGTAAAGAATAATATATTCAGGCACAACAAAATAGAGGTAACTAAAATAGATCCTCGTATCCAGTGCGCCTACGCCTGGCTCCGTATCTGCAAATACGGTGCCAAACTTTATATACCATGCAAGCAAGTAAGAGATTGCCACAATCCCAGCATCTACCAACAAGTGCAGTCTATTAAAATACTTTTGATTATCCTTAATCATATCCTGCTACCTTCTTGCAAATATTCTACAATATTATTCCAAAAAGCACAACTCAAAATTGAGTAAGCCTTAATATTTAAACAACCCTTCATAATTAAGAAAGTCTTAATAATATATTGGTCCACAACTGTCCCTGTATCCACAGATAATTTTTTATGTTTCGTATACGGAATTTTACCTTGTTTTTCCGGCCCTCCCCGGATACGGACAGTTTTATCCCCTCCAACAGTCCTTTTCCGTATGCGCCCCCCATTCCTTTCAGTGAAAAGAAAAGGAATTTGATCAGATACCCTGCCAGCAGAAGAGGAAAATTTATGATTATCTGTAAAAAGGGCATGTTCTTATAAATAAGGTAAATACTGTTTCTGGCAGAAAGCTTCACCTTGAATTCATTATGCCGCGATCCGCTGACCGCGCTTCCGGCATGGAATACCTCCGCCTCTGGCGCATATTTATTAGGATAACCATAAATATTTGCCCGATACCCTATATCGATATCTTCCAGATAGGCAAAATGATTTTCATCAAAATATCCGATTTTATCAAACAACCCGCGTCTGTAAATAGCCGCTCCTGCACATGCGGAAAAAATGCGGCCCTCTTTATCATAACTGTCCACAGGCTTATCTTTTCCCCTGGCATAGGCCCAGCCAAGGGCGCAGTAAAAATCTCCCGCCCCGTCCAGCTTATTTCTATCATGAAGGCTGATCATCTTGGCCCCGGCGGAAAAAATTCCCGGATCATCATCCATGGCCTTTTCCAGACAGGCTGTCATCTCCTGACCTGAAACTGTATCATTGTTTAGGAGGAGCACATATTCTGTCCGTGCCATCCTGATCCCTGCATTGACCGCCTTTGAAAATCCGGTATTTTCAGCAAATTCTATCACTTTCACCAAAGGATATTTTTCCTTTACAAGGGAAAGGCTGCCGTCCGTGGAGCCGTTATCCACCAAAATGATCTCTGGATGGACAGAACCTTTGTAAAGAGACCTTAAACAACCGTCAATATATTTTATTCCATTATAATTAGGTATCACCACGGTGGTCTTTGCCATTTAAGCATCCTCATTCTGCATTTTAATTTTTTCTGTCATGGCAGGATCCCACACGATCCTATATCCCATCTCCCGGATTTTCCCGCAGAACCTTCTGCTCAAATCCACAAAGTCTACCGTATCGTTTAAACAGTCCTGCCAGTCAAAGCGTCCGTTTCCCGGATGCTGTAAATAGGGAAGCCCCAGCATTTCCTCCAGAACGGTTTCCGCCTCCCGGGACACCTTCATGCACCGGACATCCACCATCTCTGCTTCCTGCTGTAATGCCGCCCTGTGCATGTAACCGCTGTATTCCTTGTGAAGCCCCTGATAAAGCCCTTTTCCGTCAGCCGTATAGATTCCGCCTATGACAAGATTTTTTTTATCAATCAGCTTTCCGCCTACCACCGCCGTATCCACTCTGTTGACTAAAAGCCCCGGCTGGTAGTCCACCCGGTAGAATCCCAGATGCCGCAGATGGGAAACACTCCCCTTCCATCCTCTGGCCCGCAGGAAATCCTCCACAGCCCGCTTTCCGGCATCATAGGCATACTGCTTGCTGGCAGGATTTTCCGCAGTGGAATGCTCATGACAGCGCCAGTGATACAGGACTCTGGGGATATGGGCAACCGGGACCTCCATCTTTTTCGTACGCATCTTATCCTTGCCCAGCATCACATTTACTGCCCGCAGAGCCACATCGTAATCCTGAGCGCCGTCACACACACTGCGGAACCCAAGTTCCTGCAGTAACTGCCGCTTTATTACCATAAAATGGCAGATATAATTGTTGCTTAACATCAGGTCAAGATTAAAGCCCGGTTTCCGGTTCACCTCATAATAGTGTATCTGTTCACTGTCACATTTATCCTCATCAGAATAGAGCAATTGCAGTTGGACATCCTTTTTTTCATATTCATCAATACAGGCCGCCATCTCATAGAGGGCGTCCGGTGTCAGTACATCATCATGGTCGAGAAGCCCTGCATAGTCTCCCGTGGCATACATTAGGGCCTGATTGGTATTGGAAGAAATGCCTGCATTCTGTTTCAGCCGCCTGTACTTGATCCGTCCGTCCCCATAAGATTTGACCACATCCTCCACAGCCTTGGTTGCACTGGCGTCTGCAAGGATCAGCTCAAAATTGCCGTATGTCTGGGACAGGACCGAATCAATCATTGCCCTTAAATATCTTTCTTCCGTCTCAAAGGCCGGAACAAGAATACTGAATTTGACCGAGAAACGTTCCCCGTCTTTTACCTGCCTTTGAAGTTCCTTTTCCTCCGGCGGCTGATAGGCATAGTCGTCCGCAATTTCTGTCTGCACCCTTTCCTTCATGGCATAATATGCCTGCCTGATTCCGTTCTTCTTTAAATAACGAAGTGTTTTCTTTAAATTGCTGACTTTCATAATTTTTCCCATATTCTAGTACCTCTTGTCTGCCGTGGGGATTTTGTCTGGATAAGTATTGCTAGAGCGTGTTTGAGAAAGTTTCCAAACACGCTCTGCAATGATTCTTACTATTTATGCGTCTAAAATTTTAGATATAGGACTTAAGCGCTTCTGTCAGTTTTTCCACCCTGTCCTGAGCGTCTTCAATGCTGGTTCCTTTCACGCCCATATAGAATTTGATTTTCGGCTCTGTACCGGAAGGACGTGCACAGCACCAGGAATCATTGGTCAGGTCAAAGTAAAGGACGTTCGATTTAGGCAGGCCGGTAGGTCTTTCCTCTCCTGTTTCCAGATCTCTTGTCACATCCCTGTCATAATCCCTGAATTCCTTTACTGCCAGTTCCCCGAAGTTCTTAGGCGGATCGTTTCTTAATTTATCCATCATCTCTGCAATCTGTTTGGAACCATCGATCCCTTTCAGCGTGATCGCATACTGGGTTTCTTTATAATAACCATATTTTTCATAAAGCTTCAGCATCTGATCCCATACAGTGATTCCGTTCTTCTTGCACCATGCAGCCATTTCACACAGACACATAACTGCAACCACGGCATCCTTGTCCCTTGCATGGGTGCCTGCCAGACAGCCGTAGCTTTCTTCCAGGCCGAATACATAGTTGTTAGAGCCGGTCTGCTCAAAGAGCTTGATCTGCTCTCCGATATATTTAAATCCTGTAAGCACTTCAATGAATTTTACATTGTAATCCTTTGCAATGGCTGCAGCCATGTTGGTGGTAACGATAGTGGTCACCAGTGCGGGATTCTCCGGCATAGTGCCTGTAGCCGTTCTTTCCCTTAAAATATATTCTGCTATCAGCATACCGGACATATTGCCTGTGAAGGGAATATACTCCCCGGAGCTGGTATCCAGTGCATAAATACCGAGACGGTCTGCATCCGGGTCAGTGGCCAGTACAATATCCGCGTTCTTTTCCTTTGCAAGTTTAAGGGCCAGTTCAAATGCCTTGGGATCTTCCGGGTTAGGATAATCCAGCGTCGTGAAATCGGGGTCTGGCAGCTCCTGCTCCGGCACCACATACACATGCTTGAATCCCAGCTCTGAAAGAATTCTTCTTACAGGCACATTTCCCGTACCGTGGAAAGGAGAGTAAACGATCTTAATGTCATCGGCAACTTCCTTAATGATTTCAGGATGGATGATCTGCTTTTTCAGTTCTTCCATGTAAGCATCGTCGATCTCTTTGCCAATCACCTGATAAAGGCCTGCCGCTATGGCCGCATCCTTATCCATGGTCTTAACCTGATGATAATCCGTTACTTTCTTTACCTCTTCGATAATTTCCTTATCCTTGGGAGCAGTCACCTGTGCGCCGTCCTCCCAGTATGCCTTGTAGCCGTTATACTCCGGGGGATTATGACTTGCCGTAATAACGATACCCGAAATACAGTGAAGCGTTCTAAGTGCAAAAGAAAGTTCCGGTGTGGGGCGGAGTGCATCAAACACATACGCCTTGATTCCGTTTGCCGCCAGACAAAGAGCCGCCACATCGGCAAATTCCGGTGACATCCTTCTGGAATCATATGCAATTGCAACTCCCTTTTCCCTGCCTCCCTGACTGATTATGTAGTTGGCAAGTCCCTGGGTTGCCTTTCTCACCGTGTAAATGTTCATACGGTTGGTGCCCGCGCCGATCACCCCGCGAAGGCCGCCGGTACCAAATTCCAGTTCCTTATAAAAACGGTCTTCAATTTCCTTCTCATCACCGGCGATCCCACGCAGCTCATCCTTGGTTGCCTGGTCAAAATAATCGTCTTCCAGCCAGAAATCGTATTGTTCTTTGTAGCTCATTTCGTACCCTCCTGATTTTTATTTTATATATTGCTATCATTTTTCAAACATGCCTTGTTACTATTTTATCATAACCCCCTCAGATTTTCAAAGCAAAGTCGCTTCTGTCAAGGGAAAAATTCACATTATAGTACGGGTCCCCAGCTTCCAGCACATTTTTCCACTTGTTTCTAAACTGCTCCGACTCTTTGCTATACCGCTGTGCCTTCTCACCGTTATCATCCAGCCCTCTCGATATGGACTCAAAATGGTACAGCTCCGCAAAAGGCGTAAACACATTCAGGTACCCTTTTTCCCTTAATTTCAGACAAAAATCCACATCATTCAAGGAGACTGCAAAGGATTCATCCAGTCCTCCCGCCTCGTCAAAAACAGATTTCTTCACCAGCAGGCAGGCTCCTGTTACCGCAGAAACATTCTGGGCATAGCACAGCCGCCCCATATAGCCCAGATTTTCCCGGTGCTGTTTGTAATGGCTGTGCCCCGCCGTCCTGTGGGCTCCCAGTCCCAGAACCACGCCTGCGTGCTGGATGGTCTTATCCGCATAATAAAGCTTGGCTCCCACCGCGCCCACGTCTTCCCGCTGGGCATACATCAGAAGTTCCTCTATCCAGTTGACGGTAATGACCTGAGTGTCATTGTTCAGCAGCAGGATATACTGCCCCGCAGCTTTAGAGGCTCCTAAATTATTCACCGCCGAATAATTGAAAGTTCCCTCATAAGTAACGATTCGAACCTTCCCATTTTCTTCAAGTTCCTGATAATAGTCGAAAATTTCCTTTTCTGTGCTGTTATTTTCCACGACAATTATCTCAAAATTTTCATAGGTGGACTTCTCTAATATAGAAGTAATGCATCTTTTCAAGTCCGACGCATGGTCTTTATTGGCAATCACAATGGAAATCAAAGGACTTCCCATGATCTGATAACGGATTTTGAAAATCGTCTCAAAGGCCCTGGTGGACGTGATCTCAAAATGCTGGTACCCATGCCTTTTCAGATGATCCGCCACCGCCCCTTTGGCCGCTTCTATGGCATAGGGCTTGGCCTCAATATTGGACGCCACACTGGCCGGATGGCTTCTCCAGTAATACAGGAGCTTGGGAACGTGAACCACATGCCGCGCCCTGTCTGTAAGACGCAGGATCATATCGTGGTCCTGGCTGCCGTCAAACTTACTGCGGAACAGCTCCGTGCCGTCTAAAAGGGTCCTTGCAAACACACTGAAATGGCAGATGTAATTGTTGGCCCTTAAGTTGTCAATGGCATAGTCCGGCTTAAAATGCATGGTAAGCATTTTGTTGATGTCCCTGCCTTTAAAGGTCGTCTCATCACAGTAAATGTAGTCCGCATCCTTTTCGTTGATCACCTTCACGTATTCATACAGCACGCTTGGGTGCAGCAGGTCGTCATGGTCAAAAAGTCCAATGTACTCCCCGGTGGCCAGTTTCAGACACTGGTTTGTGTTGCCCGAAATGCCCTCGTTTTTCAAAAGCTTCTGGTAGCGGATCTTTTCCCCCGCCGCCTGCTGGTACTCCCTGACGATCTCCTCTACATATTCATACCCGCCTTCAGAGCCGTCAGCCAGGCACAATTCCCAGTTTTCATAAGTCTGGTCCGTCACAGATTCAATCATTTCCCGTAAAAAAGACTGGGGTGTATTATACAAAGGGACTAAAATGCTGATTTTAGGCATCCGCAGGAATTTTTCCTCTCTCTGCCTTTCCGCTTCCTCCGGTGTGGGAAAACTTCTGGTGCCGTAATTCTGCATTGCCTGATGCTCAATTGTTTTATACCTCATCTTGGCAACCAATCCTCTTATGTTTCCGCAGTTCTTAATCCTGTCACGCTGACGGATCACAAAATGCATACATTTCCGCAGGGGCGCGGACATCTTCCAGAGGGGGTTGTTTTTAATCCTGTTGAGTTTAAAGGTCAGATCATCACACTTAGCCTCCAATGCCGCAACCCGTCCTGCCAGATCCGCATTGCGCAGGTGCTCCGTTTCGTAAGCGTCACGGTAATCCATCTCCTGTGTCCTGTTTTCTTCCCGGCGTTCTTCCTTACTCTCCATTTTCCGTCACCTCCAGCACCCAACTGCTCCAGTTTACCAGTTTTGATCTGGAGCACTGGTCTTTTGCCAGCATACCGAACCTGTACACCCCGGCGGGAACTGCATCCCTGTGCAGCTTTGCGGCAAATCCCGTCAAATCTACATTTATCTGGTCTTTCAGATTATTTCTGATATCCTTTCGATACCTATTTTCAATGGGTACCGCCCATATCTGCCCGCTGTCCTGATTTCTTAACAGCAGTTTTTTAACATAGCAGGCGTTATCCGCCCCAATCACAAAGGAATACCCCTGGAAATAATAACCCATATCCGATGGCACCGGCTTTACGTTCCCCTTTTTGGGGGATACCCCATACTGCCATTTATAAATGTCCATGGCACACTCCATGCCGACCCTCAGGCACTGATCTTCCCGCGCCTGCATAACCTCTTTCGTACAGGGCGATACCTCCGACCAGGGCATATCCAGCGTCACCTGATAGTGGTAGGCCGGAGCATATTCCGATTCCAGCATATCCGTAGTAAGGTATGGGTGGTAAAAGGGGTCCTGTCCATACAGCTTTTGATGCCTTTCATAAAGGATATCCTTTTCCCTAAGGAGCCGTAACTGCTTTTCTTCGGACTCCCCGTCATTTCCTCTGCTTAAAGACTCATGGTGGTAGAGTGCCACATCATTTCTCACAACATTATAATATCCCTTTTCATAGATTGAATAGCACAAATCCACATCATTAAAAGCCACTGCCAGTCCTTCGTAAAAGCCTCCGGCCTGTTTGAAAACGGCTTTTTGCATCATCAGACATGCCCCCGTAGCTGCCAGCATATTGTGGACGCCCCGGTTCATGCCAAAATAATGCACTTCCTTATCATCCAGAAACTGAAGCTTATGGGCAGGGCCTACCCGCAGATTGGTAATGCCTGCATGTTGGATTTTCGATGAATCCGGGTACAGAAGCTTGGCCCCCACCGCCCCTACATAGGAAAGCTGTGCCTTTTCTGCCATCAGATCCAGCCAGTCCGGCTGGATAATTTCCATATCGTCATTGAGAAAAAGAAGAATCTCTCCCTGCGCTGCCTGTGCCCCCTTATTGCACATCCGGGAAAAATTAAAGGGCATCGGCTCATACAAATACTGACAGGAAAACAGCCCGGATCCCTTTAGCCCGCTCACCTTTTTGTCCACTTTCTGCCTGTTTTCTTCCCGGCTTCCGTTATCCACCAGGATCAATTCAACAGGATGCCTTGTCCTGGTTCTTTCTATCAATGAATCCATACACTGAAAAAGCACTTCCGTGTTATCCTTAGAGGGAATCACAATGGATATCAGCGGCGGCAGCTTTCCCTTCATTTCCTTCGTCGCAGCACTGGGCAGTTTCCAGTCCTTTATCTGCCCGTAACCCTCTTTTTTACTATGGTATAATACCTGTCTGATATGCCTGACCGGCATCCTGCCGTCTTCATGTCCCGGCTCAAAGGCATGATATCTTTTCAGCAGTTCCCAAAGGAACGCAAAGGGCGCTGCTTCCTCCCCTGCAAAGCCAGCGTATACGGCCTGCGCGGCTGTAGTCCTGACTGCCACAAGTCCACCGAAATAAAAAGAAGACAGAAAACGATCCGGGGACCAGTCTGGTTTAAACCATGGATTCATCCGCTCCCCATCTTCCAAAACATCCTCATCCCCATAGACCAGAACCGCATCTTCATTTTCGGAAAATTGTCTTCCTATGAGCTTAAAACCAATTTCACTGACCTGTCCTTCATAAAACATAAGCAGAAGGATATCTGCCTCTGTCTTTTCCAGGATCTTAGAAATATTTTCAAAAAAAACCTGACAATTGACCAGCAGCATCTTTTTACCATCCGCTTTCACCAGTCGACAATTTTGGCCATATTCTGCATTTTTTCCGTCATTTTCCTTTTTATCTCTGGCATATTCTTCCATTCTCGAATCATTTGTCAGATTATTATCTATTTTGTCAGTTTTTTCCTCTCTACTCTCAACATTTTTCTCCTGTTCCCGAATCCACCTGTCATAGCTTAGATCCTTATCAAAAACTTCTTTTTCGTATATTCTATGACACTTATTGATCAATATCTGTTTCAATTTCTGCTTCAAAAAAGTCACCTGCACAACCTCACTTTTGCCTCATGTCAAAAACCGCAAAGCCAGAATACCTTCACTGCCATTTAAAATACCTTCTTAACGGCTCCCATCATATCCTGCGCCATATCCTTGGGCACAGGGCTGACCTCCATCTCTATAGTAAGTTCATTTTCAACATCCATGGCAAGTTCAGAAACCATAATGCACAGATTCGGATCCTGTGTATCAAAAACATAACATCCTGGCTTCACCATTTTCCCGTTTGTCTGTATGAATTTTTTCTGGAAGGGCACATCCGCACCGTTTAAATCAAGCTTTAAAATCTTTACCATACAGGAACAGTCTGCCGGGTCGATTCTAAGTGTCTTCACATTCCCGTCAAAAGGAATCTGCGCGCAGACAAGGCTTTCATCTTCATATACGTCGGGCATATAGTAGGAGTTTTCCTCCTGAAACCCTTTTCCATTATCAAAATAAATCTGAATTCTCTCATCCAGTATCTTCTTAAGATGATATTCCATCAATGTTTTAGGTTCAATACAGTAAGTGCCGATAAGAGAACGAATCTCCCCCATGGACATGCGTTTTCCAGTCACCTGCTTTTGGAACTTTGCCTCTTTCCTCCGGTAACTATCGGCCATCTTTTCCGTAATGCCAAGTTTTCTCATGATGGCGTCCAGATCCAGCCTGTTACGTTTTTCTTCCTCAAGAACATAGCAGTAGACCGCTCTGAAAGCAATTTCCTGAGGCGGTATCTGTCTTTTCATAGTCCATTCATAATCAATGACCGTCCATTTATCACCGTCCACCAGAATATTGGCAAATATCAGGTCATAATCCGTCACCGGCTTGTCGTTTCCATAAGAAACCAGCTCATAATACCTGTCAAAGAGCCTGTGAAATTCTTCCATATCATCCCGTTCCAGACATTCGTCCAGCAGCTCTTCCAGCGTAACACCCTTTTCATAAGGGAACTGGGCGTACCCTTCTTTGGTAATCTGGCAGGCATTGATAGAAAGCCCGCTGCCCTCATATCTGTCTTTTAAAAGTTCATAAGCCTGTTTCATTCCTCTGATATGTCCTGCCGCCTGCTCATTCATGGGTATTTTCCGCACTACCCTGCCGTCAGGCGTATCCACAATATCCGTCCGCAGGGCATATTTTCCCGCCCGGTCATTGGAATATTTTACATAACAGGTGTTGGCCTCTCCTCCTATCATCACCAGATAGGAATTGGAAAATACATCAAAAAGACCGTCCTGTATGGTTCCGTCAAACACATACTTTTCATTAAAAAGCACCATTCTGTCCCGGTCAAAGTTGCGGATATTATCTGTCAGCTCGCCCTGGTGAGGGAGCCGCCTGTCTGAATAAATTACCGTTGGAAATTTATAATCAGGATAAGGATAATAAAAAGAATAGTTCTCCACGCCGCAGTTTTTAAAGATCTTTTCCAATCCGGGCCGGGTAAAGGTCCGGGCGCTTCCCCCTTCCGGGTAGCCCTCCAGTCCGCAGAAGTAGGCACCGGCATGGTCTTCCTGACAGCCTGCCCAATATTTTAATCCAAATTTATTTTCTATGGCAATTACGATACAGCCCTCTTTTTTTACATGCTTCATCATGATCTTTAAGAAATCTTCGTAGGGCGTCTTGGTATGTATATAGGACTGACCATACTCAAACACGCCAATCATGCAGGCAAAATCATAGTCTTCCTCAAGGGACGGCTCGATATCGCTGAAATTCCCCACATGGATTTCAATATTGTCTTTATCCTGATTCCTGTAGGCGTTGATGCGGCTTCTTTTGGCAGACAGATCTACGCAGGTGACACTTTTGGCCTTTTCTGCCAGCTTTTCCGTAATTACGCCGCACCCTGAACCGATTTCAAGCACCTTGTCTGTTGACTTTATGGGAAGCCAGTCCACAATATTCCCCCTTAGGGAGGATAAGTGATATAAAATGGGCCAGCTCCCGCTTTCTTCTATAATAGAAGGATACTCCACATGCGCGGCATTTTTTACGATGGAAAGAATCTTGTCCTCGATCTCCCCGTCGCTGTACAGATCCTTTCCCGGATAAAACTGATAATCTAATTTCACCTTCCCTATCTGGGCCGGAAGCTTTGAGAGCAGTTCTTCCTCACTTAAGTGAATCGGCGTGTGCCTTCTTCTTTCCTCGCTCATATCCTGCTTCCTTTCTGCTGTTCATATAGGTACATCTTTCACCCTCACTTTTGAATTGGTATCGTAATATCCGACCGTATCTTTGTCTGAAATCACCGTCATATTCAGCACGTCGTACAGCCTGTGGTAGACCTTGAAATCCTCATTTTCATATCCGGTCACTCCAAGAGAAAGAAGATACTCCCCTCCCTGTAAATCTATTTTCTGGGTAAAGGTAATCTCCTTGACGCTCCCCGCCGTAACTGGTTCCAAAAATGCCTTCTCCAGCATGGTGTTGGTTCCTGTGATCTCCACACCTTTGATATTTTTGATGCTGAACGCAAAAATAGGCTCCGGGATATCCTCCGAAAACCGCACCCTCATATGTACACTGCACATCTGTCCCTTGATGATGGCGCTGGTATTCCTGCCTTCTTCGTCCGTCACATAATAGTCCTCTATCGTAGCCGCTTTGGTTCCATACTCCAGTAAATCCGGGTTTACCACAGCTCCGTGTTCCGTGACCCCTTCCCCGGTCTTTGCTGCGGCCGCTTTAACCTCCTTATCCCCGGATAGGTTTCCGTCCCCGTCTTCCGGAAGCGGATACTGTCCTACTAATACCTGCTTATAAGCATCGATCATTTCCTTGGGGCTTCCCTCCCCCAGCTTGACCCCCTGATTCAACAGAACTACTTTATCACAGTATTTACTGATGCTGCTCAAATCATGGCTTACAAACAAGATAGTCTTCCCCATTTTCTTAAATTCTTCAAATTTATGATAACATTTTGCCTGAAAAAACACATCCCCCACCGACAAAGCCTCATCTACAATCAGGATTTCCGGCTCAATATTGATGGCAACGGCAAAAGCAAGCCGTACAAACATACCGCTTGAATAAGTCTTGACAGGCTGATAAACATAATCTCCTATATCTGCAAATTCTAAAATGTCATCCATTTTGGCTTCAATCTCCTTTTCGGAAAAGCCGATCATGGTACCGTTTAAGTATACATTTTCTATGCCGTTATATTCCATATTAAATCCGGCGCCAAGCTCTAAAAGAGCGGAGATCCGTCCATTGACACTGACCTGCCCGCCGGAGGGGTTTAACACGCCTGTTATGATCTTTAATATGGTGGACTTTCCCGAACCATTGGTACCGATAATTCCTACCGTTTCCCCTTGGTAAATGGTCATATCCACCCTTTTTAAAGCATAATGCTCTTTATAACGCTTCTTTCTGGAAAGCCCCAGGGACTCCCTTAGCCTGTCCGAGGGCTTGTCATAAAGTTTATATGCCTTCTCCAGTTTTTTTACCTGTATGGCAATTTTCTTCTCATCCATCCCCATATCTCCCAGTGCTACAACACGTCTGCGAAGTGCACTTTCAGCCTTTTAAAAATCAAAGAACCAATACAGAACAAGGTAACTGTAAAAATCCAGAAATATGTGGAGGAATAAAAGTGCTCAAAAAACCACTCATCACCGTAAATTGCATTCCGGTAGCCGTTAACAATGTAAACCAGCGGATTTAATTTAAAAAGCGTAATCAGGTTATCATTGTTGAGCATATCGATATTCCACAAAATAGGCGTAGCCCACATGCCAACCTGTAACCCGATATTGATAATCTGCGCCAGATCCTTAAAAAATACCACCACTGCACAGGTGCAGTAGCTCATGGCCAGCACCAGTACAAACAGGCAGAAACTGTAGTATACCACCTGTATCGTATAAATATTGGGATAATAGCCGTAAAATACCGCCACTGCCAGAAGAACGGCTACAAAAAAAACATGGATAAAGGTAGCTGCAATCAGTTTGATGATTGGAAGGATGCTGATGTTGAACACAACCTTTTTTACCAGATAGCTGTATTCCAGAAGGGCGCTGGTCCCGTTCGTGATCGCCTCGGAAAAATAAAACCATGGCACAAGACCTGCCGTTAAATGCAGCACATAAGGCACTTCCACCCCGCTTGCCACCAACTGGCTCCGGGTCTGGAATACCTTGTCAAACACGATCCAGTACATAAGCACCGTCACCACCGGCTGCACCAGCGCCCACAAAAAGCCAAGGTACGAACCTGCATAACGCTTTTTAAAATCATTTTTGGCCAGTTTCCAGATTAATTTCCTGCTCTGGAACAATTCCCTGGGTATAATGAACATTCTGTCATAATAAAGGCCGAAAATAATACATGCCAGCGTAAGCAGTGCACAGGCGCAGAACTTTTTTAAATTTTCCGTGTGCTGGTCAGGAGCCAGGGGGTTATTGTGCAGAAGCACCATGGCCGCCACTAAAATACATATCCCGTAAAAAATACCAATGCCTACAGGCTTCGGCATTTTTTTTAAATCAAACCCTTTCTTCTCCTTAAGGTTACTTTCCATACTTTTTATCCGTTCTCTCTGCTTTTTACATATTCTTTGATACCGCCCCACTTTGTAT
>Ga0224742_10032_pt1 | contig 27056 bp, 22 predicted proteins | sample LIM_E_Water_Neg_FD_161631 | JGI IMG/M metagenome (GOLD analysis project Ga0224742, IMG submission 161631) | Enriched cells from gastrointestinal tract of the lab mouse from Pacific Northwest National Laboratory (PNNL), Richland, Washington... | ecosystem: Host-associated > Mammals > Digestive...
TTTCTATTTCCGCCAACAATACTTCTGCCTCCTTTTCTCTCACACGGATCCGGCTTATGCTGTCCTGATACTCTGTGGCTGTATTCCTGCCTTCCTCTACTCTTTTTCCGGAGACATACTGTTCGTAGCTTTCCAGTCTTTCCCTTTGTAATGCCTTTTGCCGGGATTGCACGGACTTTCTATTCGCTTTCAGTTCCTTCAGATGCTGTTTCAGATTCTCTTCCCTTTCCTTCCATATTTTGTCCCGATCCAACAGCACATTCATCTTCTGCTGTAATTCATACAATACATATTGCTCTAGAAACATTGCGTTGGCCTTTCTGACACAGCCTGTTTCGGGTTTTACATACAAGTCCGGACAGGAGAAATAGGGATTTAAGCCCTTGCAGAACCGTAGATTTTTCCCGCAACAGGCGCATACAAGCTTTCCAGTCAAGGGATGCTTTTCTCCCGTCCCCCGGGCTTTTTCGCCGATATGCCTCCTCTGTATTTTTTCAAATAGTTCCCTGCTGATAATCGGAGCGTGATGGTTATGGCAAATCCTCCAGTCCTCCTTGGCTCTCATATGGCCGCCAGCATTCCCATCCTTATAATACTTGCCGTACACCATATCGCCCACATACACCCTGTTTGTAAGAATGTGGCAGATCACTGAGCCCCGCCATAGAAATACTGTCCCTTTTGGTTTTCGGCAGCTCTTTCCCTTTGCAATCTTAAATTCAACAGGTGTTTTTACCCCTTCCATATTTAAGGTTTTCGCTATCTGCACGGAAGTCACTCCGGCCAGCGCCATATCAAAAATGCGTCTCACCACTTCCGCCTCATCCTTTTCAATCAGGAGCCTATGCTTGTCACTGGGATCCTTTTCATATCCAAACGGACAGTATGTACTTATGTAATTTCCCTTTTCCCTTCTGACTGCCAGGGCAGATTTCACTTTTACGGACAGGTCCCTGCTATAAAGATCATACAGGAGATTTCTGAAAGAAACATCGATATCTCCTACCCGCCCATCCCCCTCCATGCTGTCATACTGATCATTCACAGAAATAAACCTGACTCCCATAAAAGGAAAGATCTGCTCAATATAAGAACCCATTTCAATGTAATCCCTAGAAAACCGGGAAAAATCCTTGACGATGATACAGTCAAGCGCCGATTGCTTAACCAGATCCAGCATTGACCTGACACCCGGTCTGTTAAAATTCGTTCCGGAATAACCATCATCCTGAAATTCCATGAGCCTGTAATGGTCAAAATGCGTCTCCACAAAATGGTGGAGCAGCGCACGCTGCATCCGGATACTGTTGCTCTCGTCTTGAAAACTATTCTCCCCGGTCTTTTCATCTTCTTTGGACAAACGCATATAGAGGGCTATTCTAAGCTGTTCACCCAAGTCTGCCACCTCCCATCAAAGCCCGCAGAAAGTCTTTTCCATGGAAGCGATAGGCAATTTCAATCCGTTTATCTGGGAAAATACTGATTTTTTCAATTAATGCCTGCATTAGCTCTTTATCCAACTCCGATTTCTCATTGAATCTCAATAACGCCCGCAGGAAACGGTTCCGGCTCTCAGTTATAACATCAAAGTTCCGAAGAGCACGGTTGATTTCTTCCTGCCTGTCTTTCCGTTTCCGGACCTGCTGCTCCTCTTCCTCCTTCCATTTGAGAAATACATCCTTGGAAATCTCTCCGCTTCGATATTTCAGGTACAGTCCGCTTCCCCGTCTCTTTCCTCCTTCCGCCTCTTTCAGGACACCCGCAAGTTCCTTTTCAAGTCTCCGCTTTTCTTTTTCCGCCTCTTTCCTATTCCATTCTATCAGTTCCTTCGCCGTCATTCCGATTAATGCAAATTCCTGCTTCAGAGCCGCCTTGACAATCTGCTCCAGCGTATGCCCTGTAATATATTTTTTCTCACAGTGAAATTGGTCAACCCTGAGCGATTTTCTGCAGAAATATGCATATAACCGAATCTTATGCTTGGACGAAAACTCTCTGATATAACCTGTCCTTCCCATCGGCGTACCGCATTCGCCGCAAAAAAGAAGACCCTCAAAAATATCCTCTGTGCACGTCACATTTTTTCGGCTTCCGCCCTTCTTATAGCAGGAAGCCTGCTGTTCAAGTCTCTCGGCAACGCTGAAAAACTGCTCCTCGGGAATGATCGCCTCATGGGTGTTCTCCTTTGCAGACCAGTCCTCAGAATCTATATCGCTTTTCTTTCTGATGTTGTATTTTTTCCCACATGTCATTGCCTGTACAAGGCATCCTATGTAAAGCGGATTGGTCAGAATTAATTTTACAGAGTCTCTGGACCATTGCTGAAATTCTTCTCCATCTTCACAGAAAATATGTCCATAGCGACGGTATGCGCTGGGACGGTGAACCTTTTTTTCATACAGCCATATTACAATCTCTCTTTGATTCTTTCCCTCATCATAGAGTTGGAAGATTTCTTTTACTATGTCAGAAGTCCCCTCCTCTACAAACAGGCACTTTTTTCCGTTAATCCATTCCGCCCTGTACCCATACGGAGGGATTCCGCCGGTATAGCTGCCCCTCTCCCACTGTGCTTCCTTGGAGCTCTTGACCTTGACCGATATGTCTCTGGCATACATTTCGTTGGTCAGGTTCTTCAGGTTTACTCCCAATTCATCCCCATCCGAAGCAAGACTGTCATACTGGTCTGTAAGCGAAATGAATCTTACTCCCAGAAAAGGGAATATCTTCTGGATATAATTGCCGGTTTCTATATAATTCCTCCCAAATCTGGAAAAATCTTTGACAATAATGCAATTCACCTTATGCATCCGCACATCCGTCATCAGGCGGTTAAAGCCTTCACGCTCAAAATTAGTGCCCGTTTTTCCCAGATCAGTGTAGCAATCAAACAGAACCATGTCCGCCTGCAGATCCAAATACGTTTTGGCAATCTCAATCTGCGTTTCGATAGACTCATTTTTTTCATTGTGATTATCAACGGACAGCCTTGCATAGATGCCCACAGAATAGATTCCATTAGAAGTCTTTTCCGATGGTCTTTTTTGCGCCGTCACACTCTGTCTGCCCTTTTTTGTAGTTCCGGCCATTTAAATCGCCTCCCTTCTATTTGCCGCAGACACTTTCCGTTTTTTCTCCCCCTGCTGCGCATCCCCTGACAGATTCCGGGCTTCTTGTGGCAATATGGCGGCATACTCCGCCAACATCAGAATTTTGCTGAATACCTCTCTGTTCTTCAGTTCCAGGCAAATACGCTTATCCTCATAAACCAGTATCCGATCTATGAACGTTACCAGCACCTCCCTGTTCAATTCTGTCAGTTCCAGCACTTCCTTGAATTTCTCCAGCCGCATACCGCCCGATATCCCTGATTTGAAAAGGATACGGATGGTCTCCTCCTGTTTCCGGATGGCCTCCTGAATCCTTGCATATTGTTCCTCATAAATATACCGGAAGGAATAGAAATCCTCCTGGGTGATAATACCCGCCTTTAAATCTTCATACAGCCCGCTTCTCAAGGACCGATATTTTTCCTCTTCTCCACGAAGTCTTGCAATCTCTCTGTCAAACCGTTCCAACTCGCTGAAGTCAATTTCCATTCCCTGAATGTGGGACAATACCTTTTCCTCATCCAGCAAAAGCAATACCTGAGACTGCAGCCCCTTCAGTACAATATCTTTCAGTTCCCCTTCTAAAATGCCGTGCCTTGTACAGCCCGGCCCCTTATTCTTCGTCGAGCAGATATACAAAACCTTCTCCGTACCCTTATATCTGTATATCCTGCGGATCATTGGCTCCATGCAGTCACCGCAAAACAACAAACCTGAAAAAATACGCGCCTTTCTTCCTTCCCGGGGCCCCCGGCACTCTACGGGAAGCAGCTTTTGTACGCAGTAAAAATCATCCTTTGCAATTATGGGCTCGTGTGTTCCTTCCACCCGGACCCACTCTTCCCGCGGTTTTTCTCTGCACTTATCCAGTTTGTAATTAATCTTCTCCCTCTTGCCCTGCACCATGGTGCCGGTGTATATTTCGTTCTCAAGGATTCGCTTCACTGCCACCGGTGACCACTGTGCTTTCCTCCCGGCCGTAAACCCTGTTGTATATTTCTCTCCCTTTGATTTCTTATATTCAAGCGGAGATAATATGCCTGTCTCGTTCAGCCTGTCTGCAATGGCAGCATTGCTCATCCCATCCATCTTCCACGCAAAAATATTCCGCACAATCTGTGCCGCGTATTCGTCCGGCACCAGCCTGTTTTTGTCTGCCTCGTTCTTGCAGTAGCCATAGACCGTAAACGCCCCGATAAATTCCCCTTTTTCTCTTTTTACCTTCTGGTGACTTTTCACCTTACCGGAAATATCCCGGCAGTAAGAATCGTTTACAAAATTTTTTACTGGCAATACCAGGGAAGTTTCATTATAATCCGCCGTCAGGGAATCAAAATGGTCGGTAACGGCGATAAAACGCACATTTAAAGCCGGGAAGTCTTTTTGTATCAACCGCCCGGCTTCTATATAGTCTCGTCCAAATCTAGATAAGTCCTTTACCACGATACAGTCCACGTTTCCGGCCTGTACATCTTCCATCATCCGCCTGAACTCAGGACGGTCAAAATTCGCCCCGGAGTACCCGTCGTCCACATAGATATCATAAATCTCCATATCTTTTTGGCTCCGTACAAACGAACGGACCAGTTCTCTCTGTGAACGGATACTGTTGCTTTCTGCCCTGTCATGGGATGTTCCTTTTTCTTGGGATGCATTTTTCCCATTAACACTGCCTCCACTTTTCTTGGAACATGCTTCTTTTATGGAATGTCTTTCTCTCATGGAGTGCTTTCCATCGACAATATCCTCGCGAGATAAACGGAGATAAATGCCCACACTATAAAATTCTTTCGCTTTCATCTGCGTTCCTCCTGATTAAGAATGTTGACAGAACCCGTCCTACGGGGTTCACCCATTTCATGGGATTCAAGCACCTTGTCAGGATTTTGACTGATTTGTCCTGACTTCAGGTTATTATTTATATTTCTCTGTGTAAAGCATTTAGCACCTTATTTTTGACATTCTTGATACATATTCCACCATTTGGTCATCCATGTCTTTGTCGCAGTCCGCATAAGTAAACTTCAGTATGTACTCCCCTGCCTTAACCAGAAAAGGATTGCCAACCTGTTCAAGATAATTTCTTATCCTGCTTTCCACTGATCTGTTTTTGTCAATCTCAATACTGTTAATGTCCACCAGCTGATCTCTGTCCGCCTGCATAATGTCTGCTTCTTTCATATGCTGTAATTCCTCTACTGTTATCAAACGCCGTCCTCCTCTTCCCTGCAAAAAATGTCAGCTATTCAGAATATTCATATTGTTTTGTAGTTTTTGTACATTCCCGGCACCTGATTCTACTATATGCAGACGGTTACTTGTCCTATTCAGATTTTATATACCAAGACTCTATATTTTCAGCTTTTCGCGTGCTTATCTGTTATAATTATCTATATGTATATTTATAATAACATCTACGGCACACTTTAGGTAGGCTCCCGGCTGCCGTAATTCTTTACGGCTGGGGTATCATTAGGGACTTTTCTACATAACAGGACAGAAAGATCTGGGATTGTGTCAAACATAAAAGTCCGCAGCCCCTTTGGGAACTGCGGTGTGTAGGAACCCTGTGTTATGCGGCCAAACCCTAATCCTGCCCGCTCTATTCTCATGGTATCCCCTTTCCAAGGATACACGCTTTCACAGCATTGTTCTCCCTGCCTATCGCCTCATACATTCTGGTATAGCAGTGAGGCCGTTGCGCCCGCAGTATATCTTCTTGTGGCCAGGGTAAATCTCCAGCCCTTACAACTGGCAGCATCGACTCCTATAGCCCATTTTTATAGCCAAATAATCACTGTTTTAACGTATCATCCGAACTCCGACTCTATTTGAATATTTCTGTGTAATTCTATATGGATAGGAGGATTATTGGCCGGAACACTCATTCATAATATATTTTCCCGCCTGCAGATGCCACATTTTAGCATATTTTCCATTTAACATAAGAAGTTGCTCATGTGTTCCTTCCTCAATAATTCTTCCATGCTCCAGCATAATAATACGATCGGCATCTCTAGTTGTTGACAAACGATGCGAAATATAAAATACTGTTTTATTAGCAGCAACTTTCTGCATAGATATATTCAAATTATACTCTGCGAGAGGATCCAAAGCACTTGAAGGTTCATCCATAATCAATATATCCGCCTTTTTATAGAAAGCACGCGCGATGGCAATTTTTTGACTCTCTCCGCCCGAAAGATCCACTCCCTCTTCGTCGAATTCCGTAGTAATAGATGTATAGAGTCCTTTGGGCAAAGAATCTATCCTTTTACCGAATCCACTATTGTCAAGCGCTTCTTCTACTTCTTTTTCCACTTTTTTTACATCTTTTACATCATTTAAAATAACATTTTCCAGCAATGTTGCACCATACATCTTGAAATCCTGAAAAATCACACCAATATGTTCATAATAATCGTTTAAATCATATTCTTTAATATTTTTTCCGTCATATCGAATTTCACCTGACGTTGGATCATAAAGACGCATAATCAGTTTCATTAATGTAGTTTTTCCCGCTCCATTATATCCGACGATCGCTATCTTTTCACCAGGTTTCACTTTTAAGGAAATATCATGAAGTATTTCCTCCGAATCCCAAGAATATTTAAAACTCAAATTATTAATTTCAATTTCACCATGCCTATTATGAACGCATTCTCCTATTCCGCGCTTTATCTCTGGAGTATAAGCGAGAAAATTTCTGATTTTCCCGATATACAAACTGTTTGCACCGGCGGCCTGAATAGAATCTGCAAACATATTCATTCCCCTTTTCAAACCACCTGTACGGTTAAAAAGTACTACTGCACTACTATAATCAATCGTATGAAAAAGCGCAGCTTGAAAAACCAGATAAATAACATATATCCCTTCTAATATGAAATTTCCCGCTAAATAACTTTGTGCAAAAAGTAATCCAGCGCGTTTTGAGGCGATTTGTTTTTTTTCATTTAAAATTTTCTCATTATATTTGAGAAAATCACTAAGTAAAAATTTTCCTAACTGGGAATATAAGCGCAATTCTTTTGCATAATCATTTAAATAGTAAACACGTTTAGTATAATCTCTTATTCTCTCCCATGGAACAACTTGTAACTTTAATTCATAATCTAATCTGTTTATTTTTTTAGCAAATATTAGACTTAGTATAAAAGAAATAATTACAAAAATAATTCCCATCGCATCAGTCATCAAAAAAAAGAAGCCTGTTGTCAAAACAAGAGTAATACTTTGAACAAACGTATTTATTGATTTCAAAAAATCATCTACCGACTTCTGGGATTCTGCAACTACTAATACATACTCATTATAGAATCCGGGATCATCATAGCATTTCAAATCTAATTCAGCCGCCTTTTCATACAACTGATTTTTTAGAGCCTGATATAATCTAGGTTTCGATTCTAATTGCATTCTATGTATGTAATACCCATCCGGTATCATTGCTGCCATATACAAAATCAAGACGCCCCCAACTACCAGAAAAGCTTTATAAAACGGTTCGCCATATTCAGCACAATAGAGCACATAGCGTATTGCCACTGTGTGTTCTAAAAAAATCAAAAACTGCTGGCGGAAAGCATCATATATTGTATATATCATAAACCCCGGCGAAGTCCGAAAGCAAAGCTTCCACATAAATATATGATTACTAACGATCTTTTCCACGCTCTACCTCCTTCAGATCAAATATTCCATTACTTATATCATGTGCAGGTGTTGCTAAATAGTTTTCAGCTTGCTTCGTATACATATCAGCATACATACCTTTTTGCTTCATTAACATACTATGTGTACCTTCTTCCTTAATCTCTCCTCCTTCAAGCATAAACACCCAATCAGCATTTTGTACCGAGGATAATCGGTGTGATATAAAAAGGACCGTATTTTCTTTACAATTGTTTTTTATGCTATCAAACAAATAATACTCTGAAATAGGATCTAATGCACTCGATGGCTCATCAAATATTTTAACTGCGCATCGCCTTGCAAAAGCTCGTGCAACACCTATCTTCTGAAACTCACCACCTGAGAGAACTGCTCCATCTTCAGAAAACTCTTTTGTCAGCATCGCATCAATATCGCGAGGCAAAGTTTTAACTTTCTCGTATACATCTGCCATCCTCAATGCCTCTTTCACAATATCTCTGTCTTTCTCACTTACTTCACTTAATAAGACATTCTCCGCAACAGACATAGAAAATATACGACAATTTTGGAATGCGGTTCCAAACAACGCACGATACTTTTTTAAATTGTACTCCTTTATATTTCTTCCGTTACAAAATATTTCACCTTCAGTAGGATCATAAAATCTCATCAGAAGCTTAATGAGCGTTGATTTACCTGCCCCATTGTGTCCGACGAGCGCATAATTCTTCCCTTTTCGGATTTCTAATGAAAGATTACGAATCACCATTTTATCTTTATACATAAAGCTTACATTCTTAAACACTATTGTTTCAATTTCCTCACCGGGATCAATTCCATCATAATCCTCCGGAATCTTTTCCTCGTATTCCAAAAAAGATCTCAAATTCCAAATAAATAGACCATTCTTAAACCCTTTCATTAAAGATTCCGTAAAAGTAATCAAAATCCAAGTAGATGATACCATCATACTAGTAATAACAGATAATTCTGCTAAATTTAGTGCGTGGCTGACCAAGGAACGATAAGCACCATAAATTAGCAGCCCTTCAAAAATGAAACTAAATGTAAAAATTACCTGAAGCCAATGAAAAATCATCCCTTTAAGAGTGTATTTATGTGTAGTGTTAATTAATCCTTGTATAGCTTCGTTATAATGTCTCTTCATCAATGAGAAAGCATTCGTGAGCCGCATCTCTTTCGCATAATCGGACAAATACATAACTCGATTAATGTATTCTATTTTTCGATTATACGGCGCCATATCTTTATTGCGTTCAAATTCGATTTTACCTAATACTTTATTAAAGCCAAAATTTCCTATTATAGGAAAAACAACAAATAAAATTGCCCACTTATCTATCTTATATAACAGAAAAAAAGCCGCGCATGTAGCTATCGCTCCAAAAACAATTCCCCATATCAAATCTATGATCTCCGTCAAACATTCATCTGCTTTATTCACAGCCAACATATATTTGTTATAAAAAGATTCGTCTTCAAAGCATGATAATTCCACATTCTGGACTTTTGCAAATATCCGAACATTCAATTCTCTGTTTATGATTACTTGCGCAAGGGGATCAACCATCCCTTTAACATAACTGTTATATAATGAAATACATCCAAAAACACCAATAGTAATTATCACAAAAAACAGAATAGAAGATATTTCCTTTTCGCTTACTAACGAGTTTATTACATATTTCATAAAAAAAGCACTATAAAACAGCCACTCAAAATATCCCAGAAATCGAGTAATTGCTCTGTGTATTACTAGCTTTGGACAAATCCTCCACATTAAACTTAATGCATAAAAATTATTTCCGATTGCTTCTCCAAGACTATTCATTATCACCTCTTACGCCATAACTTTCTAATTCTTCAATCATAGCACTTATAGTTTTGTATTCTTTCTCTTTGATTTCACTCAACTTAATTATTATTTTTTCTTTAGCCTTTTCATTTTTGTGTATATTAAACTTAATTACATAATTCATTACTATAGTCAAATTTCTATATATATCCTCATATTCTTCAATAAATTTATCAGCATTTAGTAAATAATTTCGAATAAACTTTATCCGTTCCTGCATCATTTTTTTATGATCCAGTAACAAGTAAATGAATCTGACATCTATCCAATCTCTGTCTTCATTCCTTAAATTATACTTCAAACCATCATAATAATCGATGCCCCATAAAATATCTTTCTTATTTTTGTAATTATAAGCATTCCAATATTCCGGAGTCCATCCGTTAACATATTGCTTTAATGCATAAATAATGTTTCCTGTATCCAATTGATAAGTACAGCTATCTCTCAATCGGTACGCATTAATAGAATGATCTAAATACGACGGTTCATTTCTTAAAAAATCATTATAGTATGCTCTTCTGAATTCATCATAACTACATTCTGAGAATGCATATTTGCTAGTCTCAAATGTAAAATCAGCGCAATTTAATACCTGCCTGTCGCTATCATACCCATACACCAAAACATCATGTCTTCTATCTACATTTTCTGTGCTAAAGCGACTGGAAGATACATACCTGTAGTTTATCATCATATGTATATAAAAATCACTATCTATTGCATCAATAATATATCTCACTATGTCTTCATAACTCTTGTCTATAAACTCTTCTTGATTTTTTTGAGTTTGCATCCACTTACATATTTCAACTGGTTTTATTTCATAGGGCATCGGAAAATAGAAGTCGGCCCAATTACTTTTTTCAAAATCTTTGTTTATATACACTTGAATATAATTACTAAAGATCCAATCTTTAGTTTTCTCATTAGTGCCTAGAATAGTTAATAAATGTGCATGGTGCGTGTATGATGTAATAATTGGATATTCAACTGCTAAAACCTTTTTCATTTTCCCTCCAGCCTTTATAAAACTACTTATTTATTTTTTAATGTTCTTAAATATTCTGCTGCAATATGCTCAAGCTTACTTATATCATATTTGTTGCTGTTAAGTTTAGGAATAGTCTCCATGGTAATAACCGTGTCAATTCTCATAAACATTGGCATTTCTTTTTTGGAATATAGCAAAATATCCTTTTCTCTTATTTCGTTGCTTTCTCCTTCACATAATTCTATAAAGGCAACTATTCGCTGCCCCTCTGTTTCCCTGATACCAATCACACAACAAGCCTTCACATAATCACAGTTGTTGAGTATTTCATTTGCTATTTGAAATCCATTTGTTCGATATCCATATTTTTTTATCATTTTGTCATTGCGGCCGATAAAAAAGAGATATCCCTCCTCATCTTCATAAACTAAGTCTCCAGACCGAACAATCTTCTCTTTATAGCATCCATTGAACGGGTTATCAATAAATACAGAATCTTTTTCTATTCCCCAATACCCCTTAGCAACTGTCTGCCCCCCTAAAATACAGTTCTCCGATTTCATTTGCCTGACATCGTTTTCCTTCGTCATTTACAACTATTATTTCACATCCGGGGATTGCTTTTCCAATAGAGCCTTTTTTGATACGGAACATTTTGGGTTCTAGATATGTACACCTAAAACATTCCGTCAAACCATACATCAAATAAATACTTGTCTTAGTAAAAACCTTCTCCAACGCACCTAGATATCGTTCTGGAATAGCTTCCCCCGAATTAGTAATATATCTCAAAGAGTCAAAATTGAAATTATTAATATTTCTTTGATTCAGCAAATTAATCCATATCGTAGGTATTCCTGCCATTCCAGTAATCCTTTCTTTTTCGATTATTTGAGGAATTTCATAGATAAGATATGGATATTTTATCACTAATGTTCCCGAAACTAAGAACGTGCTGATCACTTGATTTAAGCCATAATCAAAGCTAAAGGGCAAAAGGGCAAGTACTATATCTTGCTCACTCATCTCTAGATATTCTCCGACAATTTTTCCTCCCACATATGTATTAAAATGGGTAAGTATAACTCCTTTAGCCTGTCCAGTAGAACCTGAAGTATATAGCAAAAGATTAGTATCTTCTGAAATTGTGCTTTGGGCTACATATTTCTCCTTGGCCCTAATTTCAAGCATCAAAATATATATATTTTCGAATAAATTATCCATTGATGTAATATCAGGAATAACTTCCCTTATTTTACTATCATAACTTATAAGTGCTGTACATCCAGAATCTTTAAGAATATATCTTACATTAAGCTGATTATTTATCCAATTCAATGGTACACAAATAATTCCGTTTTTTGAGCATGCAAAAAATGTAACAATGAAGGAAAAGCTATTAGGGAGATAGATAGCAACCCTGTCACCTTTTTTAATTCCCATTTCCAATAAAGACGCTGCAATTTTATCAATCTGCGTCTTCATTTCGAAATAGGTGTATTCCTTTTGATTATCTTTAATCGCTATCTTATCATCATACCTATTATTTTTCTTTGATAATATGTCATATATATTTGTGAACATATGCCTCCTCTTTCCTATGCACTTATATAGTGCACTTAACATAAGAAACAAACTTTTTTAATTTGCCATTATTTCCAAACGAGACATTCTCGACAAACTCCCACCCGATTTCGATATTTTCACCGATTTCTTTTTTCATTCTTTCCTCTATTGTCCACTTCACTTCATCACAAAACGTTCTGCCCCTCACAACAATGAATCGAAAACCCAATGGATCTATCTGTTTCACGCAAAATGCATATATTGCATTGTTAAACACATGATTTACTCCCCAGACCAGCTGATCAAAAAAATAATTTCCCAGTATATCTGTTCCGTATATAATATCTCCGACTCTTCCACCTTGTAAAACTATACATTCCGAACTATTTCCACACTCACATTCATCCTTTGTAATCGTTCCTATATCTCCAAGCCGATATTTTATAATTGGCATAAGCATATTATTCAAGCTTGTGACAATCAACTCATTTTTATCACTGCGCTGATTTTTTTGATAATAATCCAATATACAAAACCTATCCTGTATATGCATTCTGTGTTTCTTACATTCAAATGCCATACACCATACCTCTTGCGCGCCATAATTATTAACCGTCTGACATTCGAAAGCTCCCTCTATAAGGTTTCTTTGTTCTGCAGAAACATATTCTCCCATAAATTCTATTACACATAAAGTATCAATTATATAACTGTAACCATCCAGAATAAGATAAGCCATTTTTTCAAATACTGAAGCAGGCCCTGATATCCATCTAGGCTTTAACTCTGCTATTTTTTCAAACAAATTGATTACATTATCCCTATTTGTATTATAAAATCTTCCAAAAACATTTTCGAAATCTCTATTAAAAATACTTATGTAGTTTCTCGGCCGGACTTGGAAATCAATCTTTTTCCGCTGCATCCAAATATTTAATGCCAGTGCATTTCTTTCATTCTCAGTTTTATAACATTTCAAAACTGCACCACTTGTACCGCTGGTAAAATCAAACTTATACTCGTCCGTTTTCAAAGATGGTGTTAATATTTCTTCATTCACTTCCAGCAATGTTTTTTTATCCATATAAGGCATGTCCTGATAAATATTTTCAGCACTGTCAATTTGAGGATTGCACCCTATATGCTTCATGATTTTTGAATAATATGGATTATTGTCATATAAAAATATCAAAAGATTTTTTAACTTGCTTTTTTGCTTATTATTCATAGTCCCTCCATATTAAACTCAATTAAGTGCTTTCTTAAGAAAAAAATAAATATCTTTTATTTCTGCGTAAGCTTCCAGCATATTTTCTAACAATTTTCTCTTAAAAAAAAGAGGATTTATCTCTTCTTTATGATGAAAAGAAATTGTTTTCATATTTAGCCATTTTCGAATTGTTTTATTCTCTTCCAGATAATTTTCCTTTACATAGGATTGTCCCACCAATTGCAAAGAACTGTTGTTTTCAAACTGTTTTATCAACCGATTGGCTGCTCTTTTGTTATTTAAAATTTCCTGTCTTATCTTCTCCATTCCGCGCGAATTCAAATTATAAATATTTAATCCATATTTAAAAAACATTTTGGATGCATCGAAGAAGAAGCCAATCAAATTATCCTGTCTTGAAAGCGCGACCTTAAATCTTAAATATATGTATTCCTTCATTGGCCTTGCAGCACAAAATCTTGCATCATTATATGGAGATGATAAACACCTTCTCTTATTGATTGTTAAATCTAAATCCGCAAAAAAAACAGCCAACTCATAAAACAATTGCTCACAAGGTATTTTTATTCCCTCTTCATACAGCAACTGGTTTCTTTTGAAAACATCCTTATCATTTTGTTGTTCCATAAGTTCAAAATATTTTATTGTCGAATCATTAAATCCCTCAAACATAATGCCCCCTCATCCTATATGTTTCATTGTAAAACTTCAGTTCACTTAGCATGTTCCCTAACTGCATTTCCGAGAATACATTTGCTTCCTTCAAAAATAGAATTCTTCTATTCATCTCTTCAATTTCTGCATCCAAATTTATGAACATATGATCTGCCTGATACATTTTTTCATACGACGCCGCCTTCATTCTTTGAATAAAAATCTTTTTAGACAAATTCCTAAAATTATCCTTCGGAGAAGGCATGTCCAAAACATCCCTGATAACATCAAAATTATTAATTTTTGAAAGAACATCCCACGGAATTTCACAAACTCTCGTAACAGTATTACACCCAAGTTTATCCAGTCTTTTTCTGCATTCTCTGATCGTGCCTCCGGATCCTATATTATCATCAAGCACAAGAATGTTCGTATTTTTCGGGATAATCTCCGAAAAGCTTTCCATTTTTCTATTTAATTGATCATGAAAACCAAGATTTATCGGATAGCATTTTTTCTTTAACAAAACAGAGGCAAATATCATCAGATTAAGCGAACCGCACATCGGAAAAAGTATTCCATCAATCTCATCTGTCACTCTGCTATGAATCAGCCAACATATTTCTTTTATAATTTCAACCTTATTATCACATTCCGGAATCCTAAAATATTCTTCATCAATCCGAACATTTTCTATTATGTACGATAAAAAATCCCAGTCTAGACACTTACAACATATGTCGCCTGATATCATGTTGAATATATTTCCTGCGGTAATCATTAATTGCTGATACACTCTCGGAACAATGTTGCAGTTCTCCATTCCTTGGTTATAATTTAAATTGTACCACATAACAGCAGTATAATTTAATAAATACTCATTTAATGCATATAAAATAGTTCTATTTTTTTGCTCTGTGGCTATTTCTATATTTCTTTTTATTTTTTTCAGCATCTGAGGTGAAATACTAAGCCGATAATACCCCATTCCCCTGCTAAACACATTATTATCATCAATTGGTCCAAAAAAAAATTTTTTATCTACTTCTGACATTTCAATAGCTTTCACATCATTTTGTTTAAGCAAAAAAAGGCCCAGCTTATTCATTTTGAACTCTTCTTCAAACTTGAAACAGCGCGCTGCAATTTCTTCTTCAAATGTCATATATTACAACCTCTTTTCCGGTACATCCACTCCTATAAACTGCCCATGTACATTCTTGGCACTATCAGATAGCAAGAACATACATATTTCAGCAATTTCTTCTGCCTGTACCAATTTATTTTCTAATTTACCGGCTCTAATATCTTCTATCGTACCTCCTTTTGCTCTCGAAATTCTTTCAGCCATTTCTGTTTCACACCATCCTGGAACAATGCAATTCACCCGAATCCCCCTATCTTTCAATTCGGAATCAAGCATTTTTGCTAAATTGCATAAGCACGATTTGCTTAATGCATACACTCCATTGGCTGACTTCAAGTCGTTGGCAGCACTAGAAGATATGAATAATATGTTTTTCAAAGATGAACCATATCTATGTATTATATTTTGTATTATCAATAAAGGTGAAAAAATACCAATATTGTATTGTTCTATCATTTCATTGCGCCTACACTCTAAAATATTCTTTAGAGATTCTTTTCCGGCAGCAAAAATGATATCCGTAATTCCTTCAAATCTATCATCTGTCAGCTGTATATTGTCTTGATCAAGCAGATCCAGATAATATAAGCAAACATCTTCATTGTTCCTATATAATTCCAGGTGTTCTTTTGTATTGTGATAGGTAGCAATAACTAAATATTGCTCTTTAGTCAATCTTCTAGTAATAGCCCTTCCCAATCCACCATTAGCTCCAACGACCAGACATTTTCTTCTCATATTTTCCTGCACGGTGCACGCACATCCAAATACACCCTTTTTCCCTTCCTTTTGATAATGCGGATCAATAATTTTTATTCCGTAGCTTTCGCTACTCACCATCTATTTTGAACAGATCTATTTGATTTGAAATCCCATGAAACTGTCTTTTCGTCGCCTCCATAATGTCTTCTATTTTTTCTTTACAACCTTTTCCCGCCTTAACTGCGCTCGCCAAATCCTTTAAAAAATGAAAATCTGCTTTTAATAATTCTTTATACCAACCAGCTAATTTTTCTGCCAGTAAATTCTGCTTTTCCTCTATTGCTTTATAAATCAAATATCTCTTGTCTGCATATGGTTTTGTTTCTTTTTCCCATTCTCTCATGGTATTATATATAATTTCCATTCTCTTATCTTCAAATGTATATCCCAGGCTATTTTTTTTGGTTGCAACACCTCGTTGAATTAAGATATCATGCATTCTTGTTCCAGGAATAGAAATTAATGTACATGCGGACGAAATAAAACTTTGTGTAATATCCACAATATCAAAAAAAGTCGAATTCTCTATACAAATAAGATTTTCTTCAAATTCTTCAACCGTAACAAACGGTTCTATTAATATTAGACCTATTTCAACTTTGATTCCTTGTTTTTTTAATATTTCTAAAGAAGTTAAATTTTGTGAAACTGTCGTCTTTTTTGAGTATAAGTCCAGCTGCCTTTGATTAAAACTTTCAATACCCAAAAAAACAGCTTCCAATCCACTCTTATGTAAATCTGGCAATAACTCTTTGTGCGTAATAATATCATTTGCTCTTGCATTACAAGAATACCTGAATCGGAAATCCAATTTCACTATTTTCTCAGCAAATTCACGCAGCCACTTCTTCCTCACATTTGATCCATCTAAAAAATTGGAATCATTGAATCTCAGTTTTTCAAATTTATATTCTTTCCACAGCAAAGCAATCTCTTCGATCAAATTATCTACACTTCTATATCGTATATAGGGAGAGGCGTTTTTTATTGCATACTCTTTTTCTCCGCAAAAAGTACATTCGCCATAACAGCCTCTTGAACTCAAGACTGACACGTGGCGTGTTTTGCCAGAAGATACACTTCTATAAGGGAAAGGAAGATCATCCAGATTATGAATACAAGTCAGCCTTTTATTGTTTTTAATAGTTCCATCAGCAATGTATGAGATGCCAGCAATCGAAGTCCAGTCTTCATGTGCTTCAATTTTCTTTATCAGTTCAACCGCAGTATATTCACCGGCTCCTACGATGCAGCAATCTATTTTTATCTTCATATTAAGGAGGGTGCTATAATCAAGAGTAGGCATAAAGCCTCCCAAGAAAATAAATGTATCCTTAAAATGTGCATTAATATATTTCACAATTTTCGATACAGGCAATAAATTATAGTAAAAATTGGATAGCCCTATAACATCGAACTTATTCTCATCCAAAAATTTGAATACATCCTTTTCGTCAAAGCCCTGCAGCGGGCAATCAAGATGTGTTACATCATAGCCTGCGTTTTTAATTGCTGAAGTAACATATCCCATTCCTAAATAAGGAAGGGTAAAAATGTTAGGATACCACTCATAGCCTATTGGTTTTGCAAAAATATTAGGCGGATTAATCAAGCATATTTTCATTCTTACTCCAATCTAATCATCTCAATTTACAAGAACACTTTCGCCTGTTCTTTCTTCATTTGATTTTTCTCTCAATATATTCAAAAAAGTTATGCAAATTTCTTATTTTATCCGCCAACATGTAATCCTCATCTAACTCAATTCCAAATACATCCTCCACGGAACATATAAGTTCTATCATTTGAATGGAATCAAATCCGCAGTCTTCGATCAGATCTAATTTGTCTACATTATCAATTGTAACTTCAATCTTTGAATATTCATTAATGATATCTGTAAATTCCTGTTTTGCTTTATTCATTTTTTCTCTCCTTTTTTATAAATGTACATATGGGCAATGCTTTTTATTAAAATCGTCTATTGCATTCTGATATTTTTGTTCTACCCACGGCATGTTAATCTTATAATAATCATACGTTGACCATTCAATTAAGCTTTTAGGTTCAACAAATCCCTGTTTAACTGCCACATCGTACATTTTTGTACCGGGATATGGCATAAAGAAATGAACTTTATACTCATGCTGGGGAAACATATCAGATATCTTCTCAACAAACTCTAAGGTTTTATCAATATTATCCATTGGCATGGTTGGATAACCAGTAATAAAAGTGAAACTTCCTCTGATTCCGTAATGTGATAGCTTTCTCGCCAAATCATAAATCTGAGAAATCTTTAAATCTTTAGGAATAAAATCCAATTCCTCCTGAACACCACTCTCTAATCCTACTAATAATCTCTTCAAGCCCCCTTTCTTTAACAACTCCATTTCTCTATCCGACATGTTAAGTATATTTTGCGGATGTGCTGATGCAGCAAATCTGAAATCATCCCTCTCACAAGTAATCCTTTGCACAAATTCCAATACCCGCTTTGTATCAACAAAGAAATTAGCGTCATAAAATTTTATGGCATTAGCATTGCCTAGGTCCATTAGTTTTACAGTTTCTCGTACAATTCTATCAGCATTAAACGCTGTCCACTTCCGATGATACAGGGCCGTCTCTGTACAAAATCCACAGCGATATGGGCATCCTCTGCTTGAAATATAATTCAAAACTTTATCAGAAATATGAATATCGTTTCTAACATAATCTTTCACGTTTACTAAATTATAATTATAATCCGCTAGATCTATTGTCGAATCCAACTGCTGAAGAACACCTTCATTTATCCCTTCCGCAGTCATTCTTCCTACGCCGCTGGGAATTTGTCTGCCATACTTTAATGCATTGGCGAATTCTACTATAAGGTGTTCACCCGGACCTCTAATAATATAATCAGCGTATTGTGACTCTAAAATCATTTTCGGCTGCAAAGTAGGGAAGGCTCCTCCCCACAAAATAGGGACATCACTTTTTTGGCGTATCATATTTACATATTCTATCCCATTACTGATCTGTCTCCCTATCATTGCAGAAATACCAATAAACAGAATATGTTCAAAATCCAATGGGTACTTTTCATATTCGGCATTTGCATTTGCATCCAAAATCATGACATCAAACCCAGCCTGCTCCAATTCACTGGCAATAGACAACACAGAATATGGGATCCAGTAGAAACTGTAATTCCTCTCATGGTCTGTCTGTGGATGAAATAGTATTATTTTGTTTTTCATCAAATATCTCCTCCAGTTCATTTGCATAATTATTTATTGCATTATCAAGCGTCAACCCCAGTTCATCTTTCAACGCCATAATATGCGAATCATTTCCTATGTTTTCCTTGACATGAGAATCACTTCCTACAATAAAAAAACCCCCCGCCTTTTTTATTATATCTATCATTTTTTTATATGCTTTAATCATAGGAACTGTTGGATATCTAAAAACTCTATCGTTCAATTCCAACAAAATCCCATTTGCAATAGCAGCTTTCGTCACAGTTTCCATGTCCACAGGAAAGCATTCTCTCCAAGGATGTGTTATAATCTGACATCTCTTTTTTTTTATAACTGCCAATAAAGCTTCCGTATTATCTTGCAATGAATTTCCCGAAAAACCTGTCTTTTCATGAATTCCCGCACTGATTATTTTTTGCATTGAATAGTAAGGGTCATGCAAATCAATCGTTCCCTCTAAATCTAAGATGTTTGCTTCTATTCCCATATATATTTTTAGATCATTTCTTTTGGGACTTACCATCTCAGATACTTCGAAATATCCCCCATGAGGCGCCCCTTCCATCGCAGGTCCATGATCTGTTATTGCTATATGCGTCATACCACACTTCTCTGCATACGCACTAATCTCATCTACAGTATTTAATGCATGCCCACTGGCAATAGAATGAATATGCAAATCTATTTTCATGATTTGCTTCTCCATTTCCCCGGGCAATACTCTGTATCAATCAGCTCACCCCAGCTTGAACTTATTTTCCGCTCTGCTTCTTCTATTCTTCCGCAACGAATATCATCCAGAAACGGCACTAAATTATCGTCGCGAATTAAGCATTTCTTCAGCTGTCCGTCTGCCGTAATGCGCATTGAAATCAAAGCATCCTGACACGGATAGTTCTCACATTGTTTGCAACCTTCATTATAATTTGTTCCTACAGTTGCATCTTTTATATATAATTTACATTCATCGCTTAACGTATATACTGCCATGGGAGTCCCAAGTCCACCATAAGGAAATTCCATTTCTTTAGAAATATCGGTAAAATTCTCTTCCAAATAGTTATATATCCTATCGAATGGCACATAATGCAACTGCTTCGTCTCATTCCCGTCTGTTGTCAAGTCAAACTCCACATAATCTATAAGTTTCAGATCAACACCTAACGTTTTTGCAAGATCAATTAAAGCAGGAACCCCATCAATATTTAAATCACTAATTACCGCATTAATATTTACTTTCATACCCATGGACTTCACCGTTTTAATGCCATCTATTACATCACAAAAACAATCTCCTCCGGTGATAAATTTAAATAAATCCTTATCTGCAGTATCCAAGCTGACTGTCAATGAGTCAATTCCAGAATTCACCGTTTCTTCAGCATATTTTTTTAATAAAACACCATTTGTAACCATCCCTATCCCTGCAAATAATTTCTCTTTCGCAGCAGAAGAAATAATCTCAAATAAATCATGGTAGATTTCTTCTCTCAATAACGGTTCGCCACCTGTAACCTTCAAATACGAATATCCTGCTTTTCCAGCAATTCTCAATGCTTTCATTATTTCATCTTTGCTCATCACTTCATTGCATATAACGCCCTCGCCGCCTGCTCTGCAATATATACACGATAAATTGCAATTATTCATTACGGCTAATCTCAAATGTGGTTTTCTCATAAGTCTCTCCTTTTTTAGTGTTTTTAATGTATTTTAAGTAAAACCCAGTCTTCGCCACATATTTTATTTGTTTCCGCCATATAGAATCTACGGTCATAATCTTTTGAAAACCGCTGATCCTAGACATTAACTATAGTCCGCGAGATGCTCTGGTCAGAAATCAAATATAATGCAAAGCCTCTGAGTTTGGCTCCTGGTAATTGAGTTCAGATAATTAAAGGCACTTATAATTACATTTTAAACAACACTGGCTTTCCGAAAGCTTTTAGAGATGACAGGATGTGTATAAACTCTTCATCACTACTCATTACAATCGTACTAACATCTTTCAATTTCGGTACTGCATTGTACACTGCGATTCCAGTTTTAACTTTCTTCATTATTTCCACATCATTTAATCCATCCCCGAAATATATTGAATCCTCTATTCGTAAATTCCTACTTCTCAATAATTTTTTGAATGCCTTATATTTGTTAACATTGCAATCTGTCAGGTAGCCGAATCTTTTGAAGATTTCCGTAATATTATATTTTTTTTGTATAAACTGAATGAATCCCTCTTTTTTTTCATAATAATATATCTTGTAAACTTGACTGTATTCTCTCGGATTTCTGCGTAAAACAACTGACTTAGGTACTCCACAATAAAGTTTGAGTAGTTTTTCTATCACATTGCTCTCAGTATAAATGTAGTCTTTTGTCTCAACTGCGACTTCAATTCCATTTTCGGCAAAAAAACCATATTCATCTTCTCCAAGAGGAAGAAAAATATTTTCCGTATATCCTTTTTCATTATCAAAAATATATTGCCCTTCATCACAAATGACCAAAATATCTTTCCTGACATTTAAGAGCAGTCTTTCGCACTCGAGTATACTTCTGCCAGTTGCAAAAAAAACATTATATCCTTCTAATTGATTAATCAAAGATATAAACCCACTCTTCCATTCCCCATTATCCAGCAGGGTGCCATCTAAATCAAATCCAATACAAGGTTTGAGATTAAAATATTTCTTTTTTTCATTTTCCGCCATCATCTTATTCGCTAATCTCATCGTACTGATATCTACCATATATTCTAAACTTCTTATCACTCATTATCTCTCCGACCACCTCGCATAAATCTCTATTTGGCATCATAACTATATTTGAAATATTCTCAAACAAATACTGCTTTTTTGCCAACAGTGCTTCAAGCTCCCGGAAATAATCAATGTCATTACATATATACATATTCTTAAAAGTACTACCTATTCCGGCGGTGTTAACCTGTTTTTTTACATATTTGAGAAACAAGTATATAAGTTCTTCTTTTCCATCATCCCGATTTGGAACAGATGCAACTTTGCCTCTTCTAATTTGCATTATCAAACCGATCAAGTAATCTCTATATGACTCCATCAGATCATTATTTTTTAAAGCAATATTGTCCGTGCCGGCTTTACTGATTTTATGAGAAAAATTTTTCTGAACGCTCATAGCTATCTCAATATATTTCGACTTATTTATAATTTCATTCTCGAATGCCAGAGGTGATTTTTTACCAGTCTTATAACAATGTATCCATCCGCTATAACAAAAATCTACTTTTGACACTTCTTCAAATCCGGCTTTATACATATTACTATAAATATATTTCAGGGGATTGACTAAATCATCCCATATACCATCAAGAAAATTGAAGTCCCTCATACTTGAATTAAATGCCATTACCCCTTTCTTAGACAGTCTGGCATATATGTTTCGAAAGAAACCTATTTCAGCAGCATCGTTTACTAAATGCTCCCCCGCAGATAGATCTATCATTATATAATCGTAATATTCGTTATCATTTTTCACGAACTCAATTGCATCCGCAACCACACAATTTACACCTTCATACTTTGAATAGTCCAGATATCTATCCCCTAATGTAAATACCTCTTCATCGATATCAACCGCAGTAATTTCAGCTTCTGGAACCATTCTCTTCAATTGCAATACTGCTGTTCCCAAACCTGTTCCCAAAATCAGTATTTTCCTAGCATTATTAATAATGCAAGAAACAGTGGTTATCATATAAAACGAATATCGAAAAGGTTCATCGAGGTATACTTTTGAATACAGAACACCCTCGTTATAGTACAGCAGACAACTATCCTCAATTATAATTTTCTTACTTTTACGTTCATATACTTTCATACTTATGCGATTAATCCAAAAGTAAATTAATCTATTCCTTTCTCTTTTTGCATAAATCATTCCCGTGACTAAGTTTCTTAACTTTATGCTTCTTACAGTTCTCTGCACGCACCTGCAATCATTTTCTTTATTCATCAATCACTTCAACGTCACCAGGAATATTTCTAATAAGCATTGCTGCGCTATTTGACAATTTAATATGATCTTTCAACGGGTAATCAACTCTGCCGATGACATTGCTTTCTCCACAGTGAACACTGAGTTTTGTCTCCAAAAGTCCAAGATTCCCCTGCAAATTCTCTGCAAAAATCAAGCTTCCCGCACTAACTCCGATTACAAAACCATTATCTTCTATATAAGATATTAATGTATCCCTGAAGCCTGTATCATTTATTCTGCTAAGCAGGTATGATGTCCTGCCTCCGCATAAATATATCACGTCATATGCTTTGATTTTGTCGATCGACATATTACCATGCAAATCGAATACACTAACATTTTCTTTCGGAATCCCACACTTTAAAAGATCATTCATGCATTTCGGTAATACGGCAATGGCATCCGCATCGTTCGCTGCGGTTGGAATAAACAAAGCTTTGGACTCACTAGGATCTTTTCCCAGCATTTTAACAAATTCTTCCTCGATTGCTCCTGTTTCCAAACCGCATGATGTTAGCATAACCCGCATAGTAATTCCTCCCATAACGATCACTTTTCTCTCAACATTTCATTTTCTATCACTTATGTTTAAACAGACACTACAGCTTTGTGCATATAATGAAAGATCTGCTTAAGCTCTCTCAATATTTTCTGCAAACCATTGTACGAAATAATCATTTCTACCCCTTTTCATAAACATATCGTACAGATTAGCCACAATATAATTTAAGTATACCATAATATAACAGATTTGTCCAGAAAAGCCATCATCAAGCAAAAAAAATTATAAAGCCGCAAGATCGCGATATCCTCCTCGCCTATTCTCTACTCCCTCGTTCCCTTCTGAAGAGGTGAACCGAACCAACTTCCTGCTCCATCTCTTTCTCCCATATTTTTCCGGGTGAAAAAAGTAGGACCAAAGAGTCTGCAGATGACAGTATGTAATCGTCACCGGATTACCGTCCGAAGCCAATTTAGTCCTACCTAAATACAATATTCAGTTGTTTGTGGCATAGTTCCTCCACCAGTTCAGTGTCAATCCTGCTTGTGTTAAGCTAATGCAAAATATCTTATCTTCGTTTGAAACGGGCTCGTCCTTACGCGAAAATGGCCCCACACCTGGCATTTTTCCGTAGAACTAAATCAACGAAAACCCCTTTATTTACTGGAGTCTGCCAATCTGGCAACATCATAACACAATCCCCCGTGACAAAAAAGGTGGCCTGTACCCCCCGTTCCTTCAGGCCGTCCAGAAGCTGCTGCGTGTATCTGGGGTGGGGGCCGTCGTCAAAGGTAAGTGCAATTCTGCGGATCTCCACCGGCTCCTCAGGCCCTTCCGCCTCAACCATTGCCGCCGTCGGCGTCTGTTTCAATTCCCCCCCAGCGCCATGTATGTATCCATAAACCCCTGCCAGCGCCAGACACAGCAGCATATCTCCCAGGGCCAGCACTTTCCCGATCTTCCTCATACCATTCCCCACGCACGCCGCAGACAGAACCCGCGGCATTGCCTGCCTTTATCCCATATTCTATAGAAATATATGTGACAGGGCATATCCATATGCCGCCGGGTAAGCCGACAGAAAACAGCCGTAAAAAGGGCCGCCGCAATATGCGGCAGCCCCGTCATGCTCAGGTCTTAAACAGCGCGATCTCCGATTTCAGTTCGTTCATATTGTCTCCCAGGGCATCCGCCGTCCGGCTCAGATTGTCCACATTCTCCATCAGCTTTTCTGTGGTCTGACTGACAATCTGGGCATTTTCCGCAGTCTCGGCAATGATCTGGGATATATTCTGCACCGCGTCCAGGGTTTCCGCCCGTTCTTTATCCGCCTGCTCCGTGCTGGCCACGATCTCCTGAAGCCCGGTCACCAGCTCCTGCATACGATGACGCATATCCGCAAATACCTGTATCACCTCCTGCACCGCATGTCCCTGCAGAGCCACCATTTCCTCCGCCTGTCTGGCGCTTTGTACACTCTCTATGGTACGGGTACCGATATGCTGTACATTGTGGCTGATCTCTCCTGCGGCCTTGGCAGAATCATCCGCCAGCTTTCGAATTTCCTCCGCCACCACGGCAAAGCCCCGGCCGGCATCCCCGGCCCTGGCCGCCTCTATGGACGCGTTGAGAGACAGCAGATTGGTCTGCTTGCTGATCCCGGTAATGGTCTCCACAAACACGCTGATATTCTCCGTCTCCTGGCTGAGTTGTTCGATACTGGCCCCCACCTGATTGGTAATATCGGTGGTCTCCTGGGCGCGCTGCCCCAAAAGTTCGATAATCTCAATGCCCCTGTGGATCATGGTATCGGTTTCCCGAACCAGCATCTCCACCTTTTCCACCACCTGGCTGACCTCCTGCATATCATCGGACAGAAGCCCCGTTTTATCCACGCATTCCTGGGCGTGGAGGGACTGACGTCCCATGCCCTCGTTGATCTCCGTGATGGCCTGGGTGATGTCCAGTGAATAATCACTGATGATCTCCGAAGCCCGTTTTACCTCCTCCGCAGACAATTCCAACTGGCCCGTGGCACCATGTACCTTGTTCACCAGCTTTTTGTTGTTCTGGATCATATGGTTGGCAGACTGGGCCAGATCTCCGAACTCATCCCTCCCGGACACTTTCACGCTGCCGGTCAGGTCGCCTTCCGCCACCTGTTCCAGCCCTCTGGAAATCTTCTTCATATTGCCCCGAATACCGATGGTGATGGTCACCCCGATAAAGCCCGCCACCAAAATGGCGATTAATACCATGGCAAAGGTGATCCATTTGATCTGATCCGCCTGGGCCGTCACTACTTTGTTGGGCACCAGCATACAGATCGCCGCGCCGCTGTCCTCCACGATCCCATACACGAAAAGGTACTCCCGGCCCTGGAAATCCACTTCCTTATGACCTATTTTTTCATCGGACTGCACGCATTCCTGATAAAAAGGCTTGTCATACAGCACCGTTTCCCCTTCCGCGAAAGCGCTCTCCGCGCCCTCCTCCAGGTATTCCGTCACGATCTCCCTGCCGCTTGGCGTCACAAACACCGCAACGCTTCCCTCTCCCAGAATCAGATCCTGCAGCAGTTCCTTAACAGACTCCTGCTTAATATCCACCACGATCATGGCTTTATTATTCTTGGATTGAATCTGATAGGCCATGATATACCGCTTGTCGGACAATTTCATATGGGAATCCAGCACATGATGCCAGTCCGTCCAAACATTTCCCCTGCCGCCTCCGCCCTGCTGGCTGACTTCCTCCTGGTATTCCGCGAAAAAACCATTGGGGGAATCGGAGTTGGTGGTGGAGATCAGAGTCAACTCCTGAGAAGGGATAATATGTACATTGCTGATAAAGTCATTTCCTGACTGGGTAGAAAGCAGATTGGTCTTCTGATTGGTAATCAGCTTCTTGCGTTCCACCGCATAGCCGTCCTTTTCATACACGCCGCTGAAGTAGCGGTTCAAATCCGTGTCAAAGGCATATTTTAATGCCTCTCCCGCCACAAAGGAATTGATGGCCTCCATATAGCTGACCGTCATGTTCATGGTTTTCTCCGTGGAATCCAGAAACTGCTGGCTCATGCCGGTGGAAGCCTTTCTGTAGGCGATGACGCCCACCAGGATCATGAACAGAATCGGAACGGTAAAACAAACCACAATCTTATTTTGCTGATTGCCGCCTATGGCCTGGAGGGCCCGGAGCAGATCCGGCAGGTCTGGCTGGCCGGGGGATTCGGGTATTTTCTGGATGTACAGGCCGCCATAGCCCTGGGACTATTGCCCCAGAGG
>Ga0224742_10035_pt1 | contig 26143 bp, 22 predicted proteins | sample LIM_E_Water_Neg_FD_161631 | JGI IMG/M metagenome (GOLD analysis project Ga0224742, IMG submission 161631) | Enriched cells from gastrointestinal tract of the lab mouse from Pacific Northwest National Laboratory (PNNL), Richland, Washington... | ecosystem: Host-associated > Mammals > Digestive...
AATTCATAAAGTAGCTATTGACAATTTCGGGGGGGAGTGGTACTCTTACGTTAGCACTCAGGCAAACGGAGTGCTAAAAACATACGACACTCGAACGGGGGGAACAAGCCTTGGAATTGACGCCGCGTAAAAAACTGATCCTGCGCGCCATCGTGGAGACCTACATTGCCACCGCAGAGCCGGTCGGCTCCAAGGCGGTGGCCCAATTTCCCGGCCTGACCATCTCTACCGCCACCATCCGCAATGAGATGGCCGACCTCACGGAGCTGGGCCTGCTGGAACAGCCCCATACCTCCGCCGGCCGGGTCCCCTCTCCGGCGGGCTACCGGCTGTATGTCAATGAGCTGATGGGAGAGCATCAGCTGACCCTCCAGGAGACCCAGCGCATCAACAGCGCCCTGAACGTCAAAATGGAGGAGCTGGACCGGGTCATCGACCGGGCCGGAAAGGTGCTGTCCCAGATCAGCGACTACCCCGTTTTTACCCTGGCCGCCGGCAGCGGCAACGCCACCATCCAGCGTATGGACCTGCTGATGGTGGAGGACCACGCGTTTATTGCCGTGGTTATGACCGACAGCAGCGTGGTGAAAAACAAGCTCTTCCACGTAGAGCAGCCGCTGTCCGAGCCGCAGCTGCAGATGCTCTCCACCATCCTGAACAGCTCGTTTTTGGGCCTGACTCTGGAGGAGATGCGCTCCGCCCTGGAGGCCATGGCCGCCAAGTCCGCCCCCAGCGCCTACGGGCTGATCGCCCTGGTGGTGGAGTTCGGCATGGAGGTGCTGTCCGGCCAGCGCAGGCAGATTGCCCACACCGCGGGCATCACCCACCTGCTGGAGCATCCGGAGTACCACAGCCTGGACAAAGCCAAGCCCCTGATGAGCTATCTGGCCGACGAGGAGGACGCCACCCGGCTCCCCGCCACCCTGGACACCGGCCAGAATATGAGCATCCTGATCGGCCCGGAAAACGTCAACGAGGCCCTGAAAGACACCAGTGTCGTCATGGCCAGCTACGACATCGGGGACAATATGCGGGGGGTCATCGGCGTGGTTGGCCCCACCCGGATGGATTACGCCAAAGTGACCGCCCGGCTGTCCTACTTCGCGGACAGCTTAACGCGGATGTTCGGCAAAGGAGAGCTTCCCCCCGGACCGCCCGGCGGGGAGGACCCGGAGGACCCGTCCTGATATCGAATTTGAATATAAATTAAGGAGTGCCAGATGTGAGCGAAAAAGAGAAGCAGACCCCTGAGGAAGAGGTTTTATTGGAGGGTGAGGTCCAGGAGACCCCCGCCCCGGAGGAGGAAGAGAAAAATTCCCCCCAGGCGGAGCTGGACGCACTGAAGCAGACCAGCGCCCAGCAAAAGGAGCAGTTCCTCCGGCTGGCCGCGGAGTACGAGAACTACCGCCGCCGTACCGCCAAGGAAAAGGAGAGTATCTGGGCGGACGTGAAGGGGGAGACGGTCCAGAAATTCTTGCCGGTGTACGACAACCTGGAACGCGCCCTCAAGCAGGAGACCGCTGACGAGGCCTATAAAAAGGGCGTGGAAATGACCTTGACCCAGCTCAAGACTGTGCTGGAACAGCTTGGGGTCACAGAGATCCCCGCCCTGGGTCAGCCCTTCGACCCCAATCTTCACAACGCCGTGATGCACGTGGAGGACGAAAATTTCGGGGAGAACACCGTGGCGGAGGTGTTCCAGGCCGGCTTCCAGCTGGGCGAGAAAATCATCCGCTTTGCCATGGTCAAGGTGGCAAACTGAGAACTGTGAAACCTGTATTTCATATATTTTAGGAGGAAAAAATCATGTCTAAAATCATCGGTATCGACTTAGGTACAACCAATAGCTGCGTGTCCGTTATGGAGGGCGGCGACGCCGTCGTCATCGCCAACGCCGAGGGCAACCGCACCACCCCCTCTGTTGTGGCCTTCTCCAAGGACGGCGAGCGCATGGTGGGCCAGGTGGCCAAGCGCCAGGCCATCACCAACCCTGACCGCACCGTCATCTCCATCAAGCGGGAGATGGGCAGCGACTACAAAGTGAACATCGACGGCAAGGTCTACACCCCCCAGGAGATCTCCGCCATGGTCCTCCAGAAGCTGAAGGCGGACGCGGAGGCCTATCTGGGCCAGCCCGTCACCGAGGCGGTCATTACCGTCCCCGCCTACTTCACCGACGCCCAGCGTCAGGCCACCAAGGACGCGGGTAAGATTGCCGGCCTGGAGGTCAAGCGCATCATCAACGAGCCTACCGCCGCGGCCCTGGCTTACGGCGTGGACAAGGAAGAGGCCCAGAAGGTCATGGTCTACGACCTGGGCGGCGGCACCTTCGATGTGTCCATCCTGGAAATCGACGACGGCGTGATCGAGGTCAAGGCCACCGCCGGCAACAACCGTCTGGGCGGCGACGACTTTGACAAGTGCGTCATGGACTGGATGGCCGCTGAGTTCAAAAAGGCCGAGGGCGTGGACCTGACCGGCGACAAGGTCGCCATGCAGCGCCTGAAGGAGGCCGCCGAAAAGGCCAAGATCGAGCTGTCCGGCGTGACCACCACCAGCATCAACCTGCCCTATATCACCGCCGACGCCACCGGCCCCAAGCACCTGGACCTGACCCTGACCCGCGCCAAGTTCAACGAGCTGACCCACCATCTGGTGGAGGCCACCATGGGTCCCGTCCGGCAGGCCATGGGCGACGCGGGCCTGAGCGCCAGCGACCTGCATAAGGTTCTGCTGGTGGGCGGCTCCAGCCGTATCCCCGCCGTGCAGGACGCGGTGAAGGGCATCACCGGCCGGGAGGGCTTTAAGGGCATCAACCCCGATGAGTGCGTGGCTATGGGCGCGGCCCTCCAGGGCGGTGTGCTCACCGGCGACGTGAAGGGCCTGCTGCTGGTGGACGTGGCCCCCCTGTCCCTGGGCATCGAGACCATGGGCCACGTGATGACCAAGGTGATCGAGCGCAACACCCGTATCCCCACCAAGGCCAGCCAGACCTTTACCACCGCCGCCGACAACCAGACCTCCGTGGAGGTCCACGTGCTCCAGGGCGAGCGGGAAATGGCCCAGTACAACAAGACCCTGGCCCGGTTCATGCTGGACGGCATCGCCCCCGCCCGCCGTGGCGTGCCCCAGATCGAGGTCACCTTCGACATCGACGCCAACGGCATCGTGAACGTGTCCGCCATGGATAAGGCCAGCGGCAAGGAGCAGCATATCACCATCACCTCCTCCACCAACATGAGCAAGGAGGACATCGACAAGGCGGTCCGGGAGGCGGAGCAGTTCGCCGCCGAGGACAAGAAGCAGCGTGAGGCCGCGGACACCCGGAACCAGGCCGACCAGATGGTATTCCAGTGCGAAAAATCCCTGGAGGAGATGGGCGGCAAGATGGACGCGGCGGACCGCTCCGCCATCGAGAGCGAGCTGAACCACGTGAAGGAGACCCTGAAGGGCGACGACACCGAGGCCATCAAGAGCGCTACGGAAGCCCTGACCAAGGCCTTCTACGCCGCCAGCGAGAAGCTCTACGCCCAGCAGGGCGGTCAGCCCGGCCCGGACATGGGCGATATGGGCAACATGGGCGGCGCGCCCCAGGGAGGCGCAGGCCCCGACGTGGTGGACGCGGACTACGAGGTCGTGGACGACGACAATAAATAATTCGGACGCAGGCATAGGCGGGGCATTGGTCCCGCCTATGCGGATGTCTTTCAGAAAAGCTGGTGATAAAATATGGCGGAACAAAAGCGTGATTTTTATGAGGTCCTGGGCCTGAGCAAGGGCGCTTCCGAGGAGGAGATCAAAAAAGCGTACCGCAAACTGGCAAAGCAGTACCATCCGGACCTGAATCCGGGGGATAAAGAGGCGGAGGCCAAATTCAAGGAGGTCAACGAGGCCTACACCATTTTGACCGATAAAGAGAAAAAGGCCCGGTACGACCAGTTCGGACATGCCGGGGTAGACCCCAATTTCGGCGCGGGCGGCGGAGACTTCGGCGGCGGCTTTGGGGATTTCGGGGACTTGCTGGGCGATCTGCTGGGCGGCTTTGGCGGGTTCGGCTTCGGGGGCGGCTCCTCCAGCCGCCGGACCGGCCCCCAGAAGGGCGAGACCCTCCGGGCCAGCCTGGAGCTGACCTTCGAGGAAGCGGCCTTCGGCTGTGAGAAAGAGATCAACCTCAACCGGAACGAGCCCTGCGAGGAGTGCCACGGCTCCGGCTGTGCCGCCGGGACCAGCCCGGAGACCTGCCCCGACTGCCGGGGTACGGGCACCGTCCGGGTCCAGCAGCGCATGGGCGGGATGGCCTTTTCCAGCTCCGCCCCCTGCACCCGCTGCCGGGGCACCGGGCGCATGATAAAATCCCCCTGCAAGGCCTGCGGCGGCGCGGGGAGCGTCAAGCGGCAGAAGCGCCTTTCGGTAAAAATACCCCAGGGCATCGACGACGGCCAGGCCGTCTCCCTGCCCGGCCAGGGCAACGCCGGACGCAACGGCGGTCCCGCCGGCGATTTGCTGGTGGGAGTGCGGATCAAGCCCCACAATCTCTTCCGGCGGGAGGGCACCACTGTGCTGTACGAGCAGCCGGTGAGCTTCACCCAGGCGGCCTTAGGCGCGCAGCTGGAGATTCCCACCATTGACGGCAAGGTGAAATACGACCTGCCCGCCGGGACCCAGACCGGAACGACCTTCCGTCTGCGGGAGAAGGGCATTCCCGCCCTCCGGGGACGGGGCCGGGGAGACCAGTATGTCACGGTGCGGGTCCAGGTGCCCACCAATCTGAACGGCGAGCAGAAGGAGGCGCTGCGGGCCTTCGCCGCCGCTATGGGGGAGGGCGCTCCGGAGGGCGGCATGAAGGGGTTTTTTAAGTCGAAAAAACATAAGTGAGGGGTTTTCCCCAAAGCGCCCCTCAGCCTTCCCAAATCAAATCAATAACCCAAAACACACCCCGCCGCCAGCAATATCTGGCGGCGGGGTGCTGTTTACCCCCTCAAAAATGCACCATAGGGGAACGGCCCTTGCCTTTTGCGCCCAGGGCTGATAAGCTGGTGCTGTCAACGAACAGGAGGTGCGCCGGTGAAAATTATAGTACAGCACACTGCTATCCCGGAAAACGAGGTCATCCTGCGCTGTCCCGCCCTGGACGAGGAGATGCTGGGCATCCTCACGCTGCTGCGCTCCGGACTTCAGCGGCTGGGCGTGTGGGACGAAGCCCGCACGCTGACGCTGATCGCGCCGGACCAGGTGGTCTACTGCGAGAGTGTGGACGACCGGGTGTTTGTCTACACCCAGCAGACCATCTACCACACCGCCCTGAGCCTGGGCGAGCTGGAGAGCCGGTACGCCTCTCTGGGGTTCGTCCGCATCGGCCGTCCGGTCCTGGTGAACCTCCACCATATCCGCACGCTGAAAAGCCGCCCCGGCGGACGGGTGGAAATTTTGCTGGAGACGGGCGAAAAGCTGATGGCCTCCCGCCACTATGCCCCCCTGCTGCGCGAGCGGCTGGGACTGTAAGACTGGGACCGTAAGAAAGGAGATTTTTATGAACGCATTCAATCGCTTTTACCTGTGGGGCGCGGACACAAAATACCGCATGGGACTGTATTTCTCCGCCTGCGTGTTCTGCAAGGGCGTGAGTACCGCGCTGCTGGGGGAATCCGCCATCCCCATCCTGATTTTGCTGGAAATGCTGCTGGCGTGCTTTGCGTTCGCCGGGGTGGAGAGCTTCTTTTTCCCCACCGGCCAGGACTGGTCCGGTCCAGGCCTGGCCCGCCGTACGGCGGTGTGGGCCGTGCTGGGCAACGTGATTTTCATTGGCTGCGCCTGGGGGCTGGGCTGGTTTCCGGGGGTGCCGGTGTGGGGCGCGGCCCTGCTGCTGGCCCTGCTGGAGGCGGGGCTTCTGGCTATGTGGTACGCCCTGTGGCTGGAGCTTCAGGCGGACACCCGGCGGCTGAACGACAGCCTGCGGCGGTTCCAGGCCAAATGACCGAAGAAAAATCCCGTCCTTCCAGAAGGACGGGATTTTTCTACTGTAAGTAGCTCTCCCCTTTGATGAGGTCCAGGTCCGCCAGGGTCAGCGGCTCGTCGTAGGGGTTGAGCATGGCGTTGACCATCTCCAGCGTCTGGTCCGGGTCCAGCTCGTAGCACCACTTGGTCTTGCCCAGCACCGCGTCCCCGCGGCCCGGCAGGACCGCGGTGGTCACGCCGGTTTCCGTGTCCAGCCCAAAGGCGGACTGGGCCAGGAACGTGATGTCCGTCCAGCTCAGGTCGGTGTCCACATGCTCGTTGAAAATCTTCAGAAAGCTCTGTATGTTGGCGATGCCACCAAAGGACAATAACTTTTTGGCCAGCGCGGTCAGGACCTCCCGCTGCATCTCGGTCCGGCCGATGTCCGCGTTGCCGTACCCCCGGTAGCGCACAAGCTCCAGGGTTTTACGCCCGGACAGCCACTGCTGGCCCTTTTTCAGGTTTATCACAAAGCCGCCCTCGTCGTCGTGGTACATATCCTCCGGCACGTAGAAATCCAGGCCGCCCACCTGGTCCACCACCTCCACAAAGGCCTGGAGGCCCACCTGTATGTGGTAGTCGATGGGCACGCCCAGGGTCCGGGAGATCTCTTCTTTCAGAAGCTCCACACCGCCCTTGCCGTAAGCGGCGTTGATTTTGGGAATGCGGGTCCAGTCCCGGTCCACCATAGTATCCCGCGGGATGGACACCACGCCGACCTTCTGGTTGGGCACATCGTACTGCAAGAGCATGATGGTATCCGCGTTGCCGTGGCCGTCATCCACGCCCACCAGAAGAATATTATAGGTCTGCTCCCGCCGCACCGGGCCTGACGGCTGCTCCGGCTGGGAAGTACTGCTGCTGTTTTGGGCGGGGGGCTTGGGCTTCTCTGTCTGCTGCGCCGGGGGTTTTATTACCATCGGCCAGAGAATATAGACCCCTACGATCAAGGCGGAAACGACTACCAATCCGCCATAGACCCGCCGGAATACGGACGTATGCTTTTTGGCCCTGCGTCTGGGCCGTGTCTGGGGCAAAGCGCTCACTCCTTTGTGAAAAAATGTCGGAGACGTGCTTTTTCAGTATAGACCCCAAACCGGTCCCCCGCAAGGGAGTTTACAAACCTTCACAAAAATTTAAGAAATAAACTCCGCGCCTACGGTATAGCTCCAGGTCTCCGGCACGCCGTCGTCGGAAATCGCGGTGCAGTCATGCAGCCAGTAGGCCCCCAGGGGTGTGCGCCACTTCTCCAGGGTGAATTTTACGCTGCCGTCCCCCTGCCGCTCGTCGGCCAGGGAAATCAGCAGTCCTGTGGGGAATTCGCACCAGTGGGGCCGCTCCTCCCGGTCAGGGTATACGATCAGGCCTTCGCTCACCAGGTCGGCAAACGTCCCCGGCCGGGTCTCCACCCCGAACCGTTCCCCTACCGTCTCCATCAGCCATTCCTGCTGGGATTTGTCCAGGGTTTTGCACTCCGTAAAATCAAAGACCAGCACCTCTGCGTTCTCGTTCAGCCCGCTGTCCTTCTCCCAAAGCTCCATGCAGGCCTCCACATACATCTCAGCCAGAGGATAGGACCAGGCCGGGGCATACTCTGACATACAGATGACCTCCGGCACGATACCCAGAGCCGCCGTCAAAATCAGGGCGATCAGTTTCATTTCAATCTTCTCCTTTCGGCGCTAAGAGCGCCCACACCAGGGCGGCGGTCCACTCCGGGCCGTCCTCGCCCTTCACACTGTAGTACACCCCCACCTCGTCGGGGGTCAGGAACGATACTTCATATAAATCCTCCGCCTGCTTTACGCCCGCGATCTCCACACCGCAATATTCGGTGATCTCCCCGTCCGTGCAGGCCCCGTCGGGAATTTTTCCCTCCTGCACCGCCAGGTCAAAGCTGAACTCCTCCGCCTGGCCGCTCACGTACAGACAGGGCGCGTCCGGCTCGCCGCCGCGGCTGTGGACTTCAAAGTCCTCCCAGCCCAGCACGTCAGGAATCTTTCCGCCGAACTGCTCCGCCAGGGCGGCGCGGCCATCAGCCTCCGGCTCCGGGGACTGGACCGGGGAAGCCGCCGGCGTGGGCGCGATGGCCGGTTCCGGGGCTGCGTCCTCCATCACGCGCTTTGCGGTGTTGTCCCGGAACGCCAGCCGAGGCAGAGGAAGCAGACGCTCCTTTTCCAGCGTGGACTGCGCCGCCGAGGCGGGGGGCAGCTCCACCGGGGAGGTTTGCACGGGCCGGGTCATGCTCAGGCCTAAGCCCACCAGCACCGCGCAGCAGGCCGCCAGCGCCCCCCACCGTCTCCAGCTCCTCCAGGGCCGCTGGGGGCGGGGCCGAAGCTGCTCCAGCTTGTGCAGCCGCTCCGGGGACAGGGTCTGCCGGTCCATGTAATCGACGTAATGCTTCACTCAGCTCCTCCTTTCAGAAGCGTCCGCAGGCGGTCCCGCGCCCGGCTGAGCCGGGAGCGCACCGTGCCGGGACGGACGTTCAGAATCGCCGCGATTTCCTCCGTGGAGTAGCCCTCGTAGTAAAACAGGTGCAGCACGGTCCGGTCCTCCGGCGGCAGGGAAAACAGTTCTTCCAGCTCTTCTTTTTCCTCCGGGCCTGGGGCGGGGAGGCCATCCCAAAGGGGGACCTCCCGCCGCTGGGGGGAGCGCAGCCGGTCCCGGCACTGGTTGACCAGCACACGGGTGAGCCACGCGGCTGGATTTTTCAAATTCTGGGGGGATTTTTCATAAAAAATCACAAATGTATCCTGGACTGCGTCCTCCGCCTCCTGGACGCTGCCCAGATAGGCCAGAGCGGTCCGGTAAAGACGGTTCGCCAGCTCCTGCATCCATTTCCCCCCTCTATTCTATAAGACGTTTTACAGGGGCGTTTTGTTGCATCGAAAACAAGAAAATTTTTCTGGGCGGTAAAATTTGATAGAGATTTGTAATATTAGAAATATATGATACGAAAAGTGGTCAAAAAGAACCGGCCCCCCATGTGTATGGGGACCGGTCCGCAGGGAGGAAGAATGAGAAAAAAGGAAAGAGAGAGAAAGGAAACTTGAGTTTATATATATTAAAAGGGTGGTGTTTCACCCTCAGTTGTTCGGGAAGCGCTGTTCTGAGGTGTTATGCAGGGGGTTACCAGAAATAGGGGAATGCGCCGTAGGGCCAATCATAGTAGCCGCCGTAGCTGCCGCCGTTCTGCCCCTGCTGATTCTGCTCAACCTCCGGAATGGCCGCTTCGGTCTTTTCGTTGCGCTCGTCCAGAGTCACGGTCAAGGTCAGCTCCTCCTGCTGGCGCACTACGGTCACCTGGATGGTGTCTCCGGCCTTATATTCACTGGCCAGCAGAGCGCTCAGAGCGGACTGGGAATCTACCGCGGTGCCGTCCACGGCAGTGATAATATCGCCCACCTGCATCCCGGCCTTCTGGGCACAGGAGCCTTCCCCAATGGCCACGACCTCCGCGCCGGCGGGGATGCCGTAGCGCTGGATGGCCTCGCTGATATTCTGGCCGCTGATGCCCAGGAAGGGCCGTCCGGTGACATAGCCGAAGTCCTTCAGGTCGGACAGGATGGCCTTTACGTCGTTGATCGGGATGGCGAAGCCCAGACCCTCGGCGGAAACGCCGGAGCTGGAGCGGGTCTGCTTGGCGGTGACGATGCCGATGACCTTTCCGCTTGCGTCAAACAGAGGCCCGCCGGAGTTGCCGGGGTTGATGGCGCAGTTGGTCTGGAGCATGTTCATGGTGACGCTCTCGTCCGTGGTAATGAGCCGGTCCAGGGCGGACACCATGCCGTCCGTGAGGGTGTAGGTCAGTTCGCCCAGGGGATTGCCGATGGCGTAGACCGTCTGGCCCACGACCAGCTGGTCGGAGTCGCCCAGCACCACCGGACGCAGGCCAGTGGCCTCGATTTTCAGCACCGCCACGTCGTTCTCCTTCTCCGCGCCTACTACCTTGGCGGCGTACTTGTCGCTGTTGGCGAAGGAAACTTCTATCGTAACGGAGTCGTCCTTCAGAGCGTCTTCAATGACGTGGTAGTTGGTGACGATGTAGCCGTCCGCGCTGAGGACGAAGCCGGAGCCGGAGGCCGCGGCAGTGGTGGTCTGGCCGTAGAAGTTCACGGCGGTGGTCGAGATGGTGATACCCACACAGGAGGCCAGATTCTGCGCGTAAAGCTGTTCCGGGGTAAGGGCTTTCCCCGTTGTCTGGTTGACCACGGTGGAGACGGTGGGGGCGTTGTTCTCCTGGTTCAGGGTGGCCGAGGCGACGGTCTGCTGAGGATTCAGGTGCAGATAGAGCGCCGCGCCTCCGGCGCCGGCTCCGCCGCCCAGCAGGGCGCAGGTGAGAGCCAGGGCCACCGCCTTGGTGGCAAAGCCGTCTTTCTTGGGCGGCCGGGGCGGCTGGAACTGGCCGGGAGTGGGGTCGGTATAGCCCCCAAGTCCGCCGCGGTAGCCGTCATTCTCGCTGGAGTAGAAGTGGAAGTCGTGATCGTTTTGGTACGTCATATCTGAAACACTCCTTTTGTGTGATGTTCGTCTGTTTTCTGAGTACGCATAGAGGATAACTCTAAATTATGACAGGAATATGAAGAAATATCCCAGGTTTTTTGAACTTTCCCAAAACAGTTTATGTCCGGCTCCGGGCCAAAGGCAGGGAGACGGACCCCGGCTGGGGTCCGTCTCCCTGGTAAGCTCCGATTTGCAGTTTTTACAGGATAGCCTTACTGGCGCACTCTCCGCCCACCAGCCCGGCAAACGCCTCCAGGGACATGGCCCCCAGATCCTCGCCGGAGCGGCGGCGGACCGAGACCGTGCCGTTTTCCACATCCCGGTCGCCGACCACCAGCATGAAGGGGATTTTTTCCAAAGTGGCTTCCCGGATTTTTTTGCCGATCTTCTCGTTGCGGCCGTCCACCTCGGCCCGGAAGCCCTGGCGGTCCAGCTCGCCCAGGAGCTTCTCCGCATAGGCCTCCGCCCGGTCGGTGACCGGCAGAATTTTTATCTGCACAGGAGCCAGCCACACCGGGAAAGCGCCGGCGAAATGCTCGGTGATCACGCCGATGAAGCGTTCGATGGAGCCTAACACGACCCGGTGGATCATAACGGGGCGGTGCTTCTGGCCGTCCTCTCCGGTGTACTCCAGCTCGAAGCGCTCCGGAAGCTGGCTGTCCAGCTGGATCGTGCCGCACTGCCAGGTCCGGCCCAGGGAGTCGGCCAGGTGGAAGTCCAGCTTAGGTCCGTAGAACGCGCCGTCGCCCTCGTTGACCACGAAGTCCTTGCCCATATCGGTGATGGCGTTTTTCAGGATGTCCTGGTTGCGCTCCCACTCCTCCACGGTGCCGATGTGGTCCTCCGGCATGGTGGACAGCTCAATGGTGTAGCTCAGGCCGAAGGTGGAGTAGACCTCGTCAAAGAGATGCACGGTCTCCTGAATGACGTCCTTCATCTGCTCCCGCGTCATAAAGACATGGGCGTCGTCCTGGTTGAAGCAGCGCACACGGAACAGGCCGTGAAGCGCGCCGGACAGCTCGTGGCGGTGGACCAGGCCAATCTCGCCCACCCGCAGGGGGAGGTCCCGATAGGAGTGAGGCTCGCTGTCGTAGACCAGCATTCCGCCGGGGCAGTTCATGGGCTTGATGGCAAAGTCCACCTCGTCAATGACGGTGGTGTACATGTTGTTTTTGTAGTGGTCCCAGTGGCCGGAGCGCTCCCAGAGCTGGCGGTTGAGCATGATGGGGGTGGAGATCTCTACATAGCCGTATTTTTTATGCACCTGCCGCCAGTAGTCCAGCAGCGTGTTTTTCAGGGTCATGCCCTTGGGCAGGAAGAAGGGGAAGCCGGGTCCCTCGTCCCGGAGCATGAACAGGCCCAGCTCCTTGCCCAGCTTCCGGTGGTCCCGCTTTTTGGCCTCCTCGATGCGCTGGAGATAGGCCTCCAGCTCGTCCTTCTTGGGGAAGGCGATCCCGTAGATGCGCTGCAAGGTCTCCCGGTTGGAGTCCCCCCGCCAGTAGGCGGCGTTGCAGGCGGTGAGCTTGATGGCGTTGCCCTTCACCCGGCCGGTGGAGTCCAGGTGGGGACCGGCGCACAGGTCGGTAAATTCGCCCTGTTTGTAGAAGGAGATGTGCGCGTCCTCCGGAAGGTCGTGGATCAGCTCTACTTTGAAGGGCTCGTTTTTCTCCTGCATGAAGGTCAGGGCCTCGGCTCTGGGCAGCTCGAACCGCTCCAGCTTCAGCTTTTCCTTACAAATTTTCCGCATTTCGCCCTCGATCTGCTCCAGGATTTCGGGGGTGAAGGGGAAGGGGGAGTCCATATCATAATAAAATCCCTCGTCAATGGAGGGGCCGATGGCCAGCTTTACCTCCGGGAAGAGGCGCTTGACGGCCTGGGCCAGGATATGGGAGCAGGTGTGCCAATAAGTTTGGCGGAATTCGGGGTTTTCAAACGTGTACAGATTTTCTTCGGACATGCTGGTTCCTCCTTTGTTGATTCGGGGCAAAACAAAACGCTTCACCCCTGAATGGTACTCAGGGGTGAAGCGGTAAATGGCTCCACGGTTCCACCCTGCTTGCGGTCTGTGACCGCCGCTCGTGACCGCTGTAACGGGCGGGCCCGGTCCGGCTTGTTTCGCCGGACGGCTCAGGAGTGGTACTGATTTGGTGCGTGCGCAGGGCAGTTTCAGCCAATATGCCCCTCTCTGTCCGCCGCGGGTCAAATCGCGTCTCCGTCAATGCCGGTTTTCTACCGTAGTGTAGCACCTTGCGGGGGAAAAGTCAAGTGGTTGGGGCTGGCAGTAAAAATTGCAAAGCGGCGTGAACCATTGGTTTCACTCCCCCGCAAAAAAACGCTTCCTCTTACAGCTTCATGATCCAATCGTGGGGATCGGCGTTCCGGCCCCACTGGATGCCGGTCAGCTCGTCATAGAGCTTCTGGGTGACGGGGCCGATTTCGTTGTTGTTGATAATCACCTTTTCGTCGCCCTCGGCCAGCTCGCCGATGGGAGAGACGACCGCGGCAGTACCCGTGCCCCAGGCCTCCTCCATGGCGCCGTTCCTGGCGGCCTCGAATAACTCCTCGGCGGAGATGCGGCGCTCCTCCACCTCGTAGCCCCAGTCCTTCAGCAACTGGATGCAGGACCGGCGGGTGATGCCGTCCAGCACGGAACCGTTCAGGTCAGGGGTAAGAATCTTGCCGCCCACCTTGAACATCACGTTCATGGCGCCCACCTCTTCGATGTACTTGCGCTCCACGCCGTCCAGCCACAGTACCTGGGTATAACCCTTGGACTCGGCCCGGTCGCCGGCCCGGAGAGACGCAGCGTAGTTGCCGCCGGCCTTGGCCATGCCGGTGCCGCCCTTAACCGCACGCACGTCCTGGTCCTCCACATAGATTTTCACAGGGGCCAGGCCTTCGGGGTAGTAAGCGCCCACAGGGCACACGATGACGATGTACTGACAGTGGTGAGAGGAGTGTACGCCCAGGGCGGGGTCCACGCCGATCAGGAAGGGGCGGATATACAGGGAAGTGTCCTTCTCATGGGGCACCCAGTCCTGCTCCAGCTTCACCAGTTCGGTGATACCGGCCAGGGCCAGGTCCTCAGGGACCTGGGGCAGGGACAGACGCTCGGCGGACAGGTTCATCCGGCGGATATTGTCCATAGGCCGGAAGAGCTGGATAGCGCCGTCGGCGGTACGGTAAGCCTTCAGGCCCTCGAAAATCTCCTGGGCGTAATGAAGGACCTTGGCGGCGGGGTCCAGCTGCAAGGGGCCGTAGGGGACGATGCGGGGGTCGCACCAGCCCTTGCCCTGGTAGTAGTCTGCGATGAACATATGGTCGGTAAAGCTCTTGCCGAACACCAGAGTGGAGGAGTCGGGCTTCTCCTTCAGCGTAGCTGCGCGGGTGATTTTGATCTCTTGCATGACAAATTGCCTCCTTATTTCTGTTCTGGTGTGATTGCACGAAAGATATACGTGTGGTCTATTATAGCAGTCTCCGGCTTGGGACGCAATGCCTTTTTTTGGTGAATTTTAATTTGGGGGGAAGGCTTTGGAGGTAAGCGGATTTTTGTGGAATCCCAACAAAAACGCTTGACATTCTCGTCGCTACGGTATATTATTGATGTGGCAGCGTGAAAGGAGGGGGAACATGGCTGCAAAAAGAGGACGGCCCAAGTCTGAGAATCCGAAAGATTTTACGCTCAGAGTGAGAATGGACAAAGAGACCTTAGCACAACTGGATGAATGCTGCAAAGAAGAACAGTTGAGCAGGTCGGAGATTGTAAGAAAAGGGATTCTGGAGCAATATGGGAGATTAAAAAAATAGAGTGTTGGCCGCACAAATAAGCGAGGAGGTTTTTGTATAATCCGCGATTCGCAGAGTAGATCGCCCCGCGCTTACGCTCCATGTATCTTTCTCCAAATTTTTCAAAAAATCGCTTGACATTCCCACAGTGTCAGGGATTATCCTATCTTCTGGGAACCGGTTCCGAAAAACGAAAGGAGCGATGTTATGCTGACCATTGGGGAGTTTTCCCGTTTGAGCCGCGTAACGCCCCGGATGCTGCGCCACTATGACGCGCTGGGCCTTCTCCCCCCGGACGCTGTGGGAGAAAATAACTATCGTTACTACCGGCAGGAGCAATTATCCCGGCTGGTGAAAATCCAGTGCTTGAAGGGCTACGGCTTTTCGCTGCACGAGATCAAGGCCCTGCTGGACGTAAACGACAGCCAGCTTTTGTCACAACTGCGGCAGCGCCGCCTGATCCTTGCGCAGAAGCTGGAGGACAAGCGGGAGCAGCTTTCCCGGCTGGAAGCGGACATCCTCCGTATGGAAGGAGTTCCTATTATGGAAAAATCGTATCATGTGGTGCTGGTGGAGGACCCGGAGCAAAAGGTTTTTTCCATCCGCAAAACGATTGGCGTGACCCAGTATCACGCGCTGTTCCAGGAGCTGCGCCGGAAGGCGGCAGCGCGGGGGCTGACCCAGGCTGGACCCATTCAAATGCTCTATTACGACCCGGAGTTCTCCCGTGAACACGCCGATGTGGAGGCACAGATGGTGGTGGCGCAGGACGGCCCGGATGTTGGGATAAAACCCCGGCAGACCTGCGCGGCTGTGGAGCATCACGGGTCCTATGAGACGCTGCACTTGGCTTACGAAGCCCTCTGCGGCTGGCTGGCGGAGCATACGGAGTACCGTCCCTGCGGCCCCGCTATGGACCGCTACCTGAACGATCCCCATGAAACACCCCCCGATGCTCTGCGGACAGGCGTGCTGTTCCCGGTAGAGCGGGTATAAGAAAAACGCCTGGAGGCTGTTCCTCCAGGCGTTTCTTAATAGCGCTGGTCCAGAATCTCGACAATAGGGGCAATGACCCCCTCGTTGCAGTGGCACAAAATCCGTGCGCCCCAGTCCTTGACCTCCTGGGCGCAGTTGGCGGGGGCGAAGGGGATGGCCGACAGCGCCAGCATGGGAATATCGTTCTGGTTGTCCCCCACGCAGTAAATATGCTCCGGGGCGATTTCCAGATACTCTGCCAGCTTTTTTACCATCCCGCCCTTGTGGCTTCCGGCTTCCGTCACCTCCAGCAGATATTTGTTGGAGAAAATGACCTCATACGCGCCGGGACAATGCTCCTTCATCCAGGCCTGCACTTGGAGCAAATAGCCGTAATCCTGCTGAAGGATTACCTTGGTCCAGGGGGTGGGCATGTCCGCGATGCGGGTACAGAGCGTATACTGGGTCCCTACTTTAGCCATATGGGAATCCGTAACTGCATTGGGCTGGTAGACAAAAATCTCCTCGCCGAAATAGGCCTCAAACCCAATCTCCGGAAAGGCCTGGGCCAGCCGCTCCAGGTCCTGCGGAGCCTGCTCCCGCAGAAAGGTCTGGAAGAGCATCCGGTCCCCGGCGAAATCGTAGAGGGCCGAGCCGTTGGACAGCACCGCCGGAGCATTCATGGGGGCCAGATGGGCGTAGGGCGCGAACGTCCGGTGGGCACGCCCGGTGGCGACAGAGAAGCGTCCCCCCTGGCGGATGAAGTAGTGGAGCGCGTCCACATTGGCCTGGGGGACCTGGCCGTGGTAGTCGTACAGCGTGTCGTCAAAGTCGCTGGCCAGCAGAACGCCGTCAAATTTTCCCATAGGGGGACCTCTCTTTCCGCCCCCCGACGGGGCGCTTATCGGATGTCGTGGCCCAGCAGATACCGCCAGGCCGGGGTGGCCGCAAGAGCCAGCACCACCGCCAGCGTCGCCGCGCCGGACGCGCCAATGGTGATGCCGTTGTACAGCAGAGAATAGACCCATTCATTGGTCATAGGCAGGCCCAAAAACTCCTCCGGCATGTACTCCCCCCAGAGGGTGGCCCCGGTGACCCAGATGGACAGGAACCGGCCCAGACAGCCCAGGACCGTGCCCACAGCCAGACCGGGCAGTCCCCTGCCCCGGCCCAGGCCTGCCAGGCCCAGTGCGGTCAGGGCAATGACGTAGTCGCCCAAAATGGACTGCCAGCCGATGGCAATGCCGCCGCCCACCAGGAAGTCCAAAACCCCCAGGGCGAAGCCAGCCAGCAGGCCGCTTCCTAAGCCCCAGCGCAGGGCAAAGACGATCATAGGCAGCATCAGCAGGGAAACCGAGCCGCCGTTGGGCAGATGGCCGATTTTGAGGAAGCCCAGAATTTCGGCCAGGGCGACAAAGACGGCTCCCTCGCAGAGCATACGGACGCGTAAGTGTTGTGACATGTGTGTTTCCTCCTTGTTTGAATAAAGTACCGCAATACACCCGAACGGCTGCACTGCGGTACGAAAGAGGACGACAACAATCCAAACACGGCTGTTTTGGTCCGTTCACTTCCTACGCCGGCATTACCCGGATCAGGTTCAAGGGACCGGGGGCTGCACTTTGCCCCGCATCTCAGCCGGAAATGACTTCCAGCGCCCCTGTGTTCAGTTGTCTTACGGTGTTCCTATCATAGCACAGTTTCCCAACCCAGCGCAAGAGAAATTCTCGCTGGAGCTGAAAATTTTATTTTTGTGCGCTTTTTTGGGGGGAGGTGGTGAAGCCCCCCCTTCACAAATGCCGCAAATGAACGCGGTACTCCCGCAAATCCTCCTCCTGGACTGTCTCAATGATTTGGTCCAGCGTGCCCCGGAGCGCCTCTGTGTCCTGGGGCAGCGTCCCCTGGAAGCGAAACGCGTTGGAGGCCCCCAGCGCGGCAAACTGCACCGGGATTTCCAGGTGGTCCAGCAGCGTGCGGATCTCCTTGTATTTTTCAAGCTCGCCTTCCTCCGTCCAATGGCCGCGCTGTATCTCCTGATAAAGCTCCGAGTCCGGGTAAACCGTCAGCATGTTCACGCCAATCAGGGTCGGGTGGAGCTGATTGCAGACCTGCGCCGTAGCGATTGCCCCGGCCTCTCCCCGGCCAGCGCCGGAGATGCCCACCAGATAGAAAAAGCTGTAGTGAATCCCGGCCTGGTCCAGCCGCTGGCACTGACGCACAATATCCGAAGCAGTACAGCCCTTGTTCATAAAACGCAAGGCCTCGTCGTCGCCCGTCTCAATCCCGATGGTCAGACCGTCAAACCCGGCTTCCCGCAGGGCCGTCAGCTCCCCGTCCGATTTTCCGGTGATGTCTGTGATACGCGCAAAGCATCCAATGGTGGTGACCGATGGAATGTACTGCCGGACCAGCCCGGCAATCGTCATGAGCCGGTCAAATTTCAGGACAAAGGGATTTGCCCCTGTCAGAAAAACACGTTGGATGCGCTCCGGCCGGGGCAGTCCCTGCAAACGGGCTGTCAGCATAGAAACGGGGTCTGTACTGGCAAGCTGGGCCTCCTGCAAGTCGCTCTCAATGTCCGAAAGGGGCGACATCCGGAACTGGAAGGGCAAGTCATGATAGAGCGTACAGAATTTGCATTTGTGGTGGGTACAGCCCGCCGTGACCTCCAGCAGCAGGGAGGCCGCTTCATAGGGCGGTCTCCAGATGGTTCCTGTGTAGTGCATAAAAAAGCCTCCTTGTTTTTTGGGGCCATTATAGCACGGCTGAGAGAAATGAAAAGTACGGTACTTTTTTGCAGTACCCCCCCACGGCAAAAAAGCCCCCGCCATCTGGCGGGGACTTTCTGCAAATCAGGTTTTCTGGGCTTCGCCCTCAGGGAAAATGATTTTGTTCACAAAGAAGAAAATCACCATGGAGATACCGCCGTTCAAAACGGTGGTGCCGATGTTGTAGATGAAGTCGGGGACAAACAGACCGGCCACCGCCACCCAGATACAGTTGATGGAGTTGACGATGCAGTTGATAATCAGGAAGGCTACCACATACCAGGCAATCTGATAGGCCAGGTTGCCCTTGCTGCGGAACACGAAATTGCGCTGGATGGGGAAATTGATGATCTCACCGATGGCCATGGCGATCATGTACGCGCAGAAATAGCCCAGGCCGCCGTGCTCCACGTCGTAGCCGAAAATATTCCACTTAAACGTCTCGCCGAACAGGGTCAGGGGGATGCCGGGCCAGCCGAAGTCGATGTGGGACAGGCTGGTGAACGCGGCGGGCAGGAATTGCAGGATAAAATACTTCATCACCGTGACCAGGTTGCTGACGATGACGAACAGACCGCCCTCCCGAATCCACTTGGCGGCGCCGGGATGCTCACGGGCAAAATCGTTCCAGAATTTCATAAATCACTCACTCCCATTCTTTTGCGGTTTTGTGGATTTTTCCGGAGCGGGAGAAGCCGCCGATGATGGCCCCCACGCCCTTGAAGAAATGTCCGTTGACGATGGTCTGGATGCCCTGGGCCATCTCCATGGTGCAGATGCCGCCGGTCATTTTCGCAATGGCACGGAACGGCATGTTATAGTTGAACATCAAGTTCAGGTTGGGTTCGCCCTTTTCAATGCTCTTGTTGAGGAAATGGGTCAGGATCTTATAGGCCAGCCGGGCCAGGCCGCTCTTGGCGTAGTACATCTGGCACAGCGCGTCGTTCATCTCCAGCGTGCCGCTCCAGCTCCCGTCCGGGATGGGGCGGCCCAGCAGCGCGGCAAACTCCCCGTCGGGAATGGCCTTGATGGTGCCGGCGTAGTAGTCGGGCAGGCGCTGCTTGTCGTAGGGGTTGGGGGCGTTGGTCCCCGCCACGGCGACGCTGCCGGACAGCTTGATATCCGCCGCGGAAGCGCCAATCAGGATTTGGTACTCGCCGCCCTCCACCTCGAATTTGTTGGTCTTGACATTGAAATACCGGAACGCTTTGTCGTCCAGAGGGATTTTGACGCTCCTGCTCTCCCCGGCCTTCAAAAATACCTTCTGGAAACCCTTCAGCTCCTTGGCCGGACGGTAGACCTCGCCGGACAGCTTGGAGACATAGAGCTGGGCTACCTCCGCGCCGTCCCGCGTGCCGGTGTTGGTCAGGGTGAATTCAGCCTCCGTCTCGGTCACCTTCAAGTCGGAGTAAGCGAAGGTCGTGTAGCTCAGGCCGAATCCGAAGGGGAATAATACGGGAATATTCGCCGTTTCGTAATAGCGGTAGCCCACATACAGGCCCTCCCGGTACTCGGCGCTGCGCTGCCTGGAGGGGAAGTAGGGCGCGGAGGACACGTCCTCATACTTCAGGGGGTAGCTCTCCGCCAGCTTGCCGGAGGGGTTGATCTCCCCCAGGATGACCTTCAGCACAGAGGAAGCCCCCGCCTGGCCGCACAGATAACCGTGGACCATGGCCTTGCACTTGGACAGCCAGGGCATCTCCACCGCAGACCCGGCGGACATCACCGCCACCACATTGGCGTTGACGGCGGCTACCGCCTCCAGCAGGTCGATCTGGCTCTGGGGCAGCTTCATGTGGCTCCGGTCCAGACCCTCGCTCTCGCTGATTTCATCCAGACCGATGTAGAGCAGGACTACGTCCGCCTTTTTCGCCAGTTCCACGGCCTTTTGCTGCATCGCCGGGTCGCCGGGGCCGGAGCGGGGATAGCCCGCCTCAAAGCCCGCCACGTCCAGGCCGAAATTGCCAATCACGTCGATGGCATTTTCCAGCTTGGTGGGGTTGACCACCGAGGAGCCTGCACCCTGATACCGGGCCTTTTGGGCAAACTCGCCGATGACGGCCACCCGTGTCCCCTGCTTCAGGGGGAGCATCCCGTTTTCGTTTTTCAGCAGGACCACCGACTCTGCGCAGGCCCGCGCCGCCGCCGCATTGTGCTTCTCGATGTCAAAGGGCTTGCCCTCACGGGCCTGGACCGCTTTTGTTGTGGACAGGATCACGTCCAGCAGCTCGTCTACCCGCTGATTGATGACTTTTTCGGTGATTTTTCCGTCCTTGACGGCCTGGATCAGCTCCAGGTCGGAGTCGCCGCCGGTGGTGGGCATCTCCAGGTGGGACCCCGCCCGAACGCCCTCCACATGGTCGTTGGAGCCGCCCCAGTCGGAGACCACAAAGCCGTCGAAGCCCCACTCGTCCCGCAGGATTTCCTGGAGCAGATGGGGATTTTCGTTGGCGTACACGCCGTTGATGCGGTTATAGGAGGACATAATGGACCGCGCCCCGCCCTCCTTGACGGCGATCTCAAAGCCGGTCAGGTAAATCTCCCGTAAAGTCCGCTCGTCCACCACGGAGTCGGAGGCCATCCGGCGCAGCTCCTGGGAGTTGCAGGCAAAGTGCTTGGGGCAGGCGGACACGCCGTTCTCCTGAATGCCCCGGATGTAGCCCGCGGCCATCTTCCCCGCCAGATAGGGGTCCTCGGAGAAATACTCAAAATTCCGGCCGCACAGGGGGCTGCGCTTGATGTTCAGGCCGGGGCCAAGCAGTACGCCCACGCCCTGGCTGGCGGCCTCCGCGCCTAAGTGACGGCCGATTTCCTCCCCCAGCGCCGGGTCCCAGGAGTTGGCGATGCCGGCGGCGGTGGGGAAGCAGGTGGCGGGCAGAGACGGGTTCAGACCCAGCTGGTCCCCCGCGCCGTCCTGCTTGCGTACTCCGTGAGGGCCGTCGGACAGGGTCATGTTGGCCACCCCCAGGCGGTTGACGCTGCGGGTCTGCCAAAAGTCCTTTCCGGAGAGGAGATAACATTTTTCCTCCAACGTCATTTGTTGGATCAAATCTGCATGTTTCAACGGGATTTCCTCCTAGCATATGATAGCCGCATTATAGCACGCCGGAGGAGTCCCGGCGCATGGCTCCCGCAAATTGTATGGATTTTGTGGTAAACTGTATTTTGGATTATGCAAAACCTACAAAAAACGGGGTCGGTTATTTGGCACTTTACCAGTTTTGCAATTTTGCCAGATTCAGCGGCGCGTTTGGTTTGCGGGGGGCTTTGGAGGGAAATAGAAGTCTCTGCAAAATGGCCTGCCCAGGGGGTCGGGCCCCACAGTCCACCTTTGGGTTTACAGAAACGTAGGAAACGGTGTATAATAGACTCAAACCAATCTGCTGGTACAAACACCGGCCTTGCGGAGGAAAACGGATATGTCTTACCCACGAGAGATTTCCCAACAAATGCTGGATTTCATCGAAAGCTCCCCCAGCTGCTACCATGCGGTGCATAACCTGGCCGGGATGCTGGAGCGGGAGGGCTTCTCCCCATTGGAAGAATCCGCCTGCTGGACCCTGGCTCCCGGTCGGGGGTACTACACCACCCGGAACGGTTCGTCCCTGATTGCCTTCCGAATCCCGGAGCCTGCGGAGGGCGGTTTTCTCATCGCCGCCGCCCACAGCGATTCCCCCGCCTTCAAGCTTAAACGCCGCCCGGAGCTGAAAAGCAAGCACTATCTGCGGCTGAATGTGGAAAAATACGGCGGCGCAATCCTCTCCTCCTGGCTGGACCGGCCCCTGTCCATCGCGGGACGGGTGGCGGTGCGCGACCGGGACTGTGTGGAACAGCGTCTGGTGAATGTGGACCGTGATTTGGTCCTTATCCCGAACGTTGCCATTCACATGAGCCGTCCGGCCAGCGAGAACGCAGCGCTTAACCCGCAGATTGACCTGCTTCCCCTGCTGGGCCAGTCCGAGCCGGAAGGGACTCTGGATAAGCTGATCGCCAAGAACGCCGGAACGGAGCCGGGGGCTGTTTTGGACAGCGACCTGTTCCTGTACCTGCGGGAGCGGGGCCGCATCTGGGGCGCGCAGGAGGAGTTTCTTTCCAGCCCCCGGCTGGACGACTTGCAGTGTGCCTGGGCCTGCGTCCGGGGCTTGATCGAGGCGAACACCCCCCAGGCCATCCCGGTATGCGCTGTTTTTGACAACGAGGAGGTGGGCAGCACCACCAAACAGGGCGCGGATTCCACGTTCCTCCAGGACACGCTGGAGCGGATCAGCGAATGTCTGGGCCGCAGCCGCCAGGAGCATCGGGCGGCGCTGGCCTCCAGCCTGATGGTCTCGGTGGACAACGGTCACGCCGTCCACCCCAACCACCCGGAGAAGTCCGACGAGGCCAATTACCCCCAGATGAACCAGGGCGTGGTCATCAAATACAGTGCCAACCAGAAGTACACCACAGACGCAGTCTCCGCCGCGCTGTTCCGGACCGTCTGCCAGAAGGCAGAGGTCCCTACTCAGGTTTATCTTAACCGCTCCGATATGCCGGGCGGGTCCACGCTGGGGAACATCTCCAACGCCCATGTTTCCCTGCTGACGGTGGATGTGGGGCTGGCCCAGCTGGCCATGCACTCCCCCTTTGAAACCGCCGGGGTCCAGGACACCGCATATCTGCTCCGGGCGCTGGCGGGCCTGTATCGGACAAAGCTGCTGTGTGTGGGACCGGGGCGCTGGAAGGTGCTGGCCTGACTGTGTACAAGACGCAATCTGAAACCATAGGGAGGAGTATTTTATAATGATGGAACCGGAACTGTACCAAAACCACTTGTCGATTTTGAAGGACGAGCTGCTGGTGGCCCTGGGCTGTACGGAGCCTATCGCCATTGCCTACGCCGCCGCCAAGGCCCGCCGCCTGCTGGGGGAAATGCCGGAGCGCTGTCAGGTCTATTGCAGCGGCAACATTATTAAGAACGTAAAGGGCGTGGTGGTGCCCAACTCCGGCGGACTCCGGGGGATGGACGTTGCGGCGGTGCTGGGCATCGTGGGCGGCGACCCGGACCAGGAGCTGGCTGTGCTGGAGCGGGTGACCCAGGAGGACATCCAGAACACCCAGAAGCTGCTGAAAGAGGATTTTTGCACCTGCCATCTGGTGGAGGATGTGGATAATCTCTATGTTCTGATCGAGCTGGAGGGCGGCGGACACACGGTCCAGACGGAGATTCAGGAGCATCACAACAACATCACCTACATGGCAAAGGACGGCCAGGTGGTGCTGAACCAGCGCCCCGCCCCCGCCGCCCGGAGCCTGCGGGAGGGTCCGGACCGGATGCTTTTACGGGTGGAAAATATTCTGGAGTTCGCGGACCAGGTGAGGATCGAGGACGTGGAGGAGATACTCCAGCGGCAGATTGACTACAACTGCGCCATCGCGGAGGAGGGCCTGAAGGGCAGCTACGGCGTGGAGACAGGCCGTATCCTCATGTCAAACTCCATCCACGCCGCCGGACTCAGCCAGGTCCGGCTCCAGGCCCGCGCGGCGGCTGCGGCGGGCAGTGACGCGCGGATGTGCGGCTGCTCCCTGCCGGTGGTGATCAACAGCGGCAGCGGCAACCAGGGGATTACGGTCACTCTGCCGGTGGTGATGTACAGCCGCTACTGGCAGACCAGCCGGGAAATGCTGTTCCGGGCTTTGGTTGTCGGGAATTTGATAAGCATTCACCAAAAAAAGTACATCGGCAGTCTGAGCGCCTATTGCGGGGCCACCAGCGCGGCGACCGGCGCGGCCTGCGGGGTGGCGTACATGATGCTCAAGCGGCAGGGCCAGGAGAGCCGGATTTATAAAGTGGTCTGCGACACGATCACAAACAGCATTGAGACGCTGGGCGGCATGGTGTGCGACGGGGCCAAGGCCAGTTGTGCGGCGAAGATCGGTCTGGCGGTGGAAAACGCCCTGATGGCTCTGGAGCTGAGCTTGGCGGGGAACGTGTTCCAGCCCGGAGAGGGTATGACCATGGACGACCCGGAGGACACCATTGCGGCAGTGGGCCGGATGGCGCGTGCAGGCATGAAGAGTACGGATGTGGAGATTTTGAATATTATGCTGGGGCGGTGAGTTTTGAAAAAACGGGCAGAGACGCACCACGTCTCTGCCCGTTTTTCATCCTCTCCCCCAAGGCTCTTACTTCATCAGCTTATGCAAATACTTCTGCAAAACCGAGGATTTTTTGCGTAAATGAGGCTTAGGCGCGTCCGGGCGGCGCTGGGCGGCGGAAAGCGCCTCCTCCTGGAATTTTTTCTGGGAATCCAGCTCCCGTTCCGCATCCTTCCGGAAATGCCACGCCCCGTCGCTTCCCAGCTCCCGGGATTTTACGGTGTCCGACTGCAAAATGCGGATGATATGAAATGCCTTCCGCCGGGCGGAGGGGTCCTGGATGGGACAGGCGACCTCCACGCGCCGCTCTGTGTTCCGGGTCATGAAGTCAGCGGAGGACAGATACAAATCCGCCCTCGGCCCGCGGCCAAAGCAGTAAATACGGGTGTGCTCCAGATAGCGGCCCACGACGGAAAAAACCCGGATATGGTCCGTCAGACCGGGCACCCCAGGAACCAGACAGCAGATGCCCCGGACGTTCATCACGACCTCCACCCCCGCCTGGGAGGCCTGGGCCAGCTTGTCGATGAGCTGCCGGTCTGTGATGGAGTTGAGCTTTAAAAAGACATAGCCCTCCTCCCCCTTGGCAATCTCCCGGTCCAGCAGCTCCATGACCCGGTCCCGGATGCCGTAGGGAGAGGCCAGCAGGCTTTGATACTTCCCCCGCAGATTGGTCACCGCCATGTTCTGGAACAGCGCCGCCGCGTCCGCGCCGATGGACGGGTCGGCGGTCATGAGGCACAGGTCCGTGTAGAGCCGGGCCGTTTTTTCGTTATAATTGCCCGTCCCCACCTGGGTGATGCACTGTAAGCGCCCATGCTCCCGGCGGGTAATCAGGCACAGCTTGGAGTGGACCTTAAAACCCTCCGCGCCGTAGAGAAGCGTACAGCCCGCCTCCTCCATCCGTTCGGCCCAGCGGATGTTGTTCTGCTCGTCGAACCGGGCCCGCAGCTCCATCAGCACCGTCACCGCCTTGCCGTTCTCCGCCGCGGCGCACAGATACTCCGCCAGCTTGGCCTTGGAGGCCAGCCGGTATATCGTGATTTTAATGGAAAGCACATGGGGGTCGTTGGCGGCCTCCCGGATGAGCTGGAGGAAGGGGTCCATCTGCTCAAAGGGGTAAAACAGCAGCGCGTCCTTGGCAAGCACCTGGGGCAGCACCGGTTTGCCCGGCTCCAGGGCGGCGGGGAACTGGGGCAGGTAGGGCGGGTAGCACACGGAAGCGGCGCTCTCCGGGGGCAGGAGATTTTCCAGCAGAAACGCGTATTTCAGAGAAATGGGAGATTTTGTCTTGAACACCTGCTCCCGTTCCAGCGCCAGCCGCTGGCACAGATAGGACACCAGCTCCTCGCTGGGGCTTCCCTGGACCTCCAGCCGCACCGGGGATAAGCGGCTGCGCTTTTTGACGATTTTCCGCATGTGCTGGCGGTAGTCCTCGTGGACCTCGTAGGCCTCGTCCTCCGGGCTGATATCCGCGTTCCGGGTGACGGAGACGACGCACTTTTCGGTCACCGTGTACTGGTCGAAAATCTGGTCGGCGAATTCCAGAAGCACCTCCTCGCACAGCACAAAGCGCACTCCCTGGCCGTCCTCCAGCTGGAAGAAAGGGGGTAAGCCCTGGGGCAGGGGGATCAGGCCAAAGGCGTGCTTGTTCTCCCGGCGCAGGGCCAGGGCTACGTTCAGGCTCTTGTTGGCCAGGTGGGGGAAGGGATGGTGCAGGTCGATGACCTGGGGAGACAGCACCGGCAGCACCTGGTCCCGGAACCAGCGCTCGGCCTGCTTGCGGGCCTTGTGGTCCAGCTCGGCCATGGACAGCCGGCAGATGTTGCACCAGCGCAGACGGCCCTCCAGCTGCTCCAAAGTCTTGTCCCGCTGCTTGTACAGCGGCTCCACTGCCTTGAAAATGGCCTGGAGCTGCTGGTGGGGCGTTTTTCCCGTGCGCACGTCGATATGGGGTTCTTTGAGGAGGGTCAGGT
>Ga0224742_10037_pt1 | contig 25939 bp, 16 predicted proteins | sample LIM_E_Water_Neg_FD_161631 | JGI IMG/M metagenome (GOLD analysis project Ga0224742, IMG submission 161631) | Enriched cells from gastrointestinal tract of the lab mouse from Pacific Northwest National Laboratory (PNNL), Richland, Washington... | ecosystem: Host-associated > Mammals > Digestive...
TTGGTATATGTGAATGCCCGGGGACGCAAAGCCTATGGCCTGGAAGGAGAGGCATATATGGGGAAAAAATGTTATCAGGCTCTGCAAGGCTGCGCCCTTCCCTGCGCTGCGTGTGAAAACTCCAGCCTGCGCCCCGGCCAGTTTTTGGAGTGGAGACAATGCCATCCCGTTTTGGGGAAGCTGCTGGAACGGAAGTGCACCTTGATCGAAGAAAACGGCAGACGTTATCGGTTTGAGCTTGCCATTGACCAGGGAGATATCGGATGGCAGAAAGAACCCAGGATGGAGATTGACAGCGCCAATGCCATGGTAAATGAAGTATTGAGGATCTCCCTCCAGGCGGATAAGCCTGAGAAGTCGATCCTTCGGCTGGTGGAATGCCTGGGGCAGTTTCTTCGGGGAGAGCGAGTTTATATTTTTGAAGAGACAAGAGAAGGAAAACTTTCCAATACATATGAATGGTGCGCACAAGGCGTCAGCCGGCAAATAGAAAATTTGCAGAACATTTCCCAGGAAGTACCCAAGCTGTGGTATCAAAGATTTCAAAACGGAGAAAACGTCCTGATTCATGATTTAGAAGATGTCTGGCAGAAGGATCCCGGGCTGTATGGCTATTTATATCCCCAAGGGATTCAGTCCTTGGTGGCGAGCCCTTTGATGGATAAAAAAAGAGTCATTGGATTTTATGGGATTGACAATCCTCCAGGAAGATATATGGATCATATTTCATCCGTATTTCAGATCGTAGGCCATTTTATCGTTTCCCTGCTGCGGAGAAGAAATCTGGTCAGAAGCCTGGAACAGATGAGTTACTATGACCAGCTGACGGAGATCGGAAACCGTCACGCCATGCACGAGTATATTGCTTCGCTGGGAAAAGAAGAAAGCGTGGGGGTTTTGTACTGCGATGTGATGGGATTAAAAAAAATCAATGACACAAAAGGGCATCAGGCCGGCGACCGCCTTCTTCTGAGAGCCTGCCGTTGTTTGAAAGAAGAATTGGGTGAATACGCCCTTTTTCGCATCGGAGGGGACGAATTTCTTGCCCTTTGCCCGGGAATTGAAAACGAAGAGCTGCGGCGGCGTATGGAAGCAGTCAAACGTAAAGGAGAAGAGCAAGAGGCCAGTATGGCTGTGGGTTGCGTATGGAACCCGGACGGCAGGACGGATTTGGACCGGCTGATTGCAGAAGCAGACGACAGAATGTATGAGGATAAAAGGGAGTATTACGAAAAGCATGGATAAAATGGCAAAAAGAGGATTTACACTTACTGAAGTCTGCGTGACATTGGTGATTCTTGTAGTATTGGCGGCAATCGCGATTCCTATGGGAATCAAATATCAAAAGCTTGCAGAGTTCCGAAAGAACGAGTCGAATGCCAAGACCGTTTATTTAGCTGCGGAATCTGCACTGACCTGGTATCGCAGCAGCGGACAGTGGGAAGATTTCTGCCGGGAAGTAGTAAGGGACGGGATGCGCAATGATACCTTTGAAGAGACGGAATCGGAAAAAAACGGCCGAATCTATGCGATCACCTTAAATAGCAAACACGCCAAAGAAAAATCCCCCTCTCAGGAATTAGTGCGCAGGCTGTTGTCCGACAGTATTTACGATAAAGAATTTTTGAACGCCGCCATTGCAGTGGAAATTGATATTGAGACAGGTCAGGTCTATTCAGCTTTTTACGCAACCAGATGTAAGTCCCTTTCTTACGAGGAGACAGGCGAGGAAGGGATACAAAGCATCAGCGCCAAAGGGGAGAATCGGAGCTACGGGAGCCGGAGACAACGTCTTTTGGGATATTACTCCACAGAGGATATGGCCAATGTGGTGGATTTGAAGCCTGCCAGGATGAAGGTTACCACCATCAGTCTGGTAAATGGGGAAACCTTGTCCCTGAACTGGTCCGGCAATTCCCGGCACGATAATTTGGATGTGGAATATGAGATCACATTTTACGGAAGCACATCCCAGGAAAAGTTGTTTTCCACTTCGGTAAACTGGTATGATTTAAAAGCCGCAGGCGCCAACGAGAATCAGGTTGCCGGGCTGAAATTGACAGATTCGGAGGGAAATACCATAGGCGGCGAGGCTGCGGTGTGGTACTTCCCCCTGACATATCAGGCCAAGGAGGGGCAAAACGGTAAATTTTCTCTGGTGCTAGACGCTATGATGTCGGCAGAGCTGATGGAACGGCTCTATGCAGCGGAACAAGCCGGCCAGGGAGAAGTGCTGGCCAGAGAGTATAGTACCAGCATTACCCGTCTGGGCGCTTTCATTCCCCAATTATCTTTGCCTTGTGATGTCTATGCAGTCATTGAAACAAGGCCGGTGTATGAACACAGCGCCGGGGATTTTCGGGAATACCGTCCAGGAAGTCCCATGCGTTCCAATGAAGCCAATACCCTATACGGGGCCGGAAGCCTGGATGATACGGGGACGCTTGAAGCAGAAATCACCCGGTTTCGTCATCTTTCCAATATCCGCTATTATGAGGAACAGAAGAAAGCTGTCTTTACTTTGGCCGGTCGGAATCTGGACTGGATGGCTTCTGGAACCGGGCTGTATGATGCGGCTCTCTCTTCGGAGAAGGGAAATAAAAGAACCCTCCGGTGGCAAAGCGCTGCCGACGATACGCAAGTAGACTTTCCAACCATACGTCTCCTTTCGGAACATCATGTACTTAGAGGCCAGGGAGAACAATCAAGCATCCGCCGTTTGCGTTTGGGGGAACATTCCCTGCCGGGGGACGACTTCGTGGACAACATATATCAGGAGAGCGTTGACAAACCATATGCCAGGTATTTGGGGCTGTTTGGGGAAGTAGAAGGAACCATGGAACATCTGGTGTTTCAAGATCCGCTGCTGACTTTGGGGGAAGAGGAAGAACAAGCTGGAACAGATTGGAAATTTTGTCGTTTGTATGGCGTGGGAATCCTCTGCGGCAGAAGCCAGGGAAAGCTGTCGGATATTTCCGTGCAAGCGGCAGCAAAGGGAACAGAGGCTCTTTCCGTATGGCTTCCAAAGCGGGAGGGGATATCCGGGATACAAGAAAAGGATCCGGCTGCCATTGGGGGATTGATCGGGGTTTTGGCCGGAGAGGATTCGGAGGGAAATCTGCATCCTTTGGCAGAGGGCAGCGAAGCTGTGATCCAAAATCTTACCATGGAAGGGAAAGTAACCGGAAAGCTTCCAGAGCCAAAACAAAAGCAGGGAGAAGGGGAGGACGTAGAAATCCTGGCTATGGATTATTCATACGGCATAGGAGGAATTTTTGGATATGCCTGGGTAGAAGACGAGATAACAGTGACAGGCTGCGTGAACCATGCTGATATATCCGGCAATCTTTTTACCGGAGGGATCGGCGGCTTTATGCAGGGCGGTTATCAGGGTGATTCCAGGCAAAAAGTACAGCCGGGAATACAGGATTGTGAAAATGACGGGAAAGTCCAATGCACGGCAGGGCATAAGGAAGAAGAAGGGCTGCTGGAAGGACGGTACTTCGGCGGAATTGTTGGGTTTGGACAAAAACTGCAGATACAGGATTGTACCAGCGCACCAGGCCGCTATAGCAACACTGGTTATACTCAGGAAGATCAGGATCTCTTGCAGGGGCAGTATGTGGGAGGTATCATTGGTTACGGCAGCAGCAGTCAGCTTACCGGCTGCAGTACGAAGATGGGCGGTTACATTTTGGGCTCCGACTATGTAGGAGGAATTGCAGGGGGATTATCCAATGATGTGAAGCATGCCATTACGGCGGCAGAAGGCATCGGAGTGACCACCAATGCCTGCTATGTCATCGGCAACAGCTATGTGGGCGGAATTTTAGGAAAAAATGACGGCGCGGCAGATGAGATTACCATATCCAGCTGCATTAACAATGGGGTAGTGGCCGGATATGGGCGTTACGTAGGGGGGATCGTAGGCTATAACGGAGAACGGGGCGTATTGGAAGACTGCGCCAGTTACCTTTCTGATTACGGCGGTTTGGTATTTGAGATGATCGTATCCAGATGGAAAGCCACTGCAGATTGTGCTGGCGGGCTGGCAGGTTATAACAATGGAACGATCATATTTCATGAGGACAGTGAAGCCATCACCGTAAAGTCTGTGTCAACGGTGGTGGTAGGCCAAAACTTTGTAGGAGGCGTCGTTGGATTTAATGATGTAAAAGGTTCCCTGGATGTGCATTATACATTGATCGGCGGGCGGATTTATGCATATGGTATGGGGGCGGGAGGCTGTATCGGTGTAAATGCTTCCCAGGAAATCCTGACAAGGGATTTGGAGATCAAGCCCTCCAGCGTCCGGGGCGTCTCCTGTGTGGGAGGCGTCATCGGGGCAAATGTGGTAGATTTGCAGGAAGATGTGGTCATGGACAGCTTTCGGGCCAATAATGGATTAGGCAGTATTACCGGGGAAGTTTTTACCGGGGGCCTGATCGGCTATCATAGGACTTATACGGAAGAACAGCTAAAAGAAGGAAGCGGCGAAGCAATTTTACTGGAGCGTCTATTGTCTTCGGCAAAAGGGGGAGAACCAAAAGAATCCTCCCTGCTCCCTAGTCTGGGAGAAGGCAATATCCCCATAGGGGCTGTTCCTTCGGAAAACACCCATCTTCTTACGATTACCGATGGCAGAAATACAGAAGAAGAATTGCAGTTTGCAGGAAATAATATCCCCATCCGCGCCCATATTTATACCGGAGGCATTGTGGGATATTGCGAGGAAGAAAGCAGGCTGGTGCTGCGGAACTGCCGGAATGACGGAAATATTTCCAGGCTTTTGGAAGAAGGAGAGCTGGGAGCAGACAAAGGGGTATCACTGAAACAATATCTGGACAGAGGGGGAAGCTCTCCTTTGACACAGGAAGAAACGACGGAGCTTGAGGGTCTTGACGTCTGTATGGCAGGAGGCATCATCAGCACAAACATGAAAAATCAAGTGGTTGACCATTGCGCCAATACCGGAAGCATGAATGGGTTTGTGGGCCTTGGAGGCATTGTGGGATTCAATGCCGGAGGAATATTCCGCTGTAGGTTAATCGATCATTTTGGAAACGGCACATTGGACTATATCGGAGGGATTGCCGGGCTGAATCTGAAAGAAGATGGGACCATCCGGCTGTACCAGGAACCAGGAATAGATGGCCGAACATGGCAGTATACTTCCGGGACCATAGCAGAATGCAGCACACAGGCGGGCAGGACCATTACCGGTTCCAGCTATGTGGGAGGCATCGCCGGGTACAATATGACAGGAGGCGTCCTTTCCGAAAACAATAGTGAAGCCAATATTACGGCAGAAGGAGATTATGCCGGAGGCATTGCCGGGGTAAATAAAGGAACCATAACCGTAGGAGAAGACACCGGGACGGCGGCCCGGACCATCCGGGGAATCAATGGGATGGGAGTGGGCGGCATTGCAGGCCGAAACCAGGGGGAAATCCGCTTGACTGCCCAGAAATCCCAGGACAAAGATTTGGTGGCAGTGGGAGAAGCCGTTACCATTACCGGCAGGGAAAAAGTCGGCGGGATTGTGGGAATCCAGGAAGGAAATTTAGATGCTGGGAAGGGATACCTGGTGTGTAAGGCATCGCTTGTACAAGCGCTGGAAGGGTATGCCGGAGGAATTGCCGGAGAAAATTACGGAGCTGTGACCCGGGCCAAAAATCAAAGCAGCCGTGTGACGGCAAATCAAGGCCCTGCCGGAGGTATTGTGGCAGTGAATCAGACAGGCATCGTCCTGAAAGAATGCCAGGGTATGGGAGATGTAAACAGTGATAACGGTTTTGCCGGAGGCATTGCCGGGGAGAATTATGGAACCATTCAGGGCTGCAGCGTGGGAGGCGGGGCAAAAACCATAGAGATCCGCAGCCTGAACAAAGCGCAGATGGGTGGGATATGCGCGGTCAACCACGGCCTGATAAAGCACAGCGCACCCCTTTCGGAGGTTCTCCTCTCCGGGGACGGGGATATCATAGGGGGGATCACCGGGGAAAATCTTGGAACCATGCAGGATATATCCGCCTCCTATATGCCCAAACTCAATCTCTTTGCCGGAAATTTGACGGTGGGCGGGGCCGCCGGTAAGAACCGGGGACGGATGCAGAATATTGCAGCCTCGGAACTGAAGTTTTTAGAGTTTGATAACTACCGGTTTTTGGGAGGCATCGCAGGGGTGAACCTGCAAGAAGGGCAGATTGCAGAATGCAGCCTGACAGACGGCGTACTGAAAGAGGAACGAGGTCTTCCGGGAAATTGTTACGGAGGCATTGCGGGGGATAATTACGGAAGTCTGACGGACTGTGAGATTTCAGATATTACCATGGAAATAAAAGGCGTGTATACCGCTACCAGCACCAGTACTTCCGACCAAAAAGAAAAACTGGCGACTCACGTAGGCGGGGTGGCTGGAAAAAATGAGGAAGGAGCAAGCATCACAGGCTGCCTGATCGCAGGATCAGACTGCCGGATGGAAATAAATAACGGGATGGCGGGAGGAGTCGCCGGATATAACAAAGGAACGATAACCGGCTCCGGAGATGGAAGTACCCGGACACTGATGGCAAATTTGACCGGACAGCCTTCAGACAAGGCGGATACCCTTCGTTCCAATGCGGAGGCTCTGGGGATTCGGGCGGACAGTTCCTATGTAAGCTGGAATAACCAGACAGGCGTATCCATGGATCAGTTATCCTATGCAAACGGAAACAGTATTTTAGAGGGCAGGAGCCTGATTTTGACCATGAAGGTCAACGGCAGCTTGGGGGGCATTACTGCCTATAACGCTCCGGAAGGGAAATTGAATTACTGCGCTACGGGCAACTGGTATCTCAATAACCGATCGGACGCCATCGGCGTAGGTACCGGAGGGATCATCGGCATGAATGAATCAGAACATGACCAGTCCTTTTTATTAAACCGGGCATTTGTAGGAAGGCAGGTCTCTTCCCAGGATACCAACCGTTTCGCCGGAGGGATTATCGGAAATCAGAACAATACCACCAGAGATGGGTGGAAACTGAAAGCCTGCTTCAATTATGGGACGGTATATTGCTTAAGGACACATTATTCTGGAGGTATTTTAGGCCAATGGACCGGAACCGGAGGCGCCATTGAAGAATGTAACAATTTCGGAAATCTTCAGACTACATATGAGGCGGGATGGGTAGGCGCATCCGGCGGAATCGTAGCTCAGCTTTATCATGCCTACGAGGGCAGCGAATATAATATCATAAGCTGCGGAAATTACGGAAATATTTACGGACGTACCGGGGCTGGCAATACGGGATGTGCCAATGACAGCGCAGGTATTTTGGGAAATATTACCGCCTATGAAGCAAGCGAGGGTCAGGGCCAGAACTTTACCGTTCAGGTATTGGATTGCGTCAACGGGTCGGGAGTGGAGATTTATTCTGCATCGATGGCTTCCGGTATTGTAGGATTTTTATCTTGTGACAATCCTAGAGGCCAGAGCCAGATCGGAGCCGCTACCCAAAACATTACCCTGCGTATGGAGCGGTGCCGGAATTATGCAAAAGTACTAAAAGGCGGCGGAGGCAATCGATTTGTAGGCGGAATATTTGGAGAACGCTATGCCAGAGCCGGAGCGGAGCATACCTATATTAAGGACTGCTATTCGGTCAACCCCATTACGGCCGGAACTTATGAGAACCGGAACTATCCGGTGGTTTCCTATACGACTAATAATGTAAACGTTCCATATCTGAATGCAAAGGCCAATTACTTTTTGTGCGATGCCGGCGGAGGCAATTCAGGCTATGACAGTTTCCGTATTCTGGAGCAGGACCAATATACCGTAAGGGCCGCTCCGGACAATTTGACGAGAGCAGATGCAAGCTGTATCTATCGGGTGGACAGCTTAGGAAAATCTTATGTGGCGCGGATCCATTCGGACAGCATCGTATCCGGAAAGCAGCTTACCGTTGTCAATGACAAAGTATATGAAAACGAAAAGGAAATCGGGGAAATATTGTTCCCCATTGACCAAAACGAAGAACCAGCGGCTTCCTACAGCCGTCTTTCGGATATCCTTCAAAAAGGCAGTCATTTTGACGACCACGTGAGAAATGCCTATTACAAAGTAGAAGACGAATCTCTTTTGCTCCAGGATGGTGTACCAGCAGGACTCAAGATGCAGGCGCCTCAAAGCGTAGCTTTTACAAGAAACGGAAGCCAGGCGGTGGTGACGGTGACTCCAGCAGCCGGGACGGATCCCTTCCGGTATACGGCGGATTTATATTTGAAAAAAGGAGAAGCATCGGAACTTATCATGTCCGGAATTACTTTTTATTCAGAGGAATACAGCTTTCGCCTTCCACAGGAGGCAACGAAAGAGGGAGATCCCTTTGTAGTAGTTCAGGCGCACAGTATGTTCCAGGAGGAAGTACTTCCCTCGGAGGCAGTTTCCTCAGATAAAATGGCGGGACAGGCCCTGCTGCCAAGCCCCCAGATCTGCATCGAACTGAACCGGGATGGGCAGGGCTATCGCTTCCGCCTGCTGAACTGGGAGGAGTATCCCCAGGAAAAAGAATGGCAGATTTCCGTAAAATTTATGGACGGTACGCCGGAACTTAGAGGAACGCCAGATGGGGAAGGGTATTTCGGAACGCTTGTTCCTACGAAAGATTCCTTGCAGCAGCTTTTGGTTCAAGCAGTTTCCAACGATCAGACGCTGCTTCCCTCGGCTCAGGTTCCCGTTCCGGTCTACCTTCCAAAGGACAAGCCTTCTATTACCCTGGATGAAGCCAATTACGGCAGAGGAAAAGCGAAGCCTAAGGTAACGCTTACCGGAACAAATTTATCGGATTTGAAGGTTACGGTAACCCTGGATGCCACAGGCTCTGGAACGGTGACCACTCCTCCGGTGTATCGTGTGGAGCTGATGGGAACCTGGAGGGAAGAGAATGGAAAGGAATATCCAGATACGGTGATTTTGAGTAGGGATATTCTGGCGGCTTCCAATGGAGCGGCCACGGCAGATTTCAGCGGCCTACCGGATTATGCAAGGAATGTGACGGACTGGAAAGTACGGATCTGGTATGCCCAATCTGGTTTGGGGCCGGTCTATACGTACTGTACTGCCAGCGAAGAAGACGCCAATATCCGTATGCTGTATATGGAGGAGGAAGGAGGGGGACAAAAGCCTCGTTGGGAGTATGCTTACAGCAGCGTACTGGAAAGCAATGCTTTGAAGCAAGACTGCAGCTGGAGCCTGGAGAATCTGTTTTGGTGGAAAAAGCCAAATTTGATGGAGGTAATAGAAGGTCTGGCGCCGGAATTTGATGAGAACAATCATCTGAAATATACCTTCCGTTGGGATGAGAAAGAAGGAGAGTACCAAAAAGGCGACCGTTATTTGGTGTCTTTGACAGGCATAAACGACGGCAGCCAGGTATCCCTGGTAACAAATCAGGAAGTTTCAGGGAACAGTTTTACAGCAGACGCCCAGCAATGGACCTATGAAAAGGTGGAGCTTACAGTAACCAGTATCGGAGACGCGAAAGAAGGAATCCTGGGGTTATCCGAAACCAGGACTTACCTGGTGGGACAACGGCTGCCCCGTCCGGCCCAGCCCTCGGTAGAAAATCCAGATGTCAATGAATTGGTGTATTCCATTGCATGGAGCCCCATCCGGCCAGAGACGGGCTGCGGGTCATATGGAATCTATGTAAGACCCTATGAAGCAGACGGAAGCCTTGGGCTGCCCATAAAGCTGGGAGAAGCAAGCGTCCTGGAAAATACAGGGGGCAGATATGAAAAGAAGCTGGATGTAAGCGAGTATCAGGGGCAGCGGATCATTTTGTATCTAGTTGCCCAGGCAGAGCCAGGAAGCTTCCGGTATGTGGACAGCTTAGAGGGCATTACCTACGAACTTACCGTACCTAGTCGGATTCCGGCGCCTCAGGTGACCTGGGAAAAAAGCTGGGAGTACGATCCCAGTCTGCCGGTATCCGTTTGGGGATTTGAGAACACCGGAGGCCCCGGCGGGGACAGCCTGAATATACGGGTGATACCGGATCGTGCAAGTATTCCGCCGGGAGACAGCGGTTATCTTTTGAAAGCTTATGTGTTTGATCAGGAAGAAGAGGCCCTTAAGGCAAAAGAGGAAATAGAAGCCGGAGGGGAACCGTCCCAGGGAGTTTTGGCCACATACCCGGCCAAAGATGAGGCGGGAGAACTGATCCCCGTTCAGATGGACGTAGGAGGGGGCAATACCTACAGCCATACTTTGACAGGCTTATCCTCGTCCTACGGGGGAAAATGGATCTTATGCAGCGTCAGGATTTCTTCCGGCGGAGGCCAGATCAGCTCCCAGTGGAGAGTAAATACTGATGTATGGCGTCTGCCTTATGTGAAACTGCAAGCGCCGGAAGTAACCCTTGTAAGCCAGCAGCGGGAGCTTGAGGCGACAGACACCACCAACCCAGATTTGCCCCAGGTGCAAAAGTGGCAGGCAGAACGCATTGCTTTTTGCTGGGATAGTGAACCTCTGGCGGACGCTTACTATGTAACCTTAAAACAAAAGAATGGCGCCGCTTTAAACATCCGTATGATAGAACAACGGGAAAATGGAGCAGTTTTCGTATATGTTCAAAAGGGACAGACAGGAGAGGAGCCAGTGTGGGAGCTCCGTGAGATGGAGCAAGTGTCAGAGGATGGGCTTTTCAGCTTTGAACTGCCGGAGTATGGAGCCAGCTTAGAGAGCACCTACACCCAGGCAGGGATCACCTATTATTACCAGGTGCAGATGAATGCCCGTCTGGAAGTGCGCCAAAAAGAAAACGGCGGATATACCTATACCCTTTTACTGCCGGATGCCCAGTCCATGACTACAGAAGCCGGCGTATCCATTACAGAAGCAGGTCTTAGGCCCACCTTAGCAGTATCTGTCAGGGCGGATGCAGCCCAAAATGCATCGGATTTGTTCCCGGGGCAGCCAAGCGACGCGTACCGTCCCTCAGAAGATACAGCGGTGCCCCTGGGAAATTAGCGGAAAAGTTTCGATTCAAAAGAGAAAGGGAGGGATCATGGACTTAAAAAAAGAAATGCTGCCCTGGAAGAAAAAAATAAAAGAAAAAGAAGGATCTTCCCTGGCCATAGTGATCTGCGTCGCAGCCCTTTTTCTGGCCTTTGCCCTGGCCCTGGTTTCTATAGCCAACCTGCTGTTGTCCGGGGCCAACCGAAGGCTTGATGAGGAACAGCGCTACCAGCTTGCAAAAAGCTTTGCCCAGGTATTGGATCAGGAATTAAAAAAATACGAAACCATGCCGCCTCCCGGAGACAATACCTTTTATGAATATGCCTGCAAATTTTTAGAGGGCCAATATGGGACGTATGACCCGGACCATCCGGAGGCTACGGTATTTCACTATACGGCGGCCAAACCGGCCGGAATGGAGGACGCTTACGGAAACGTCAAGGTGGCGTTGTACAAGGAAGGGGCTCAGGAAGAAGATACGGAACTGGCCGGGGAAATTTTGCCCCAGCAGGCAGAAACGATTCGGAACAATAAGCTGCTTAGGTATCTCTTTACCCTGGAAGTGACGGTGGGGGTGCAAGATCAGTCCTACTGTTATCGGAAAGAATACCGGCAGATGGCCGTCTATCAGGTGGAGTTTACTCATAACGGGACAAGGATCATCTGGAACGATACGGACAGCCAGTGGCATGAATTAAGCCCCTCCGGTGCGGTTCATGGGATTCCGCCTGGAGAGATGATCCATTATGAATACCAAACCGACGAAATGACAGGCTGCAGCTTTCAAGATGCAGGCCAGTATGAGGCGGAATCTTCCCCGGAGGGGGTGTGGGAGGAGGGAGAAGAGTGAAAAACAGAAAGAAGCATAAAGCCGGGGAGTCCTTGGTGGAAGTTATGGTTGCCGCCGTCATTTTTCTGATGGTGACAGCCGTGCTCCAGGGAGCCATTACCTTTTGCAGCAAGGCCCAGCAGAAAAGCCGGGACATCCGGGAGAGAAACGCAAAGGTCTGCCAGGATCTTTTGACATCCCCGGAGATCTTCAATGGAACCGCCGCCTTTGCCTTTCAGGCTGCGTCCCCGGACGGTCTTCAGACCGGGACTGCTACCTTGTTTCAGGTAGAGGTGCAGCTTTTGAAAAAAGAAGTGGCCTATACCACAGAGGACGGTGGGGCCCGCAAAGCTACATTTTATCTGTTTGGAGGGGGTGGCGGCCCTTGAGGGTAAGAGAAGGCTCGGGGAGAAAAGATAAGAAAAAGAGACAAAATGCCGGGACCACATTGGTAGAGCTGATCGTGTCCATGTGTTTGATGAGTATTTTGATGGCGGCGGTGGTGGGAATTTTAAGCCCCGCAGCCAAGCTCTTTGTCCGCATGCAGAGGCTGCAGTTTGCCCAGGTAATATTAGACAATGTGATTCAGGAGCTAAGAAGTATGACACAAGACGCCGCAGGTTATGTCAAGGTGTACGATACTTGTGAGCCGGATACTCCTATGGGAGATAAGACGGGGGAGGAGGAGGGATTGGCTCTGGAATTTTTGGACACCCAGGGGTATGTGACGCTGATTTCCACCCAGGGCTGTCCTGATACGGATATTTATCTGGGAACCCAGAAAATTGACGCCATAAAAGCAGAAGACCAGAAGCCGGGGCGGCTGTTGATCCGTTATTATGCCCAGGGAACTGGAGAACGTTATGTATATGAAGACAAGAACGGACAGGCCGTAGCGCGCGCCCTGCAAAAGGTGTTTGCAGACGGGGCATATATGGGAAACTATTTAGAAATTATTTTTTCCTATCCGCCGGGCCTTGCCCCCGGGGATCAGGTGGAATATTTGAACGCTCAGGTGGCGATTTACCGGGATGAGGAAAAAACAAAATTGTGGGTCAGGGATCAGGTGATCTTGGATCTGCGCTATCATGCAGTAAAAAAGACGGATCCTACAGCCCAAAAAGAATGGTAGAGGTATCTTTGACAGATCTCATCAGAATAAAAGAAAAAAGGAGAGACACAAGATGAAGAAATGGAACAGAAATGGAAAAAAAGGATTTACACTGGTGGAACTGATTGTCGTATTGGTGATTTTGGCCATACTGGCTGCTTTGCTGATTCCTGCTTTGACGGGCTACATTAACAAGGCAAAGGAAAAACAGATCACAGCAGAGACACGCCAGGTAGTAATGGCGTCCCAGACCCTGGTAGATGAATATTTTGCAGAACAGGTTTCGGGGAGCTTTGCAGGAGGAACTATTGACAGCGGAACCAATCTTGGTACAGTAAAATTGACGGATATTGCAGGTTTAGCGGAAGTGAAGGCGGCTAATATCGACAACGTTAAGGTAGGGACGAACGGTGTGATAAGCGATGTGGTTTACATCAGGGATGGAAAGAAATGCACTTATAAAAAGACGGCTACCGATGAAGCAGGCACTTATACAATAACCGATGCTCCGTAAAGAGACGGTTTTTAGACGATACAGGCTACGGCGATAAGAAGGGAGAAGAAGAAATGCTTTGGCTGCTGGAAGGGATACTCTGGATTCTGCGGTTTATGATTGGGGCCAGTGTGTTTAGTTTTTTCAATGTGGTAATCTGCCGTCTGCCCCAGGGAGAGAGCGTTATAAGAGGCCGCAGCCATTGTCCCGGCTGCGGCCGGCCCCTGGCGGCCTGGGAGATGATCCCCTGCATGAGCTATCTTGCATTGCGGGGAAGGTGCAGAGGGTGTAAAGAGAAGATAAAAGCAAGATATTTCTGGATGGAAGCTATGGGGGGCATCTTATTTTTGGCTTGTATCCTACGATTTGGCCCAGGCTCTCTGGGGCTGATTTCTCCCTTGGGCCTGTTATCGTTTTTGTATCTTGGAATTTTAGTAATGGCGGCCTGGATTGATTGGGACACCAGGATCATCCATGACCGCTTTTCCGTAGGAATCGCGCTTCTAGGGCTTTTCTCCCTGGGGCTGTTCCCGGAACACACGCTTTCCCAGCGTTTCTTGGGCTGCGTCCTTGTGGCGGTTCCCATGCTGCTTCTGTCTTTGGTGATTGAGGGGGCTTTTGGGGGCGGAGATATGAAACTGATGGCTTCCAGCGGATTTCTGCTGGGCGCAAAAAGCGTGGCCGTCGCTATGTTTATAGGTCTTATGGCCGGAGGCATCTATTGCGGGATTATGCTGAAAAAAGGAAAGCTAAAGCGTAAGGATGCCTTTGCCTTCGGGCCTTTTTTGGCTGTTGGCCTGGGGATTGCCTGTTTCTGGGGGGATGCTCTGGCAGACTGGTATTTGTCCCTTCTATAAAAAAGGGAAAAGGAAGGAGGAGTTGGATGGCAAATTTCCGCTATTCTGCAAAAAATATGGAGGGAAAGACGCTTCGGGGCACGATGGAGGCTTCCGGCCTCCCCAATCTTCAGCAGCAGTTAAAAGCCCAGGGACTGTTTTTGATGGAAGCCAAGGAGAGGGAAGCAAAAAAGCATAAAAAAATCGGGCCCAGACAGCTTTCTGAATTCTGCAAGGAACTGTCCGCATTGCTGTCTTCGGGCGTCAGTATTGTGCGGGCGTTGGAGATTGTGGCGGAGGAAGAGGGTACGCCTAAGGCTGTGAGGAACATTTATCAGGAGCTTTTGGCAGATTTGAAACGAGGCGTCAGCCTGTCGGAATCTATGGAAGAAAAAGGATGCTTTCCAGGATTGATGGTAGGAATGGTCCGCTCCGGAGAAGGAAGCGGAAATATGGATATGGTGATGGAGCGGCTTTCCCTTCATTATAATAAGGAAAACCGTTTGCAACAGCAAGTCACCTCCGCCATGGCTTATCCTCTGGTATTGCTGAGCATGAGCGTGGCGGTGGTAATATTGATCGTTACCTTTATTCTGCCTCAGTTTGAGGAGCTTTTTTCGGAAATGGAACGGCTGCCTGTGCCCACGGAAATTCTGATGGCCTGTTCGGATTTCTTGATTCATGAATGGTATCTGGCCATCCTTGCCGTGTTTTTGCTGGTTGTCATTTTGCGTATTCTGGGGCGTGTCCGTAAGGTGCGCCGGATTTTGGACTATGGGAAGGTGCATTTGCCGGTGGTGGGAAAGCTGAACCAGGTCATCTATACGGCACGGTTTTCCCGTACCCTAAGCAGTCTTTATTCCAGCGGTATGCCGGTGGTTTCGGCGCTGCAGACAGCCGGGGAGACCATTGGGAATGAATACATCAAAGAACAGATTCCCAAAGCGACGGCTAAAGTGCGCAGCGGCGTTCCCCTTTCTCAGGCTCTATTGGAAATAGACGGATTTTTGCGGAAGCTTTCTTCCACCATTTTAGTGGGTGAGGAAAGCGGACGGTTGGATCGGATGTTAGATTCCATTGCCATGGCTATGGAAGAAGAGGCGGAGGCGGCCACCAAGCGGCTGGTAACGTTGTTGGAGCCTGTCATGATCTGTATCATGGCCCTTTTGGTAGGATTTATCATTGTAGCAGTAATGCTTCCCATCTATGAGTCTTATGGAACCATTGAAACTTCTGTATAAGAATCATGGAAGCATGGGGAGAAGGAGGAAAAAATGAGTCAGACAGTCATTGTATTAGAAGAGGATTGCATCCTGGCGTCATGGGGAAAGGAAGGAAAACACCCGTCTATTTTAAGGACGAAGGAACAAAGGCTCCGGGGCAAGGGAGATGTGTTTGAACGATGGCAAATGGGCCTGGAGGAATTGGGACAGGAGTGGCGTCAGGGGCCTGTGACTCTTGTCCTTCCCGCCAGCCTGTGCTCTACCAGGGTGCTGACACTTCCCTACGGGAAAAAAACTGCCTTTGCCGCCATGGCTGCAAAAGAATTGGAGGATAGCTTCCGCAATGAGGCGGCAGATTATTCCGTGCTGTTTCAGGAAAAAAGAAGCAGCGTCGATATTTGCGCCGGGGGCGTGGAAGCGGGAAATCTGGAGCGCTTGCTTGGGATCTGCGAAGAAGCGGGAGTTTCTGTGGGCAGTATGACAGTTCCCATGGAGGGCTATCTGCACATACTGATGCAGTTGGAAAGCTATTGGACCAGTACGGTTATCTATTTGTTGTTCGAGGAAGAAAGCATGGTGAGCGTACTGTGCCAGGAAGGCCGTTACGTCTATTCCAGCCGCAGCAGAATTTTCAGTGAACCGGGTACGCTGGACTTTGGTACGGAGATTGTCCGCAGCGTTTCCGGGATTCTTCAGTTTTCCGGAAACAAACAAAATCTGAACATTACGGAAGTCTATTACGCAGGGTGTGGGGCAGATGATTTTGAAGTTGGGATCCAGGGGATCCAAAACCTGCATCTGAACGTATTTCCCATAGAAATGGAAAAAGTGGTTTCCCTTCCGCCGGGACTGGACGCCTTAAATTGGCTGCCCTGTATCGGCGCGTTTACTTGCCTGGGCAGGAAAGAAAAACGGATGAATCTGCTTTTGGCATTAAAGGCCCTGAAGGAACAGGAGAATAAGGGCAAAAGCCTTTGGAAGCATCTGATGGTCCCGGGGCTTACCCTGGCAGCTTGTCTGGCGGCCGCAGCCGTTACGGTAGTTTTAAATATCCAGGCCCAGAGGAATATAAACAAGCAGCAGGCATGGCTGGACCAGCCCAAGATTCAGGAGCAATACAACCGATATTTAGAGCTGAAGGGGCAGGTGGAGGAATTAAAGGACACCGAAACAGATTTGATACAGATGAAAGAAAATCTGGCAGGGTATCCCCGTTTATCCAGCGCCATGCTTTCACGGATGGAAAGCATTGGGGGAGTAGATATGGAGATTTATATTACGGGATATGACGCAGAGACAGGCGTTCTCACCTTCGATGCAGGAAGCAATAAGGTCATAGATATTCCGGATTATATTCGGAGGCTCCAGGAAACAGGGTTGTTTTCGACTGTGGATTATACAGGGTATACCTTTGAAAATGACTGGTATATCCTGTATCTGTCCGGGACGCTTAGGGGAACGGCCAAAGAGCAAGAGGAAGGAGGCGCCTAATGAAGCTGGAATTAAGCCAACGGGATATTTTGCTGCTGAAATTAACGGTTTGCATTTTGATCGTATTTGTGGTGCTTCGCTTTGTAGTAGTTCCTGGCATAGGAGATTTCAGAGAAAAGCTGGATACCGGCCGGGAATTGGAGGAAAAGAAGGAAGAGATCCAGGATGCTTTAGCAGGAGTACCGGCTCTGCAGCAGACGGCAGAAGGATACAAAGCAAAGCTGAAGGAGGCGTCCGCCTCTTATTACGAACGGATGGAAAACCGTCAGGTGGACGAGCTATTGACAGGGCTTGCCTTAAAGCTAGGATTGTTTCCGGTTTCTTTAGCCATTCAGGAGGCCGAGCCTGGGATACCAGGGCCTTATCTTTCAGAAATTTTACCGGAAAACGGCTCGTTGGAGCCGTACCAGGGGAGGTATCTTCTTACTGGCGTGGGAAACTTTACCCTTCGGGGAACCCAGGCACAAATTTTTTCATTTTTGGATGAGATAGAAGAGAATCATCCGGCGATCCGGATTCGTTCCATGAAAATCGGCCGCCGGGTCTATCTGGATTCTGAATGGGATATGGGTCTGGAATTGGAAGCAAGCTTTGAACTGGAGATTTATATGTGCGATTGGAGCGAGGCAGAGTAGGAGGATAGCTTTGAGAACAAATCTGAGAATCGGGGAAATACTAGAGGAAAGGGGGGCCGTGACGCCGGAGCAAATGAAAGAGGCCCTGGCTTATCAGAAGGAACACCGGGATAAACGGATTGGCCAGATTTTGATAGAATTGCAGTTCGTAACAGAGCAGCAGGTGTTGGAGGCTCTTGCCAGCAGGCTGGAATTAGAGATTGTGGACGTGGCTTCCCAGCATGTGGATCTGGAAGCCGTTGCTATGATCGATAAGGAGTTGGCGGAGAAAAATTTATTTCTTCCTCTTTATGTGAAAAACCGCAGCATGGTCCTGGTGACCAACGATCCCTTAAATTATTTTGCCCTGGAGGAGGTACGGCAGCAGACGGGATGTTATCTCCAAACCCTGCTAAGTGAAGAGAAGCCCTTGCGCCAGGCCATCTCCTACTATTTTGCAGAAGTAGGGGCAAAACAGGCGGCCATGGAAGCAAATGAAGGCTTTGGCAATGATGACTTTGATGACCTGGATTTGGGGGAGTTGGAAAATGTTCAGGAGGAGGCTCCTATTATCCATCTGCTCAACAGCCTGGTGGAGCGGGCCATCAAGAGCAGCGCCAGCGACATCCACATCGAGCCCTTTGAGCGGGAAACCAAAGTGCGTATGCGGATCGACGGGGTAATCTTAGAGTACATTTCCATGCAGCGGAACGTGCATCAGCCTTTGATCGCTCGGATTAAAATTATGGCGGGACTGGATATTGCAGAGAAGCGGATTCCCCAGGACGGACATTTCCGGGTGCGGACAGAGGGGGGATATGTGAATATCCGTGTATCCTTGATGCCTACGGTATTCGGAGAAAAGGCCGTACTGCGTCTGCTCACCTCTTCCGGGGAGATGGACTACGCCGGACAGTTTGGGATGACGGAGGAAAGCTACCGCCGCTTCCTCCCTATGCTGGAGAGTTCCCATGGGATCATTTATATTACGGGCCCTACCGGTAGCGGAAAGTCCACCACATTGTACATGATTTTGGAATATCTCTCTGGAAGGATGCTGAATATTTCCACCATTGAGGATCCTGTGGAAAAAAATGTGCCCGGCATCATTCAGACCCAGGTAAACCCCACGGCCGGGCTGACCTTTGAGACGGGGCTTCGGGCGTTGCTGCGCCAGGATCCGGACGTTATCATGGTGGGAGAAACCAGGGACGGAGAAACCGCCGGGATTTCCGTGCGTGCGGCCATTACCGGGCACATGGTGTTAAGTACCCTTCACACCAACGATGCGGCTTCCAGCATTGTACGTCTGGAGGATATGGGGGTGGAAACTTATTTGGCCGCCAACTCCCTGGTGGGCATCGTGGCTCAGAGGCTTTTGCGTAAGGTATGTACGAACTGTGCCCAGGAAATGGAAACAACAGCCCAGGAACGGGAATTTTTAGGAGAAGATGTGAAAGTCGTGAAACGGGGAAGGGGCTGCGCCCAATGCAACAATACCGGATATCGGGGCCGGGCCGCCATTCATGAAATTCTTAAGGTGGACGCCGGGCTGCGCCGTATGATCGGCAGCCATGCAACGCCGGAAGAGCTTGTCGCTTATGGACGAAAACATCAGGGAATGCGCACGTTAAAGGAATGCGGGATAGAACTGGTAAAACAGGGCGTTACCTCGCCGGAAGAACTGTTGCGGATTGCATATGAATAAAAAGAAGGGGCTGTCCCATTAAGAGAAGCATATACAAGATATTGTTAGATATTACTGCGTTTTGTGCCTTATCTTGTATCATCAACTCTTAATGGGACAGCCCCTTTTTCATTTTTGGGGTTCAAGGGCGTACAGATGGCGGGAATGAATTTTCAAACACGCTCTAGATCAAGAAGGCGAGAATCCCTAAAAAGGATTGACATATTCTACAGAGAGCTATATAATAAAACAAACGATTTAAAACATATGTTTTAGGATGAGCATTTTAAAATGAAGGAGGTAGCTCCATGCCGCCGAGAGCAAAGTTTACCAGAGAAGAGATTCTGGAAGCGGCCCTTTCCCTTTTACGGGAGAAGGGGCCAGAGGGCGTGACGGCCAGAGAGCTGGGAGTGAGGCTTCACAGCTCCGCCAGGCCCATTTTTACGGTTTTTGAAAGTATGGAAGAAGTCCACAGGGAAGTCAGACGCGCCGCAAAGGATTTGTATCGTCAGTATGTGAAAGAGGGATTGTCCAAGCCTTTGGCTTTTCGGGGAGTGGGAATGGCTTACGTCCGGTTTGCCAACAGGGAACCCAGGCTCTTTCAGCTATTGTTTATGACAGAACAGGAAAAGCCGGAAAATGTAGACCATACCCTGCCGATAATTGAGGAAAGCTATGGAGAAATTTTGTGTTCTGTCCAGGAGCCTTACGGCCTGTCCCCGGAAGATGCAAAACGGCTGTATCGTCATTTATGGGTATATACTCATGGGATTGCGGTCCTGTGCGCGGCAAAGGCGGCAGCGTTTACCGAGCAGGAAGCAGAGGAAATGATGACGGAGGTATTTGTCAGCCTGTTATCCCGGATCAAAGCCTCTTCCGGGGATAAGCCGGCGGAAAATAAGGGGGAAATGAGCCAATGATTACATTACAGAATGTGCAAAAGTATTACGGCAAAGGAGAAAGCCGATGCCATGCCTTAAAAGGGGTGACCCTTTCCATTTCGGAGGGATCTTTTTTGGTTCTGCTGGGGGCTTCCGGTTCTGGAAAATCCACACTTTTGAATATTGCCTCTGGTCTGGAACGGGCAGATGCGGGAAGCGTATGCTACGATGGAGAAGATCTCTCCCATTTGTCCGAAGACGAGCTTACAAAATTCCGGCGCAGGCAGGTGGGATTTATTTTCCAGCAATATTATTTGCTGCCTCACCTGAATGTGGAAAAAAATGTAAAAATGGGGGCGGATCTGTCCGGCAGCCAGGATTACGATGAGATCCTAAAAGCAGTAGGCTTATGGGAAAAGAGAAAGAAATATCCCAGTCAGCTCAGCGGCGGAGAGCAGCAGAGGGTGGCGGTGGCCCGGGCACTTGCCAAAAAGCCCAAGGTGCTTTTTCTGGATGAACCTACCGGAGCCCTGGATGAAGAAACCGGACGGATGGTGCTTGATTACGTTGTCAAGCTCCAGCAAGAACGTCATTTTACAGTTATTATGGTGACCCACAATCAGAATATTGCAGATATGGCGGATACGGTGGTACGCATGAACAGTGGAAAAATTTTGGAAACTTATGAGAACCAGGAACGTAAATCAGCGTACGAGATTGGATGGTAGGTGAAAAAGGATGATTGTAGGAGTAAAGGATTGCTGTAAAATGGTGGGAATGACGGTGATTTCCTGCTGCGCCGTATTTGTGTGTACGCTTTTTTTGAATTATCATCTGGATATTGCCGGATTGGACAGTCAGATTACCTCGGAATATGCCAGAATTTTTTATCAAGCCCAGGTGTTGTCTGGGAAAGTTGTCTGTATCGTCAGCGGGGGCTGCCTTCTTGTCACTACTATGGTGATGCTTGGCTTTTATATCCGCCATTATATTGAGGTTCATGGTAGAGAGCTGGGAATTTTAAAGGCCCTGGGATATTCCAGAATGCGGATTGCCGGAGGCTTCTGGGTGATGGGGCTTGGTGTGCTTCTGGGGGCCGGAGCTGGTTTTCTTTTGTCCTTTGCCATTATGCCTTATTTTTATCAGGTGCAGAATCAGGAGAAGGTCTTACCGGAGTACACGGTTCATTTTCATCCAATTCTGGCCGCTCTTTTGGTGCTTCTGCCAGCCCTGTTTTTTTCCTTGTTGGCAATGGGATACGGATACCTGCGCTTGGGACGTCCGGTATTGGATCTGCTGAAAGGAAGGGCTGGAGAATCTGGGAAAACGCAAAAAGACGAAGAAAGCAGGAAGCATTCCAAGCCTGAGAAGGAACGTTCCTTTTTGCAGGAAGTAAGGCGCAGTACGGTGCGCAGCCGCAGCTCCTTGATATTTTTTATTGGGTTTGCAGCCTTTTGTTATGCTTCTATGATGCAAATGTCTTTTTCCATGGATGAATTAGCCAGCCGGCTGATGTCGGTGATGGTTTTGACCATCGGCCTTATTTTAGCCTGTGTTACGCTTTTTTTGGCCATTACTACGGTGATCCATGGGAATCAGAAGACCATTGCCATGATGCGGGTGTTCGGTTATTCTTTCCGGGAGATGAAAGGAGCAGTTCTAGGGGGATACCGCCCGGTGGCCTGGATTGGTTTTTTCCTGGGAACGGGGTATCAGTATGGATTGTTAAAGACGGTGGTCACGGTGGTGTTCGAGGATGTGGCAGGTGTGCCGGAGTATGGGTTTGACGTTGGGGCGTTTGTGATTGCGCTGGTGTCCTTTGGTATTCTGTATGAGCTGATCATGGCGGGATATTCCGGAAGGATTCGGAAGATGCCGCTCAAAGCAATTATGGAAGGGGAATAGAAAGGAAGAACTGCATATTGAGGAACATAAAGTTTTGGAAATTGCTTCAGTGTCTAGCAGTTGGCCTGGCGCTTTTGTTAATGGCAGTTTCTTCCGGAAATAAGGAAGCTGGCAGACCCATGGAGCAAGGGGATGGAAATGAGTTTGTGATTGAAGATGGGGTGCTCATCATGTATACGGGAACGGACTCGGAAGTAATCGTGCCTGAGGAAGTGACCAGTATCGGGGATTATGCGTTTTCTAATTGCAGCAGCTTAACCAGCATTACACTGCCAAACGGGGTAAGCCGGATCGGCAATTATGCGTTTGAACAATGCAGCAGTTTAACCAGAATCCAGCTGCCCAGCGGTCTGGCCAGTATCGGGAATCGAGCGTTTTCTTACTGTAGTAGTTTGACCAGCCTTGAACTGCCCAGCGGTTTGACCGAAATAGGGGGATTGGCGTTTTACGATTGCGATAGCCTGACGAATCTGGCCGTAGCAGAAGGAAATGTAGCATATCAGTCTTTTCATGGGTGCCTTTATAGCGCTTACGGAGAGGAGCTGATCTGCTGCCCAGCCGGAAAAAAGGAGATAACGCTGTTAGAGGGTGTAACCAGCATCGGGGATGGTGCGTTTTCTAATTGCCGGAGGTTGAAAAGGATCCAGCTGCCCAGCGGTTTGAAAAACATTGGAAATTGGGCCTTTGAATTATGCAGCGGTTTGAGCAGTATTGAGCTGCCAAGCGGGGTGGTCAGCATTGGGGATTATGCATTTGAATCATGTATTGAGTTGAACAGGATCGAGCTGCCCAGCACGGTAACCAGTATAGGGGAGTGCGCGTTTGTTTACTGCAGCAGCCTGGCCATCTATGGGGAAACAGGTTCTTATGCGGAACGTTATGCAAAAGAGAATGATATTCCATTTGAGCCTTTGGGGGGATTTTGAGTATTCTGGTACAGAGCGGTATTTATAATAGAGTAAATAGTACTTGCTGTTTACGCGACACTGTACTAGAGCGTGTTTGAAAGTTATCACCAGTTGCCGGGTAATTTGATCTGTACCCCGGCTCGATTTCTATACGCTCTGACGTTGCGATATTTATTCCGTTTTAATTGTGATAATTTAGATAATATAAAAACTAAAATACTCCTTCACAGTTCATTGATTTCATTTTAAAGCTTCGATCAAATTTCTTAAATATTCCGTAACCAACAAAAAAATCCCCGAACCGTGTTGCACCACAGTTCGTGGATTCTTCTTTTATATTTCAGTACAAGCGAAATACAGTCATGGGAAAGGAAACACCACAAAACAAATAGAAAATATATAGAAGTACTGCCATCATGTAAAAGCAGCTGTGTTTTAGGAAAGACCGCCTTTAAAAAATTACCACCTTATACCGCCGCCCCGCTACACCTACAAGAAAGAGATTAACCGCATGGTGGCAGAGGCAGGCTGCAAGATGCGGTGTGACAGTGTGATGATGGTGGAAACCCTTATCACCGCTTCTCTCGAATTTATAAACAGCTTACCGCCCGAAGAACAAAAACTGTATTTCCAGACAGGCAGATCGCCTACCATGAGCGGATGTCCGCACGGTGGAATGAGCTTGAACGGGGGCAGTCCCCTAGGCTCTATTTTAAATTAGTTTCATATGATTTCTATGTTTAGTTTCAAAAACATTGAGAAATAAGGGAAATTCACTTATAATGGAGGAAAGAGAATATAAGGGAGAACTGTAAGTTGAAAATAGAACATGATATAACGAACCAAGTGAATCATATTGATATAACGGATATTAAGACTGTTTTAGACAAAATTAAAATGTTTGAAATATATGATGAGTTTATGCAAATTTACGTTTCAAAGGATTGTGAATTACCCAGTTTGTAAGCTATGGCAAAAAAGCAAAATGTGAATGCATGGTCTTTAAAGTGCAATTATATTATGCAGTATATAAAAAAAGATTTTGATCAGTGTTTAAAATTGATCGAAAATGATCAAGACGTATTTGTTGGATTTAGAATTTCTGAAAAGGATAAAGAAAAATTTTATTTGCTGGAGAATATGGAATATAGATTATTTTCGTTATGTGATGTTTTGGCGCAAATGTATAATGAATTGTGGGGGATAGAGCGCAAGATTAACAAAATAAATCACAGCTATTTCTTTTCTCGAAAAGAAATAACATCAAGTATCATGGTGTATGATACAGATCATGAATTGCAGCAATTTCTAATAAATGAAGTGAAACAAATAGAGGAATATTTCAAGAAAGATTTGCATTACAAATATATTGCTGAGAAAAGAAACTCTTTTACACATAGGGAAAACCCTCACGATTGCGCTATTTTAAATGGTAGTGAAAAGAATATCTTAATCGACCATCCTTTATATGAATTGAATGAGTGTGCCATTGTTTTCGAATGGATAAGAGCCCAAGAAATATCATCTGGAGTGCCAAAGCAGTCCGGATCACAGTATGCTGATCCGGTTCTTTGAATACGATACCCAGATTGCCCTGGATGAAGGGGAGATCGAGGAGGGGATTCTGACAGTGACCTTTCCCCACTCCGCCGTGCTGTTCCTGAGGCATAATGCGGCGACACCGGAGAGATTAAAGACAAGGATGGTGACGCCGGGAGGCAGTTTGACCTATGAGATACCAGTGATGAAGGCCCAGGAGTATACGGTAGAAGAGATATTTGAGAAGAAGCTGTGGTTTTTGCTGCCATTTCATATTTTTACCCATGAAAAAAGGTTGGAAGAGTATGAAAAGCAGGAAGAACAGTTGGAACGGTTGAAACAGGAGTATGAACAGATTAGGGGCCAATTGGAAGAGCTGCTGAGAAAAGGGGAAATAGACGAATATACGAAATGTACGATTATCGATATGGCAAATAAGGTAGTGGAGCATTTGGCAAGCAGATATGAGGCCGTGAAGGAAGGAGTGAAGTCGGTGATGGGCGGGAAAATATTGGAATATGAAGCGAAGACGATTCGGAATGAAGGAATAAAGGAAGGAATCTATAAAGGCCGGAGAGAAGGAATCCATGAAGGCCGAAGAGAAGGGAGAAGAGAAGGAATCCATGAAGGCCGGTTGGAAATGCTGATAGAACTGGTGGATGCAGGCTTGCTGTCACTTTCAGAAGCGGCCCGTCAGGCCAGGCTCACAGAGGAAGCATTTGAACAACAGATGAAAACGCACCTCTGATATCTTTGCTATATCCGTCATGTTGTCATCTGATTCCTGGCCGGCTGGAGTACTAGAGCGTGTTTGAAAATTCATTCCCGCCAGCTGTACGCCCCGCTTTGCGCGATATTTGCGCCACTTTCTTGAACATTAGTAGTTCAAGAAGTAAGAATTCAGTTGACGTAGCCCACTACGCCGCCTTCATTTGGCACAAATCTCCCATAAACTGGGGCGCACATCTGCCAGAAAGCAATTTTCAAACACGCTCTAGGGAGTCCCAAATATTACAAAAATCCTCTGCCGGATTTATATCTATATCCGGCGGAGGATTTTTGTATGTGCACACGAGGCAAAAGGGAATCTGCCGCTATTGCGGACCGCCCCGGCACGGCGAGCAGGGAAAAACATTCCCTGCTCGATTTGGAATATAAATACAAAAAGGTATTATTCCGATGTATTCTCCTGTACAATCCGATGGTAGGTTTCTTCGTTGGAACTACGGAACACCGTATTGCTGGAGCCCATTTGATTTACGACAATGGAATTGTTCCCTTCCGGAATATGTTCCATTTTTACCTGCAGTTGTGTAGGACTGATAAAGGTGGTAGATATTTTTTCTCCATTGACAAATACGCGGCTCCAGGGAGTGAAATTGCTGCCGGATACATGCAGGTATTCTCCCTGAGG
>Ga0224742_10038_pt1 | contig 25618 bp, 19 predicted proteins | sample LIM_E_Water_Neg_FD_161631 | JGI IMG/M metagenome (GOLD analysis project Ga0224742, IMG submission 161631) | Enriched cells from gastrointestinal tract of the lab mouse from Pacific Northwest National Laboratory (PNNL), Richland, Washington... | ecosystem: Host-associated > Mammals > Digestive...
CGATACAAAGCTATGCCCCCTGCATCGCTGCGTGGAAGGAATTTGGCCCGAAGGAGCTTGCAGTCACCACTTACCAGGCAATCTCGGGAGCCGGAAAGACTTTTGCGGACTGGCCGGATATGGTGGAAAACATTATCCCTTATATCGGCGGGGAGGAAGAGAAGAGCGAACAGGAGCCGCTGCGTATACTGGGCAGGATTGAAAACGGGGAGATCGTAAAGGCGGAACTTCCGAAAATCACGTGCCAGTGTATCCGTGTTCCGGTTCTTGACGGGCATACGGCGGCTGTGTTTATCAATTTTGAAAAGAAACCTTCAAGGGAGGAGCTTATAGACAGGCTTGTGAACTTCAGGGGATTCCCACAGGAGGCAGGGCTTCCAAGCGCTCCGGGGCAGTTTATCCGCTATATGGAGGAGGACAACCGTCCTCAGGTTACGCTGGATGTCGGCTATGAGAAGGGCATGGGGGTCACGGTCGGACGGCTGCGGGAGGACTCCATGTTTGATTATAAGTTCGTGGGGCTTTCCCACAATACGGTGCGGGGCGCGGCAGGAGGAGCCGTGCTCTGTGCGGAGGCGCTGGCGGCAAAAGGGTACATTAAGGCAAAATAGGCGTAAGAAGATGAGGGAACTGCTATGGAAAAGAATATTTTGAATTTTTCGCAGAACAGGGAATTATCGTGGCTTAAGTTTAACCGTAGAGTTTTGGAGGAGGCGCAGGATATTACGGTGCCGCTTTTGGAGCGGATGAAGTTCGTCGCAATCTTTACAAGCAATCTGGACGAGTTTTTTATGATCCGTGCAGGCAGCCTTTTTGACATGGCGCATGCGGATCCGAAGGCAAAGGACAGCCGTTCCGGCATGACTCCGGACGAGCAGCTGGAGAAGATTTTTGAGGCGGTGGCCCCTCTTTACAAGGAGAGGGATAAGATCTATTCGGACATCCAAAAGCAGCTCCGCCCCTACGGAGTGTGCGGGTTAAACTATAAAGAGCTGGAGCAGCAGGAAAAGAAATATGTGAAGAAACATTTTAAAGAGCAGATTCTTCCTGTCCTGTCTCCCCAGGTGGTAGATGCGAACCATCCGTTCCCCCATCTGCTGAATAAGGAAATCTATGTGACGGCGAACCTGAGGGATAAGGATAAGACTATGCAGGGAATCGTTCCGGTTCCCCAGTTTGTATCTAATGTTCTGTATCTGCCGGGACACGATATCCGCTATATCAGAATGGAGAAGATCATCATGGAGCACTTAAATCTTGTGTTCCCCAAGTATGATATATCGGATGTGAACTATATCTGCGTGACCCGCAATGCGGATATCGCGCCGGATGATGAGGCGCTGGAGGTAAATGACGATTTTCGGTATCTGATGAAGAAGACGCTGCACAAGCGCCGCCGGATGTCGGTTGTGCGTCTCGAGGCAGCGGAAAAATTAAGTGCGGAGACTGAAAAATATTTCTGCAACAAATTTCAGATTAAGCCGAGGCAGATCTTCCGTACAAAGATGCCTATGAAACTGGACTATATCTTTGCAATCTGCGGGAACCTGCCGGAGCCTATGAAGAAGTCGCTGACCTATCCCCCGTTTGTGCCGCAGAAGAGCGCGAGGGTGCAGGACGGCAGCATTATGCGCCAGATAAAGAAGAAAGACCTGATTCTCTTTTATCCTTACGAGAGCATGGATCCGTTTTTGCGGCTCATAAAGGAGGCCGCCTATGACCCTAATGTCATGACCATCAAGATTACCATATACCGCCTTGCCAAGAAGGCGAGGCTCGTGGAGTATCTGTGCGCGGCGGCGGAGAACGGAAAGGAAGTAACGGTGCTTATCGAGCTTCGGGCGAGGTTTGACGAGCAGAACAATATTGACTGGTCGGAGCGAATGGAAGAGGCGGGATGCCGGGTAATCTACGGATTTGAGGATTACAAAGTGCACTCGAAGATATGCCTGATCACCTACCGGAACCGGGGCGAGATACAGTACATCACCCAGATTGGAACCGGCAACTACAATGAGAAGACGGCGGGTATGTATACGGACCTCTCCCTCATGACTGCGAACCAGAAGATCGGCACGGACGCCTCGGAGTTTTTTAAGAACATGGCAATCAGCAACCTTGAGGGAACCTACGAGCATCTGCTTGTGTCGCCTTTCGGCCTGAAACAGACTGTGCTGAGCCTTATGGATGAGGAGATTGCAAAGGGTGATGCCGGGCGTATCGTTATGAAGATGAATTCCGTGACGGATACGGATTTTATAGAAAAAGTGGCGGAGGCCTCCCAGGCGGGGGTAAAGATAGACCTTATCGTGCGGGGAATCTGCTGTGTGCTGCCGGGGATTGCAGGATATACGGACAACCTCCGGGTGATCAGTGTAGTAGGGCGCTATCTTGAGCATCCGCGCATCTTTAGTTTCGGCACGGGAGACGGGCAGAAATTATATATCGGCTCGGCGGACATGATGACGCGCAATACGGAGAAACGTGTGGAGGTGGCGTGCCCGATTCTTGATGCAGATGTGAGGAAACTTGTGACCCATTACCTGAAGGTGATGCTCAACGACAATATCAAGGCAAGGGAATTGCACAGCGACGGCAATTACTATAAAAAAGAACTCGTTCCGCCCTATATCGATTCCCAGGCTGCCTTTATGGAGGAGGCGGTCCGCGCGCGCAATGAGAAACCGGCGCAGAAGGAAAAGAGCCTGCTTGGCAGGGTGAAAGAGCTTATCGGAATGAGGGCGAGCAAAAGGAGTTAAGTACATTTATGGGGAAGGCACTTTACATTGCTGAGAAACCAAGCGTAGCGCAGGAGTTTGCGAAGGCGCTGAAATTAAATCTAAAGAGAAGGGACGGGTATCTGGAATCCGGGGAGGCGTATGTCACATGGTGCGTGGGGCATCTTGTGACCATGAGCTATCCGGAAAGTTATGACCCGTCATTGAAGAGGTGGAGTCTTGCGGCTCTGCCTTTTATTCCTGAGGACTTCAAGTACGAGGTGATCCCGGCTGTTGCAAAACAGTTCCGGGTCGTGTCCGGGCTTTTGAACAGGGAGGATGTGGAAACCATCTATGTCTGTACCGACTCGGGAAGGGAGGGGGAATATATCTACCGTCTGGTGGAACAGCAGTCCGGCGTGAAGGGGAAAGTGAGGCGCCGGGTGTGGATCGACTCCCAGACAGAGGAGGAAATCCTGCGGGGCATCCGTGAGGCGAAGGACTTAAAGGAATATGACAATCTGTCGGCATCGGCGTATCTCCGGGCAAAAGAAGATTACTTGATGGGGATCAATTTCTCAAGGCTTTTGACTTTGAAATACGGAAACAGTATTTCCAATTACCTGCATACGAAATATTCGGTCATATCTGTGGGCCGTGTCATGACCTGCGTCCTTGGCATGGTGGTTCGGCGGGAACGGGAGATCCGGGAGTTTGTGGAGATGCCGTTTTACCGGGTTATTGCCCGGCAGGGAGAAGAAGGACAGTGCTTTGAGGGAGAATGGCGGGCAGTGAAGGGGTCGAGGTGGTTTGAATCCTTTGACCTTTACAAGGAAAACGGATTCAAGGAAGAAAAAAAGGCACAGGAGCTGATTGACAGCTTGAGTGAGCCAAAGCCCGTAACCTGCCGGATTGAGAAGATTGAAAAAAAGAAAGAGAAGAAAAATCCGCCCCTCTTATTTAACCTGGCGGAGCTTCAGAATGAGTGTTCAAAACGCTTTAAGATAAGTCCTGACGAGACGCTCAGGATCATTCAGGAGCTTTATGAGAAGAAACTTGTCACCTACCCAAGGACGGATGCCAGGGTGCTGTCTTCGGCGGTGGCGAAAGAGATACATAAGAACTTGAACGGGCTGATGAAATATAGCCCGGCAGTGCCGTACTTACAGGACATCGTAAGTTTTGGCAGCCATAAGAACATTGCAAAGACCCGGTATGTGGACGATAAGCAGATTACAGACCACTATGCCATCGTGCCTACCGGGCATGGGATAGACGCTTTGGCATCTCTGCCTGACGTTCCGAAGAAAGTGTATGATGTGATCGTCCGGCGTTTCCTCAGCATCTTCTATCCGCCGGCAGTGTACCAGAAGGTGTCCATCGTCACAAAGATAAAGGAAGAGTGTTTTTTTGCCGGCTTTAAGGTGCTTGCGGAGGAAGGGTACTTTAAGGCGGCGGGAGTTCCGGGGAAGAAGAACGCCGCCCGGGAAGAAAGACAGGACAGCGGTGAGGAAAGCGGGCAGGACGCAGACCAGGTATTTTTTGAAAAGATACAGGCGCTTAAGAAAGGGATGGTCCTCCCGGTGCAGTCTTTGGAGATCAAAGAAGGGAAGACACCCCCCCCGAAACGCTATAATTCAGGTTCCCTCATCCTTGCCATGGAAAATGCCGGGCAGCTTATCGAGGATGAGGAGCTTAGGGCGCAGATAAAGGGGAGCGGCATCGGCACAAGCGCCACCAGAGGCGAGATCCTGAAAAAGCTATTCAACAATAAGTACCTTTCTCTTAATAAAAAGACGCAGATCGTCACCCCGTCTCTTCTGGGGGAGATGATCTTTGACGTGGTGGAACATTCCATCAAATCCCTCCTGAACCCAGAGCTTACGGCAAGCTGGGAGAAGGGGCTTACCTACGTGGCGGACGGGGAGATTACGGCGGAGGAATATATGGAAAAGCTGGACCGTTTCATCGTAAGCCGCACCCAGGGCGTGAAAGGGCTCAGGAACGAGGGGGCGTTAAAGGCGTGTTACGACAAAGCGGCAGAATATTATCCGAAAGGGAAATGAGGTACGTCATGTTTTGACTTTGGGGAGGAAAAGTGGTATTCTGTTTTAAATTGGATTAGGAAGGAGTTTTTTGGATGAAGGAATTAACAGTAGAAGAGCTGTATACGCTGGACGAGACGATTGCAAAGGATATTTTTGAGGGAGTTACATACCCGTGGGAGGTGCTGCCGAAAATCGGCGCGTTTATTCTGGAGCTTGGAGAGACGCTTCCCGCGGAGGAATATGACAAGATAGGTGAGGATGTGTGGATCGCCAAATCCGCGAAGGTGTTCGAGTCTGCCTACATTCACGGGCCTGCAATTATCGGAAAAGATGCAGAAGTGAGGCAGTGCGCGTTTATTCGGGGCAATGCCATCGTAGGCGAGGGAGCTGTTGTGGGCAATTCCACAGAGCTTAAGAATGTGATACTGTTTAATAAAGTGCAGGTTCCCCACTACAATTATGTAGGGGATTCGATTCTTGGGTACAAGGCGCATATGGGCGCGGGCTCTATCACATCCAATGTGAAGTCGGATAAAAAGCTGGTTGTAGTGAAGACGCCGGAGGGCAATATCGAGACGGGGATTAAGAAGTTCGGCGCGATGCTGGGAGACGAGGTGGAGGTCGGCTGTGGTACGGTGCTGAATCCGGGCAGCGTCGTGGGGAGCCATACGAATATTTACCCGTTGTCTTCTGTTAGAGGATTTGTGCCGGCAGGAAGTATCTACAAAAAGCAGGGAGAAGTTGTGGAAAAGTATGAGTAAACCCTGCGGGGAGAAGGAGGAGTGCAGGATGAAGACAATAGGTTTTATCGGTGTGGGGATCATGGGGAAATCCATGGTGAGAAATCTGATGAAAGCGGGATATGAGGTACATATCTTTGCCCGGACCAGAGAAAAGGCAGAGGATGTGATCGCGGAAGGCGCGGTGTTCCATGATTCTATCGTGGATTGCGTGAAGGAGCGCGACGCGGTGATTACCATTGTGGGATTCCCGAAGGATGTGGAAGAGGTATATTTTGACGCGGGAAATATAATGGACAGCGCGAAGCCGGGGGCGTACCTTATCGATATGACCACCACAAGCCCGATGATCGCTGAGGAGATTTATAAGGAAGGAACGCAGAGGGGATTCCATGTGCTGGACGCGCCAGTGACGGGAGGAGATACAGGGGCGAAGGCCGGGACGCTTTCTATTCTCGTGGGTGGCGAGAAGGAGGACTTGGAGGCTTGCGCGCCGCTGTTTGAGGCAATGGGAACGAACATCAATTACCAGGGAAAGGCCGGGTGCGGGCAGCATGCAAAGCTTGCCAACCAGATTATGATCGCGGGAACTCTCTCCGGCGTGTGCGAAGCGCTCACCTACGCAAAGGCTAAGGGGCTTGACCTTGAGACGGTGGTGAAGTCTGTGGCGACGGGAGCGGCGGGGAGCAGGCAGCTTGACTTGTTCGCGCCGAAGATTATGGCGGGGGATTTCGCGCCGGGATTTTTTATGAAACATTTTATCAAGGATATGACGCTGGCGCTTAATGAGGCGAACCGGAGCGGGCTGAGCCTGGAGGTGCTGAGCCAGGTGCTTGCAAGCTATGAGGAACTGCAGGCGGCAGGGCATGGAGAGCTTGGAACACAGGCGCTCATCAAATACTATGAGGAAGGATGTGCAGAGGATGATGAATGATAACTTTGTGACACTGGAGATTGGCAAGACGAAACATATCGCGCTGGTTGCCCATGACGGGAAGAAGAAAGCGCTGGTAGAGTGGTGTGATAAGAACAAAGAGATTTTAAAGGGGCATTTCCTGTGCGGGACCGGCACGACGGCGCGGCTTATCGCGGAGAAGACGGGCCTTCCGGTGAAGGGCTATAACAGCGGCCCGCTGGGCGGAGACCAGCAGATCGGGGCGAAGATTGTGGAGGGGCAGATCGACTTTATGGTCTTTTTGTGGGACCCACTTGAGGCGCAGCCTCACGACCCGGATGTGAAGGCGCTCCTTCGTATCGCGGTAGTCTATGACATTCCGGTTGCGAACAATCTTGCCACGGCTGATTTTATGCTCCGCTCGGAGTATATGGACGGCACTTATGAGAGGAAAGTTGAGAACTTTAATAAGACGGTTCAGGATCGGGTGAACCAAATGAAATAATAGGAGAAAAAGAGAAAGGGACTTTGCGGGCGGCGGAAGGAACTTAAGCTGACACCGGCAACCGCCTCCCATCATATGAGCATGTTTGTGGAATGTTTTGAGGAAGTTTTCCTGTAGAGGGTGAAACAGCACATCAGAGGAATAGTAGGAGGAAATAAGCATGGCACTTTCAACAATAAAAGCTGTATTTAATCATAATATACAAGACGTGTGGAATGTAGTCACTTCTTTAGAAAAATATCAATGGCGCAGCGATTTAAGTAAAATAGACGTAATAAACGAAAAGCAGTTTATTGAATATACCAAAGAAGGGTATGCAACTACTTTCTCGGTTACCGCATTTGAACCACCCAGGCGTTGGGAGTTTGATATGGAAAACAGCAAGGCTTATACATAGACGATTTAAAAAAGGAATTGGAGAGGGTTTATGAATAGCAGAGAAATTTATGACGGATTTCAGCTGAAATAATTGACATTGTTTTATTGCTGTGGTATGATTTCATAGTACTTTATTACTTTAAAGCGTTACGCTTTAAAGTGGAATCGAGTAAGGAAAGATGAGGGATTTACTATGGCAGTCAAATTATTTTTACTTGTGATTTTCTTTGCGGTGATGGTCTCGGTGGGGCTGTACAGCAGGAGGCATGCCACTAGCGTGGACGGTTTCGTGCTGGGCGGACGTTCGGTAGGGCCGTGGCTTACGGCGTTTGCTTACGGTACGTCCTACTTTTCAGCGGTTGTGTTCGTGGGGTACGCAGGGCAGTTCGGTTGGAAATACGGGATGGCGTCCACCTGGATCGGGCTTGGCAACGCGGTGCTTGGAAGTCTTCTCGCATGGGTGGTCTTAGGGCGGCGCACGAAGGTCATGACCCAGAAATTAAACTCCAAGACAATGCCGGATTTTTTCGGGGAGAGGTATGGGAGCAAGGCGTTAAAGATTGCGGCGTCGGTGATCGTGTTTGTGTTCCTGATCCCTTATACGGCATCGGTGTACAACGGCCTGTCAAGGCTTTTCGGGATGGCGTTCAACATTCCCTATACATACTGTGTTATCGGTATGGCGGTGTTTACCGGGGTGTATGTGATCCTGGGCGGCTATATGGCGACGGCCATCAATGACTTTATCCAGGGGATCATTATGCTGATTGGGATCTGCGCGGTCATCGGGGCTGTGCTTTCCGGCCAGGGAGGACTTATCGAGGCGATCAGGAAGATGGCGGAGATGCCAAGCGACGTTCCGGTTACTATGGGGCAGCCGGGGGCGTTCACCTCATTTTTGGGGCCTGACCCCTTAAATCTTCTTGGGGTCGTAATACTGACTTCTCTTGGAACATGGGGCCTGCCTCAGATGGTGGGCAAGTTCTATGCCATCAAGGATGAAAAGTCTATCAATACAGGAACGGTCATCTCGACGATTTTTGCGGTGATAATCTCCGGAGGATGCTATTTTCTCGGCGGTTTCGGGCGGCTGTTTGACAATGAGGCGATTTATGATGAGACGGGAGCAGTGGTCTTTGACGGGATTATCCCCTTTATGCTCTCTACGCTGCCGGATATTCTGATTGGCGTGGTGGTCGTGCTTGTATTGTCGGCATCTATGTCTACGCTGGCGTCGCTGGTGCTGACGTCAAGCTCTACGCTGACCCTTGACCTTTTAAAGGACAATGTGATGAAGGACATGGATGAGAAGAAACAGGTGCGGACCATGCAGGCGCTGGTGGTGTTCTTTATCGTGCTGTCTGTGGTGATCGCACTTGACCCGCCTACCTTTATCGCGCAGCTTATGGGGATCTCCTGGGGCGCTCTTGCAGGGGCGTTTCTGGCACCGTTCATGTACGGGCTGTACTGGAAGGGCGTTACAAGGGCGGCTGTGTGGGCAAGCTTTGCGGCTGGCGTGGGAATCACGGTTTCCAACATGTATTTCCATTATATAGCGTCTCCTATCAATGCGGGGGCAGCGGCGATGATCGCGGGGCTTATTGTCGTGCCGGCGGTGAGCGTTGTGACGCCGAAACCGGATAAGGCGAAGGTGGATGAAATCTTTATGTGCTATGAAGAGAAAGTGACCATATCAAAGAAACGGTCATTAGAAGAGTAAGGAAGAATTGAGCTGTCAGGAAATGACAGCTCTCCTTGTTGATAAAAATGAAAAATGGCAATATCTTTATAAGAGGGGGGAACGGCATCTGCCAAAGGTTTTCCGAATTTTAAATCCAGGAGGTTGCAGATTTGAAAAAACGAATTCTTTCAGTTGCTTTAATACTGTGCTTATGCATTTCTTTTCAGTCAACAACATATGCATGGCAGGAGGAACCTTCACCGCAGGAGGAGATTGCTGCGGCGCAGCCTGCATCTGAGCCGGCCACCCGTGACAGTACGGTACCTGCTCCGGCGGAAGCCTATAAAGCCATGATTGCGCTGAAGAATCAGGACGCGTATAAGGAGGGAACGCCCTGGACCGATTATGAGCCTTACTCGGACTCAAAAGGATATTATTACTGGAAGGGCGGAAATATTGACGGGAAGAGGATTAGCGCCGTGGGGTGCGTAGCCTTTGCCTTTATATTAAGCGATGCGGCATTTGGCAGTCTGCCGGCCAGGATGTCTGCCGCGGGGAGCTTTAAATTTGAGGATATAAAAGCCGGAGACATCCTGCGGGTAAACAATGATACCCATACGGTGATCGTGCTGGAGACAGGTGATGCGGGGATCGTTGTTGCCGAAGGAAACATCAGCGACGGAGACCACAAGGGCAAAGTCCACTGGGGGAGGGCGATCTCTAAGGAAGAGGTGATGAGAACCGCCAGCCATTATATCACCCGCTATCCGGAAGGATATATGCCGCCGGATGATTCTGCTGCAAATGACATAATCGGGGAGGGAGCTCTTGGCGGAGGGCTTACCTGGAAATTGACGAAAGCGGGTACCCTGACCGTCTCCGGAAAGGGGGCTATGCCGGATTTTGAAAGTGCTGATAAACAGCCCTGGAGCGGTGATAGCAGCAAGATCCGAAAGATTGTTATTGGAAATGGCGTTACAAGTGTGGGGGCCTGTGCTTTCAGAAACTGCCGGGCTCTTAGCGCGGAGATTTCCTCCAGCGTGAAAATAATCGGAAACAGTGCATTTCAGGGCTCATCGCTTGTTTCTGCCGCCATTCCTTCCAGCGTGAAAACAGTGGGAGACAGCGCGTTTCGCGAATGTAAGAATCTCAGCTCGGCGGCTGTTTCCGAAGGGGTGGAATCTATCGGCCAAAATGCTTTCCGCGCTTGTACGAAACTAACCTCTATAGCGCTGCCTGCAAGTATCGGGGAGGTGGGCGCCGCTGCGTTTTTCCAATGCCAGGCAATGGCAAGCGTATCGTTTGCTCCTGGCAGCAAACAGGTAAAGCTGGGAGACAATCTGTTTACGCAATGCTACTATCTGATGCGGGTGACGCTGCCGAAAAGTATAAACGGCATTGGAGACGGTATGTTCCAGAACTGCATGATGCTTGCCGGGGTTGAAATTCCCCAGGGCGCAGAGCGCATAGGAGGGTCGGCATTCGCCTCCTGCACCGGATTTACCACGGTCATAATCCCGGACAGCGTAACGGAAATAGGAACAGCGGCATTTGCCCAATGTACTTTGAAGGATATATACTTTACCGGCAGTGAAACGCAGTGGAACAGTGTGAGTAAAAGCGAGGATACGAAAGAGGCAGTGTCAAAGGCCAGGATGCATTATAATTATAAACCGGGCGGCGGCGGTTCCGGCGGCAACGGAGGCGGCAGCAGTTCCGGCGGCAATGGAGGCGGCAGCTCGGAAGACACAAAAGTACCGGAGCAGACCCCGGTCTCATCTATTGTCTGCAAAAAGGCGGTATATACGGTTTCATACGGAGCAAAGCCATTTAAGGTCAGTGCGTCATCTAAGAGCAGGATGACCTTTACAAGCTCTAGCCCGAAGATTGCCTCTGTGAATAAGGATACCGGAAAGGTGACGGTGAAAAATACCGGGATTGCCGTCATAACCATCAAGGCAGGGAAAGACTCTGAGAAAGTGACGATAAAGGTAACCCCGAAGAAACAGTCTGTGAAGTCGGCAAAGGCAGCGAAAGGCAAAAAGCTGACGGTGAAGTGGGCAAAGGATAAGAGGGCATCGGGATATCAGGTTCAGATAAGCACGGATAAGGAATTTAAGAAAAATGTGCAGGTCAGGAAACTGTCAAAGACATCCTGCACATTCAAAAAGCTGAAAAAGGGTAAAAGATATTATGTAAGAATACGCAGTTACAAAAAATCCGGCAAGGAAACTTTGTACGGCGCATGGAGCAAAAGGAAACTGAGCGGCAGGATTAAGAAGTAAAGAGCCGTGACAGATATGTCTGAGGGAGTTTTCAGGCATGAATCCGGTTGACAAACCAGAGTACGAATTTATATAATAATATACAGTGATGTTATATGTAGTTCACTTATGAAAAACTAGGAGGTAAAGAGACATGAAAAGCATTCGGACAAAAATCACCTTATGCCTGATGGTGACAGTCCTGGCTACACAGCTCGTGGTGGGGGCATCGAGCATAACGCTCAACTATAGGAGTACGCTCTCGACTGTGGATCAAATGATGAGTGAGACTGCAGTTCTTGCGTCGGAACGCATAGAACAGGAACTGACGGCCTACAAGAATGTTGCGGTGGATTCCGGCTGTATTCCACAGCTTCTCGACAAAACGGTTCCATTGGAGGAAAAACGCTCAATCATCGATGAGCGTGTCAGCATGCACGGTTTCCAGAGGGGGAACATCGTCGGCTCGGACGGCATCAGCATCTTTGACGGAAATGATTATTCCGACCGCGAATATGTCAAGCAGGCGATGCAGGGCAATGTCTACGTGTCAGAGCCGCTGGTCAGCAAGGTGACAGGGGAACTCTCGATTATGGTAGCGGCGCCTATCTACAAAGGGGGAATCAAAGGTTCCGATATTGAAGGCGTGGTCTACTTCGTTCCCCGCGAGACATTCCTGAATGACATCGTTTCCTCGATAAGCGTCAGCCAGCACAGCCGTGCGTATATGATCAACAGTTCCGGGGATACGATTGCGGATACTACACTGGAAACGATTACGGTTCAGAATATTGAAAAAGAATCGGAAGGCGACTCTTCCCTGAAAGAACTAGCGGCAATCCATTCTGCCATGCGCGAAGGAAAGAATGGTTTCGGAGACTATAAGGACGGAAAGAAGAGCATGTTTGCTGCTTATGCTCCGGTAAACGGCACAGACGGGTGGAGCGTGGCAGTCGTTGCCCCGCAGTCGGACTATCTTTCTACTACATATTTTGATATTGTTATAAATCTTGTGATGATGGTGCTTGCCATCCTGCTGTCGATTATCGTTGCCCTGAAACTTGCCAACAGCATCAGCCGGCCGATGAAAGCCTGTGCAGAGCGCATGCGCCTGTTGGTGGAAGGGGATCTGGAATCTCCGGTTCCGGAGGTTGTCAGCAGGGACGAGACGGGAATGCTGACGCAGTCTACCGCCGAACTGGTGCAGGGTCTGTCTGTCATTATCCGTGATATCGGATATCTTCTGGGCGAGATGGCGAATCAGAATCTGGATATCCAGTCCGAGCATCATGATGCTTATGTGGGAGATTTCCAGAGCATCCTGGATTCAATGCATAACCTGAAAGTAGAGCTGAGCGACATCCTCCATCAGATCAATACATCTGCGGAAGAGGTGTCAGATGCCAGCGACCAGGTATCTTCAAGCTCCCAGCACTTAAGCCAGGGGGCTGTTGAGCAGGCAAGCGCCGTTCAACAGCTGGCGGCCCGGATCAGCGAGATCTCAAATCAGATCAAGGACACCGCAGACAGCGCTCAGAAGGTGCGTGAGCAGACCCATCATGCAGGGGAAGGCGTATCTGTGTGCAACGCGCAGATGAAGGAGATGATGGAAGCGATGGATAAGATCCATTCCAGCTCTGAAGAGATAGGAAAGATCAACAAAACAATAGAAGATATTGCCTTCCAGACCAATATCCTGGCGCTGAACGCGGCTGTGGAGGCTGCACGGGCAGGCGCTGCAGGCAAAGGCTTTGCGGTTGTGGCGGATGAAGTCCGCAATCTTGCCAGCAAGTCGGCAGAAGCTGCCAAGAATACTTCCCTACTGATCACACATTCCACGGAGGCAGTGAAGACAGGTACGGAGATTGCAAAACATACGGCTGACGCTCTGTCAGATGTTGTGGAGAACATTCAGTCCATGGTCGGTTCTATCGACCAGATTTCCACAGTGTCAAATGAACAGTCGGAAGCAGTTTTGCAGGTAAATGAAGGGGTCAGCCAGATTTCTATGGTTGTGCAGACCAACAGTGCTACGGCTGAGGAGAGCGCGGCGGCCAGCGAGGAGCTTTCTGCTGAGGCGGCTAATCTGAAACGGCTTGTAGAACAGTTTACTCTTGCAGGAAATTAGGAAAATCAACTGTAAATAAAGCGCCCTCCCAGGGCGGTAAAAAATCGCTGCTTAAAAAATGAGCGGCGATTTTTTGTTGCCTTTCAGATTTTTCGGAATGTTAAAATACGCTGTTTGCGGAAATGGGCGGAAAGCTAAATTGCTGTTGCCGGAAATATTGATGATCCTGTCTAAAGAAATCCTCTGGAGAGATGGCATCTTTCCCGGCGAGGATGTCGTCTTTTCGCATGATGACACTTCATGAGTCTTTATCGGGGAGCTATAATGCATCATATTTTTTAAATCCGGTGTTCCGAATACCAGTCCAAAATCAAGAAACACTTTGTCGAGACATTCGGTAACGAATGTTCTGTTGCCGCTGGATATGTGGTAATGGATGCCGGGATAGTCTTTTTTATTCTCCGGCGGCCTTTGCCAGCAGGCGGATACCGTCTGTCTCACCGTCTCCGATATACACGTCGCCGATGATTACATTGTCTGAGAGCGCAATCTCATTTTCTTTTTTTCACCAGATTAAAGATTTCTTCCGCCCGCTTTCTGAGAAGCATTCCTTCTTCCGTAAGCGTTACTTTTCTAGAGCCTTTTGTTCCGCGAATCAGGAGCTGCTTTCCTAACTCTCCTCATGTGTTTATTAATCCTGCTGTAAGTTTCAGGATCAGGGAGGCATTCATATCGGAGACGGGGCGATCGTAGCCGCAGGGGCAGTTGTGAGAAAAGATGTTCCGGCAGGAGCAACCGTCGGCGCCGTTCCGGCAAAACCGATCGTGAAGAAGGGGCACAAAAGACAGGAGGAGTGGATAGGGGAAATAATCTGGCTTGCGTACCACAATTTGATACAATGCACCTAAACATGAGTTTGGTGCATTGTTTAACGATAGGAATTTTAGATATATATTGGGAAAATACAGGTATACAGAAACATCGCAACAAGGGAATTGATACAATGGAAGACCGCAGAAATGCGTGGGAATAAGCCTTTCTACGGATTCTGCGATTTTATTTTTACGATTTTGCGACCTTCTTTTGCTACGGAGGTTGCTCTGTTTTCTGATTTTGCAAATCTTCTTAACGATAGCAGGAATTGTTAAAAGGAATGAATAGTGTAAGGATATCCAGACAACGTTTGGAAAGAATCGTATAGCACTCCATCCGGTTCTTTGTATCCCGGACATGAATCTGCATATTTGTGCGGGAGATATCATCATAATGTAGATGGATCACTTCGGAAACCCGCATTCCGGAAGAATACATCGTTGCAAACATGGCTTTATATTTGATATCATCGACAGTCAGTATGGTTGGAAGCTTGTGTTCCAGAATCATACGTGGAACTGTGATATCATCCATATGCAGGACATTCCGATAGAAAAAACGGATAGCCGAATTATAGAGGTTCAAAGTTGTGGCTTTCAGCACTTCCTCTTTTTGGGCAAGCAAAAAAGTCCTAACGTCCTGACAGGTAAGTTCTTCCGGGGGCTTAGCTTGATATTTCAGGAAGTAAGAAACATAGTTTTTATAGCAATTGATGGAACGTTCTTTGAGGTTGCGGATTTTTCCGGTTTCCTCAAGCTGTTCTAAATATTTATCATACATAACAAAATCCTCTATGCAAAATCAGTAGTAATCAAAACACTGCTTTACACGGAGGTGCATTTGGGTCATAAATCCGCTTGCCAATCAAGCGGAAAGATGGTATTCTTTTCATAGGCAGTGGGATGGTCGATTCTGCTTGATTGTTTCGTTGTGGTGACTTAACAATACTGCTTTTAGGACTTGCTTTCCACTGCTTTATGTTACAGAAACGAAAAATTGCTATGCCACAACCTTGGCAGGCCATCGCGCAGCGATTTTGCTCAATCGTAATTTGGGAGGAATTTATTTTGAAAAAAATAGGAATTACAATTATAAAATCCATAGGCTTTTTTCTGGGATGGGCAATATTGGTTTCTATCTTGCCGTTATCATCTTCAAAGGAACAAGTTATATGGAGGTTATGGGCAGAAATTACACCTCTATTGGCAATAGCAGTTTTTACTCTCGTCTTTTGGTTTGCTGAAAGGAGAAATGTAAAGTTACATTTATTCGATAATCCATTAAAGGGAATAGTATTGGGAGTAATTACAGGGATTGTATGGTTAGCTATTCCTGTTTTGGTAATGTATGTAGCAAAAATTATCCATTTTGACAGAACTAACTTAATTAACCTATTTCCTGTTTGGTTGCTGGCAGTATTTTTAAATACAATTATGCAGGAACTTCTTGTACGTGGTTATTTGTACCAAATGCTTAAACAAAAGCACAATATAATTGTTGCTACGGTTGTGACAACAATACTTTTTACGGCATTGCACGGAGGGGCATTTGAAGCAGGTGTTATTCCTGTTTTAAATGTACTTACTATGAGCTTGCTTATGACAGCAGTCCTTGAATATAGTGGCTCTATTATAGCACCAATTATTATGCACTTTTTATGGAATGGAATTGGTGCATTAGTTTTAGGTGGTGTGTCACTTGCTGATGACTATCCAAATCTGTTTGTTACGACTTTTACTGGAAACGATATTTTGTCCGGCGGAATTTGCAAAATTGAAGGAAGTATAATAGTTCTAATTGTCAATGCAGTTTTGATTGCATTTTTTATATTCATACAAAAGAAAAAAATATGAACATAAATTATACTTTGGAGAGTATTTGGGGAGGATATCGGTAAAAATTGGAGACGATTTTATGTCAGGACAAGATGCACTATTTGAGAGGTTAGCGCGTGAACCGAATATTACAGTTGAAGAAATGAAGGAAATTATCTCTGCCCGTATTTTAAAAGGATGGAATTACCCGAATCCAATAAGGCAGGGGCAATGGAGAAAGATATCTTCAGGGGGATGTGTTAAAATTGTAATTAGGAACCCTATGAACGGATCAAAGAATATGGAAAAAATTTTTTCTGCTACATGGCGACAGGGACTCTATTGTGCCGATTTTCTATTCTGACAAACTCTGGCGGCTTTTCATACGGCAAATCTGCTGCCTAGCACGCTGTCTGTAGCCACCAGTTTTCTTGGGGTGTATATGACATTTCGCAGGAGCGCGTTTTTTGCACTGGGCTATGCGGCAAATGACGTGGTGCTTATCGTGCTCTGGGTTTTGGCGGCATGCGCGGACATATCATATATTTCGGTTGTCATCTGTTTTGGGGTATTTTTGGTAAATGACATCTATGGGTTTGTGAGCTGGTCGAAGATGCAGAGGAGGCAGGAAGAGGATAACATACATCAAGAAAAGTGATTATATTTATCACTTTCTTTTTTTGCGGTTCTGTGATAGGATAGGGGAGAGTTAAATTTAGACAATAAGATTGATGAATCTTAATTCACAGCTTGGAGCTGTTTCGATGGCTCCAATATAAAAGGAGATGGATGACATGAAGAATTTTGACAAGTATGAGCGGACTTATTTTATGCCGCCGGTGGTGAGCTACGACTGGGTGAAGAAGGAGTATATTGAGAAACCGCCGATCTGGTGCAGCGTGGATTTAAGGGATGGCAATCAGGCGCTGATTGAGCCTATGAGCCTTGAGGAAAAGCTGGAGTTTTTCCAGATGCTTGTGGATATCGGGTTTAAGGAGATTGAGGTTGGATTCCCGGCGGCATCGGAGACGGAGTACCAGTTTATGCGGACGCTCATTGAGAAGGATATGATTCCGGACGATGTGACGGTGCAAGTTTTGACCCAGGCAAGGGAGCATATTATCAAGAAGACTTTTGAGGCGGTGAAGGGCGCGCCCCACGCGGTGGTGCACCTTTACAACTCTACTTCCGTGGCGCAGCGGGAGCAGGTGTTTAAAAAAGACAAGGAAGAGATCAAGCGGATTGCGGTGGAGGGAGCAAAGCTCCTTCTGGAGCTGGCAAATGAGACGGACGGCAATTTTACGTTCCAGTACAGCCCGGAGAGCTTTCCGGGTACAGAGGTTGACTACGCGGTGGAGGTGTGCAACGCGGTGCTGGACGTGTGGCAGCCTGCGGCGGACAATAAGGCGATCATCAACATCCCGACTACGGTTGAGAATGCCATGCCCCATGTATTTGCCTGCCAGCTTGAGTATGTGCATAAGAACTTAAAGTACCGGGATAATGTGATCTTGTGCCTGCATCCTCACAATGACCGGGGGTGCGGCGTCGCCACGGCGGAGCTTGGCATTCTGGCGGGGGCAGACCGCATCGAGGGCACGCTTTTTGGGAACGGGGAGCGTACGGGTAATGTGGATATCGTGACGCTGGGCATGAATATGTTCTCCCACGGGGTTGACCCGGGGCTTGATTTTTCGGATATGCAGCGCCTTCGGGAGACTTATGAGAGGCTGACGCGGATGGAGGTAAATCCGAGGCAGCCTTACGGCGGGGATCTGGTGTTCACTGCATTTTCCGGGTCCCATCAGGATGCCATCGCCAAGGGGATGGCGTGGAGAGACGAGAAGAAGTGCGCGATGTGGACGGTTCCTTATCTTCCCATCGACCCCCAGGATGTGGGAAGGCGGTATGATTCTGACGTCATCCGCATCAACAGCCAGTCCGGGAAGGGCGGCGTAAGCTATATCCTGAAACAGAGCTTTGGCATCAATCTTCCGATGAAGATGAGGGAAGAGGTGGGGTATCTGGTGAAGGACGTGTCGGATAAGGCTCACAAGGAGCTCAGCCCTGAGTGGATTTATGAGATATTTACGGACAATTATGTGAATACCAAGCCGGTATTTTCTATTGACGAGTGCCATTTCAAGCAGGTGGACGGGATTACGGCGGAGGTTTCCATCAACCACAGCGGGGAGAGCCGCACTATTACCGCCAACGGAAACGGGCGTCTGGACGCGGTGAGCAATGCGATCAAGCAGTATTTTAATATCAGCTATGAGCTGCGGTTCTATGAGGAACATTCGCTGACGAGGGGGTCGTCTTCTAAGGCTGCGGCTTATGTGGGAATCACCTGCAACGGCAAGAATTTCTGGGGCGTTGGCATTGACGCGGATATTATCAGCGCGTCCATCGAGGCTCTGATCGTGGCGGTGAATAAGATTGAGGAGATCGGCAGCGCGGAGACGTGCAAGGATGCAAGGATGATTGAGATCATGAACTATATCCAGGCGAATTATATCGACATTACGCTGGATGACATCGCGGAGCATTTCTTCCTGTCGAAACCTTATATTTCCAAGTATATTAAGGAAAAGTCGGGGATGACCTTCGGGGAATTGGTGAAGAAGATCCGGATGAAGAAGGCGAAGGCGCTCCTTAAGAGCAGCAATATGACGGTGGAGAATATCTCGCTGTCGGTAGGATACCAGAATGTGGAGCATTTTAACCGGCTGTTTAAGAAGGCGTATAATATGACGCCGATGCAGTTTCGGAATCAGAAGTAAAGAGGGCGCGGTTTTGGGTGAAACTATATCCCGTTTAACCGGGAACGGCGTGTGAATGGATTAATAACGGAGGCTTAAGGCGTATGGGAATGTTCTCGTCTTAAGTCTTTGTTGCTTTTGGAGTCCGTCTTTCTGAAAAATTCGGGTGTTAATATTTAGTTTGGAGTTTTAACGGTTATATGCTAAAATAGGAGGACGAATAATTTTGCTTACGGAGTGATGGGATTTGAAGACGGATTATAAGGACAAGGGGCTTTCTCTTTTGCACAAGGGCCAGAAGGGGATCGTCCATGCGGTATTCAGCCGGTTCGGGCTGACGGTGGTTCTGCTTATTGTGCATGTGATCATTCTTTTCAGCGTGTTTCAGTGGTTCGAGGAGTTCCTTTTGCATTTTTATGGAGTGTTGGTGCTGTTTACTTTTGGGATGGTCGTCTATCTTTTGAACAGCAGGATGAATCCTACGGCGAAGATTACGTGGCTGATCGTGATCTCGCTGCTGCCGGTCTTTGGCGTGCTTTTGTACCTGTATACGCAGAGCGATGTGGGGCATCGGGCGCTTAAAGGGAGGGTTGACCGGATCGCAGCGGATACGTGGATGAGCATCCGTCAGCCGGAGGGCGCGCTTGAGGGGCTTGCGGGAGAGTGCCCGGGGGCGGCGTCTCTGGCGCGCTATATGGGCAGGAGCGGGTGCCATCCGGTGTTTGAGAATACGGCGGTGACTTATTTCCCTCTCGGGGAGCGCAAGTTTGAGGCCATGCTTGCGGAGCTTGAAAAGGCCGAGCATTTTATTTTTTTGGAATACTTTATCGTGGACGAGGGCGTGATGTGGGGGCAGATCCTGGAGATTCTTGCGAAGAAGGCGGCCCAGGGGGTGGACGTGCGGGTGATGTATGACGGTACTTGTGAGTTTGCCCTGCTGCCCAGGGATTATCCGAGGCGGCTTAAGAAACTTGGGATCCGGTGCAAGGTGTTTGCGCCGGTGACGCCGTTTGTGTCTACCTGCTACAATTACCGGGATCACCGGAAGATATTGGTGATTGACGGGCACACGGCGTTTAACGGGGGCGTGAACCTGGCGGACGAGTACATTAACCGGAAGGTAAAGTACGGCCACTGGAAGGATGCGGCCGTCATGCTCAAGGGCGAGGCGGTAAGGAGCTTTACCCTGATGTTTCTGCAAATGTGGGGAATCGGCGAGCGGAAGGATGAGTACGCCCGTTTTCTGGCCTATGACCCGCATCCGGTGAAAGGGGCCGGAGGGTATGTGGTTCCTTACGGGGATTGCCCCCTTGACGGGGAGAAGGTGGGGGAGAGGGTGTATATGGACATCCTGAACCGCTCCCTTTCTTATGTACATATTATGACGCCCTACCTGATTCTGGACGGCGAGATGGAGACGGCGCTTAAGTTCGCGGCGGAGCGCGGGGCGGAGGTTGTGCTGATCCTGCCGGGAATCCCGGACAAGGCGGTGCCTTATGCGCTGGCCAAGACGCATTACATGCCGCTTTTGGAATCCGGGGTGAAAATCTATGAGTACACGCCGGGGTTTGTCCACGCCAAGGTGTTCTTAAGCGACGGCGCGGAGGCGGTGGTGGGAACTATCAACCTGGACTACCGGAGCCTTTACCATCATTTTGAGTGCGCCACTTACCTGTACGGCGTTAGCTGCATCCGGGAGATTGAGGAGGATTTCCAGGCGACTCTTTTGAAATGCAGGCGGGTCACGCCGGAGACTGTCCGGAAGGAGAAGTGGACGGTGAGGCTTACCGGGCGGCTGATGAAGGCGATCGCGCCGCTGATGTGAGGGCGCGATAAGGGCGGCATGAGGAGAAACAGTGTTGCCGGGATTATTGTGTCAGGACGGGGATTTCAATCTGTACGATATAATCTTCAATCTGCTCCGCCACGGTCTCGTTGATTCCTTTTTCGTAGGAATAGCCGGTCAGCGTTAGGCCGCGGGCCTTGGCGTAAGTGAGGATTTCCCGGTACTTTTCCGGGAGGGCGCTTAAGTCTCCTTTGTGGAAGGCTCTTAAATATGTTCCGCCGGGCTGTATGTGCAGTCCGGCTTTTTGGGTGAGGAGGGGTATCTCGATAAACAGCTTTGTGTAGCTGTCATAGCAGCCGTCTAGCAGGCTTTTTATGGGAATCATGGAGCCGTAGGAGGCGTCGCGGAGGCGGCCGAGCCGGCGGCGGGATGTCTCGGCGGTAATCAGCTCTACTTCTTTTTCAAAGGTGGTGTCTTTGTCGATGTCTACGGTTACCAGACACCGTTCTTCTTTTTTGGCAACCGTGATTTCCGACAAGTCTATAGTCTGTAAGGTGACCATGTTCTGGTGGTGGCTATGCAGTGTCTTTCGGATGGCCTGAAGGTGCATAAGCTGCGCGTCCACATCTTTGATCTTTTTTTCCAGAAGATTTTTCAGGCTCTCTGCGGAGCGCATTTTTATAAATTTCTGTATCTCGGCGACGGATACGTTGAGCTCCCTGAGCAGGAGGATGGTTTCTAAAAGGGGGCTTTGGCGGTAGCTGTAGTAGCGGTAGCCGTTCTCTGCGTTTTTCGCGGCGGGCTTAAAAAGGCCGGTCTCGTCGTACCACATCAGCGTCTTTTTGTTGATGTCGTGGAGCGCGGCGAATTGTCCGATGGTAAGTAATTTTTCTTTTCTGTCCATAGTGATTTCTCCTTGACTGTACTGTTACTGTACGGTTTATGATACTACAGGAGGATATTAATTGCAAGGCGAGGAGGATGATTATGGAAAGCCAGAATGTATATTTAAAGCCTGTAACTTTTAACAATATTTTGAAATTTGCGGTTCCTACCATTGCGATGACGGTGTTTATGTCATTTTACTCTATGGTTGACGGCCTGTTTGTATCGAACCTTATCGGAACGAAAGCTCTGTCGGCGGTCAACCTGACCGCGCCGTTTATCCAGCTTGTGACCGCGGTCTCTACCATGCTTGCCACCGGGGGCAGCGCGGTGATCATGAAGAAGATGGGGGAGAAGAGGGAGGCTGAGGCGAGGGAGGATTTTACATTTTTGATTGCTGTAAATGTGGCGGTGGGGATTGCTGTGTGCATTCTGGGATATGTGCTGATGGACGGGGCGTTTGCGGCTTTTGGGCTGTCTTTTGAGGTGGCGGCATACTGCGAGGAATATTTGAGCCGCTATCTTTTGTTTACGGTTCCGATTCTTTTGATGAACAATTTTTCCCTCTATATGATCGCAAGCGGGAAGGCGTCGCTTTCTTTTGCCTGTTCTGTGGCGGGAGGGGTTTTGAACATGGCCCTTGACTATCTGTTTCTTGGTGTGCTCGGTACGGGGATTGGCGGCGCTGCGGTGGCTACGGGGCTTGGGTATTCGGTGACTGCGGTGGCGGGGCTTGTTGTGTTTTGCAGGAAAAGCAGTTTCCTTCATTTTCAGAGACCGTCGTTTCGCCCGGGGGTGCTTATTGCTGCCGCCGCTAACGGGTGCTCCGAGATGGCGGGCGCGCTTGTCACGGGAATCGTCACGCTGGCGTTTAACTGGATGATGCTCAAGGCCGCGGGCGAGGAGGGGGTTGCCGCGGTCACGATCATCATGTATGTGCTGATGTTCGCAAGCTCCCTCTATACGGGATATTCTTACGGGGTTGCGCCTATGCTGAGTTATTACTGGGGTGAGGGGGATTCCGGAAAGCTTAAAAGGGTAGTTTCCGTGAGCCTTAAGGTGATTGCCGCGATTTCTGTTCTGACGGCGGCTGCATCTTTCCTTTTCACGGAGCCTATGGTGGCTGTCTTTGCAAGGCCGGGCAATCCGGTGCATGCCCTTGCGGTGACGGGAAATAAGATCTGTACGGCGGCGCTTTTGTTTATCGGCTTTAATATATTTGGCAGCGGGATGTTCACGGCGCTGTCAAATGGAGCGGTGTCTGCGGTTCTTGCGTTTTCCAGGTCTTTTGTGTTTATGCTGGCGGCGCTTTTCCTTCTGCCGCTTTTGTTTGGCATAAACGGCGTCTGGCTGGCGACGCCTGCGGCGGAGTTTATGGCGCTTGTTCTGTCGGGCTGCCTGTTTTTGAAGTACAGGGAGAGATACGGATATTGTTAATGTTAAGGCGTGAGTTCCTTTGTTCAATGAGGGTAAATTATAAAAATATATAATCTTACATTGTATGATAACGAAAAGTGGAGTAATATAAATGCACAATAAATGGTAAAAAAAAATTTTAAAATGTCAAGGAAATGGAGCATGGTGGTAAAATGAAAATTGAATTGAAAAAATGGAGTTTTGAAGATAAGGAATTTCTCATAAAAATGTGTAACACTATAGATCGAAACTATTTATCGGATAGATTACCCGACCCATATACAGATGAATCAGCAGAATGGTGGTTAAATATGGTAGAAGAAAACGATGAAAAAAATGGTGTGTTTCGGGAAATCGTTGTTGATGGTAAAATAGCAGGCGCAGTGTCAGTTGAACAAAAGGGAGATGTTTACCGGAAAGATTCTGAAATTGGATATTATTTGCTGCAGGAAGTATATTCGAAGGGAATCATGACAGAGGCGGTAAGGCAGATCTGTGAAATTGCTTTTGAGAAATTAGATATCCTTCGAATTACGGGAATGGTGTATGAACCTAATATTGCATCTAAAAAAGTGCTGGAAAGGAACAATTTTTTACTTGAAGGCGTAATGAAAAAAGCAGTTATAAAAAACAACAATATTTATGACCTCTGTATTTACGGAAAAGTAAGATAATTTTAAGTTTCATTTGAAAATGCAGGGTACAAAAGGGTTTGGAATCCGGTACTATGCGGTCAGGAGGGATAGGATGTATTACAGGGAAAGTGATTTTCTGGAGACGGCGGACAGCGCGACTTTAGCGTAGATTGCCAAGGCGAGGCGGCTTACGCGGGAGTATTATCTCGCGGATTATGAGGATGCAAAAAAGAGGGAGGCTATTTTGCGGGAGCTTTTCGGCGGGATGGGGGAGAATGTGCTTGTTGACGCGCCTTTCCACTGTGACCACGGGGATAATATTTACCTTGGAAATGATATTGTCATCGGCATGAATTGTACGTTTGTGGACAATCAGGAGATCCGCATCGGCGACCGGGTGATGATTGCGTCTAATGTGCAGATCTATACGGCATCTCATCCGGTGTCGCAAAAGGAGCGGCTGGCAGCGGACTGGAAGGAGCGGGGAACAACGTTTTTCAGGACGTATGCACTGCCGGTGGTGATAGAGGACAGTGCGTGGATTGGCGGCGGGAGCATCATCCTGCCGGGCGTGACTGTCGGGGAGGGGAGCGTCATCGGCGCGGGGAGCGTGGTGAACCGTGATATTCCAGCGAACTGCGTGGCTGCAGGGAACCCCTGCCGGGTGATCCGGAGGCTGGATGAAGAAATTTAATCTGGAATGTTTTGGCGGGTTTCGCGTATGGGGCGGGCGCGCCGGATTAGGAAAGGAATTATGGATTTATGGAAAGAGATTTGACTTCCGGCAGCGTGTTTCAGAATATCGTTTCTTTTTCGCTGCCTTATCTGTTATCGTATTTTCTGCAGACGCTTTACGGGATGGCGGATTTGTTCATCATCGGCCAGTTTAATGGCGTGGACAGCATCACGGCGGTTTCCGTGGGCGGGCAGGTGATGCATATGCTGACGGTGATGATCGTGGGGCTTGCCATGGGCTCTACGGTGACGATCGCAAAGGCGGTGGGGGGAAGGGACTTGACCCAGACTTCCCGCGCCGTGGGCAATACGGTTACGCTGTTTATGGGCGTGTCTGCCGGGGCGACGGCTCTGCTGCTTATATTTGTAAAGTCTGTGGCGGCGGTAATGTCTACGCCGGTGGAGGCGTTTTCGGAGACGGTGGCCTATCTTACTATCTGCTTTGTGGGGATTCCCTTTATCACAGCGTACAATATTATCAGCTCGGTGTTTCGGGGGCTGGGGGATCCTAAGAGCCCGATGTACTTTATTGCGGTTGCCTGCGGGGTGAACATCGGGCTTGACTGCCTGTTTATCGGCGTGTTCCATATGGGAGCGGCGGGGGCTGCCCTTGGTACGGTGCTGTCTCAGACGGTCAGCGTCGCTGCAGCGTTTGCGGTGATTTTTAAGAGGAAAATGGGCATCTCGCTCCGGCGGGAGGACTTTCGGCCGCAGTCGGCGGCTATGGGGCAGATTTTGAAAATCGGAGTTCCCGTGGCGGTGCAGGACGGGTTTATACAGATTGCGTTTATCGTCATCACGGTCATTGCCAACCGCAGGGGCCTGAGTGATGCTGCCGCCGTGGGGATCGTGGAAAAGTTCATCGGGGTAGTGTTCCTTATCCCGTCTACCATGCTGTCAACGGTGTCCGCCCTCTGCGCCCAGAATATCGGAGCCGGAAAGCATGGGAGGGCGGCGGCTATCCTGCGCTATGCCATCTGCATTACTGCCGGGTTCGGATTTTTCGTGTCCGTCGCCGTACAGTTTGCCGGGGGCGTTATCGTGGGGATGTTTACGGGAGACGCGGAAGTTATTATGCTCGGAGACCAGTATCTTCGGTCTTATATCTGGGACTGCATGATCGCGGGGGTGCATTTTAGCTTTAGCGGGTATTTCTGCGCCTATGGGCTGTCGGGGATTTCTTTCTTGCATAATGTGCTGTCTATCGTGTGCGTGCGCGTGCCGGGGGCGTTCTTTGCCTCCCGGTGGTTCCCGGAAAACTTATACCCCATGGGGCTTGCCGCGCCGGGCGGGTCGCTTTTGTCGGTGGCGGTGTGCGTGATAGCGTTTGGGTGGATGAGAAAACAAAGGAAAATGGAATGAATGTGAGCATTAAAAAAAGATAAGCATCCGTACCCTGAGAAAGTTGGATGCTTA
>Ga0224742_10039_pt1 | contig 25464 bp, 30 predicted proteins | sample LIM_E_Water_Neg_FD_161631 | JGI IMG/M metagenome (GOLD analysis project Ga0224742, IMG submission 161631) | Enriched cells from gastrointestinal tract of the lab mouse from Pacific Northwest National Laboratory (PNNL), Richland, Washington... | ecosystem: Host-associated > Mammals > Digestive...
TTTAGATAATTATCTAAATACAGTGTACCTTATCTTATAAATAAAGTCAACAAGTATTTAGATTTTTATCTAAATACTTGTTGATAGCAAGTAACTGTTCAAACAATAAAACAGACAGGCAGCAGCTTGCTATACTCACGATCGATTCGATTTTCCTTTCTGCGCAGCCCATATTATCCACTTATGCAATATGGACTGTGCAGAAATTGGAAGAGCCTAGGAATTGTCAAAAGATAACTTGTTATACTACATAACCCCAGAATTTACCGTTCTGCATTGGTTAAACGTATATGGCTGGCGTTATGTAGTCAGGTTACTCGGAAATTTTAACTGTTAAACAGTATAATTTGACGCCGTATAAATGTTCAGCTGCAAAGAAGATAATCGCAGGCGGGGCTACGTCAAGATTATCTGATTCCGCAGATGGACATTTATACAAGTCAAATTGATGCGTTATTTATTGACAGTTCCTTAGCGTTCGTGAGCATAACAAATTTCCTTTATATGCCCATACACAAAAAAAGCATATGCCACGAAACATATGCCTTTCTTTTTATAAAAATTGTTATACTCACGAACGATTCAATTTTCCTTTCTGTACAGCACGTATTGCCCGCTTATGCAATATGGGCTGTGCAGAAATTAAAAAATCTTAACGGTCGTTAGTATATAATACTTATAGCTGATCTGCAATATCCAAAAAGTTAATAAACAAATCCTCATAGATATGAACTTTAATTGTAGCTTCAAAAGAATACTGGATATTCAACATATTTTCTTCAAAATAGTTTACTGTCACCAGCTTACGACGCGGATCCACAATCCAATATTCACGAACGCCCGCGTTTTTATAATAATATAGCTTGCGGATATAATCGTCTGACGGGTTGCTCGCAGATACAATCTCAATAATAAAATCAGGCGCACCGTTGCAACGTTTTCCATCCAGCTTATCTTTGTCGCATATAATCATTAAGTCTGGTTGAACGACCGTTAGGGGATTGTTAAAAAGTTTTACATCAAACGGAGCCGGAAATACACGACAGCCGCCGCCTTTTTTCCGAAGATAATTGCGAATAGCAACGAGCAGTTCTGTAAGGATTGTCTGATGTTCCTGTGAAGGACTTGCCATATCAAATATTTGACCGTCAAACACTTCAATCCTACGCTCCTTAGAAAAAGCCTCATATTGCTCATAAGTGGTAATTTGCGGCTGGGGCTGCAATGCTGCCATAATCATACTTCCTTTCATCTAACCATACTCACAAACGATTAGATTTTCCTTTCTGCACAGCACGTATTCCCGCTTATGCAATATGGGTTGTACAGAAATTGAAAAATCTTAACGATCGTCAGTATAATAATCAATCCAAATTCATTATTTCCCGCCAGTTTCAATTTATACGCTACAAAAATCACACAAATCAAGATGCGTACAATCGCTATCTAATTTCGCACCAACTCCCATCTGTCTGCCTTAACAGGAGTAAAAATCAGAATGGGAGAATCTTTGATTTCACACCAATCTCTCCAATAATTCTGGTAACTCCGTAAATGCGTTTATCGTATAATCCGGCGAAAGCGCTTCACCGAAGCCGTATGCCGCATAAATAAACGGAATCCCCGCCACTCGTGCCGACTCCTCATCACCGGCGGTGTCGCCTACATATACGGCATTTGTCACATGATTGCGTTTCATAATCAGCTTATTATTCTCACCTTTGGGCAGTTCATTGTTTCCCCAACATTCAATATCGTCAAAACACGCTTCCAAATTATGCGCCGCAATAAAGCTTTCAATATATCCTCTCTGGCAGTTGCTAACTACAAAAAGTTTATACTTCTTTTTTAATTGGAGAAGCGTTTCTTCCAGCTTGGGATACAAAATTCCGCCATGTTTGCGCAGATATTCGTTTTCAACGGCGCAGCACTCATCCATTAAAATCTTCTGCTGCTTTACCGTTGTCTGCGGAAACAGGCGCTCGGCAATCTCTGTCATAGGCAATCCCAGACAGCCGCTTAACTCCTCTGCGGAAATCAAACCCTCACGGCACTCTGGATGATTTTCCACTACTTGATTCCAAGATTTACGGATTCCTTCCACTGCATCCCACATTGTTCCATCCAAGTCAAACAATACTGCTTCTATTTGCGGATTCTGTGTCTGCGCTCCTGCTATTTGCGTCCTTTCCATTATAAGTTCTCCATTCCCGTAAATTATGCTGCTTAACAGTTAAAATTTCCAAGTAACCTGACTACATAATGCCAGCCATATACGTTTAACCAATGCAGTACGGTAAATTCTGGCGTTATGTAGTATATAACCTATTTCTATCCAACACTAAGGAACTGTTCAAAAATTACTTGTGACAAAGAACTGTCATGCATAATATATTAACAATTCCTAACAAATCTCAGCGCCTGCGGGCATTGCTTTCTCCGGTGTCATTAACGCAAGATTGCCGTCTGCATCCTCTGCACACAACAGCATCCCCTCGGAAAGCACACCAGCAAGTTTTGCAGGTTTTAGGTTCACCAGCACCATTACTTTTTTGCCGACCATTTCCTCTGGTGTATAGTATGCCTTAATCCCCGATACAATCTGCTTTACCTGCGATCCCACTTTTACTTGGCTGCAAAGCAGTTTTTTGGACTTGGGAACTGCCTCACAGGAAAGAATTTCGCCAACTTGGAACTGCATTTTCTCAAAGTCACCATATTCAATTTCTGCCTTTGGTTCTATATCCATCACGGCTTCGTCTTTTTGCTCATCCGGCGCTGCGGCTGCTTGAGAAGCCTGTTTTTGCATTAATGCTTCCACTTTTTCCTCAATTTCCCTGGGATCGAGGCGTGCAAATAAAATTTCCGGTTTGTCTGTTACCTGATTTCCTGACGGGTATACTCCAAATGACTTTGTAGACTCAAAATCCCGCACTGTGCAATGGAGCTGCTTGGCAATTTTCTGTGCTGTTTCCGGCATAAACGGCTCTAATAATCCTGCACCGATCGCAATGCCCTCTGTTAAATTATAGAGAACTGTTGCAAGCCTGTCTTTTTTCGCCTCATCCTTTGCAAGCACCCATGGCTCTGTTTCATCAATATATTTATTGCAGCGTTTAAACAAGGCAAAGATTTCCGACAATGCATCTGCCACCCGCAAATCTGCCATTTTCGCTTCTACTTTATCATATACGCCGACTGCAACTGCTATTAAATCCTCGTCAACCGCTTCTGCTGCGCCTTTATTTTCTACTATGCCGCCAAAATACTTATTGCTCATGGAAATGGTACGGTTTACCAAATTGCCCAGTGTATTTGCCAAGTCAGAGTTCAGCCGTTCCACCATTAAATCTCCTGTAATTGACCCATCATTTTCAAACGGCATTTCATGCAATACAAAATAACGCACCGCATCAACGCCGAACAACTCCGCCAGATCGTCTGCATACAAAATATTTCCTTTAGATTTACCCATTTTATCATTATTCTGCAAAAGCCATGGATGCCCAAAAATCTGGTGCGGCAATTCCTCTCCAAGTGCCATTAAGAAAATGGGCCAATAAATTGTATGGAACCGAATAATATCTTTCCCAATCAAATGCAAATCCGCAGGCCAAAGCTTATGAAACTGCTCTGTACTCTCTCCATCCGCATCGTAACCAATTCCTGTAATATAATTTGACAACGCATCCAACCACACATAGATTACATGCTTATTATCGAAATCAACGGGAATCCCCCACTGAAAAGATGTACGCGAAACGCACAAATCCTGCAAGCCTGGGATTAGAAAATTGTTCATCATTTCATTTTTGCGCGATACAGGCTGGATAAATTCCGGATGCTGGTTAATATGCGCAATCAGCCTGTCTGCGTATTTACTCATTTTAAAGAAATATGCTTCTTCCTTTGCTGGCTTTACCTCTCGCCCGCAGTCAGGGCATTTACCATCTTTTAACTGTGATTCTGTCCAAAAGGACTCACACGGTGTACAATACAGCCCTTCATAAGAGCCTTTATAGATATCCCCCTGATTGTATAGACGCTTAAAAATTTTCTGCACTTGCTTCTCATGATCTTTGTCAGTGGTGCGGATAAATTTGTCATACGAAATATTAAGCTGATCGCAAAGCTTTTGAATAATCCCTGCCACTTCGTCTACAAATTCCTTTGGCGTAACACCTTTTTCCGCCGCCTTTAACTCAATTTTCTGCCCGTGCTCGTCTGTACCTGTCTGGAAATAAACGTCATAACCGTCTTTCCTTTTAAAACGCGCAATGCTGTCCGCTAGCACCACCTCATAATTATTCCCAATATGCGGCTTGCCGGATGTATATGCAATTGCCGTTGTAATATAATATTTCCCTTTATTTTGCATAAAATGCCATCGCCTTTCCGTTATTTTTATAAAGAATCCTTATTAACTATTTATACAGAACGTCAAAAAAATTTGCCGTTCTGTTGCGCCAACCGCACACCACAAAGCGGCAATTTTCCTTTGTGCGGCTGTGTGCATATTGTTATACTTAGGAACTGTTCAGAAATTACTCATGACAATTACTTGTCTAAATGTCCATCTGCGTCATCAGAAAATCTTGACATAGCCCGCTATGCCTGCGATTTTCTTCTTTGCAGCTGAACGTTTATACGGCGTACTTGTCACAAGTAATTTCTGAACAGTTCCTTAGCGTCAGTTTTATTGACGCTTAGTATAACACAATCTTCCTGCTTTGTAAACCATAGAATTGCATGCAGACTTTGCATGCAGACTTTGCATGCAAACTTTGCATTTCTATTTCTTATTTTGCTTCACGAAATATCTTTTTCACTGTTTCATAACGCCAACTTTGGTCTGCGGTACTCGTCTACAATGCCTTTATTATTCATTGTGCGCGGGCGGCTGCTGTCCAGACTGCGTATTAGGGAAAGTTGTTGCGCATTGCTTCCTCAGACAGCCCCCTTGCATGATTTTCCTCCCATACAAGCATTCCCGTTTCATCACATAAATCCAAGAAAATCTCATCATTAGGATAGTGCGATGTCCGCACAGAATTTGCGCCTAAATCTCGCATAATCAAAAAATCCTGATACATTGCAGCAAAGGGAAGGAAGCGCACAGCCAAAATATGACAACCAAATACCTATGAAATACTATAGCTGCCAATTCTTTCTGCACATCCCCCCCTTACAATATTGTTTCCATGCCAACCTTCTGCGGCTTTAATCCACACTTCTCATAGAACCGCATTGCTGTTTCATTGCAGCTCCATACATTTAAGGTTACATTGTAGCAGCCATTTGCACGTGCAAATCTTAAGACTTCCTGATACAGCATCATGCCGATATGCTGCCCACGGATCTGCTCGTCCACACATAAATCGTCGATATACAGTGTCTTGATATCTGTTAAAATATTGTCATTAATATGCTGCTGAAAAATACAGAACGCATATCCAGCAACTTCGTTCTTCGCATCCACAGCAACAAAGATTGGTCTGCTTTCATCTGCAATCATTTCTTTTAACTGTTCATCCGTATACTTCCGGCTCCCTTCCTCCTTAAATAAATCAGGACGCCCGTTATGATGCACCTTACACACCTGTACCAATAATTTATGAATCACCGGAATATCTTTTTCTTGTGCTTTTCTGGCTATGTAGTTCATTTTTTCTTCTCCCTTAATCATACTGATAACTAATAAACCGAAAATCCTCTGTTCGGTTTAAAAACTCTGGTGCTTTTTCTTGAATATGTTTTTCCATAATTTCAACTGCGTAATAGAAAAAGTCCATACTTTCGTTATCGGCACATTTTACACGGGTATACAACCCCTTATTATTGCCGTTAATATAGTCAGAAGAATAATTTCCAAAGCCGTCACCGACATCCTTATCATTTGGATATTTCTGTTCTATTGCAGTTTTCTCCGCTTTCGTGCCAATCCCTGCATGAAAATCCATTGCCTCGCCGTCCTCAAAATATTCCACAAATAACCGTGAAACTTCCTCTTTACATTTTGCAATTTCCGCTATCATGGCATCTGCTGTTTCCAATGCAAATTTTTGAATTTCTTGCTTTGCCGCCTCTCTGTTCTCATAATAAATATAGAGGAGCATTTCCTTGTCTTTAATATGTGCTGTAATTTTCTCAAGACGGCCGTTTTTATTGTATGCTGCCTGCAGTGTCTGCACAAGCTCGTCCTCGGGAATTCCATATAAAGTTAGATCATTTGAAGCGTCATCATCTTCTGACACAATTGGTACAGTATATTCAACAATTTCGCCATAATCCGTATAGTCTAATGCAATTATCTGACTATCCTCCATATCGTTTGCATAATCTTCAAATTCGTAGAATCCAAAGACCCCTTCTTTATATTGAATTGGAATATTGCATAATAACATTTTTTGTTCCTCCTTGTATTGTAGTGATTAATATTGTTATCCGCCCCTGAAAAAATATATCTAATTTTATTATACTCTTTTTCGTTAATAATTCCACTATCAAATTTTGATTTTACCCATTTAAAATCCCAACCATATTGTTCTCAATTTCTTCAGTATGCCGATCTCCCGTTATAATCTGCTCCAAATATCTTTTGCAGATTGTTGCCGACTTTGAAGTCGGCGGCTGTTTTGCAGAATTAAATTCCGCACGCTACAAGCACATACGGAACAACCGCGTTGTACTATGTATCATAATATTTATCATTAAATTTCTTTCAATTATTGACCCTTGACTTCGCACCGCTAGGCTGATAAAATGCTTGTAAGACAAAAAATAGAAATAATTTACAAAAAAGGTTAGGTGATTTTTATGAAATACAAAACTAGCGGAACGTGTTCCTCCTCCATTGATTTTGAAATTGAGGATAACACCATTCAATCGGTAGCCTTTACAGGCGGCTGCAACGGCAATCTGCAAGGAATTTCAAGCCTTGTGCGTGGCATGAATATTGATGATGCCATCAGCAAGCTAAAGGGGATTAAATGCGGTATGAAAAGTACCTCCTGCCCAGATCAGCTTGCCAAAGCATTGGAGGCATATAAACAAGAGCAGACGCGCGCTTAAAATATCAGAATACATATTATACAACTGCGCACGCAGCCAAGCGGCAATTTTCCTTTGTGCTGCTGTGTGCATATTATTATACTAAGGGACTGTCAAAAAATAACGCATCAATTTGGCTTGTATCAATGTCCATCTGCGGCATCAGATAATCCTGACGCTGCGCCTGCGATTATCTTCTTTGCCGCTGAACATTTATACGGTGTCAAATTAACCAGTTATTTTTTTGACAATTCCTAAGCGTCAGTATTTTCGATGCTTAGTTAACAAATGTTAAAGTTTGCAAATAACGCCGACTCACGAGCGTAATTATCTTGAACAATATAGTAAAATTTATCGCTCATGAGTATAATAAAATAACGATTTGCTTTTTACCCCGATTGACAGGTGGAGCAGGAATGGAGATTATTATATGAAACGGATTGTCTTTACCGGCGGCGGCACTGCTGGCCATGTAACACCAAATATTGCCCTATTTCCCCGATTAAAGGAAAAAGGCTATGATATACACTATATTGGTTCCTATGACGGAATAGAGAAACGGCTGATTGAGGATTTCCGCATTCCTTACTACGGCATATCCACTGGCAAGCTGCGGCGATATTTTGACGTAAAAAATTTCAGCGACCCTTTCCGCGTTATCAAAGGATTTATGGAGGCTAAGAAAATTTTAAAGACACTAAAGCCGGATATTGTATTTAGTAAGGGCGGTTTTGTAAGCGTGCCGGTTGTGCGTGCGGCAGCTTCCCGTAAAATTCCTTGTATTATCCACGAATCCGATATGACGCCGGGACTTGCAAACAATTTATGCATTCCTGTAGCGACAAAAGTATGCTGCAATTTCCCAGAAACACTGCAAAATCTGCCCTCCGATAAGGCAATTCTCACAGGTTCGCCGATCCGCGAGGAACTTTTGCACGGCAGCCAAGAACGAGGATTAGAAAAATGTAAATTTAACACAGGAAAACCAATTATTATGGTAATCGGCGGCAGCCTTGGCGCTTCGGGCGTAAATCAACTTGTCCGTGAAGCGCTTCCGCAGCTTTTGGAAGATTTTCAAATTGTGCATATCTGCGGCAAGGAAAAAATCGACAATATGCTTTTAACCAAAAAAGGTTATATGCAGTTTGAATATGTTAAAGAAGATTTAAAAGACTTATTTGCAATGGCAGATATTGTGATTTCCCGCGCAGGAGCAAATGCCATCTGCGAACTGCTTGCTCTAAGAAAGCCAAGTCTGCTGATACCACTTCCGGCAAGCGCAAGCCGCGGCGACCAGATACTAAATGCCAAAAGCTTTGAATCACAAGGCTTTGCAATGGTTGCAGACGAGGATTACCTAACGGCGGCTACCCTCGTAGAAAAAGTACAGGAACTGTTTTTTACACGCCAGTCTTATATAGAAGCAATGCAGAACAGCAATCAAAGAAATTCAATTGATACAATCGTTAATCTAATAGAAAATACAATAAAGAAGTAGAATACGCACATTGCGGGGCTGTCGGAATATAATAGTATTTGCCCAATATATTGTGGAAAACTGAATTTTCCGCCAACCCTTTTTTACTTATTTTTTATCTTCTGTGGCTATTGCTCATTTTCCTCTTACATAGTATATTTAGGAACGAACTGTCAATAAATAACTCATCAATTTGACTTGTCTAAATGTCATGAGTAATATATTAACAGTTCCTTACTTCCTATTTCTTTCGCAGCTCTACTTTGCACTTATTTCCCATTTCCTACAATCGCTTCCCTCACTGCGTCAAGTTCCTCGTCGGTTGCCTGCTGGGGCTTCATTACAAGATTTTGGTTGTCGTTATTATAGCGTGGGATTAAGTGCATGTGAAAATGAAACACGGTCTGCCCCGCAATTTCATTGTTATTCTGCATAAGGTTAAAACCATCGCAGCCTAATTTCTGCGTGATTTCTACCGCCATTTTTTTTGCAAGCGGCATTACTTTTGCAGCCGTTTCCTCCTCAATTTCATATAAATTCTTATAATGATTTTTGGGCAGAATCAGTGCGTGCCCTTTTGTCGCAGGCGCCAAGTCCAAAATTACCCGAAAATCGTTATCCTCATACAATGTCCTGGACGGAATTTCCCCATTTGCAATTTTACAAAAAATACAGTTTTCATCTCTCATAACTATTTTTTCATCCTTTCTTTATTTATACTGGGGCTTTCGCAATAAGCTTTAATTATACAAGATATAATATAAATCCTAACACGTTGTTAGACTATCTTGTATTCGTTCGGCTTAATGCGACAGCCTCATTTGCGCCAGCCGCACGCCGCAAAGCGGCAATTTTCCTTTGTGCGGCTGTGTGCATAATATTACAACGCTTTTACGCAAATACAAAGAGTAAATCAAGCGACCGTAGCACCTTGAAATCCCCTTTCATTTTCATATCGCCAGACATAAATGCACGCTGGAAGGTCATGCGCCCTTGAATAATCTCGTTCATGACATCTGTTGACATCCGCATTTCCACATCAACTTCCTCACGTTCCCCATAAAAACAATCGATTTCTGTGCGGTTAACCGCAATAATCATTGGTTTGCGTACTTCGTCAAAAATAATACGATATACTGCCGAAAAGCCTGCCTGCGGCTGAAAATGTTCGCAGATATCTTGAACAAATAATGTACCATCTGGCTCTTTTTCACTCATTAAATCCTTAAACATACTCGCAAGTTCTTGGATGTCCTCTTTCTGTTTTTGCACATAAAGATCATCGCTGGCAAGCTCCGAAAGCTGTTCTGCCTCCTGCGGCGTTAAATTTAAGTTAGGTGTAAATGATACCTTTTGCTTAACTGCCTGATTGCTATTGGGAAATACCGTCATCTTTTGATTAATAGAACGATATAAATTCTCCGTGCGCCGCTCAATCACTCTTGCATACTCTTGGTTCTGCTCTAACTCCGACACATCCGCAATATAACCGCAAATACCGGTACAGGGTTTTCCACCAAGGATTTCCCAAGCTTCGGCAAGGCTCATCATAGCATCACGCTCCCCATACGTGGTGGACATCGCAATCGGGCACATATAGATTCCTGCTATTTTTTCCTTATCGCCATATAACCAACACGCATCTAAAAACTGCTGCATATAGCCGCCAATTCCATACCATTCAACCGTAGTCGCCAAAATCACGCCGTCGGCATCTTTCAGCGTCTGAGGCAGCGTAATGATATTGTTTTTATATTCATATAAATCATACCGTTCAACTGTTACATTTAACTCCCGCAAAACCCCCTGTATATGATTTAAGACATAAAGCGTCGAATCACCAATCAACCCTCTCCCACCATAATAGATATTGATTTTCACAAATATTCCCTCCATTTTCCAGCACTGTTCTATAGCATGTCTGCGCATTGCACTGCATTTTTTATAATTGCTGCTTAGCCGCGATGCCTGCTCTGTTTTATAATATGCAGGAATAGCATACAAAAAAATCCGCATACCAAACCACCGATATGCGCAGCATTATCCGTTACAGTTGACTGTAAACCAGAATAAACCATATAGGCAATCGCAAGCACAATCCGCCGCAGCGAAATGCTTCCATAATATCCATTGTGCAGCACCACCAGAAACAACAATGCCCCAATCAGCCCATTAATCGCACCGCTTGCGCCTACGGAATTGTAAAACTGCATTGTCAATATCCGGTAAATTAGCGAAGCAATACTGCTGCCAATACCTGAAATTATATACAAAATTCCAAAGGATAAATGCCCGATTTTCGGTTCCAGCATCTCACCGAGCGCCGCAAGAAAAATCATATTTCCTACAAGATGATCAATCCCTGCATGCAAAAACATACAGCTTACCATTCTATACAATTCCTTCTTGGCAAGAACAGACTGCGCATTTAGACTTCCTCTATCATATATCACTTCGTCAAATGCCGCAATCCCTAGAATATAAATCGCAATATTTATCCCTACCAAAATCACCGTAACATAACAACGTTTCCAGTTTACTTGTTTCAAATAAATTCCTCCCGCTGCCAAACCGTAAAGTACTGCTGATACTGCACTCTCTTTGTATGCGCCTGCGCCAAATAGCTGCTTCTTTCTATTATAGCAAGGATAACGCACAACCGCTACCTTTTTTTGTAGAAAATTTTATATAAATAACTTGTTAATTTGACGCTGCATCAATGTTCAGCTGCAAAGAAGATAATCGCAGGCGTAATGGGCTACCTCAAGATTATCTGATACTGCAGATAGACATTTAGACAAGTCAAATGGATGCGTTATTTATTGACAGTTTCTTAGCTTTTGTATTTTCTAACAATTTCTGTAAGCGACTTTCGAATAATTCAGGCTGCTTTTTCTTGATTTGAATGGTATCAATTCTTTCCCTCGGATATAGTAACGGAATTTTTTGAAAATTCTCCCAAATTTCTTTATCAGCCTGCAACGCTACTAATGTATTTTTTATAGTATCTATATTAAAACTGTACATTGATTTTTTAGGAAATGTGTGTTATACTGACGAACGTTAAGATTTTTCAATTTTACACAGACCATGTAACTGATTTTTTAGCGATGAAAAAGACAAAGAATATGGTAAGTTATTTTGTGACAGTTTCTTAGGAATTGTAAATAAATAACTTGTTAATTTGACGCTGTATCAATGTTCCGCTGCAAAAAAGATAATCGCAGGCGTAGCGGGCTACGTCAAGATTATCTGATGCTGCAGATGGACATTTAGACAAGTCAAATGGATAAGTTATTTATTGACAGTTCCTTAGTATAAATATTGTTTCAAGGAGTACATAAATGAAAAAAAGTACATTAGCTGTTGAACGCTGCAAAACTATTTCTACCATACAAAAAATTCTAGGCGGTAAATGGAAAATAGAAATTATTTATTATATCGCATTTCAGGATATACACCGTTTCGGGGAACTTCGCAGACATATTGGTGATATTACAGAATCCAGCTTGACAAAGCAGCTTCGGGAATTGGAAGCAGACGGATTTATTACCCGCTATGATTACAAAGAAGTTCCTCCCCATGTGGAATATAACCTTACGGACTTGGGCAAAAGCTTTATTCCTGTTTTTGAGCATATGAAACAATGGGGAGATGAAAACCTCAATTGTATCTGATTCTTTCCTTATTCTATTTTGCGTTTTAACCTCGTTTGTCAGCCCTATTGCATCTAACCAATATCGTAATGCTTTTATCATTATGTCTGTTTTTTTCGTGAAAAACAGGATACAATACTATATCTCGATAAGAAAATAAATAAGAATCTCTTTTACTCTGAAAACAATTATTCATCTATAAATAATTCCAAATAAGACTGAATCCTTGCTCTGCCATATAGTTCATCCATCAGCCCAAATTCTGGATCATAATATTTTCCATAATAATACAAAATCCAATGGCTATATTTTGGTAATAATACTTTTAGAATACACACTGATGGCAATGGTGTGGAATTATCTGCCTTTGTCATTGTTTTCGCCTGAGTGATACCATAATGCTCCAATGCTTTTGCAATATCTTTTTTTCCAGTTCCTTTATCATTATGCATCACCTGAATAACATCATCTACCGAAACATTCGCAATCATCGCAACACATGCCTGTCCGCACAAATATTCCGTTGGTTGTTTGATATATTTGATTTCTCTCATTCCATTCTCCTAACTACTATTTTCGTGCACTAATGCACATAAATCCCACTTCATCACTCGAACGCTTCCCGAAGGTTTTATCAGGAACTCTCAAATGCTGATATTTCCTACATTTCGGGCACATCTATTTCGCCCAATATTACTCTTTTCGCATCATTTTTAAGGTTTTTAATAGCAAATTAGTTGCAGTATCTGCACCGATAATTTTCCATCGGCTTGATATAATCTATTTTTTATTACTCACAATGAATAAATCCATGCAGCTGTCAGGCTATCTATTATACCTGCTGCCATTGTCAAAACGAAAGGAGCGCCGCTATGAGCAACAAACATAAAAATCCAACCATCAGTTTCAGAATCACTGATGCTGAGCAAAAACAAATCGAAACACGCATTCTTCCCAATGGAATAATGAAAAAAGATTACTTTGTCCGTTCCTGCATTTACAACCGCATCTGTGTTGCTGTAGCGGAAGAAACACCGCTTTTATACGCGAAGCTTGCATTAAAAGCAAATGGCTTGCAGGATTATGTAAATGCCATGAATAAGTTTAATTAACAGCTTGTTTCCAGATAAATCAAAATAGTCTGCATTCTTGCTCTTTCCAATTCGGACATTGATTCGGACATTTTCTCTTTTCTTTCAAAACCGTTTCTTATGCGAATAATCGCGTTCAAATAGGTTCTTTCCTCATCCATATCAAACTCAGGCTCTGGTGAACCATTTTGTTTCAGTTCTCTTAATATTTTTGGAATACCTGTTCCCTTTTTTTCAGATAAGTCAATCTCCTTAAATAATTCTCCAATTCTTCTGTTACGATATTTCCTTCCTTTCACTTTACCTGATTCAAAGCATTCATTGCACGATTTGAAAGATTAAGTTCTATAATTGGATGACACAATAATTCTTCTATTTGTTCTTCTGAAAAATTCCTTTTTGAAAAATTAACGCTATCAACAGGAGTAAGATTTTCCAAATCTTCTATGCTCATGTCACCTATATTGATTTGTCTTACTGCACCTTTAATTTCTGCAATGGTTTTCACTCCCATATTCCGCTGTTCTGCTATATATTCTATCAACTACTTTTATCTCAATTGTGCTTTTCCCTCATATCTCCTGCGATAATAGTCCATAGTACGGTATTCCAAAATATCCTTCATATGTCTCTTAAACGCATCATTCCTTATTATTTCTTCCAAATCATCCCGAATTGCAATGGCATAGCCATCTTTCTCAATAAAGAACCCTTTTCCAGAAGCCTTTAAAAATTTAATCGGCATACTTTTCGCCTTACTTAAATGCTGTTTATCCGTCATAGCTTTATAATCAGCATATGATATGTCCGCCGCAAAATCTTTCCAATTTGTTCCATTATCAAAAAATGTTTTCCATGCTGCTAATACATCTTCATCTTTAACTGCCAGCCGTATATCTCCATCATTATAGAAACTATATAAAATTGGCATCTTATAAACCTTCTGCATATCAGTAGTTTCAATCAAGGAGAGAAATTCTCTTCCCATTCCCGAATATACCACTTCTTCATCTACCGAAAGTTCGTGCATTTCATTTAAAAATTCCATATATCTCCGAAATGGATTTTCCTTTGCGTGTTTCATACAATATTGATAAATATCATCATCCAGATATGTAAACAATTCTATACGAGATGGAACTTTACCATCTAGTAGTTCTTTTATTCTGTAAAATTCCTGCTTAATTCGCTCTTTCACAGATAATGATTTCTTCTCCAGTTCCTTGAATAAATCAATCAGTCTCATATCGAAATCCACAATACAATCATCAGGATACTCAATATCAGCATAATTGCAGGCACTTTTTTCTCCAAGATCTTTCCCACCACTTAATAGTAATGGTGCTCGTCCTGCTTTTTCATAGTTACCAATAAAGTCTAAAACATTTAGATATTCTTTACCTTTACTGATACGAAGCCCACGCCCTAACTGCTGTAAAAAGACAATTGGTGACTCGGTTGGTCTTAAAAACATAACCATATCAAGAGCAGCAATATCTACACCTTCATTAAACATATCTACAGAGAAAATCATCTTTATTTCCTGTTTCTTCAGTTTCTCAATTGCTTTATCCCTGTCTTCTGAAAACTCTCCATCCGCATTACTATATACTGCAACAGCCTCAATACCTCTTTTACAAAATTCCTTCGCCATTTCTTCTGCATGCTGTCTGGAACAGCAAAAGCCAAGAGCTCTTTTAGAACGATATTTCATGTAGTATTTATAAATCAAATCGTATCGTTTTGTATTGCCAATATAAGTTTCATTTAATTCCTTTTCATCATAACGACCTTTTACGAGATGCAATGATGAATAGTCTGTTTCATCATAAATACCGTAATAGTGAAATGGAACAAGCATACCTTTATTGATTGCTTCTTTTAATGAAATTACATATGGTACATTATAATCACAGATTTCATAAATGTTTTTTCCATCCATTCTTTCAGGTGTCGCAGTAAGCCCCAGCAAAAACTGCGGTCTAAAATATTTTACAATCCTTTGATATTGTTCATTTACCGCATGATGAAATTCGTCAATAATCACATAATCGAAATAATCCGGCGCAAAAAAATCTTCTGTCAAATATTCATTCCTGCCAAGTGTCGCTACAGATGCAAAAATCACAGCTTTATCCGTATCCTTCTGTTTTCCGTAAAAGAAACCATAGTCATCGGAATGCCTCACATTTTTAAAGGATATTGCTGCCTGTTTTAATATCTCTTCTCTATGAGCCACAAATAATACACGCTCGTATTTTGCTGAATCAAATGCCGCAAGATATGTCTTACCCACACCAGTAGCTGCCTGCACCAATCCCTTCGTCGCCCCTTCCGATCTGCTATCTTCCAATGCATACAAAGCTTCTATCTGTGCTCCTCGCGGTTGAAACAATGATTCAACCTTAGTGTGTACATCTTCTTCCAAATTATCATATTTCGCTAAATCTTTTGATACAGCTGGCTTGTGCCAGTTCTTAGAATATCTTATGAGTTCATCGTCATCAATCACAATGGAGTGATTTTCAAACAACTCTACAAACGTATCATAAAACAAATTAAAATTCTTTTTATCATCAAGACTATTAAATCGGTAATTCCATTCTATTCCGGAAGTCAATGCACTTCTCGAAATATTAGAAGAACCAATATATATTTCTCCAACATTTTCATAATGAAATATGTATGCCTTCGGATGAAATGAACGGTCTTTATCATTATAAAATCTTAAATCTACCCTGTTGCCCAATTCTTTTTTTATCAGACATAAAGCTGACGGCTGGGTAATTCCGAGATAATTTCCGGTAAGAATTCTCACCTGTACACCACGATCTAACGCCGCCTTTAAATCCTTCAGAATCATTCTCACTCCCGATTCCATAAGAAAAGAGACAATAATATCAATCTTATTTGCTTTTAACATACTCATTTTTAACTGGTAATATAAAAAACGATTTCTGTTTTTATCTCCAGTCATGACATCAGTATATTCTATTTGTAATCCATCAATATCTAGCCTTTCCGCAAAATCAGATTGAGCCATTTTTCTTCACCTCTTCCCGGTCGCACATCCGAAGTTATCCACTGATCTTCTTTCTCCAAACCATCTATTCTACTCAAAAATTCTGCAAAAGTCTCTTCTGTCATATCTGTAAAATACCGTCCGTTTCTTTCACCTTCGAAAATACCATATTTGAAAGATGTGTATATAACTCCATTTTTCTTTAATGCAATCATCATCTTTCTCATTACCTCAAGCAATTCTCCGACTGGTAAATGCAGTATAGACGAGCATGCCCAAATGCCATCGTACTTATCTACTTCCGATAGGTTCTGAAAAAAAATGTTTCTCACTTTAATGCCCGTGTATTCACTGGCCAATTTACACAACTCTGCCGAACCATCAATAGCCTCTACATTATATCCTTGTTCCAAGAAATATTTTGTATCACGCCCAGAACCGCAGCCGAAATCAAGTATATTGGAACCTTTTTTCAACTTTGTTAAAAAATGTTTTTGCATTGTTGTAAAATCAATATTTACTGTGCTTTTATAAAATTCATCAGCATAACTATTATAATAGCTAAGAGTATTATTGTATTGCATGATATTCTTTTCCTTCTTAATATTTATAACTATTATTTTTTTGTATTGACCAATTTTATTAATCAAACTATTTGTATCAGCAAACTGAAATGTTTTGCTTGATATGGCAATACTCTTTTCATCTATATAATATCTACTATTTGCAGCCCACACCGATTTTTTAATTAATTCGTTGATCCCTTATCAAGCAAAAGTTCCAGTAACAGTTTCTCTTCTGGAAATACTGGTCTGAGATCCGCGGATAAATATTTTATTTTTTCTCCACATAATGGATATATGCCTTTGTCTGCTTGAGTAACACTCTGAATTATTGGTGTTTTACAGTGTACATACATTATAGCAAAAGGGGTTGGCTCCTGCAATCAAAAAGTATCATGAAAACGAGATGTTTTTGCAGAAAGGCGGCGAAATAAAATTCTCTGCCCGCCTGAAAACCTGTATTTCAATTGCAAAAAAAGAGGATTTGTATGTACTTGGATGAACAGAAACTTTTGTTATGTGGTATCGACCATGGATTTTCTACCATGAAAACCGTTCATTTTGTATTTGAAAACGGTGTAAAAGAGCTGGGCGATGAGGCTTCGCTTTTGACCAACACTATGTTTTAAACTTGTGGCAGATGAACTGGAAATTCCATGGCAGGAGTTTTTGGAAACCAAAACAGATGAGATAGGGATTATATCCTCAGAAAACGAGTTCCCTTCCTGTCGTTTTCACACCCTGTCAGATGTTATCAACGCTTTATTTACCATAAAAGAGATTCAGGATATTGCCTTCCAGCTCACCTGTGCCAAACCGCCGGAAAGTCCTGATTGGACTTCTGCCCTTATGGTTGATGGCAAAGGGAGCGGAACCTATAATGCAGACTTCTGCCTCTTTATACAAAACTGGATGAATAAACTTGCCGCCCTGCAAACCGGCTCCATTCCTAGTTTAATATATGGTGAATGACGAAAAGAACAAATATTCGATTCCAAGCCATTCATGGGCTGCCTCCACCCTATGTCCTGCAGATTCCGCACCTTCCCGAAACGCATCCACCATCTGTTTCGTATTGCCCTTTGAACGAGGGCTTCCGTTTAATACTAAAATGCGCATAACTGTTACCTCCAGATTTTCACTTATCTCATGCCTGACACCACAATGTTTCTGTTAAAAAGGGATGCCGTATGTCAATTGGCATATGGCATCCCGCTGCCGCATTATAACACTTTGGCAGGCTAAGGCTTTTATAAGCTGCTCTTAAAAATTTCCATTATTTCATCCTTATCCGGCACCTTATAGCCGCCATCCATAATCAGCGTGCTGTCAACGATTCCCGGAAGCATCTCCTCTGTTACCCCAAGCTCTTTCAGATGCATCGTAAGTCCCAGTTCTTCCATATAAGTTTCCATTTTCTGCAGGCCTTCCGCTGCAATTTGTTTATCACTTTTTCCTTCCGGGTTTACGTCCCATACGTTTATGGCAAACCGCTTAAACTTTGCCAGCCCAAACGGACAGACAAATCGGTAATAGGCCATAGATACCGCTGCAAGGGTCATGCCGTGGGTTGCATCCGTATGCGCCGCAACCGCCTGCCCCAGCATATGAACCATCCAGTCTGTGGATTTTCCCTTCGCCACCAGCGTATTTAATGCCCATGTGGCAATCCACATAATGTTGCTCCTTGCCTCATAATCCGTAGGGTTCTTCACTGCGATCCTGCTGGAATAGATCAAAGACCGCAGCAGACCTTCCATCAGATAATCAGAAGTATTGTCATCCTCCCCGGAGAAATACTGCTCCGTAATATGGTTCATAATGTCATAAATCCCTGCAACCATCTGGTACTGGGGCAGCGTATAGGTATATACCAGATTTAAGATGGAAAATTTCGGATACACCCTCTCATCAAATACATGACCAATCTTCAATTTCTGCTCATGATTTGTTATAACCGCGCCGCCGTTCATTTCAGAGCCGGTGCCAACCATTGTCAAGACACATCCAACCGGGATAATCTCATTGTCCACATCTTTCATTTGAAGGTAATATTTTTCCCAAGGATCTTCCGTGCAGTATGCAGATACGGAAACCGCTTTTGCATAGTCACAGACAGAACCGCCCCCAACTGCAAGAATCAGGTCTGCCTTACCCTCTCTGGCAATCTTACAGCCTTCCTGCAGTTTCTGTACCGTTGGATTTGGCATGACGCCTGCATCTTCCAACACATTTTTTCCATTTGCTTTCAAAATCTCCATGACTTTATCATAGATACCATTCTTTTTGATCGATCCGCCGCCATACACAAGCTGTATATTCTGTCCATACTTAGGCAGTTCTTCATTCAGACTGGCAAGGGAATCCTCGCCAAAATAAAGTTTCGTCGGGTTACAATATATAAAATTTCCTAACATTGTTTTTCTCCTCGTACTCTAAGTTTTTAAATACTATTTCAAATTTTCCACAAAAAACTGTTCCAGCTTATCAAACGGGATTGCATCCTTTCCGCCGCCGTCATACAGATCTGTGTGGACTGTATCCGGGATGATCAGCAGCTCCTTGTTATCTATATAAGGGTTATCCTTCACCATTGCGGCATAAGCATCGCGGCTGAAATAGCAGGAATGTGCTTTCTCTCCGTGCATGATAAGAACTGCGCTGCGGATTTCATTGCTGTACTGAAGGATTGGCTGGTTCATAAAGGACATACATCCGATCACATTCCAGCCACCGTTGGAATTTAAGGAACGCTTATGATAGCCACGATCCGTTTTATAATAGCTGTGATAATCTGCCACATAGAAAGGTACGTCCTCCGGAAGCGGATCGACAACCCCGCCGCCCGGCGCATAACTGCCATTTTTGTAATCAGCAAGTCTTTGGGCGTTCATAGCCTCTTTCTTCGCGTACCGTGCATCAGCAGAATTATCTGCATCAAAATATCCGTTGGCATTGACACGGGACATATCATACATGGTGGAGGCAACCGTCGCCTTGATGCGGGTATCCAGCGCCGCCACATTCAGGGCCAAGCCTCCCCAGCCGCAAATACCAATAATGCCGATACGCTCAGGGTCAACATTTTCCTGTACGGAAAGAAAATCAACCGCCGCCTGAAAATCCTCCGTGTTAATATCCGGCGAAGCCATGTAACGGGGTGCGCCGCCGCTTTCGCCGGTAAAAGAAGGGTCAAAGGCAATGGTGAGGAAGCCGCGCTCCGCCATGGTCTGCGCATACAGTCCGGCTGCCTGCTCTTTTACTGCGCCAAACGGCCCGCATACCGCAATCGCAGCCAGTTTCTTTTCGCCCCCCTTCGGCTCATAAAGGTCTGCCGCCAGCGTGATTCCGTAACGGTTTGGGAATGTCACCTTGCGGTGGCTCACCTTTTCACTTTTCGGGAAAGTCTTATCCCATTCCTTTGTTAATTCCAGTTTTACATTATTTTCCATTTTGTAATGCCTCTCTTTCTTTTCCTTATTTTTTTATGATTACTTTTCTTTTTCCATCCGCCATACTAAAAAATCAAGACAGTCAACTCTCCCCTGACTTTCATGCAGACTGTCCATCAGGTCGCAGCGATGCTTCCGCAGCATTTTAATCGCATCCTGAACCTGACCGTTACCATACAGCCTGCAGACCTTCTCTATGGTCTGAGCGCCACAGCCTGCATCCTTTAGATTCTGAATCAGATCATCCGTATGACCGCCTCCCTTCCTGCTATGTCTGTATTATATCCTCTTGACTTTCATTTCGCTAATAGTTATAATTTATATCATGATATAAATTTTAGGAATATCATGGGAGGTCAAAATGGAACTGCGAACCATGAGATATTTTCTTGCCGCAGCACGAGAAGAAAACATGACCCGTGCGGCAGAACTGCTTCACGTTACCCAGCCCACTCTCTCCAAGCAGTTAAAAGCACTTGAAGATGAGCTTGGGAAAAAACTGTTTACGCGCCATAGTTTCAGCATACAACTAACTGAGGAAGGTGTTTTGCTTCGAAAGCGAGCAGAAGACTTGATAAAAATGGCTGACAAAATTACAACAGAATTTCTTGCTTTGGATGATGTTCTGGGCGGGGATGTTTACTTCGGTTTGGCGGAATCTTACCAGATCAGATGCCTCGCCGCCACAATCAGAAGGTTCAAAGAGTCTTACCCTGATCTGCATTATCATATTACCAGCGGCGACACGGAACAGGTTACAGAAAAACTGGATAAGGGTATTATTGACTTTGCCGTACTGGCGCAGGAACCCAATACTGCAAAATATCATTATTTAACCTTTCCCTATGCTGATATATGGGGTGTCGTCATGCCAAAGGACTGTCCATTAGCAGAAAAAGACTCCATCTGCGTGGATGACTTATTTGGACTTCCTCTTTTTTGTTCCGAACAGGGATGGAACAATGATATTTCCAGATGGTGCGGCAATAACATGGATAAATTACACCTTGAAGGGTCGTTTCGTCTATCCTATAACGGATCACTTTTTGTGAAAGAAGGGCTGGGTTATCTTTTAACTTTTGAACATTTGATTGATACAAGCCCCGACAGCGGGCTTGCTTTCCGCCCTCTTACTCCTAAACTTGAAACAAAAATGTATCTAATATGGAAAAAATATCAAGTTTTTACTCCTATTGCTAAACAATTGCTGGAAATGTTGAAAGCTGCGCTTTCAGAGTAGATGTCAAAGCAATGCTGTAAGAAATTTATTGATAAAAGTAAGGAATTTTTCTTTGAAAAAAGCTCTGTCTTTCCACCCAAAATGTGCAAGCTGTCACTCACAAGGCAAGCAGACAGTACAAACACAAACAAAACGAAAGATGGAAAACATTATGAAGACAGGAAAAATCACAGCAAAATTGAGAAACGCAGTTCCGGTATGCCTTATGATAGAGGGACAGGAAGTAAAACGATATAAGAACATTGACCTGCCGGATATGCTCAAAGAGGTAGAAATGCTGGACTTTCATTTTAACGTACCGAAGAACGGTAAAGTCACTTTCGAAATCAACTATGCCCAAGGCGTACTGCCAGAGATATTGAAAAATTAATGTTTTTCAAATACATTTGCGTACATTCGGCATTCATCAAATATCAACCTAAATCCAAACTAAATCTGTAGAAAAATACAGATTTAATCCTTATGCGCCCTTAATACATGGTGTTAGCACCATATTCCAATTATCATTAAGGAACTACCACCCTTACTCGCATTTGCACCTATTTATTCAATACCATACTTTTCAATCCAATCATACATTGCCCTTACCACAGGTCTTAAACCTTTTCCCATTTCGGATAGATAATATTCGACCTTTGGAGGAACTTGCGGATATTCCTTGCGAATAATAAGCCCATCTTTCTCCAATTCTTTTAATTGATTTGTCAACATTTTATGCGTGATTGGCGCAAGCAAATGTTTCAATTCCCCATATCTCAATACTTCGTGAAACGCCAACATATATATGATTCTTAATTTCCACTTTCCGCCAATCATTCCCACAATCGTTTCAAATCTTTCATAGCCAAAATCTTGAAGATAGCAGGGTTCTTTTTTCACAACACATTCTCTCCTTTTTGATAGTATCACACAAAAAAGTTCGTACTTTTCAAAAAGTATTATATACCACTATAATAAAAATTGAAAGGGGCAAACGAACATGAAAATTATCATAATAAACGGAAGTCACAGAAAAAACGGCGTAACGGCATTGATACTGCATGAAATGTATCAAAAATTACAATCTTACCCGAATGTAGAAATTCAATTTTATCATGTTGCAGATTTGAATTTGAAATATTGTGTTGGTTGCTGTCAATGCTACAAAAATGGAAAATGCATTTTGAATGATGACATGGAAAAATTATCAGAAAATATTGAAACAGCAGACGGCGTTATAATAGGCTCTCCCACCTATGCAAGCAATATTTCCGGGCAAATGAAAGTTATCATAGACCGTGGACATTTTGTAATAGAGCAATTACTATTCGGAAAATATGCCATCAGCGTTTCAACATATGAGAATTACGGAGGAAAAGATACTGCCAAAATATTAAATAAGCTATTTTGTTATTCTGGAGCAACTATTTCTAAGTCACTTGCTATTAAGACACCATTTTCCAGTCATCCATTTAGCAACCCCAAAATTCATAATATTGTAAATAAGGCAACAGATAAATTTTATAAAGATATTTATAGGCAGAAAACATATTTATATCAAAAAATGAAACATTTTATAATATTCCGATTTGGCATTCTCCCCTTTGTCACGAAAAAAGGAAATGAATATCAAGGAGTTATAGCCAAATGGAAAAAGCATAGCATTAAAAATAGAAAAATAATATAAACCGCCACCCATTCCTAATATCTTTTTTCTGTTATGCTATAATTTTCTTGTTGACTTGAAGCGCACTTCATAGTTTATGATTAAGAAGAAAGGCGGATTACTATGTATTCAGCAAAGGAAACAGCCCAAATGACAGGATTATCAACAGCAACTTTGAGATATTACGAAAAGGAAAAATTACTGCCCCAAATAGCTAGAAACAGCCAAAAATACAGGCAATATACAGACGAGGATATTGAATGGATTAAAATGATACAGTGTATGCGTATGGCAAATATCCCCATTCATTCCATTAAAGAATATGTTTCACTGTTATTACTGGGCGGGGAAACCCTTGAACAACGTTTTGCTATGGTACAAAATCACATGGAGGATATTAAAAAGCAAATGACTAATTTACAGAATGCATTTGAATTGACGCAAAAAAAGTTGTCATTCTATAAAAAACTTTTAGAGGATTCTTCCTATAAAAATATGTCCTATAATGAAGAATGGAAGTTATTTAATCATGGTGAAAATTAAAGAGAAAAAATAGGAGGAGATGGAAAATGCCTTATATCACAGTAGAAAGTGGTGTTTTGTCCGATACGCAAAAGGAGGAACTGATGAAACGATTAACAGAAATATCATCTGAAATTATGAAAATACCACAGGAATTTTTTGTAACAACCATAAAGGAAGTGCCCGACAAAAACTTTGGCATTGGCGGAAAAACTATTGACAAGGTAAAGGCAGCGTATATGCAGACACATAATAAGGAATTGTAGGGAAATAAGTGATGCAGATTGCGTAGGATATTTCTTCGAGGATGCATGTCAAAAAACATAGGCGTATCGGGCTACGGCGAGGCTTTTTGGCATGCATAATCGAAGAAATAGCCAAGTCAAGATGCGTCAGTTATTTTTCTACAGTTCCTAAGCAATTATAGGATAATTTAAAGCACAGGCAGGGAAAAGGAATGGAAAATGTTTTAATAACAGGGACAACAAGCGGGATTGGAAAAGCGTTTACCGAAAAATTTGCAAGCATGGGAACTAATATCATACTTGTATCACGAGATAGACAAAAACTGGAACAGCAGCAATTATATTTACAAAATCAGTATCATGTAACTGTAAATTTTATTGCATATGACTTGTCAAAAGAAGATGCTGTAGATTTGATTATGGAACAAATATGCAACTGGAATATACCTGTTGATTTCCTCATCAATAATGCAGGCTTTAATGAGTATGGCTTATTTACCAAAACAGATAGTAGCAAGGAAATAAAAATGATTGACTTGCACATACGTTTTGTTACGCAACTTACAAAACGTATTTTGGCAATTATGGAAAAGAATAATTACGGGCATATACTGAATATCGGTTCAACGGGTTCTTTCATTCCCTCTCCCTCTGACGCAGTTTATTCCGCCACAAAAGCATATATTATGTCTTTTTCAAATGCCCTTTACGGAGAATATAGACATACAGGAATAAAAATCACTTTGCTTTGTCCCGGAGCAACGGAAACCGAATTTGCACGAAAAGCCAATATAGAACAAACCTTGCTTTTTAAATTTGCCGTTATGAAACCCGAACAAGTTGTCAAAATAGCTTATCCTAAAATAATAAAAGGAAAACGCTTAATCATTCCGGGACTGTATAACAAATTTCTCATTTTCTGCTCAAAGATAATACCTCTTAACATTACAAACAAGCTGACAATGCTTATGATGAGCAAGTATTGAGAAGAAGGTGATGACATATTGGAAAAATTTTAGTGCTGACACTGAATGAACAGGAAGAAAAAGTAACCGACAAAATTATATCGGCAATCGCAGACTATATACCGATTGAACCTATGCAAGTTGCTCCTGTTTCCATTCTGTCATTTCCGGGATTGGAAATCAGACAGCACCAACGGCGGGTACTTCAAGACGGAAAGGAAATCATCCTTACCTGTCTTGAATGCAGCACCCTCGTACTTCTTGCTTCCAATCCCGGCATTGTCCTCACACGGACACAGATATTTCTAGCTGTTTGGAACATGGGCAGCGATAGCTGCCAGTCTAGTACAGCGTTGCATTAATATTAAAGTAAATAGCGCTTGATATTCGTGTCATCTTTGCGCCTTCAAAGCGACGGCGTAGTGAACCCTACGTCTAGCTTTGAAGGTGTGCAGAAGGCGCGAATAGCAGGTGATATTTACTCGATTATTAATGCAATGCTGTACTATCATTTCTACCGTGATTTATAATCTGCG
>Ga0224742_10042_pt1 | contig 25391 bp, 29 predicted proteins | sample LIM_E_Water_Neg_FD_161631 | JGI IMG/M metagenome (GOLD analysis project Ga0224742, IMG submission 161631) | Enriched cells from gastrointestinal tract of the lab mouse from Pacific Northwest National Laboratory (PNNL), Richland, Washington... | ecosystem: Host-associated > Mammals > Digestive...
GGATGGCTGGCATTGCGCGTCTTCTGGTATTCATACAGGACAATCTGGCGTTCTGTGTACATCCGTCCGGTGCGGTATACCCACATGTAGCTTTTTGATCCGGCAGGACGGCCGTCTTTGTTCACCAGCACAGGTGTTTCGTCTGCCTGCAGCACATGATAACTGTATAGTTTTTCATGCAGGTAATCATAGAGAACAGCGAGGTATCTGTCTGCACATTGAATTGTCCAGTTTGCCATGTTCTGTCTTGAGATATGCAGACCATAACGCTCAAATTCCTGCTCCTGGCGGTAAAGAGGGACGGCATTGACATACTTTGCGTTCATCACTGCCGCCTCAAGAGACGGGGACACAAGGCTTCCCCTTAATAAAGTCTGCGGATGCGGTGCCTTGACGACCTCTTCCGTTTCCTTCCCGGCGTACACTTTTACATGGTGTTCTTCCACCTCAATCTTTGCCGGGGTAAAGCGGTACCTGCGGTATACCTCATCCGGGAGTTGTTTCCAGCCGTCTTTTCCAAATTTATCTTCCAGCTCCCCATCCGTCATGGAATGTTCCACCACAACTACCGGAAGCCCCTCCAGGTCTTCTTCCCGTTTCCCCTGCTTTTTCTTCGGTTTTGTGCGGGAAACGCCTTCCGGCTCTTCCGGTGCGTTTTCCTCTGCAGCGACAGCCTCGGATTCGTTAAAGAATACGACCTTCCCGTCCACTTCCATAAAGGAGATCTGGTCTTCGATTTCATGTTTCTCTGTTGACCGGCCAAACCGGTGCCGTTTTATATCCGCCATCTGCTCCAAAACAAGCTGAAGCGTATGGTCGATATTTTCAAGCTGTTCCTGCTGCGACAGGAACAGCCTGATAAGCGTTTCCCTGTCAAGACTGTTCAGTTGTTCTTCCGTATATTTTAAGGCCATGCTGTTTTCTCCCGGTATCCTGATAGCCTTATTATACCATGGATACGGGATTTTTGCGAACCCGGCGTTGCCGGATGTCCGTCATAATGCCTATGGCTGAACCAGCGGATGCTGCCTTTGTATGATGCTGTTTCCAGAACCCTTTTCAGGAAGGAAAAGCATGTCTGCGTTCATTCTGGACTCCTTTATGGTGTGCAGCGCGGTTTGTCAGGGATAAGGCGTGACATTTTTTCCGGCAGGAAGACCGTCTGAAAATTTCTCCGTTTTGCACAAAATCATCCCATGTATTCCGGCGGTTCCACCGGTCTGACCAATCTCTTCGGGGTGATTGTCAGCCCTTCCATCAGCCATCGGAACTGCTGCGGCGTTAATTCACGCACCTCCTCCGGGGTGCGCGGCCACTGGAACCGGCTTTCCGAGAGCCGCTTGTATAACAGGAGCCAGCCGTCCCCTTCCCATACAAGCCCCTTGATTCGGTCTGTGCGCCTTCCGCAGAAAAGATAGAGTGTATCCGGGATATATGGCCGGTTCCCGGTCTGTGTTTCCACAAGTGCCGCCAGCCGGTCCATCCCGGCGCGCAGATCGGTGTAGCCGCAGACAATGTAGACGGCTTTAAAGCAGGTGGCGTCATTCAGCATCCCGCACCACCTTAAGGACTGCCGCGAACAGCGGCATGGGTGTGGATTCCGTCACGTGGATGGAAAAACCGTTTACAGAAACGGAAAGCCCCTGCTGTATATCGCTGCCGCTTTGCGTTTTCTGTTGTAGGATGCAGGTGTTTACCGGGACAATCTGCTGCGCCGGAGCCTCCGGCGGAAGGTTTTCCAGACATGCCTGCCTTACGCGGCGCAGCCTGTAATAGTAGTTCGCTTTCGTAATATCGTGGGCGGCACACCAATCGACAACACTCATGCCTGCGGGACGGTTCTGGCACTCCCTGATCTGGGCGGCCCATTCTTGTAAACGGTACTGTACAGCCACTGCCGTTGTTACTGAACTCATAGACTTACCTCCGTGTAGCGGTATCAAAAGTTAAGGACCAACTTTTAATACCTGTGATAGAAATATAGTCTATTGTCACACACTTTGCCCTCATAGTCGAGGTACGCACTATCTACCGTTTACGGAAAAAATATACAATGAACCGGAAAACGCTTTTGTGGCCGACTTTATCGGCGACAGCAATATCATAAGCTCTATCATGCTGGAAGATAAACTGGTGGAAATCCTTGGAATCCCTTTCCCCTGCGTGGATACCGGATTCGGATGCAATAAACCGGTGGACGTGGTGATACGCCCGGAGGACGTGATACTCTCCGCTTCCGGCAGCGGCAGAATAAACGGCGTCGTCACCCACATTATTTTTAAAGGTGTTCACTATGAAATGGAAGTCATGGCAGGGGGATTTGAATGGCTTGTCCACTCCACCAGCATGTTTCCTGTAGGTACAAAGGTTGGCGTTGACGTGGCCCCTTTCAACATCCAGATCATGAACAGACCAGCTTCCGAGGACGAGGAGGCCGCAGGCATCAATGAATAGAAAAAAATTACTGGGTGCGCCCTATTATATCTGGTCTGCCATGTTTATCATCATCCCCCTTTGCATGGTGTTTTACTACGGCCTTACCGACAAAAACGGTGCTTTTACCCTTGAAAATATTACGGCAATGGCTTTAGCGGAACATGCAAAGGCTTTGTGGCTGGCTCTTGGATTATCCCTTATATCCACGCTTATCTGCCTGCTTCTTGCCTACCCTCTGGCCCTGATCCTGACAGGACTTAAGGTAAACCAGCACAGCTTTATTGTACTTATTTTTATTCTTCCCATGTGGATGAACTTTTTGCTGCGCACGCTGGCCTGGCAGACGATCCTTGAAAAGACAGGCGTTCTCAACAGCCTCCTTTCATTTTTACATCTGCCGGCCTTAAATATCATCAACACTCCTTATGCCATTATTGTAGGCATGGTGTACAATTTTCTGCCCTTTATGGTTCTGCCCATTTACAACTCTCTTGCCAAAATCGACCAGAATCTGGTTCATGCCGCAAGAGATTTAGGCGCAGACGGGATGCAGGTTTTTCTCAAAATCACCCTGCCCCTTACCCTGCCCGGTATTATCAGCGGTATTACCATGGTGTTCATCCCTGCCCTGACCACCTTTGTCATCAGGGACGTGTTGTCAAGTGTGTTTTTAAACTTTTATAATCGTAAACTCTTAATTTAACCGATTGCTCTGCTTTGATTGGCTTCCATAGACTATCAGAAATTCCATTCTTGTAAAGCCTGCTAACGCACCGTAAAACGGCTTCGGACTTGACCAGAATTCCATTTCTGATGCAGGACAATCAAGCCAATCAATGGCGGTTTCCGCGTCCGGAACACCGGTTTCCAAAATTCCGGAATGGAGGTTTCTTGAAGCAAGAATATTCATTTGAGTTTAGTAATTAATTATTAAGCCAAATAAAATTAGTATTTTCATCATATACAGCATTATAAATTATTTCTGCTAGCTGTTCTTCGCTTGCTGTTTTATTATTTTCCCCAATAATTCTACCTTCTGCATTATTATGTATGTCCATATTTTTATGTTCTAATTTAGTATGCCCATCTACCTCCAAACCCGTAATATCCTTATCCTCGTGAGCCGTTGCAAACATTTCTGCTTTCTCACTTCCGATTAATATAACCATTTCTGCATTCCACATACCATGTCTAAATGCATCACTCCTATCACCAAGCCCATTATAACCAAACTTTTTTTCTGTCTGTGTAGTTGCAATATTTTTGGCTGTATTTACTTTTAATGCATCAAGTGGATATCTAATGACTAATTTTTTTTCTGTATCCGTTAGAGAATTCCAAATATTACTTACACCACTATCTCTTCTCATAGAAACCTGTCTTACTATAAGCGTTTCTATTTCTTCATTTCCCTTTTCTGGATTTTTCGATTTAATTTCAATAATAATCTTTATCAGTTCACCAAAATCATCATTTACTTGTATTGCTAAAGCATTATTTGCTGCCATAGCCTCAATATTAAATCCGATTATCATCCATATGCATATTACAAATGTCAACAGTCTTATTTTCTTTTTCATTGTATTCCTCTCTATACTTGTCGAATTATTTCTATTATGTTAATTTCCTTAACTTTTTGCAAAGGCATCAGTGATGATACAATTGCTGTAAATATAGTAATTCCAATAATTGTAATTATCATTTCAACAGGTAATCTCCATACGGTATTAAAATACTTAGCAACTAGATGACTATAAAGATAATAATGTAAAGGTACACCAATTGCTATTCCTAACGCCCCACCTCCACATGCATATAATAGAGCCTCCAGTATTACTATCTTTTTACATTGTTTTGTCGTCCCACCTACAGCACAAATCATCCCATACTTTTTCATATTATTCCAAACACTTATGCTCATACAATTTATAATATTAAAGATAGTTACCGCTATGATAGTTCCACAAAATCCATATACAAAGACTGCCATTGTTAAAAATTGGTTTTTGCTTTCTTCTTTTTTTTGTCGGTAATCAAATATACTAAATTTTTCTGGTATAATTTTAGTCATTAATTCCCATACTTCCTCATTTCCCTTACTAAATCTTATATCCAGTATGGAATAATCCATATTTCCTACTACCTGTTGAAACAATGCTTCTGCAAGCAGGCATCTCACACTGTCAGCCGAATCATATGGAAAATTCCTTAATACTCCTCCTACTACACACGCTATTGTATTGCCTCCATTACCTTTAATCAGTACCTCATCTCCTACTTCTAAACCACTTTCTTCATCAACTAATATTTCTTCTCCTTCTAATAACCTGCCTATATTTAATTTCCCAGAAATTATTTTGCTTTCTATCCATTCAAATTGCTGTTTGTCATATGATACAAGCAACGTAGAAAATACATTTCCATTTTTTTCCAATTCTGCATTGTTTACTTTACGTCCAACAACACTTTCTACACCACTTATTTCTTCTATTTTCCACTTTACTTCATCATGAATATAGTACTTACCTTCTTTATTATAAATAGAGGCATCCGGATTATATGGCTTTGTAAAATATGAACCTTCATAAATAAAGTTAATCATAACAGAAAAAGCAAAAATCAAAACAATATTCATTGCAAAAGAAGCTATCATAAGCCCAAGTGATTTTCTATTGCTTCCTGTCTGTCTAAGGCTAATTAGTAATTCTACTGGAATTTTTATCGTCCTTCTTTTTTTTCGGCATTTTATATCTTTCTGATAAGTTTCTTCATTTATCGCTGTTAATGGCGGAATACTGCATACATATCTTACCGGACTCACTGTCGCTATCATAACTGCTGCCAAACCAGTAAATATTCCAATCACAATCCCTGCTATACTGACTTGAAACACAAAAATATTTTCAAACATATCTTTATTAAGAAGTCGTAGCAATAATAAACAGCACCATGTCAAAACCACCCCGCTCCCAATCCCTGCGGGTATACTATGACACCATAGTATTTTTCCTTCTTTCTGCACACATCTTCTTAATTGTTTTGAATCTGCTCCTATACACCTAAGTAAGCCATATAATTGCTTTTTCTCATGAACACTTATATTCAAGCAATTTGTAATCATCAGAATACTTACAAGAAATACAAGACAAAATAAAATACCCGCTATCAAATATAAATTAGCGGCTAAGACAGATTTCCCCTTTCCCATAACTGCCAACAATATTTCATTTAACTGTATTCTGTTTTCTTCCAAATGATACTCTTCTATAAGTTTACATTTTACTTCATCGATTTCTTCCACATTTTGACATGTAATATAATAATCCCCACAACTATTTCCCAGTATCCTTCCGCCTTCTACAGACAACAAAAGACCATACACATCTCTTGCTGTAAGGGAAGAAAAGGTATCGCATACCCCTACAATGTCCAGGTTATACGTCTTTCCTTCCAACCTAACTGGCAGGACATCTCCTACCTTCAAAGCATAATCCTTCTTAACCTTTTTATCAATAACAACCTCTTCTCCGGTCTTTGCATATTGTCCTTCTAAAAGTCTGACATCAAACTGCTGTATGATATCCGCATCTCCGCATAGTATCCTGCACTCTTTCTCTTTCAATTCTCCTGTTGGTAACTCAACCAACCAGCCTGCATGACTTATTCCTTCTATTTTTTCTATATCAGTAATTTCAAAAGAAAGATTTTCCACTTTCATATGATAGTTTCCATAGATGTTCTTGACGGCCTGTATTTCAACATCTATTCCAATATCCGCCAAACTAAATACCGTTGTAATCATGCAAATAGCCGCCGCAATACATGCCACTGTAATAGTTGTTTTCTTTTTATGCATACGATAATATTTATATATGATTTCTAAATAATTATTCTTCCACTTATCTTCTTTCACTAACACAACCATCCTTTACATACAGTATTCTATCTGCTACTTTGGCAATATCATGATTATGAGTAATTAGCAAAACTGTTCTGCCATATTCTTTTGATATTTCCCACAATATTTTAATAACCTCCTGACTATTTTTGCTATCCAAATTGCCTGTCGGTTCATCTGCTAATATCAATTTCGGCTCTGTTGCCAATGCCCTGCCTATCGCCACTCTTTGCTGCTGCCCGCCCGATAACTGTGATGGAAAATGCTGTTTCCTTTTCTCCAGTCCCAATTTATTTATAATACTATCTATTTTCTTTCTATCCGGCTTATTATGCCCTAATGAAATGGGAAAAATTATATTTTCCTCAACGGTTAATTCCTGAATCAAATTAAAGGATTGAAAAATAAAACCTATGTTTTCTCTTCTAAATACTGCTTGCTGATCCAGTGTCATCTCTCTTTGTTCTATCCCATCAATTACTATTTTTCCGTTGGTCGGTCTGTCTAACATCCCTACAATATTAAGTAAAGTACTTTTTCCAGAACCCGATTCACCTATAATAGCAATAAATTCCCCTTTGTGTACTGAAAAACTTACATGATTCAGTGCCTTTACCTCACTATCCCCCGAACCATATATTTTATCGACATTCTCCATTTCCAAAATATAATTATCCGCCATAGCAACTTTCCTCCCCAAACAAATACTTTTTGTCTATATCAGTTAAAGAAATATATATTTTTAATGCTTGTTCCGTTAAAAACTTTTGCAATTTGCAATTACATTCTGCCGGTATATTTATATTTTTCATTAACAAAAGATTATCATGCATACATCCTCCAGAGCATATAGACTGACATATACAATATTTACATTTTTCCGGAATTTTATATAATTGATTATATATCACATCATGTTCAAATACATTAGTGGAAACATCCCCCATGCAAAACTCCTTATCACCCACAAATCGATGACATGGATATATATATCCATCAATATCTATAGATATTGCTTTAAAACCTGCTGCACAATAAACATTTCTCTTCTTTCCTTCATGAATTTCTCTTAAAATACTATATAGATTATGTCTTGCAATACACTCTTTATATTTATGCTCTAATAATAATTTTTCAAACTCTTCGCAATATAAAAAATAATTTTCGATTATTTTTTCAAAATCATTTTCCTTTAACATATTATTTGCTGGTGCCAAATGTACATATGCAAATCCTTCCTCCAACAAATGTGTAACATTTTCACTAACATTCAAACCAGCAGGTGTAATTGTACCCCTTGCTCCTACAACCATCTTATCTTGTAAGGCTTTTGCACCTTCAAGTATTCTAGAATACGCACCTCTTCTATGAATATCAAACCGATTTGCATTAGTTACACTTTCTATTCCATCTATACTAACCTGCACTAAAAAATTATTTTCTCTTAAAAACTGTACTATTTCATCGTCCGTAATTGTTCCATTAGTTGTTATGCTATAATGAGTTTTTTTATTATATAATATATCTTTTTCTTTACAATACCCCACCGAACGCTTTATTACTTCAAAATTTATTAAAGGTTCTCCTCCAAAAAAAAGAATTACAATATCTTTTGTGTTTCTAGAATGTTCATACAAAAAGTCTATAGCTCTTTTTGCAACTTCAAAACTCATTATACCTATATTTTTATATTCTCCGCCATCTCCAAAACAGTACTCACATCTTAAATTACATTTCTGTGTTACTAATAATGTCATGTCACATATATCTAATTTTTCTATCTCTATTTTTCGTATTCTATCTCCTCTTTCATAAATCAGTTTCATTTCTTCTAATTTATCAATCATTTCCTGTATATCTACTTTTATATCATACCTATTAACTCTTTTCCACATTTCTTCTTCAGTCGCTGGCTTATTTAATAGCACATCCTTGATTAAGAAATTTATCTTAAAAATTTTATTTGTTTCAGCAATATATACATAATTTTCTTTTTCGTTTTCTAATAACATATACGTATTATATATGATCATATTTTCCCCTCTATTTTCTCTATAGCATCATCAATAACTTTCTTATCAAAATAACTGAATATTTTACTACATGCATCACACATATCTACATATTGGCAATTGTCAACCAAACCAGGATTCATATCTCTAATAGTATTAATCAACACTTGTAAACCATTTTTCTTAATATAATTAGTATATATATTATTTTTAGCATTTACCAAAATTGTTTCAAATGAATCCACATAAACATTTCCCACACTTCTTATACTACTCATTACACAAGCACTTCCACATGGATATACTGTACCATTGGGTTCAATAAGTAACATATTGCTTTCATTGCATTTTCCTCTAATTGTATCACTCAAATAGAACAATTCTTTTGGTATTTTTACTGCATCTCCAATTGGATACGCTCTATATTGGCAAAATAAAATATTAGCCATTTCATCATCAAAATGTTCTAAAACATGCCGATTACCGATTCCATTTTTTAAAATTGTACAACCTATCAAAACTTTAATATCTAACATCTGGGAAATTCTAAAAATTCTTCGATAATTTTCAGTAGATATATGCTTCATATGGAAATCATCCAAACTAACCTTTATACTTCTTACACCATAGTGTTTGAGTTTTTCTAATTTTTCAAATGTACCATCCTTATCAGTTGCCCAAAAAGCATTAGTTGTAAATGTTGTTTGCATTCCTAATGAAAAAGCCAACTTGCATAATTCTAAAATTTCTTCATAATAGATAAATGGTTCACCACCAGTAATTCCTATAAGTTTAATTCCATTATAAGCAGAATCTCGTATTACCTTTTTTGCTACTTCCAAATCCATTTTTTCATTTCTGTTTGGTCCACATTTCAAACCACATATTTCACAAGTTCCCGTACATTTATATGTATACAGCAGCCCTACAGCATTATATTCTATCATCTGTTTTCCTCCCAATATTTGCAAAGTTTTCTAAATAAATCGGGTTCATTTACTTTAATCTTCAGGTATAATCTAAGACTAATATCAAATAATATTTTATTTTTTTCACACCACTCTTCAGCAGGTATATTAATATCCGAATTGTATACTAAATTTTCACACGGACAACCTTCCCCGCAATATAATTGGCAATAACAATTCTGACATTGTGCAACCTTTTGTTTCTCGAAAGGTTTAGAAAATACTGTGAAATCATGTTGCCTAACATTTCCCAACAAAAAATCATTCTCCCCAACTAAACGATAACACGAATATGCGTCTCCATTACTTGCGAATGCTGCAATCTTTTCCTTCCAAACGAAACAATTAATTGCATAGTTTCTAGTATGTAAATTTTGCATATAATCAAATATGTTGCCATAAATATTCTTACTTCCAGAAATCAAGTGCTGATACATTAAATCACTCAATATTTCAGTTTGGAATTTGAGTTCTTTATAATCTTTTTCTTGATATATTTCATTTTTGTCAAATACTATATTTGAGTAAACTTTATCTACTCCCATTTCCCATAAAGCAGTAACTGCTTCTTCTAAAAAAGGAATATCTTCTCTTCGTAATGTTATTTGACAATTTAAATTACTAATATGAGCCAACAGTTTTTTTGTGTTTTTTGCAACTAGATCCATACTTCCCTTCCCTGATGCAAACGCTCTATTTTTATTGTGAATTTTTGAAATCCCATCTAAACTTACACTTACTAAAAAATCATTTTTAATAAACATTTCTATAATACTATTATTTAATATTGTTCCGTTAGTAGTAATCATATATTTAACATTTCCGTTAATACTTTGCTTTTTTGAATTTATGTATTGTACAACAAATTCAATTACTTCTAAATTTAAGAGTGGTTCTCCCCCAAAAAAGCTTACAACGATATTCTGCTTTTTCTCTTCAATATTTTTTAACCAATAATCAACACACCTACGTGCAGTATCAATTGACATCATTTCTTGTTGGAGTCCATAACTTCCCCCTTTTCCGAAACAATACGAACATTTCAAATTACATTTTTGAGCGACATTTAGGAACAATGTATTAAGTGAGTGCACATTTTTCCCACCTATTTTTTGATATGTCCTTAGTAGTAAATTTTGTTCTGATAATATACCATTATTCATTGCTACAAGTAGCCCTTTTTCTGCATTTTCTATTTCTTCCACTGTAAACTTTTCTGTTAATTTTTCATTTCTATTTAAAAGTATTTCATATAATATTTCGCTAATTTCAAAAATATTTCCTGTACCACCATCAAATGCAAAGTATCTATGATTTATTTTTTCTAATTTGAATGTACTATTTACTTTCATTTTTCCCTCCAATCAGAAAAATCGGGTGATATTATTATAAAACTAATATCACCCGATTTTACGTACACTAATGGATAAACGGCTGACAAATACCTTCGATTGATCCACAAGAGTCTGAATGTCCGCAGAAGATAAATCCATCATTGTCCTTAACTTCTTTGTCCTCTACGTTTACCTGAACAAACATCTTATCCATAACCTTGTCCTCCTTCCTTTAATGATTATATTATCTCCTCAACAAGGAATGATAATATCAAATATGATCTTTTCTATTAATTATTCTGTACTCATTGCGACTTTTCTATATTTTATATACCCTCCTATTAAAGAAATTCCAACCATTGAGCATGCAACGGCGATAGGCGTTGATATATACACAATTGATGCCTTCTTTAAAATACAATATAGTACATAATAAATTAATGCTATTTTTTTAGCTCTTGTTCCGTATTCTTTCTTTTCTTCATACTCCAATCTATGCACAACACTGTCTATAGGAGATAAGAATATAATTATAAGCAAATTGATTGTTTGAATTAAAATTCCTACATTATCATCACATTGTAATATTTTAATTCCCATCAATGCGATAAACAGAGTAATGAAAGAAAGAAAATAGCATCTTATGGGAGTATCCGCATGATACCCACCTGCATATTTTCTTAATGCACTAAAGCAAAATAAAAAAAATATACTTTGCCATACTATACCCAACAGATACCCCGCCATTATTGTAACTATGGTGCTTATAGATATAACTATACTTCTTCTAATACCATAATTTATGATTTCCTCTCGCTCTTCTTCTGACAGTTGCTCAATCTGAATACTCATCTTTAAAACTTCCTTAATTTTTTTACCGCCTTAGGTATCTCTGGTTGATAATTAATAAATGGACATGTTGTATTTGCTTCAGAAATCGCTGCCCTGATTGCAATTTTCTCAATTATCTTTTTTAATCTGTTATGCTTTTTCATTTTGTATCCCTCACTTGTATAATGATTCATTTGTTTTTTTGATAATATCATATTTTCATATCTTAATTTTCCAAATGGCGAAATTCATATATATTAGGGCGAAATTTGTACAAAAAAAGCCTCTCCATTGAAATAGGTCTGGTAAACCTAAACGATGTGAGGCAATAATATGTAAGTGTCTGTTAAATTTTCTATTTCTACAATAAAGCATATAATATAATTTTTACATCAAAAATATTATCTTTGTCTGATATCTGCATATCCCCCTTGTAAGTATCAACCACGTTCTTGACATTTTGCAATCCGATTCCATGAATCCGCTTCTCTTTCTTTGTGGTAATATAAATTTCTCCTTTTCTTTTTATTGCATTATCATAACTATTTCTGACACGAATAAAAAGCATACCCCGTTCATAATTTAAAAATAGTTCCAACCATCTTTCCTTTGACTGCTCAGCTGACTCTATCGCATTCTCCAATAGATTCCCGACAATGACATTTAAATCAAAGGAACGAATTGCCAATTCCTTTGGGATATTTATCTCGTAATTAACATGATTAAGAACTGTCTTTGCTCTGTTCAGCATATAATTCATCAGACTGTCTACTTCCTGATTTCCACTGCTGATATACTCATGTGGATTTTCAAGATATGCCTGCATATCACAAATATAGTCCATTACTTTATCATCATTTTGATGCCTCGCTAAAATCATTAATTCATTTAAATGGTGCTTCATATCATGCTTTAGTGTTCTTACTTTTTCTTCCGTTTGTGTCATAATATTTAATTGATTGGCATAGCTAGCAATCTGTCGTTCAAATAATGCTCTTTCCTCTAACTTTAAATAAGCATCAACTAAAACACCATATAAATAAAATATTAATAGATTAATAAGCAAAATCCCAACACTTACAGAAATTAGTATCATTCTGCTATTCAGGTTGTTCATAACCAATATTAGTAAAATCATTATACTAATAGCAGGGATAGCAATTAATATGTTTCCGTGAAATGGTATAAAATCCTTACTTTTATTCTTCACCAAAAATCTCTCTACAACAAATTCACAAATAAGTATTAAAAAAGTAGTAATGTATACTGTCATTCCATTTGCTTCTTCACCTACCATGTAATTACCAAAGGAATATACTGCTATAATGTCACAAAACATATTGATTCCATATATCAAAAGAGTAACCAATACTTTTTTCTTCTCTACCCCCACATATAATCGTGTAATAAAATAAATCAATAATAAATTAGTTATGATGTTTAATACGGGAAAGTGAAAAAACGAATGAACTAATACTGTCAGTGAAAAGAAAACAAAATAACATATCCTCTCCTTTCCCTTTTCTTCAATATTTATTTCAAAAAATATTGACATGAATCTTTTGAGAATGAATGTTCTAAATAAGTTAGTGCTTAAAACCGTAATCATTTCTGCCACATTATTTTTCCTCCCATTTATATTTCATAATCTGTTCCCTTACTAATTTTCGATATGGAATACTAATACTCAATAAATTATCTCCCTGCATTCTGATTGCTTCATAGGAACACTCTACCATATAATCTAAATTTATAATATAAGACTGATGAATCATGATAAAATTATGTGGTAATTCTGAAGCTATTTCTTTCAGTTTTCCATTAAACTGTCTTTCGCCCTCTCTTGTAACAATATTAATCTTCTTATTCTGGCTATAGAAAAATATAATTTCTCGAAAAGAAATCTTGTAAAAATAACCTTTCGAATAATACTCAAATTTTTGATTTTTCAATTCGTAAAAATGAATGCTCTTTAAAAATACATTTTCTACAGTTTCTGTCTTTAATGGTTTAATTAAAAAGCCTATCGGTTGCACCTCAAAAAGCCGCATTGCATAACTGCTTTTAGATGAAATATATATGATAATTAATTCTAAATTTTTCATTTTCTCTCGTATAAAATTACCTACCTGAATTCCGTCTGTGGTAATTAAGTCTATGTCCAAAAACAGCATATCTAAAGTATTTTCCCTTTTTAAAAAATCACAAAGACTTTCTCCGGAAAACCATACACTTGTTTCTAGCCCTACCCCATGCTTTTTTCCCAATTTATAAATCATATCTTCCAGTTCTGCACAGACTTCTTTTCCATCATCACATATCCCTATATGAAACACATCATATCCTCCCCCAATTTTTGTTTTATACTCAAACTTCGCACTTGAATAAGTGTTTATGCACCTTGAACATTCAATAATTACTGGCATTAAAATAGCATGAAACCATCTGGTTTGGTATAATTGAGTTGTTCAAAACAATTAAAACACCACAGGCTCATGCCTCAAGTAGATATGGGGATTGCTCCCCATACCCCTCATTAGAACCGTACATGCACTATTAACGCATACGACTCAACCCAATATTCTTTCATTGCAAGGTGTGCCCCTTCCCTCCACCGTTATTAACGGTTTCTTTGGTACTATGAGCACTTCAGACTTCCTATTATCCATTTAATTTCCTCTCTTGTTCCCTTAATTGTACATCATACCCTATGCCAGGGGGATAATAAGACCCCAACTGTTCTGTATTATATATTTCTCATCAACCTCTCCAAGCTCTCGGACTGGGGGATGCCCCTGTCCCTCACCATAGCGGTTACAGAGATGTTGTCTGCTACGAACGCAAACGCATCGACCATTTCCGACCTCATACTAATTTGCAAGCTCTATCACTTCACTTTCGTTTCGGCTCTGTTGCCTCTGTCCTATGCTTAAATCTGATGTTGCCACTTCGACTCCAAGGACTTGGTACGGGCGGTTGATTAAACCTTTCCCGACAGGATTTTCCTGCTATATAATCAGCTATGCTGATTTCTCAGCTCGCACTATGAATAAAAGTATAACACAAAACAACCAAAATGATAAACAAATTTCTAAATCTATCCGAAGATTTTTTACTATTTTTTACTAGATTTCATGTTTCATCTGTATTAAAAACGGCTAATGCGTATAAAAAGAAGGGAACTCCTGCAGTGGAAATCTTTCAGTACCTGTTTCTTTTGATTTTTTCAAACAGAGGCATATAAGAACCTTATTTCATGAAGAAATACTCTGGCTTTTGCCAAGGATACTGTATACCGCTTTATGAAAATGGTCCAGATCAACTGGATCCGTTTTACAACCATTCTTGCAGGCAGAATCATCAGAGAGGCAATCCTTCCGCTGGATTCACAAGACCGCGCCAACGTATTGATCATCGATAATTCTATGTTTGAACGCAACCGTTCAAAAAAAACGGAACTTCTTGCAAAAGTATATGACCATGCCAGACACACTTATAAATTTAGTTTCCGTATGCTCACGCTTGGATGGTCTGACGGAAGTACTTTCCTTCCGATTAACAGTGTGCTTCTTCCACCTGAAAATAAGAAAAACTGGATCAATCAAGCAGAGCCTGTCGAAAAAAGAACCGTTGGTTATAAACGGCGTGCACTTTCTATGCAGAAAGGAACACATGCCATGCTGGAACTCCTGTCATCTGCTAAAAAAGCAGCCATTCCTGCAAAATATGTCCTTTTTGACAGCTGGTTTTCCTCTCCAAGCGCCCTACATTCCGTTAAGGAAACTGGGTATGATGTCATCGGAATGATAAAGAAAACCCCGAAAATGTTCTTCCGTTATAATGGGGAAGTCTAATGCTGGAACATAGACTGGATGTCCCTGCTCACACTCTCTCCCACAAGCAGACCACCATCTGCCTATTCTACCTCGCCCCTTTGTCATTTTGCCTTGCCTGATGCACCCTGCCTGCTTCTCTTTCTTTTATAGCCCTCTCTTTTTGCCTAAGCCTGTCTCTGACGCTCTTAGTATCCACCACTTTTTCTCCATAAGTTTTCTCGTACTCCGCACAAGCTGCTTCATAATTCTGATTCTCTCTTTTTGCCACATCAAGTTCCTTATAGAATGCCTGCATAGAATCAAAATGATGTTCTTTCACAATAGAAGAAAGCCTCTTTTTCATATTGAAAATCTGATTATCAAAGCTGTCGATCTCCTGCTGTAACTCCCTGCGCCTGCCGCCTTTGAAGATGCCCGTACATTCAGACAATTCTTTTTTCAGCATATCCCTCTGTTTTTCACGCCCGAATATTGCCTTGTTCTGGTCTTTCAGCCTGCCCTCAATCTCTTTCAGCCGGGGATATTTACTTGCCAGTACGGACGGTTTTGGCTGCGGCGGTCTTTCTGCTGGCTGCTCTTTTTCAACCAGAACAGGTTTTCGCTCCGCCTTTACCTGTTTAATAATGCTTTCTTTCTCTTTGGAAGCAGTCATTGAATATTCTGTATTCTTTTTCATATCGAGTTTTCGATGCGGATCTATGGGAAATGGTATCTCCTTTCTTTCCGGCTGAAATCCTGGATCATCTCCTGCATGGATACGGCTGTCCGTTTCTTTTGATGTTTCCTTTATGGCACTGACACCATTTCCGATCACTTTCTCCACTATATCAATCACCTTCTGCATGGCTTTCATAATCAGGAGTTCTAACAACAAAATCGCTGCCCTGACAATCTCCCCGAACAGCTCCGGCCTTTGTCCGTTCTGCTCCACGGATTCTTTTACTTTATCCGTTATCTCCGTCTTTTTAAGCTCCACAATCTCCGCTTCTGATACGCCGCTTACAATCGCACGGTCAACGGTTCTGTTCCACTCCATGCGTATTTCATTGTCCGATTTGATTTCCTCCGCTTTCGGATTATTTTTGCCAACCTTCTTTGTCGCAAGGTACGGACCGTTTTTATCAAAAATACTTAACCTGTCCCTATCATCAAGCACCATCTGGTTGATTAAATCCGTATAAAACACTTTTACCCCATCTAAAAAAGATTCTTGCTTAAAGCGTTCATCTTTGACAGTGAAAATTTTGCGTTCATACACCTCACCTTTTTTAATGATTTTACAGCCTTGACGGATATTCCCATCTCCGTCAAGAATCTCTTTCTTTGTCCTCACATGACGCCCCTGCTCATTGTAGAACATATTCCGAGTGGCAATTTTCTCTGTCGGCTGTTCCAGCCGCTTTCTCTCCGCAAATACCATATGGATATGCAGATTCGTTTTACGTTTATTGTGGTGGAGCGCAGCAAAGCACTCCACGCCGTACTTTTCCTTAAATTCGTCTGCCATCTTTTTCAAAAGATAGTCATGCTCATAGTTGATAAAACTCTCCGGAAGTGCAATCATCAGCTCCCTTGCCTCAATGCACTTCCCATTCGTGCCGCTTTTTTCAAATTCCTCCTGATTACATTTGGCAAGCTCCCGCCAGAATGCCCTGTCCGGCTCCGTTGTATAGACTTCATAGAGATGCTCCTGCTTGGCGTGGCTTGAAATATAAGTGATGCGCCCTGATAAGTCATGCAGCTTTGCCATTTCTATAAATGAATTTCTTTTCATAAACGCTTTTCCTTTCTTTTGGCGGATAACCTGCCACCGCATTTTTTGTGAGCAGCCATTATAGGACGGCTGTCTGTGAACCGATGCCCGTATCCGGGCAGTCTACGGCTGTCGCTTTCTGACAGCCGCAGGGGGCTTTGTTTTGTGAAGTCCCCTCTGCAATGCTGCACATCTGTCCTGAAATGTAGCCGTAAGCAGCAGCGCCATCTATGCGCCCGTCCTCTGGGCGGCATGGATAAATACAGTCCGGTTTTTTCGGACTGTATAAATTCACACTTGCGTGAATTTGCCCCCGGCAGGGCGAAATCCCCGGAGCATAAACCGAAGGTTTGTGCGTAGGGTGTATTTCGCTCTCAAACGCCGAGGGCTTAGGGGAGAGCTTGCGCCCTCCCCGGAAATTAGTTGCTGACACTCTCTGAACCACTCCGAAGCAGTCCGTGGAACAGATTCTTTACAGGCATAAAAAAGCCGCCTGCCTGAAAACTGGTATTCCAGTCTCAAAACAGACGGCTACATTTGCACCCTTATTTGCAGCCTTCCGGCTGCTTTCTGCCCTTATTTTGCGGGCTTGAATGCCCGCCCTTTATTATGCAGCCTTTAATGGCTGCCCCTTGTCCTTGTTTTGTAGCCTTTCGGCTACCTTTTGTTAGTCTTTTTTCAAAATACGGCTACATTTATACTTTGATATAAAAAATCCGCAAAAATAAGGCTACAGTAAACCTAATTACCGTAGCCCTGCCCTATAAATATATTAAAATGCGTCAAAATCAATCAAATCATTGTCCGGCGGCTCTGTGGCATTCTCTGATACAGCTTCTTCCTGCATATTCCCCGCATTCCGTATCGTTGCTTTCGTAGCAGCGGGAGAAACTGTGCCGCCCGTCACATTTCCACTGTCTGCGCCGTTTAATGATTCCTGCCCGCACACCATGCCGCCCTGCGCCGCCTGATAAGCCCCCATAGGAACGGATAAAGGAAAAAGCTGCATCTGTGCCATATACATACCAAAAAGCGCCGGGAGATTGGACATTACTTTCTTTTCAACCGCTTCCACGATACGCTCTGCAAAAGCATCCTCTTTCTCCCGTGTTTCCAGATAGGGATCATACTCTGCCGCCATGCGCCTGTTATAATAATCATTGACCGCCTCTATCACAAATTTATTCTGCGACTTGAACATCTGCCGTATCTTTGGGGAGTGCAGAAGCTCCCACGCCCTGCATTCGTCCCCTTTTTCCATGTTAAAGCGGATATTATGGTTTTTGTTTTTCATTCAAATGCGCCCCTTATCCGGCTGATGCCATTGCTTTCTGCCTGCGGAGTTTCATATAACAGAAATATTCGTAGCCTTTGGCGTTTGCCCGTATATCATGGTTAAAAGTAACATTATCGCTGTCATAACTGCCCACAAGCTCCACAACCTTCGCCCCACCGCCCATGACATACAGTTTCATAAGATTAGGATTGTAACCATGCGCTTTCAGTTCTGCAAATATCTTATCCACATAGGATTTTGCCGCTTCCTCCATGAGCTGCTGGTATTCCCCGCCCACTTTTGTATCGCCGCAGCGCAGATAATTCTCAATAATTTCCATCGGAAGTTCCTCCGCTTTTCTGTCTAAGATGTGGTCACGGATCACCTTAAAACACTCGCCCACGCCAAGCCGCACTGTCCACGATTTGCTTTCGCTTGCCTTGCCATTATTGAGTATCATCACGTTCATCGTCCCATTCCCAATATCAGCTACCATGTGCATACCCTTAAAATCCGGCAGGCTCTCCGCTATCGCTGCATAGCACTGTGGCATGACCGTACAGTCCACAATGTCAATCAAATAACGCCTGCCCGCATACTTATAATCTACATGACGGTTCTGCATCATATACTCCCGGAACGAATCCCGCTGTGTCTGAACCCATTTTAACGGAAGTCCCACCGCAAGATGAATCTTTGCCGTTGACAGCCCTCTTGCGTTCAGTTCCTTTGCTATGGCGGCAAGGGTAATGATATAATTATCGTCATCCATGCTCTTTTCCGCCACAAAATCCTTATGCCCCTCGCCTATGGTGTAATAGCTGCCTTCATATTCCAAATAATTCCTTGTAAAAATAGGCGGCTGGTCGCTCCTGCTCACGGAAGTCGGGAAACAGCACCTTGCCGTCTTATAGTTCCCATAGCCTGCATCCACGCCTAAAATAATTGTCCCGTTCATGTTGTAATCCCTGATCTTTGTCATATAAAAATCCTCTCTTTCATGGTTTGTTTTTAATAAAATTATCTGCCATACTTGCGTTTCACTTCTTCTTTCGTCGGAAGGCTGCCGTCTACGATAACTTTATTTTCCCCGGCTGTTATGGCTGCAACCTGCTCCGTGCTGTCTGTAAGCAGAAGTCCATCCGCTGACTGCCTCGCTTCCTCTATCTGTTTCTGCCTGTCTGCGGCATTTGCACCCTCAATCAGCTGCCGGATTTCCGGTCTGTGCTTCTTGCGGTATGCTTTTTGGTACTCCCTGCTGTACTGGCGGCGTTTCCGTTTCTTTTCTTCCTCTGCAATTTCTTCCTCCGAAAGTTCCTGCGCCGGAAGATCCACCTTCCCGATATAATTTAAGAAAATCTCAATCTCCTGCACACGGTCTCCATCCATTTTCTCTATTTTGTGTACCAGAACCTTGTCCACAAATTCATTGACGATGGCAGGCGTAAGTTCCTGAATGTCAGTGTATTTATGCACAAGCAACAAAAATTCTTCCGTCCTGTCCGTATCTTCTTCAAACTGCATGAGTTTTTCCTGAATTTCTCTCATGGAAATCTCAATCTCCTGCTGTTCCTTTTCATAATCGGAAGAAAGCATTTCGTATCGCCTGTCCGGCAGCTTTCCCATTGCGTTGTCCTCATACACCTTTTTAATCAGCAGGTCAAGGTCTGCAAAGCGTTTCTCTTTTTTCACAAGGTCTGATTTCAGCTTTTTTACCTCGCCTTTGTCCCTGACCTGTGATGCGCTCCGCATACTTTTTATAAATGCCGCCTCGTCCATGCGGACGCTTTTTAAGGCATACTGTATTGTTTCAAGGATAAGTTGCTTTACCGTGTCCTCTTTGATGGAGTGGGAACAGCACACCTTTCTGTTCTGCTTTCTGGCACTGTTATATGTCCCACAGTTAAAGCCTGCGGATGTGTGTTGGACTTCCCCGTTCGGAATCCCACGCCAGTCCCTGCCTGCCCTCGTTGTTCCCCTGCGGTAGTGCATTTTTCCACCACAGTCTGCACAATAGAGCTTTCCGGTCAGCATACTCCCTTCCCCGCTGGTATCAAACCTTCGAACAGTTTTTCTTAATTCCTGCACCATATACCAAGTCCTGCGGTCTATAATCGGTTCATGGGTATCCTGAAAAACAAGAATCTCGTCACTGCTGTTTTTGACTGCTTTCTTGTCCTTATAGGATTCCTTGTGGCTGCGGAAATTTACGGTATCTCCCATATATTCCGGTCTTTCCAGTATCCGTGCAACCGATCCGCCCGTCCAGTTATAAGGAGTTTCAAAATTACACATAGTTTTATAATTCCCCCTGTTTCTGGTCGCCTGATAATATGATGGTTTCTCAATCTTTTCTTCCGTAAGCTGCTTGGCAATCTGGAACGGTCCCATGCCATCCACTGTCAGCCTGAAAATCTTCCGCACAACCTCCGCAGCTTCATCATCGACAATCCAAAGATTTTTGTCATCAGGGCTTTTTACATAGCCATATGGCGGATTGCTCGTAATCGGTTTTCCCTCTTTCCCCTTTGCCCGCAAAACTGCGGTGATCTTCCTGCTGCAGTCACGAAGATACCATTCGTTCATGATATTCAAAAAAGGGGCGAATTCACTGCTGGTGTTGTTGGTACTGTCAACACCGTTGGAAACAGCAATAAAACGGACACCCTTCTCCCGGAAGAATACCTCGGTGTAGAATCCCACCTGAAGGTAATCCCTCCCCACACGGCTCATATCTTTTACTATGACTGTGCTGACGTCGCCGTTTTCAATCCGGCTTAACATCTGCTTCCATCCCGGTCTTTCAAAACTGCCGCCGGAAAATCCGTCATCCGTAAAATGCACCGTGTTCGTGTACCCGTTGTTTTTTGCATAATCCTCCAGCATTTTTTTCTGGTTGACTATGCTGTTGCTGTCCCCCGCAAGATCATCGTCCCTTGAGAGCCGCTCATAAAGAGCTGTTATTCTGTTGTCACCAGCCGTCCTGTTGTTCATTCCGAACTCCTTTCCGGCGGCTGGCTCATCTGTGGTGAATCCATCTTAACATAACTTTCCGTGCCTGTCACCATTTCATTCAAAATTAAGCGGGGAATTTTTTCATCCAGCGTGTCTGCGTATCCCGAACCCGTATATACCCTGACCTTGAAAAGCGTCCCTCCGATTCTTCTGTAAAAAAATCCAGCCTCATGCGGGCTGGTTTCCATCATCCTGTCATTATCCGTTTTTACTGTTTCCATGCATCCTCCCTTGCGCATCCGGCTCACTGCCGTTATAATGTTTCTTATGCTTCCGTTATTTGTAACCATATTTTTGTGTTATCCGTATCCCATATTCCCATTCTCCTTTCTTGTAACCAATTTTTAAATAAAAAGAATTACATCTTTCACTAATGGGAGAAAAACGGCTATAAAAACGGAAGTGTTTTTGAAAAAACTGCTACAAAATTTTATTTTTTTGCAAAGGACTGACTATAAATGCCGAAATACGCTGAGTTCCAGACATTCAGGGAACAAAACTTAATAACCGAAGCTGACGGGGATATGCTCCACCGTGAAGCCCGTGCGCTTGCCCTCCGGCGTATCGAGGAAAGCGCACGGACAGAGGAGGATTTCAGGGAAAATCACAGCCATACGGCTTGACCACCGGCTCTGCCGGTGGTTTGGATGAACCCCTCCGGGGCATTTTTCGGTACCGCCTATAGGCGGTGTCTAAGCAACCCCTTTTTCGGTGCTGCCTATAGGCAGTATTTCACTAACCTCTGGTACTTGGCTGCCTCTTAAAAGAGGCTCTTTATCCTTCTATTCTACTGCATTCCTCCTGCTCTTCGATGTACTTTTTGATTGTCTCTTCGTTCACTTGCCCAATCGTCTCGGCATAATATCCTCTTGCCCAAAAATGTCTGCCATACTTGTCCCTGTATTCTGGGTGTCGGTCAAATATCATCAGGGCACTCTTTCCTTTCAATTTTGACATCACTTCCGAGATACTCATCTTGGGCGGAATCGAAACATACAGATGTACATGGTTTGGACATACTCCGCCTTTTATCAATTTTACTCCTGCGATTTTACATACTGTGGACAATATCTCGCCAACCTCTTTCCCAATCTTCCCATACATTACTTTCCGGCGATATTTCGGAATAAAAACAATATGATACGTGCAATTATACTTGGTATGTGCTAAAATCTGATTATCCATTATGGATACCTCCTGCTATTGTTGATTAGGTTGCCTAGACCCAAATCTATGATAACATGGAGGTTTTATTTTTGGTACTTTAGGGATCGCTACTGCTCACTCTATTCTCCCCAGCTCTGCTGGGGGCTTAATGGACGTTCAGTCATTAAATGGTGGGATAAACTGGATGCTAACAGGGAACGCAGGGAAAGGGATCATGAAAAAGGACGCTCCGTTGTCCCTCTGGAATGGGGCACAGACGAACCATATCTTTCTGACAGGCCTTCCTATGACACGGTTTTAAGAAGGCTCATGCTTGCAGGCGATTTCATTGACCTCATATTTGACTGCCCGGAAACGCTACATGAACTTGTCACGGATGCGGATTTATCAAGAATATTAAAAGACCTGAAACCGCATCTCAAAAATATGCTCTATTATCTGTTCCTGCATGATTACTCTGCTGCGGAGTATGCGGAGAACATCGGACAGTCAGACCGGAATATCCGTGGCATTCGGGAGACTGCACTGAAAAAGATACGGAAACTTTATGGCGGCATACTCGCATACAGACAAGAGAACAGCCTTCCGATGACGATTGATGAAAAATATTTCTTAAACAATGGCGTGCGGAAGAAAAAGGACAGCAGACAGCTTGACCGATAACAGGTAACTGCTTATAATATAGGAAGTATTACATCAGATGATGCAATGAGCGCAAGAGAGGAAAGAGGGAGCTTGCTCACTCTTGACGAACGGCGAATGCCGATCATGAACGAAGTTCATGATATGATAGATTGATGGATTGGAGCAGATTTTCTATGAAGAATTTATTTGAACATACCAGCGCACCGTGGATTCGGTACAGCAACTACGAATATAAAACAGATAATAATGACAATCTTTACATAACCGTTTCCAAAGATGCCAAGCCGGAAATGTACCGCCCCATGCAGAAAGCAGGACAACTCGTTATGGATGCCGTAAATGTCGGACTTGCCGCCATGCACAAAGTCCCGGAAGAAGAACTGAAAGAATCTGTCCTCGGTTTTGTGCGGAAGTACGGTTTCCTCGGCTTTATGACCGCCCTGCCGACAACAGCGGATTTTATCACCTATGAATCCGTGTATCTTCCCAAGAACCACTTTATAAAGGAAGAATCCCTCTCCACTGAGGATTACCTTTCTTATTTCTATCCTTTTAATAAGCCGGATTTCAGAAAAAAAGGCGTGGAATCGGGATGGTCTGTGACTGACCGTGAGGGCATTGCAATCGCAATGGCTATGGGGAATGCGCCGCAGGCTGTGACGATGGGATTCCAGAAGGAATATGCCGAAAAGTACGACTGGATTGTGAAAGAGTTTACTGACCTTGCGTTTACGTTTATGACAAGTTTCCTTTATTACCTCGATTATGATTCGCTTGACGAAGATACCCGCAGCCTGTACCGTCAGGGCATTTCCGCTTTCGGCGGTATTGCCCCAACTTACCGGATCGCACTTGAAAAGGATGCGCCCGTCATTGTATGGGACTTCCATTCCCTACTTATCATGGTTCAGATGTGTTTCTCCTTCATGCTCACGGATAAGGACAGCGATATGCGGATGTGCAAGCACTGTAAAAAAGCTTTTATTGCAAGCAGAAAAGGAAATGAGTTTTGCAGTCCGCAATGTAAAAACCAATATAATGTATACAAATCAAGAGAAAAGAAAAAGGGGAACAAAAACGATGATTGAAAACAGGAATGTAAATATCATAACCGATGCTGACGGTAAAAAGCTGGCCTTGATTAACGATATACGTTTCAAGGGCAAACGGCAGATTGACTGGGATGATGTAAATCAATATCTTGAGGGATATGTCGGTGACTATTACGAAATTGAAGAAAGTGCAGAACGTATTTATATCGGAAATGAACTTCCGGAAGAATACACGGAATCAGAGAGCCGTAAAAGCCTTATGGGGGCTAATGCGAAAGCTAAGGCAAATGCCGCCACTGCAATACCGGAGCTGATCCAGATAGCATCCAATCCGGCTTATGAGGAAAACCGCAAGGAAAAACACAATAAAAATGCCAAATTCGGCTGGTACAGGTATGATGTCCGTTTTGCCCTCCCGGTCTATGAAGAAAACGTACTCGTCAGATACAATATTTTCCATGCCCGGCTTCTAATCAACCACGCTGAAAACGGCAAAAAATATCTGTATGACATTTTGGCAGTAAAAAAAGAAACGAGCAAGCCGTAACAAGATGTACGGTGAAAACCCATTTCTTATTGTCAATAATAAGCTATTTTTCCCGTCCTGTCAATCCCCGATTTTGATTTTTTCAAAATGCCGCCATTGGCATTTCTAATGCAATGGGGGAACTTTGTTCCCCCTTAACTACCCCATAGCAGGAAGCGCAGAAGATGTAAAGACCGCCCCAGGCGAGGCACAGCCGATGTCTTGACATCTTCTGCGCTTCCTGCTACCACCTGCGGGATTTCCACAAAATTAAAGAGAATAAATCAAGTCATGCAGCACTATTTCCTCCGCCCTGCTCCTGATGCTGTTTGTTTTTTGAATCCAAAGCAGCCAGTCATCGGATTTTAGCTGCTCCGTCACACCCTCGTTTTTTGCCATCTGTCTTACAAGCCTGTCCATCATTTCATTACATTCCTCGTCAATCTCTGCAAGATGCTTCCATAAGGTTTCCGACAAAAGCATATAAGAATAAATGCCCCTGTGGTTTTCTTCCAAAAACCGCTTTCTCATTCTCCCATACTTCCCGATCTGATATTCTATTGTATCCGAAAGTTTGAGATCAGGGATTAGATAATCGCCTTCCCAATGATATGTAATCTCCATATACAACCGCCTTTCTTT